>PPFU01001856.1_pt1 | contig 24117 bp, 2 predicted proteins | sample 1535991 | NCBI WGS metagenome assembly PPFU01 (sample SAMN04901290, study PRJNA319586) | Hypolithon metagenome, whole genome shotgun sequencing project. | isolation source: Antarctic Hypolithon | place: Antarctica: Miers Valley | collected 2014
CCGCCCACCCCCAGCGTGCCAACGTCCTCCGCCACGACACCTGGCTCGACGAGTCCCTCGGCTTCGCCGGCGGGTAAGCGGACTACCCGCTTCTGACCGCAGCGCTGTCGGTCGCATCCGCGCCGACCAGTTCGTTTCGCTTCCCGCCCCCTTTACTCCGACTCGAACGCAAACTCCCCCACCACCCGCATCCCCGCCTTGATCCGGTGCCCCGGATTCTCCAGCACCAGCTTCACCCGGAACAATCCGCTCGCCGCGTCGATCCGCGGATCGACAAAGCTCACCTCCGCCTTCGTCTCTTTCCCTTCACGCAAAGTCGGAAACTCGACCGCGATCTTCTGCCCCACCGCGATCTCGTTGATGCTTTTCCCATCGAGGTAAAACTGCAGATAGACCCGGTCGATGTTCACCACGTCGAACAAATTCTCCACCCGCTCCACCGACTCGCCCGCCTCCTTGTATTTCTTCACCACCACGCCCGCAATGGGCGAGGTGATCGTCTTCCGATCCAGCCTCGACTGCGCCAGCTCCTGCTCGATTTGCAGCCGCTCGAGCTCCGCCTTTTTCTCCACCGCCGCCTCCTTCGCGCCCATCTTTTCGCTGTAAAGCGTCTGCGCCGCCTTCGCGTCGAATCGCGCCTTCTCGAGCACTTTCTCGTAGCGCTGCACCTCGAGCCGCTCCTCGCGATCCATCAGCCGCGCCAGCGTCTGCCCCGCCGTAACCGTGTCGCCCTCCTCGACCGCGATCTCCTCGATGATCTCCTGCACCGGCGAGCCGATGGTTATATCTTTTGCGGGTAAAACGAGGCCGTCCACTTCGCCCCCTCGTGCGCTCCCAAGCGCGATCGCGATCAGCGCCACGAGCGTCCTCATTTGCCGCTCGCGAACATGATCCCCTGCCGCTCCAGCAGCGTGCCAGTAACCAGCCAGAGATCGACCACACTTTTCTGAAAATCGGTCCGCGCCGCCAGCACCCGGCTCCGCGCCTGGGCCACATCGCGCTGCGCCTCCAGCACGTTGAAGCTCGTGCTGAGGCCTTGATCCAATCGCTTGAGTTCCGTCTCCAGCGTGTCGCTCGCGAACTTCTGACTCTCCCGCGCCGTCCCGATCCGCTCCTCGATGTTCGCGAGCCGATCTAGCACCGTCGCGATTTCGAGGCTGATCTGTAGTTCCGCCCGCTTCACCGCGAGGAGCGCCTGCTGTTTCTGCAAAGTCGCGATGTTCCGCGACGCCCTCGCCTGCGTGTTCCCCAGCGGCATGGAGAAAGTCACGCCGACCGCGTATTGCGGCCCCTGCGCAGAGAATGCCCGCCCGTAGGAATCTCCAAACCCTCCGTCCAGCCCATTCAGTGCCGCCGTTGCCTCCAGATCGAGCCGCGGCCAGACCTGATTCTCCGCGAATTTCAGCCGAATCTGCTCCCGCTCGAGCTGCTTGATCGTCTGCAAATAGTCAGGCCGGTTTTCCAGCGCCACCGCCATGAGCGGCGCGTGCTGGCGATCCACCGACGGCAGCCCCGGCGGCTCCACCGGCACGAACTTCACCTCCGCCGCCTGCACCGGATCGTTGAGGATCAGCAGCTTCAATGCATTCTGCCGCTCGGAGAGAAAGCTGCGCGAGGTGAGCGCATCCTCCTTGCGCGTCGCGATCGCCGCCTCCGCCTGCGACACGTCGATGGGCGACATCGTCCCGAGTTCCAGCCGGCGTGCGTTCTCCGTGCGCAGCGTGCCGGCCAGCCCGATGGCATCGCTTTTCACCTCCAGATCCTCGCGCGCAAAGAGCATGTCGTAGTAGCTCTTGATCACGTTGCTGATGATCTCATTCACCTGCGCGCGCCAGGCGAGCGTCGCGATTTTTTCATTCGCCCGCGCGATGCGGATCTCCGCCTGCGCCGCGCCCGGCCCGAAGTCGCGCAGCAGCGGCTGCCGCAGCCGGATGCCCGTCTGCGTGTCGTATTCGGGATTGAAAAGCGAGGGCGGGAGCTGGCGGTTGAGCGAGTTGTCCAGCGTGTTTGATTCCGTGAAAAGCTCGTAACTCGTGCCGATCCACGGCGTCTTCCCCTCGATCCTCGCGTTCAGCCGGAAGTTGTCCTCGTCGAAAACGCGTGGCGTATCCACCCGCCGATCCGGATCCGTCCCGCCCGTTGCTACGAACTCCTGCGTATTTTGCGGCCGCTCGATGTCCTCGAAGAGCGCCGAGATCGTCACCCGCGGGTCGAACTCTCCGCGCGCGAACTTCACCCGCTGCCCCTCGATTCGCGGATTCAGCCGCTGGATCTCGATGTCGAGATTGTTCGAGAGCGCCATTTGCACCGCCTCCTCCAGCGTCAGACTCCGAGTCGAGTCCGGCCCCGCCCACGCCAGCGCCCCCGAGAAGCTGAGGGCTCCGATAATTAAGCCGTGCCAAGCAAACTTGCTCATGCAAGTCTTTTAGATGAGCGAATTCGGCAAACGCAAGCCTTGTTTTGTAAAATTTATTCTTCCTCTATCGCCTCAACTTGGGCTTCGAAATCGCCACCCGGCTGACCGTCGCCATCTCCATCAAGCGCACTCGCGCTCAACACCGCGCGATACATCCCCGCCGGCACCGCCACCGTGAAAATGTAGGACCGGCCAGCCTCGCCGTTGGACTCGACTTCCGTGGCCGCGAACTCCAGCCCAGTGATCGGATCGATCAGCACGAAGCTCTGCGGTGCGGGTGCGGTGGCAAGCTCGCCCGAGAAGACGAACGTCACCGCGAGCACTCCCTCACCGTAGCTGGTATTCGCCAGCGTGACCCGAAGCAACGGCGGGTTTCGCCGGGCGCTCTCGGATTGCGCGCGCACATCGGCCTTCCCGAGCAGCGCGCGAGTCAGGAAAAAGTCGCTGCGCTCCAGCATCGTGAACGGTCCCGGCACAATCCGCGGATCGGTGCTTTCATCCAGCTCGATGAACGCCGAGAAAATCGACAGCGCGTTCGACAGGCTCACCGGCTGCGCCGCCCGGACTGAGGTTGCGACCGAGTTCCCGACGCCGGCGTCTCCACTCGATGCCATACCGCCGCCGACGCCCACGGTTGCAGTCGTCGCCCTTCCTGTCGCTTCCGTCCCTGCAGTCCCTGCCGGGCTGCCGCCACCAGCAATCGTGCCGCTACCAATCGTGCCCCCACCACCGTCAACCGGCGGCACATCAGGGTCGGCCACCACCGTGAGCAGGGCGCTGCTTTCACTGGTGCTCCCATCTTTGTCGCGCAGCGTCATCTTCACCAAGAATTGGCCCGCGCTCGCAAAAGTTCGCGTCGAGTTCAGCGCGCCCGGAGCCGCGATCGACTGGAAGCCAGTCGCCGTGCCATCGCCGAAGTCGAACGCGATCTCCGGCGCATCGAGCGGCCCGCCCTCCTGCGTGATGAAGCTCTGGAACGTCGCCGTTCCCCCAAGCGTGATCGTCGCCGGCCCGGTGAAATTTCCCAGCGGCGCGACGTCACGCACCACCACCGTGAGCGTCGTCACCACCAGCGCGCCCGAGCCGTCGTCGAGACTGAGCGTGATTGTGTAAGGTGCGTTCCCCGGCTTGTTGTCGAGATACTGCCGCGCCAGCGAGAGCGCGCGCAAGCCGTCGGCCAGCATCAACGTCTCGACCGTGCCATCGCCCCAGTCGATGCGCAGCGTGTGCCGGTCGCCCGTGCCCGCGTCGAGGAAGCTCCCCGTGATCGTGAGCGTCCCGCCTTCGTCGAGGTTGCCGGCATGGATGAAGGCGCCGAAGACCGGCAGGATATTGCGCACCTGCACCGCGACCGTCCCCGCCGCGAACTCCGCCGTTCCGATGAACGCCTTTGCCGAGATCGTGAAATTCGCCATTCCGCTCGCGAAGATATGCTCGACTGAAGCCGGCGTGCCCACGACGACGAACGCAGCCGACCCATCGCCGAAATCGATGCTCCAGCTCGTGATCTGCGCCGCCGCCACGCCGCTTGCCGAGAGCGTGAGCGTATAGACCGAGCCCTCATCGACCTGCGCCCCACCGGCGATGCTCACCACCGGCACCCCGAGGACGACCGTGATCGTGAAGCTGTCCGTCCCGATGCCGCCGTCGTTGTCGGTCACGCTCACCACCACATTGTAGGCTCCAGTCACCGTGTAGGAATGCCCACCCGCAATCGTCTTCGTGAGCTGCGCGACCGTAAGCGCTTCCGTCGTCCCGTCGCCCCAGTCGATCGTCGCCGTATGCGTGTCGAGTGTGCCCGGATCGGTGAAATTTCCCGTCACACTCACCGCGTCGCCGAGCGTGATCGTCCGGTTGCCGCCCGCTTCGATCAGCGGCGCGACATTATTCACCGTGAGCAGGATCGTCGCAAACCCGGTGAGCGAAGTCGCGTCCGTCACGCTCACCGTAATCGTATAATCGCCATTCTGCGCGAAGACGTGCGCCAGGCTGAACGTCCCCGCCGTGAGCGTGAGTGCCTGCTCCCCGCTTCCGTCGCCATAATTAACCGTCGCCGTGAACGTCCCCGCGCCGTTCGCATCGGCAAACGATCCGCCCCGCGCAAACGTCGCGCCCTCGCTGATCGTCGCCGTCCCCGCCCCCGCATCCACCACCGGCGCGAAGTTCGTGTCGCCATCGGAATTGACCCCGTCGATCGTGACCGCGGCGGTCGCACTGCCGAAATTCACGAGGTCGAAGAGCAGCGCCACCGGCTTTTGCGTCCCCAGCCCGGTCAGATCGAGCGTCACGATGAAGCTGCCGCTCGTTGGATTGCCGGCGATGGTCACTCCCGGGGCCGCGAAGAAGGTTCCGTCCGGCTGGATGTTGAAAAACGCGCTGGCTTGCGAAAGCGAGATCGTCTGGCCCACCGGTGAGAGCCCGCCAGCGTTCAACAACGAAACCTCGAAGGCGTCGGGTGCGTTGCTGCCGTTTCCATCGAGATTCAACCCGGTGACGGTGAACGAAAGCGCCGTGGCATTTGCCGGGATGATGAACACCTGGAAGAGATCGGTGATCAGCCCGAGCGGATTCGCCGTCAGCCGCGCGTCGCCATTCGAGAAATCGACACTGCCGACCGTGCGCCACGCACCGCCGGTCGGATCGGAGAAGTCGCCATTGCGAATGCCCACGACCACATCCGCCAGAGCTGCTTCGAGCCGCTCGTCGATCGGAGCGAAAGCCGGGGCGTCACCCATCGCCGCACGCGCGCGGTTCACTATCTCCACATCGAGCACCGAAGGCAGCAGCCGCACCGAGGGCGCGATGTTTTCCGAGAGAAGATCGCCGCGCACGCTCGTGTGGTTTCCGTCGGCGGTGAGGGGCAGATCCGCGGCGACCAGATTGAACACGCCGAAGAGATGCGCCAGCTCGTGCATTGCCACCGTGAGCAGATCGTAGCGTCCGGCGGCGGGCGAACCGGCGAAGCCAAATTCTGAATCCTCATATGGCGATCCATCGAGGAACCAGCCGATCCCCGCCGCGTCGATGTCGAGTTCCAGCAGACCGCGGCCCGCGCTGCTGAGTTCCGCGTGCCCGAGTTCGCGTCCCGGCAGATCCCGCACCGTCAGCGTGAGCGAAAGCTCAGGCGAGTAACCCAGCACCGCGACCCAGCGGGCATATGCCGCCCGCACGATCCCCTCCGCCGCGAGATCGAGCGCCGTCGAGCCCGTGCGGGCGACCACGAACCCGGACACCTGCTCCGGCGTCACGGGCCGGACGACTGGGGCCGGCGACGGAACAACGAGATCGATCGGTCCGCCAGCCACAGGCGCTCCCCCTGGCGAAACGACGCCGCCAAGGGTGTAGGTCGTGACGTATCCCGCCCCACGCGAGGCAGTGGCGAGCGTCAGCGTATAAGTCCCCAAGGAGAGGCCGGAGAAGTCGAGCGTCACGACGCCGGCATCGCCCGTCGCCTGTCGGACCACGCGGTTCGAGGCGTCGCGCAGCACGGCGACGACATCGCTTTCCCCGACCGGACTGGTGACTGTGAGGGTCGAGCCGGAGCCAGCGAACTCCGCAAGGTTGAGGCGAAACACATCGAGATCGCTGGCGGAATCGAGATTCCTGCCACTTGTCGTGAAGCCTCCATTCGCATCCACGGAGAACGGCGTCACCGCCCCTCCGGCCTCGAAGGCGTCAGGCTGCGGGAGGATCGTGAACGGCACGAGAAGGATGTCGTCGCTCGTGTCGCCGGAGGTGGATTCGATGACGAAGCCCAGGAAACCGGCTCCCACTGGCAGACCGCTCAGGTCGAGGGAGGCGGACAAAACGGCACGCGCGCCACTTCCCACGGGTGGCAGCGTTCCCGTGGCCAGCGTCGTATCCCCTGCGTCGAAAGTGGCGTCGCCCGAGTAGATCCAGCGGTAGGATGTCCCGGCGGCGAGAGCAGCGGCGCCGCTATTCTCGACCGTCGCGCTCGCGGCCACCGTGTCTCGCACCCCGGCGACTCCTCCGCGCGAGATGCCGATGACCACAGGATTCGGATTGGCCTGGACTGGAGCCTCGATGGAGAGGTTGTAGGCGATGTCGATGGCTTCCAGAGCGCCGGAGAAAAGTTCCAGCTTGTAAGCCCCAGCGGCGAGGCCCTGCAGCGAAATGACGAGCACACCGGAAGTTCCGACCACCGATGCCACCGCCGCGCCGTCCGGCCCGCGCAGGATGCCAAAGAGCACGTCGGCATTCGCAGAAGTTACCCTCACCTGGCTCGCTGCCGTGCCGGATGCTCCCAGCCGGAACCGATACGCATCGACATCCTGCGCGCCATGGATCGTGCGCGGGACTTCGTTGAAGACGCCGGACACGGCGCCCAGGTCGATGACGCCCGCGCCGTCCTCGTCCGCTTCCCGCGCATCCACGCCGGAGGCGAGGGAAAGACCACTGGCGAGCAGCCGGGTGAGTCCGCCGACGTTCGCGATGAGCCTCAGCCCCGCGGGGTTGGCCACCGAAGCCGGGATCGCCAGGATGCCGGAGAGCTCCCGAGCCTCGCCCGGATTCAGGCCCGCGTAGGCGAGCGAAACCGAGGCGACGACGAGGTTGTTCACATCCACCAAGCTGACGAGCACCGTCCCGGGACCGGCTGCGAGATTGCCCGCATTCCGCACCCGGACAAACACGGTCTCGTCGAGCCCTGGCCGAAGAACCGGAACCGTGCCCCCGCCAATCGGCTCGACGATTGCCACCGGCACCGGAGCGCGGGCGGCCTCGAGCGCGAGCGAGTAGGCGACCAGCCCGCTCGGCAGCCCGCTCCCTCCATCGGCGAAAATCGTCACGCTGTAGCGGCCGGCCCCGCGCCCATTGAGCGAAACGGTCACGCCCTCGGTGGGTCCATCCGCGGAATAGAGAGTATTCAGCAAAGCGCCGCTGCCATCCCTCAATTCCACCCGATACCCGCCCGAGTTCGGCTGGGTGAGAATTTTCACGCGATCTCCTGAGGCACCGGTGACCGGCAGCAGGAAGCTGAACGTGTCGGTATCCGAAGAGGTGTGGAGATTGAGCCCGGCGATTGTCCGGTCGCCAGCCAGGATCCCGAGGTCCGTGCTCGCTCCCGCTCCGTCCGCGGCAGTTTCGTAGGGATCGAGCGGCAAGCCGACCGCCATGAACGCGGTGGAGATGTCGTCCGCCGTCACGGTATCGAGGGGATTGCCCAGAAGTTGAGCGCCGACGTAGAGCCCCGTGAGCGGGAGGCCGGGAGCGTTCACCGGGATCGTGAAAGTAAAAATCTGGCCCGGCGCGAGCACCGGCACGACGCGCTCGCCGAGGAAGGCATCGCCGCCATCGATGATCTCGTCGCGACTGGAGCGGACCGTCACCCGCGCCGGCGTGCTCGCGCTTGATCCGATGTTCGTAACGGACACGGTGGCAAAGGCGACATCGCCCACCAGCAGCGACCCGCGATCGAGCGCGAGGCCGACCGCCAGCGAAGCTCCGGCGGGAGCAATCGGCAGGTTGTAGAGCAACGAGTAGGCGGTCTCGCCGCTCAGTCCCGCGATGGAAAGGAAGTACTCGCCGGCGAGGAGGCCGCTGAGATTGAGCGATCCGCTGCCCGAGACGACGGTGTTGCCCAGCGAATCGTTCAGCGCGAGCGAGACGGTGCCGATTGCGCTGCCGACGCGCACCAACCGGAGACTCGAGGCGTCACTGGCATCACCCAGCAGGCGGATGCGGAAGTAGTCGAAATCGCCCGGCGGCAAAGTCAGATCGACGACGGAGCCCGCGCCGCCATCCGGGGCGATTCTCACGGCGGCGAAAACCGAGTCGTTCGGCTCGAACCGATCCGCGGCGAGAACCGGAGTGGGAGCCCCAGGCAGCGGCGTGCTGCCGGGGAACCAAATGCCCTTCACCTGATCGACCAGATTCGTGTCCTTATAGAGAATGGCGCTCGCGAACTCGTATTTGAAAATTTCGCTGAGCGCGGAGACCGCCGCCTTGGCCGCGATCTCGAACTCGCCCCCATTGAAATTCCCATCGGAATCGAACTCGAACTTCAACACGCCCGCCAACTCGCCGGTCACCGCCACGGCGTCGAGGCTCGCCTCCTCGAAGCCTGTGATCCCGAGGTCTTCGAGATCGCCGAACGGCACCCCGAGCGCGATTTTCGCCACACCGCCGACCTTGAAGGCCACGACACCCGTGATGGCTGCTGGCAGCACAAGTGCTCCGGCGGTGACCTCGTAGCCCGCGCGGAACGCGCCGGAAACTTCGTCCAGTCCGAACTCCAAAGCCAGTTCTAGCGAGAGGAACGGGAAGTTCGGCGGCACGATCTTCAGCAGCGTGACCGAGAACTTGTAGCCGGCTTTGAAGACGAGTTGGACGTCGTACTTTCCGCTCACGAGAGCCAGGTTGTCGTCGATGACCAGATCCTGGTATTCCGCCTTCAAAACCACGTCGAAGCTCGCGCTACCCTCCACGGAGCCCGGGCCGGAGACCGCACTATTCCCGGAACTGTTCTCGCGAATCGCGTCGCGGATGTAGCGGGCGTTGTTCGCCGTATTGGCGTCCGAGCTGAACGCGGTCGTATTTTTGATCGCCAAGAACGTCTGGAAGAGCTTCGCCACATTCGTGATGTTCAGTTCCAGCGTCCCGCCCAGCAGGCGGGGAACCAAATCGGGAAGCGCGAAGGAGAAGAGCGGCTTGCCCTTACTGTCGTTGAAAAGAAGTCCGGCATCAGAGCTGACGTTCTGCGCCTTCCGGTCGAGCCCGAAGTCGAGGTTGATGGTCGTTCCCGTGCCGAGCGAGAAGAGGTCGCCCACGTCGATCTTGCTCTTCATCTCCCGTCGCTCGATCTCGTAGGCACCCTTCTCGCGGCTGAAAACGATCTTCGTATCGACTTTCTCGGTGTCGATGGGCTTCACCCAATCCGGCGGAACAATGACCGAGAACGTGTAGGTGAACGTGCTCTCGTCGGTGCCGTTGTTGTAGGTCAACGTGATTGTCTCGCCGTCGGCGCGGAGGCCGACGTTGTCGAAAAAGCGGAAGACGCCGCTGCCGAGGCTCTGCAACCGTCCGTTACCGACGGTGAAGTTCATCGGATCGCTTCCGATCTGCACTTTCACATTGCTGATGTTCGAGGCCTGCTCCGGCGCGAATCGAATCGTGAAGGTTTGGTTCAGCTCGATCGCGGATATGTAGGTGCCGAAGACCTCGTCCTCGGGATCGGCGTCAAACTCCGCCGTGAGCAGGTAGCGCTTGAGCACCGTCACACCCATGAAGTTGTTCGATGTGGTGCCCGGCTGGTCGTCGATCTCCTCCACGACGTTCGTCGAGTCGAGCTGCACAAAGAGGACGGAATCTGGCGCGAACACCCTGTCCAAATCGATGGTGAGCCGATGCCGCCCCGGCAGCGCATCGACTCCGGACACCGTGATTGGCGACGGCGTGATCGTCGGGAAGTTCAGAACAGCCGCAGGCGGGATGTTCAGGAGTCCGAGCGTGTTGTAGAGCGCAATCTGGAAAGTCCCCGGACGGGTGCCGGTGATGAGATAGTCGAGAACGAGCTGATCGTTGTCCCCGTCCTCGCCGGGGACATGGACGAGGCTCACCACGATGAGATCGGGCGGTGCCTCGGGCGAACTTGCAATCCCCGCGGGCTTCCGCCCGGTGACCGCGCCGACCTGCTGGTTCACCGGGTTCCGCTCGACGAGGATTTTCCCGTCGCCCAGAAGCGCACGCAGATCATTGAACGCTTTCTCCGACGCGTCGCCGAGGCCGGTGGTTCCCGCAAACTCGTTCACCCCCTTGGCGGTCAGGATGTCCTCGATATGCTTCTCCAGCGGTTTGGCGGGATCGCGCCTCTCCTGCGGCACGGCGGTATCGCGCATCAACGCCTCGGGTTTCAGCTTCGCCAGGATATCGAGGGCCGCATTGATTTTGAAAAGGTCGTAGGCGACGACGGAGTTGATGCCCTTGTAGGTGGCGAAGAGGAACTGGTTGTTGGGATCTATCGTGATCTCGTCGGGCCACGAATACGGGATCTGCTCGGTGGCGGCGACGAAGCCGGAGATCAGCTCGGGGTAGAGCCCGAATGGATCCTGGAAAATGCCAATATTGCCGCCGCGGCCATAGATGGGCGCGCTCCGGAGTTGGTCGAGAGGGTTGAACGTCTTGTTGAAAAGTACGTAGGCGTAGCGGCCGTCGCGCGAAAAGACGATCGACTCCGCGTTATCGATGTCGAAGAACCGATCGAGGAACGTCCCAGCCTTGACTAAGGCCGTCGCGGTGAGTGTCGGAACCTGAGGCTCAAAGCGCCGCAGGGTGGCCCTCTCGGTGGTGGTTTCATAGACGCCGGCGCCGTTCCGACTCAGGAGCGTGAAGCCGATGGGGTCGGAGCCGCGAATGGCGACGCCGATGGCGGAGCGCGCACGCAACGTGAGCGCGATGTCGTCGGGGAGGTCGAGCGGATCGAACGGCGAGCGCGTCACGCCGAAGGGTTTCGTGCCGGTCACGACCACCTGCGTTGGCGCGTCTTCCGCCCGCCAATCGTAGATGAAGATGTATCCGGTGGTCGGGTTGGAGTCCCCTCCATAGAACACTCCCTGCCCGGGACTGGCTGCGATGAGATATGCGCCGGACGAGTCGAAATCCAGGCCCGTCATCCCCCGCACCGCGATGCTTCCCGTATTCAGGAAGCGCGAGACGGTGAAGCGCGTCGGCGAGGTTTCATCGACATTCACCAGATAGATGAGCCCGCGATCGCGATCGGAGACGGCCACGGTGCCATCTTGCGGATGAATCGCGATGAAGAACGGACGCGCCGTGCCGCCGTAGGCAAGTTCGATGCGCTGAATGCCCGGCTCGAGAGGATTCATGTCGATCTCGCGCAGCGTGATGAGATCGATGATCGAGATGGTGCCGTCCGTGGTGTTCGAGACGTAGGCGCGCGTGCCGTCGGACGAAATGACCACGTCGGTCGGATTCCGCCCGACTTTGATGTCGCCCAACACGGCAGCCGTGATCGTTGATCCTCCCGAAACCTTCAGCGGGTCGATGAGCGTGATCGAGTTGCCGCCTTGATTCGCCGTGATGATGAGCGACGGCGCGCGAACTGTCGGCTTCACCGTCGTGCCGTAGTTGATTGCTTTGGAGATTGTTTTGGAATCGGGGGGCGTCACCCCGGCAGGCGGCGGAGGCGTGATCTCGATGGATGTCCCGGGCGTAATCACGACGGTGCGATCCACGCGCCCGACTCGGAAGGTCGCGTTGCGAATGTCGATGGTATCGGGAATCGGAACGACGATCCGCCCGTCGATCACCTTCGCATCGACGGTCACTGTGATGGTTGGCAGATCGCCACCCGCCAACCCGGCAATCGCCGCCCCCGCGGGAGGATTGAAAGGGAAGGTCTGTGAAGTTCCGCTGCCGATGTCGAAGCTCCGGCTGCCTCCGGTCGAGAAGACCGCGACGAGCGTGCCACCCTGGATGCCTAGTGCGAGGAGAGTGGAACCGGTCCCCACGTCGATCGAATTCCTGAATGCGCCGCTGAGCGCATCGACCTCCACCAGGCGGCGTGCATCGGGATCGTGGAACCAGAGGCTCCCCTTCGCCGGATCGTAGGCCAGCCCGCCCGAGCCGATGCGGGTCACGCCCGTGCCCGAGAAATCGAGCGTGCGCCGGAAGCTCCCGTCCGTTACATCGAGCACATGGATCCGAGGCAGGCTGAGCGCAGGCAGGAAGAGGGTGGTGCCGCCCGCGGCGATGGCGCCCGGGGCCACCCCGCCCAGGAGCCCCGCCGGCAGCGCAAGCTGGCCGACGAAGCGACCGCTGGAAGCTTCGAGCGCGACGATCCCCGAGGTCGCCGTGTCGGACGTGACGAGGTAGAGGGTGTTGCCGAGCAGGGCGAGCCCCACGGCAGCCGGCGCGCCGAAGGGCACGTCGATTTCAAACGCCTCGACCCCGCCGGTCGCGCGCAGACGCAGGATGCGGTTGCCGTTCGTATCCGCGACATACCAGGCCGGCTCCCGATCTCCCGTGGTGCTCTGGAATTCAACCACGTATCGCTCGCCCGACGTGACGGTGCCGCCCGGCGTGATGACGATAGTGGTTTCAAAACGGTCCTCGGACGTCGTCTGGATGATCTCCCGCCGAATCTCCGCACTCGTGACCGTGGGAGCATCGGGCGTCGCGGGTGCGGGGATGTTCTCCTCGGTGATCGTCACCGTCGTCGTCGGGCCGGAGATCGTGTAGGGAATGGCCGCGCCCGCCGTGAGTGATCCGTCCTCGTTCACCCGCTGGATCTGGATGACTTTGTTGTTGCCCGGGATCGGCACATAGAAGTCGGCGAAAAGTCCTGCAACCGTGAAGTAGGGGATGCCGTTTCCGTCGGTCTCGATCACGGTCGCGATCGAGCGCAGCTTCGTAAGCGCGGTGCCAACGGCGATCGCGCCCGCCACTCCCGGCAGGCCAAAAGCCGACGCTCCCGCGAGCGTCCCCATGAAGAAGATACCCGACGTCGTGAGCGCGGGCTGCGGCGGAGAGGTCGTGCGGGCAATGCCATCCACACCCACCACGAGCCGATCGACCGCCTCCCACGCCAGTTGTCCATTCGGCAGCGTCGCCGCGCGGAAGAGCGCCAGCGTCGCTCCAGCGTTGATCCCTGCCGCCGGCGCGGCGAAGGAGAGACCGACCGCCGGGTTGCGTCCCGCGAGATCGATCGAAAACGCCTGGACGACGGCGAACCCGATCGGAACCGCATAGGGCAGCGCGCCGGGTGCGAGCGACGTCACGGTCACCGAGGTCGCCGTGTTGAACGCACCAGAAGGCACGCCGATCTGCAGACCCTCCGCATTTTCCACCACTCCACCGCCAGCGCTCACCGCGCTCCCATTTGCCACCGGGACGGCGACGGAAAGCCGGGCCACGAAGCTCCGGCCGCGATAGACGAGCGTCACCGTCGTCGTGCCCACGCCGGTGGCAAACGCCAGACCATCCGCATCGACCATGACGACTCCCGGCTCGGCGACGAAGTAGAGCGCCCCATCCGCGGCGGCCGAGCGAATGACCACCGAGCCATCGGCGAGCTGCTCACGGATGATCAACTGCCGCGTCGTTCCCGGAGTGATCGTGTAGCTCTCGGGGAAAAACTCGACGTTGCGAGGAGCCGCGGGCTCTCCCGAAGTGACCGCCGTCACCGCGGTCAGCCCAAACGCGTCGAGGCGTATCACCGCGAAACCCGGCGCAATCGCGGAGAATTCACCGGTCGGTGTGACCTGCACAATGCCGGGGTCGGTGCTGGTGAAGGTCGCGAGGCCGCGCGGGAGGACGCGGATGCTCCCGTCAGCGAACTCCACGCGGACGTTGAGCGCGCCGGAGGCCCCGACGGCGAGGCGCGGATCGCGGTTCAAGATGGTCAGGCGCACCACGTCGGCGACGGCGACATTCACCGTGACCGTGGCAGGACCGGAGAGCGTCGCGCCGTCGGATGCGCGGATTACGAACGAGGCCGTGCCGACGAATCCCGCGGCAGGAGTGAAGATGGCGGACGTGCCATCGAGCAGCACGGTGCCACCCGTGACGCTGGCGACCGAGAAGGTGAGCGGATCGGCGTTCGCATCGGCACCGAGAGCGGCGAGGTCGATGGTGACGGGGAAGCCCGCGAAGGTGTTCACCGTGGCTGATGCGACAGTCGGAGCGGCATTCGCGATAAAGCCGAAGCCGAGATCCAGGAACACGCGCTGCGCCGCCGTGCCGGAGAATGCGGCGGCGTCGGTTCCGTCGATGTCGTCGTCGCCATCCACATCGCCCGCCAGGGTGAAGGTGGCTGACTGCGAGCCGCTGCCCGCACCGAGGCTCACGACGTAGATTCCCGCTTGGGAAATCACGAAAGTGCCGTTGGGAGAAGGCGTGGATCCCGCGATGGCAGGGGTGCCAAACGAGCTGGAAATCGTGACGCCGATCCGCCCGCTCTGCGAGGTGGCGAGTTCGCGAGCGCCGATGCGGAAGACGACGAACGTCTCGCCGGACGCGGTGAAGGTGACAGTGTTGCCGTTGAACTCGGCAGGGCTGCCGACGTTCGCGGCCACGCTCACCGAGCGGTCGAACGCGCCGCCCGCTGTGTAAATCATCACCTGACCCGCCGCGCCTCCGGCGCTGGAGGTGTAGGCGAGCAGGCCCGCCGCATATCCGTAGCGGTCAATCGCTCCCGAGGCGGCATTTTCCACCCCGGCGAGCCGCCCGTCGGTCCCGTAGCGATAGACGGTCTGCGTGCCGTCCGGCGCGGTCGCGGTGGCGAGGCGGCCCGCGGCGTCGGTGCCGAAGATGATGCGCCCGCCTCCCGGTGCCACCATGCCGCTGTCGCTCACGAACACGCGGTTCGCGCCGCTGGCGATCTCGAGCAGCGTGCCGTCGGCCGCATAGTCGTAGCGGGTGCCATCCGGGGCGGTGAGCAGATACGCCGCCTGGCCGGCGGGGGTGCGGCCCGGATGATATGGCAGGCCGGTGGCGAGTTCGAAGAAGCGGTTGCCGACGCGGCGCAGGGCGCTCGCATCGGTCTGGAGCGTATAGCCGCCGGTCGCGTCGTAGGTCGGGGTGAAAACGACGAGGCCAGGCGCGAGTTCGATGCCAGTTGGGTTGAACGCGAACCGGAGCCGAGTGCCGTCAGGCGCATCGAGATAGACCGCCGTCGCCGTGTCGAACGCATTGAAAAGCCCCTGATCCTCGCGCCCGGTCGGGAGGAGAGCCACCGCGATGCGCGCCTCGACCGCGAGCAACTGCCAGCCCGCGCCGAGCGCCTCGCCCTCTTCAGCGTCGAGGCTGTCGTAGCGGCGAGCGAGGTCGAATGAGACGCCGAGGTTGGTGCTCAGGTCGGTCACGATCTCCTGGTAGGCAGCCGACTTCACCGTCGTGTTCACCTCGATGAGCCGCACGACGCTCGACTCGCGCCCCGTGATGTCGGCGGCGGTGAGCCGGAGCAGATACGGCCCGTTCGGCAACGCGGCGGGATCGATGATGCCAACCGCAGTTTCGGCGAATCCATTCTGCCCAGCGGCCAGCAGCCGGACCCGTCCGCTGCCCACGCTCACGAGTTCGAGCCGGTAAAAGTCGAGGTTCACATCGAATACGGCGGCGACCACCGTGGTCGGCGCGGTGAGCACCGAACGCGGCGGCGGCAGCACGAGCGTAAGAGCCGGCGCGGCGTTGTCAGCCGGATCGCGCACTTTCAAATCCGCCGTCGCGATGCCCACCTGTCCCTCGCTGTCGAGCACCGTGGCCACGACCGCGAAATGCCCGGCGGTCTGCGGCGTGAAAGTCGCGCGACGCTGCGCATCGAGCGTGAGGCTCACGCCATTCACCGAGAGCGCGACGTTCGTGATCTGCGCCACACTCGAGGCGATCACCTGCAGGAGCACCGGAGTCCCCGGCACAACCGGGAAGCTCGGCGTGAGCAGCACCGTCACATCCGGCGCGACGGGCTCGGAGGAAACGATGACGCGCAGCGCCTGGCGCACCAGCAGCCCAGCCGGATCGGTGGCGGTGAAGACGATGTCGGTCGGCCCGAGCTGCGTCACGAATGGTGTCCAGGTGAAGACGCCGGTGGCGGCATTGAGCGACGCGCCGATCGGGAGGCTCGAGGCGCTGAAGACGAGCGGGTCGTTGTCGGGATCGGTCGCGGCGAGCGCGATGGTGAGCGTCTCGCCCGGGGCGACCAGCCTGCCCGCGAGGGCGGCGAGCTGCGGCGCGCGGTTCACGCCCTGCACCGACACGGTGAGATCGAGGAAAGTTTCGAGACCCAGCGAATCGCGGGCACCGATGCGGAAGGCGTTAGGTCCGGCCTGGTCGAAGCCCGGCGTCCACGTGAGCGTGCGGGTGCTGGCGTTGAACGTCGCTCCGGCGGGCAGCGTCGTGGCGAAATAAGTGATCGAGTCGCCGTTCGGATCGAACGCGCTCACGGTCACGGAGAAAGGCAGGCCCTCCCGGGCGGAGAGCCCCGGCACCTGCGTGAAGACGGGCGCGACATTCACCACCGCCACAGTGATCTCCACCGTCTGGCTCACCGTCGTCCCACCATCGGTCGCCTCGAATCGCGCGACCGCTGTGCCATTCTGGTTCGGGGCCGGCGTCCAGACGAACACGCCCGTCTGCACGTTGAAAGTCGCGCCCTGCGGCAGGCTGATCGCCCGGAGACGGACCGTGTCGCCCTCCGCATCGGTCGCCGTGATCGGCAGCGCGAACCGCGCGCCCTGCGTGGCAGTCTGCGGGGCGACCGGCTGGAAGACCGGAGCCTGGTTCGCCATGCGAACGACGAGTGAGATCGTCTCGCTCGTGGTCTTTAACGCCCCCGCCAGCTGCGTGGCCGTGAAGGTCATCGAATATGTGCCGATGTCGCCGGAGGTCGGCGTCCAGATGAACACGCTCGCCCCCGCCACGCCGGAGGGATTGAACACCGCGCCCGCGGGCAGACCGCTGGCCGTGAGCGAGAAGACCTCGTTATCGGGATCGACCCCGATCACCGTGAAGCGCAGTTCCTGACCGACGAGAGCGATCCGGTGTCCGATTGGGTTGATCTGCAGCGGCAGGTTGTCCGCCTCGATGCTGAGAACAAAGTCGAAGGTCGAAATGTTCGTGCCGTCGGTCGCGGTGAAGGTCAGCACCGAGTCGCCACGGTCGGCGATAGTTCCAGTCCCCACGATCGTGCCGGTCCCATTGCCGTTATCGGTAAAGGTGGCGAAGCCAGGAAGGCCGGTCACGGAAAGGATCAGCGGCGCACCTTCCGCATCGACGGCGGAAACCGGAATGCTGAACGCAGTCCCGGCCTGGACACTGCGATTGCCGATCGCGGTGATCACGGGCGGCTGATTGAGATCGAGGACTTCCACGGTGAGCCGCGTCATGACGACGGAAGGCGTGCCGGTGCCGTCGCCGTCGTCAGCGACCGTGAAGTCGATTGTGTAGATGCCCGCGTCGGTGGCACCGGTCTCCCAGTAAAAGGTCTGGCTTTCCGCATCGAAAATCGCCCCGGTGGGCAACCCGGTGAACGTCCACGTCAGCGGTGCGACCGGCCCCGCGTCGTCACGGGTGCCGTCCGGCGTGAAAAGCGGCAGGGGCGCGGGGTTGTCCGGGTCACTTGCGTCGAGCACGAGGTAAATCACCTGGCCCTCGGCCACGCGGAGCGCGAACGAGGGATCGAGCCGGACGGGGCCGTTGGCGTTCAGCACGGCGATATCCAGCGTCGTCGTCCCGCGGCGACCGGCCGTATCCTCCGCGAAGAAGGTGATTGTCAGCGCCCCGAGCTGATTGAACGCGGGCGTCCAGATGAACACGCCGGTATTCGGATCGAGCGTCGCGCCGCCCGGCAGTCCGACCGCGCCGAATCGCGCGAGGGCGCTGCCCGGCTCGGGCTGGAGCGCGACGACGAGCGTCGATCCCTGGACGACGGTGCGATCCGCCAGAGGCCGCAGTTCGGGCGGACGCAGCGCGTTCAGCACGGTGAGGGTGAAAGTGCGGGAGACGACCGAGATTCCATCGGTGACATAGACGCGGATACCGCGATACACGCCCGCCGCCTCGAAACCGGGAGTCCAGACGATGCTCGAGCTGGCGGGATCGAAAGAGGCACCGCCGGGCAGATTGTCGGCCCACAGCGTGAGCGTGTCGCCATCGGGATCGAGCGCGCCGATGGCAATCGTGATCGGCTGACCCTCGGTCCCCGTCCGATCGGAGAGCGGGAGGAGCACCGGCGCGGCGTTCCCATTTTCCACACCCACCTGCACCGTCCACGTCAGCCGCCCGAACCCGCCGCGCTCGTCGTAGGCGCGCAGCTCGAAATCGACCGGCCCCCGCTGGTTCGCCGTCGGGACGTAAGTGACGACACCCGTGGTCGGATCGACCGACGCCCCAGCCGGGCCGCGGGCGAGGATGAAAATCAGCCCCGGCGCGTTCGGCGTCGCGTCGGGATCCGTGGCTGCGGCGGCGAAGCTGTAGCGCTGGCTCGCGATGGCGGAGAGCGCGGGCTGCGGCGCGGAGGCGAACACCGGAATTTCGTTCGCCGCCGCGCGGGCCAGCACGGACGGGCGCAGGTCGAGCATGGCGTTGAGCGGGTTCGCCACCGTGATCGTGATGGTCTGCGTGACCCCGATCACGCCATCGAGTTCGAAGAACGCGAACCCGTCGATGGTCAGCCCGTCCGCGCCCACGACCGTGACCCCGGCATTCAGCGGGAGGCGGTCGAGCACGAGTCGGGCGGGCTGGGCCAGGTTGATGGAGGGCGTGACGGCGGCATCGACCGTCACGGTTCCGGCGGCGTGGTTGAGGCGGGTGTTGGAATAGACGACCTCAACGGCCGCGGAGACGTCCTCCAGCACCTCGAACGTCGCCTCGAACGGCGACGCGAGATTGATGCCCGCCTCGCTCTTGATGCGGGCATTTGCGGTGAGCAGAAATTGGCCGGGCGAGAGCGGCGAGAAAGTGAGCGTGACCGTGCGGGTCGCCGCGTCGTAGCGCACGTCGGCCACCGGCACCACCTGCCCGCTGTCCATTTGCACGAGGGTGAAGCTCGCCGGATCGGTGGCGCTGGCGGCATTGAGCGTCGTGTTGAAGATGAACGTCGCGTTGCGGACGCCGGGAATCTCGGTGCTGCCCTGCACGGGCGTGACGCCGATGACGAGCGGCGCGGCGATTGGCTGGAGCACATCGATGTGCGTGCCATTTGCCACATAGACCGCGCCGCTGGGAGCGACGGCGATGAACTCGCCCCGGTTCCCACCGGTCGCAACGGACAGCGTCTTGCGGCTCGCGAGATCCACGAGGGTGATGCCGCCGCCGTTTTCATGAGAAACGAAGAGCGTCCCCGCGAGCGCGGTGCCGGGCAGGCCAAAGGCGAGCGCCTCGGCTGGATTCCCCTCCAGCGTTAGCACCGTCTCGGGGATGCCGCGGCTGTCGAAGCGGACGATCTCCCCGCCGCGCGGCCAGCGCGTGCCCCAAAGACTGCCGTCGGCGGGATTCACGGCGAGCCCATCGACGCGCTCGCGGCTGAAGGGCTGGAAGGTACGGGTGGCGAGGTCGAAGCGCTGCACGCCGCCCGTGGTGGCGACGAAGAGCGATGCGCCGTCGAGCGAGGCGGCGAGGCCGAGCGTGTTGCCGAAGCCGAAGGACTCGAGCCGCGCGCCGGTGTTTGGATCGATGCGGACGAGGCCGAGACCGCCCGTCGTCGCCCAGAGATTTCCGGCACCGTCGAAAACCAGGTCGTAGATCGGCGCGCTGAAAGTCGCCAGCGCGTTACCGATGGTGGCGGTGCCGCCGCTGGGATCGAAACTCCAGAGCTGGTTTCGCCCCGCGCCACCCGTGAAGAAAACGCGCTGTCCATCGGGCGACACCGCGATGCCCAGCGCTCCGATGCCGGCTCCGCTGGCCGCGACGCCCGTGACGAATGAGGAAATCGTGAAGGGCTCGAGCACCCCGTCGTAGTTCGGCGGGCGGCCCGCGCTCACCTGCCCGGCCAGCGCGAGCTGCGCTTGCAGGAAGAGCTCATTGAGCGGCGTGGCGGAGAGCGGCGGCGGTGCCCGCGGCGGCGCTTCGGCTGTCGGCGTGATCGCCGCCGGGAGATCGCCCAGATTGATCGCCGGATTGTAAGGCGGAACCACCGAGCCGAATGGCGAAGCCTCGACGTTCCCGGCGCGGTCGCTGCTCAGAACGAGGAACTGATAGTCGGTCCCCGGAGTGCCGATGAAGGTGAAGGAGTTCGCCGTGCCGCGGCGCAGCAAGGTGAAGAACGGCCCGCCAGCGATGCTCGCGAACACGCTCGAATCGGCCAGCCCGCTCCCGCCCGGAGCATCCTGGGCCACCCATTCGATCAGGTAGCTGCCTCCGCCAAGCGCCTTCGAAGTGAAGATCGTCGTCGGCGCGACCGCATCCACGGTGTTGCGGACTTCATTCGAGTCGAGCGGCGCATTTTCTCCTGCAAAGGCGCGCACCCGGCCACCGACCGTGTCGCCCGTCACCGCGCTGGGGTCGAGGAACACGGAGTAGCCGAAACTGGCCGACTGACCGGGCCGCAGGAACCCGGCGATAGAGGGATCGATCAGCCGCCCGGTCACGGGATCGACCGCACGGATTTCCCAGATCGCAGTGTTCGTGATGCTCTCCAAGCCAGCCGTCACCTGCAGCACGAAGCCGCGCGTCGCGGTGAAATTGAATTCGCCGGAGAACGATCCGCGGCCATCGGGCAGATTGAGTTCGATGTCGCCCAGGACGATGTCGCCGACGTTGAAAGTGCGCGGGTCGAGCAGGGGATCGAACTTCTGGAGGACGCGCAGGAAGTTCAGCGAGACGGTCGCATCCGTCGGCTGCTGATAGCGGATGCTGTAGGGGAGTGCCGTGTGCGCCGGAACGAAGTTCTCCGTGCCTGCGCCGTCCGGCCCGTCAAAGCTAAGGTTGCGGCTGCTGCTGCCGCTCAGGCCGAAGAGATCGTCGAAATTCGGATCGTCCGGGTTGATTTCCTCCACCTCGTCGCTGGGGATTCCCGCCCGGATGATGAAGGCGAGGAACTGCGTCGGCTGCGCAAACCCGAGATCGTAATTCAGCAGCGTGGGGAGCGCCGTGCCCGATCCGAAGGCATTCGGGGTGTCGCCCAGATAGCGCCGCACCGCCGTGAAAAACGCGTCGAACTCACCACCGGCGAGAACGCCCTCGCCGCCCTGGCTACCCAAAAGCCCAGCCGCCGCGGCGCGCGTCTGTGCTCCGATGGCCGCCCGCAGCCGCGCGTCCGGCGGGGCATCCACCTGCCTCAGCTGCCCCGCCTCCTCCAGCGCGAGGAGATACGCATTCGCCCAGTTTTCGGAGTCCGCCGCGAAGTTCCGCAACGCGTCGGGCGCGCTGGCGTCCGCGAGCACGGCCAGCCGGAGCCGCTCCGCGATGCCGCGCTGATAGGTAATGTATTCCGCGGCGCTCAACGGCGTCGCCGCGGCGGTGATGTAGAAGTCGAACGAAAGGTCCTGAAGCGCGCCCGGCCCCAGATCCCTTAGAAAATTCGGCTTCGCGACAAGAATCGCGGCGAGCTCGGGATAGACGGTTACGGTGAATCCGAACGCTGATTTCCCACCAACCCCGAGATCGTAGGCAAAGCCCGCCGTGGTAAAGACTCCGCCCAGATTAAGCGTCGCGCTCAACGCGCCCCACGGCACGCCGGCCAGGCCGGGATTCTCACCGAACGCCGTCGCGTAACCGAGTCGGTCCGTGCCGGGAATTGGGCTGCTCGTCGGGTTCTCGATCCGAGGCACGCCGTAGGTGACGTGGACATACGGCAGGTCGAGATTTCCCGTATCCTGGAGCGTCACGATGTAGTTGCCCGTCTCGCCGAGCGCGATGTCCGCCGGACCGCCGAGGCCGAGGGTTACGTCGAGCGGGGTTGCGGGATCAATCTGGAGGCGGTGCGGCTCCGCGGCGACTGCGCCATTCGGATTGGTGACGGTCACGTCGTAGAGCCCGCGGGCCACTCCGCGCAGGTCGAAGACCGCGACGATCCGCGTGGCATCTATATAGGTGCTGGAAACGGGCGCGACCTCCGAGAAAGTCGGGCGCACCAGCCGCACCGCCGCCTCGGGGGCAAACTTCGCGCCGCTCACCATGACCGTGACGTAGCGGCTGTCGCCCGCCGCATCAGGCGTGATGTCCGTGATCGAGAATGGAAGAAAATCCGCCCGCAACGTGACGGTCGCCGTGCCGGACACGCTGTCGGCGCGGAGTCGGATGAAGTACGTGCCTGGCAGCGTAGCGGGGATCAGCAGTTCCTGATCGCCATCGATATACCCGGTATAAATGGCGTCGAACGCCAGCGAACTGGGAACGCCCTCATACCGGGCAAAGAGTTCGAAAGCCACACCGCCATCTCCTTTCGCCGTGATCCGCAGCGTCTCGCCCTGCGGCGTGACCACCCGCACCAGCCGGGAGTCGCCCTTTTGCGCCAGAGTCACGTCGAGGGGCGCACCGCCCGCGATCAGCGCGTCGGCGAAAATCATCCCGCGCGTCGAGGAGGCGGTGGTGTTGTTCGCGTTGAAAACTCCCTCGAAGATGTCGTCGAAGAAATCGGCCCGCACGAGGATCGTGTAGTCGCGCGGAAAAATGGCCGGAAGCGTCGCGGTCAGCGAGCCGGTGTAGCTTTCGCCGGGAGCGAGGTTCCGCGAGAAGTCGCCGGTCACCCCGAGAAGCGTGTCGCCGAAGTCATACACGCCGTCGGTCGAGAGATAGACCGCGTCGGCCCAGATGCCGTTTGCGCGCTCAAGCAGGCTCTCGTTTTTCACCGTGTAGGTCACGGTCACGGTGTCCCCCGTCCGGGCCGGCGGGAAGACGGCGATCGACCCGCCCACGACGACGAGATCGGAGGGATCGGGCTGGCGGACCAGGAACGGATCCTTACTCGCGCGGACATTGTCCACCTCGAACCCACCCGCCTCAATCACCTGGCCGAATGGACTGAAGAAGTCCGGCGCATCCGTATAGACGATAACGTAGAACGCATCGCCCGGCACGACACTCGAGGGCAGCCGCAGGGTGACCGTAACGTCGTAGAATCCGCCCGCCGCGACCACACCGACATGCTTGGCCTGGCCGAGGAACCGGTCGGAGCTCAGATCGAGCTGCGGATCGCGCGAGAGATAGAGGTTGTCGAACCATTCCGTCACCGTCTCGGGCGTGGCGCCAGCGCCACTGTTCTCGACGCGGAAAGTCACGGTGATCGCCTGGCCCTTGAAGACATCCGGCGCGACGTTGAAGGCGTTCACGCGGAGGTTCGGCGCGGGCGTCATGGTGACATCGACGGGACGCGCCACGATGTTGTTGTCCTCGGCGAAATACTCGTTCACCAGCCCAAAGGTGGAGCCGCTCTGGCCGATGCGGAGATTGCCGCTCTCTGCCGGATAGGGCAGCACCGTCGTGAGGATGCCTGCTTTCGAGAAAGGCGAGTCGATATAGACGATGAAGTTGAACGTGCCGCCGATGTTGTCGGGGATGCGCGCGCTCGCGGTGACCGTGTAGGTTTCGCCCGGCGCGAGGATGCCGTCGTGTGCCACCGAGGAAAGAAGGATGTCGTACTGGTCGAGCGACCCGTCGCGGCTCAGGTAAATCCGGTCCGTCCAGTTACCGACGCGCGTCGCCCGTGTCCCCGCGTTCTGCACGTCGAAAGTGACGGTGACGGTCTCGCCCGAGCTGACCGCCGCCGGCGTCTGGAGATTGCGGAACTGAAGATCCGGTTCGCGGAAAGTCACCGGCACGCTGCCGGTGCCGAAGTTGTTCGACTTGTCGCCGCCCTCATACACCCGCTTCGAATAAGTGCCCGGCCAGCCTGGGTAGCTTCCTTTGCCCAAGCCGCTCAGCAACGGCAGGCCGCGGTCAATGCCGATGTCAGTGAAGACATGGACGTAATAGTTGCCGTTGATTCCGACGGGAAGATTGACCGTCGTCGTCTCCGTGTAAGTCCCACCGGGAGCGAGCGGGGCGGAAGCAGTCGCGTCATGCACGACCGATCCGACGAGGAGGTTCCGGCTCGGGCGATTGAAATCATAGACCGCGTCGGGCGAGACGAAAAGGTAGTCGATCCAGCGGGTGACTCCGCTCCACACCGCGTTCGCTCCTTCGTTCGCGACCGTGTAGGTGACCGCGACCGCGTCGCCCGAGAAGACCTGCGTCGCTCCGCCCGCCGGCCCCACCACCACGCTGCGCACCCGCAGATCGGCGGGGAT
>PPFU01000211.1_pt1 | contig 24083 bp, 19 predicted proteins | sample 1535991 | NCBI WGS metagenome assembly PPFU01 (sample SAMN04901290, study PRJNA319586) | Hypolithon metagenome, whole genome shotgun sequencing project. | isolation source: Antarctic Hypolithon | place: Antarctica: Miers Valley | collected 2014
TTCTCGCCTGGGGAATTGGGGTGGTGGGGGTGGGTGGTTTGGGGGGGTGTGCGGTCGGGGGCGATTCGTTGGTGATGGTCGAGCCGGTGTTTTCGAGCGGGCGGGTGGTCGCGGGGGCTGGGATGGCGGGCGACATGTGGGATGTTGACGCTGCGGTGGCGTCGCCGCGTGCGGCCACGGTGGTGGCGACGGCGAGGGGTTTCAGGCGGGCGGAAGTGGATGACTTTGGAATGGTGCGGCTGCGTGGCCTGAACGGGGGTGCCGGGGTGACGGGGGCGGACGCGGTGGCGGTGGAGTGAGGGGGGACGGGTGTGCGGGAGTTGAATGACACTTCGAGCGATGATTTGTTTCGCCCGACGCGGCGGAGGAAGGGGGACGCTGCGGGTCGCCCGCTGCGCGGAAGAGAATAGACCCGATGGTTCACTTGATTCTCTGCCACCCTATCCGCCAGAGGATCTAAGGCAATGGTGGCACGGGTGTTTCGCTTGCGAGCGGCCGGAGGTCGCTCTGGGGCGCACAGGCGGGCCACCCGTGCCACCGCAAGAACGTCGAGTCGCTCGCGGAGGGGGAGCGTGGGAGCGGAATGCCGACGGCTGGATTTGAACCAGCGACACGGGGCTTATGAGTCCCCTGCTCTGCCAACTGAGCTACGTCGGCGGCAAGGGGGGATTGTAGTCGCGGGGTCGGCGGTGGCAAGTCGGGCGGGGTCGAGTATGTTTATGTGGAGCCGCTGAGCCGCGAGCGGCTTGGGAGTTATTGATAGCGGTAGCGGGCGAGGATGACAGGCTGGTCACCCTGGGTTTCGACGTTGGCGCGGCTGAAGATGATCAGTTCACGGGCGATTTCGACGGGGCCTTCGTTGAAGGCACCGGTTTTGTAGCCGTGGACGAGGATGAAGGCGCAGAAGACGTCGCTGCGGACGGTGGCGATGCCGTCGAGGTTGCGGATGAGCAGGAGTTGTTCTTCGCGGTCGTCGGCGATGCCGTCACCGACGGTGGACTCGGGATTGCTCATGGTATCGAGCTTGACGGGGTTGGTGCCGTCGGCGACGCGGGTGTCGCCGACGTACCCGCCTGTGGTGTATGCGTCTTTGAGGTCCGGGTAGAGCTGCCAGAGGTGAGCGATACCGCGGGCGCCATCGGGCGTGGTGTTGGTGCGGCGGGCGATGATGGAGGCGACGGTGCCGGAGCGGATGCCGGGGTCGGGGATGGGGAGGATCGCGTCGAGCAGGGGCTGGGGGATGGTGTTGAGGTTGATGCGACCGGCGACGGTCTGCTCGCCTGGGTTATCGATGGAGCCGTCGCCGTCATTGTCGATGCCGTCGGTGGTCGGGTCGAGGAGGGTCAGCCGATTCATCAGAAGCTGGGCGTGGGGCACGTTGTAGGCGGGCTTGGCGGCGTCGATGACGGTGGCGGAGCTGGGGTCGACGAGGAAATCGGTGACGGGTCGGGCGGTGGGACCCCAGGCGTCGCCGAACGTACCCCCGGTCGAGGGGAGGCCGAAGACGGGCACGAGGAGGAGTTCGGCCTGATGGGTGAGTCGTTCGTCGGAGTGGTCGGGGACGATGAACTGGGAGGGTCCGGCGGTGACCTTGTCGGCGGGTCCGCCGACGATGGTTTTGTCGGTCTCACCCAGGGCGTCGATCGCGGGGTCGAAGTTTTCCCACTGGGTGGTGGCGGCGGGGCCGGGGGTGAAGGGGTCGCCAATGAGCTCTGTGAACTCGCCGGCGCTGGTGAGCAGCGCGTTGAGCCCGTTGCCGTTGCCGATGAGGTCGATTTGGTGGTAAAAATAGGCTCCGGGGGTGCCGACGGCGTCCTGTGTGGCGGGGACGTCTTTGTAGACGGCGTTGTCAAAGAGTGCGTGCTGGTCGAGGGCCTGGTATGCCCAGGCGAAGGGGGTCCCGTCCTGGGCGGTGGCGCGGAGCTGTACCTGGAAGAGGCCCGCGCTCAGATCGGTCTCGGCGGGCCCCCCGGGGGCGATGGGCCACTGGACGTCGGGGTGATCGACGTCGCTGCCATCGAGGGGGAAGGGGATGTGGGTGGTCGCGTCCCCGCCGAAGAGCGCTGTCACGTCGTCGGCGGCCGCGTCTCCGCCGGTGCTGAGGCGGTAGAGCAGGATCGTGTCGCCGGGGTAGAGCTTCCGCTGATCGGCGGGGGCCATGTCGACGTGAGCGGTGGCGTTGTGCGTGGCGAGCGCGTCGCCGACAAGGTCGTCGAGGTCGCTGCCACCAGCCTTGGCGGCGGTGACGTCGAGGTCGGGGCTGCCGGACGCGACGGCGGGGATACCCGCGAAGACAAGACGGACATCCACAAGTGACACGGGCTTGCGGAAGGGGTTGCGGACCTCGATTGCGTAGCCCACCTCACCCTGAGCGGCCATCGTGATGTCCTTGGTCCCGGCGGCGGCTCCGGGGACCGAGCTGGTCATCTGGTACGGCCGCTGGAGGTACACCTCCGTCAGCGCCGGCAGCGCCTCAAGGCCGATTCGGCCGTTGTAGGTGGTGAGTCGGTTGTCGCGGTCGCGAAAGTCCTGAAGGCTGGCGGCCCACTGGCTGACGAAGGCGGTGGTGTTGCCGGTGATTCCCGGCATCGCGGATGATCCCGCGGGCAGCGGCATGGGGGTGGCGCCGGCGGTGATGACGGGGAGGAGCTGCCCGGCGGCGAGGCTGTTCAACGCGGTGGCGAGCTGGGAGGAGGGGTTGCCGGTGGTGAAGTTGTAGAGGAAACGCGAGTCGTTGAGGCCGAACTTTACGCGGGGGTTGCCGGTTTCGCCGGGAAGTCGGGGCTGCCACAGGGCCTCGGCGGAGCGGGTGGTGGTGTAGAGGCGGGGGTTGGTTTCGTAGTAGGTTTTGGCGTCGGCGTAGGGCGTGGTGCCGGAGTTGTAGCCGGTCTCGCTGCTGCTGGCGTCGCGGTAGGTGACGGGCATTTGGGCACGGAGGCTGCTGCCGAACGGGTCGCCAGAGGGGACCAGGCCGTTGCGGTAGCGAAGGTCGAGCTCATCGCCGATGCCCAGCGGGCTGTAGCCGGTCAGGGCGTTCCAGTTGACCTGATTGCCGGGCCGACTCCCGGCCTCATCCCAGTACAGAACGCGATCTGCGTAGGGGATGATAATCGGTGCGGGACTTACGCCAAAACGCAGCTCGTACAACGCCTGCGCTTCGGTCACGCCCGTGCCCCCGGTCATCGCGTTGGCGAAGCGGTTAAAGTCCACCTCGGTGGGGCGGTTGCTGCGGGGGCGGTTGGTGTCGGTGTCAAAGTCGCCGGACCCGTCGCTTACACCCAGCGCGATGTTGGCGTTGACCATCGAGGCGAGATCAATGATCCGCACCGCGTGGAAGTATTCGACGCCGTCCTGCGCCGCCAAAGAGGCCCGCTCCCAGACGCTGTCGCCCAGGCCGTCGCCGTCGGCGTCGACGAGAGCGGCCGAGTCGGTGTTGAGGTTCTCGTTCTGCTTGCCCGCGGTGGTGATGGGCAGGGCGGTGGTGGTGCTGCCGCCGGTGATCTGAGAAAGGTCGGCGGTGTTGCCGGGACCTACCTGGAACACGCCGGTGAGCGACGAGATCTGCGTCCACTGCATCTTGCCGGTGCCGGCGTTGAACACGGGCACGGTGTAGGCTAGCCACCGGTCGTCGAGCTTGCCGCCGCGGGGGTTGTAGGTGGTGCCGGTGACGGGATCGATGTAGGTGGTGGTGTAATTGTGGTTGGTCCAGGGGAAGTCCCAAGGCTCGTCGCCGTTGCCCGGGTCGGCCGCTGCGATGTCCTGGTTAAAGAAGTTGCCGCTGCTGTCTTGCAGGTCGTTAATGCCGACCTTTTGGAGGATGTCCTGCTCGACGCTCTGGAGCACCTGGTCGATGTTGCGGGGCGGGTCGGGTGGGACCTGCCGCTGGATGTTGACGACCTGCATGTAGACCGCGCCCATGAGCACCATGAGCACGAGCGAGACAACCACGAGCAGCAGCACCGAGCCGCGGGAGCGGTGGGCGGGGGTCGAGGCGGGGGTACTGAGGTGGGGATGGTTTAACATGGAAAACTCCTGGCGTGTGGTCGTGCTCGGCGGGTTGTGCGGCGGGGTGTTGAGGCTTGACGTCTTGTCCCGTAAGCCCTTGGCCCCTTGGCCCCTTGCCCCCTTGCCCCCTTGCCCCCTTGCCCCCTTGCCCCCTTCTTCCACGGACATGTTGGCTGAAGCCGACACGCCGGGGGCGATCCTTCCCCCCCCGCCCCTTCCCTAAGGCCTTCGCACGCGGAACACGTGCTCGAACCAAAACCCCCCGCCCGACTGCCCGTCAGTGAGCCCGGGCGTCGAGAGAAGGCCGGCCTTGTCGTGGACGCGGTAGCGGATGCGGACGAGGTAGGGCCAGTAGCTCACCTGTGTGGTGCTGCCGGTCACGGCACCCTTGCCCGTGCCGTCGTCCTCGTCGTTGTGCTGCCAGACAAACATCACATCCGACCCCTGGACCCGCTTGGGGGGGTAGGTGTCGGGCGGCACGGCCACGCCCGCGGCCGCGTCGGCGACGCCCCCGTACCACTGGATGGCGTTCCCGCCGGTGACGGTGTCGATCTTCCCGTCCAGATTCACATCGGCGGCGAACTCCACGAGCACATCGCTCACGTGGTTCATCAGGAACGCGTGCGTCTGCGCCACGGCGAAGGTGGAGATCGAGCCGGTGGCGAGCGTGGGGGTCGGGTTGACGTGCAGTCGGCTGTACTTGTCGAGATACAGAAGCGCCTCCGCGATATCCTTGTAGGAGCCGGAGCTGAGCGCCACGATGAGGTCGTCCAGCGAGCGATTGACCAGGTCGGTGTACCCCAAGCCCAGCACGGTTCCCCCCGGAACGCTGGGCCCCGTCACTAACGACTTGGAGCCGAAGCCGTTGGAGTGGGTCACGCTCGCAGGCACGGACGGGTCCATCAGCAGCGCCTGTCGGCCGAGCATCCAGTCGGTGCCGAGCACATCGTCGCCCTTCCCCAGCCCCGGGCCGGCGGCACCGGCGGCGGTGGTTCGGACGAGATGGCCGTACCAGACGCGGGCGTGCTGCGGGTCACCGGCAGCGTAGGGCACGAGGTTGCCCGCGGCCTCTGGCGTGATGGGTGCGATGCCGGCGGCGCGGCGGATGAAGAGGAGCTGGTCATCCCGGATGGACCGCGTGATTTCGCCCGTGATGGCTCCGGGCCGGGGCACGGAGACGTTGTTGATCGTATGGCTGTGGATCACGAGCAGCCCCCCGCCCGCCGCACCGGGCTTGCCGTCCTGCGGGCCGAGCATGTGCTTCGCGTCCAGCGCCAGCTGTTGGGCCACGGGGCGGGTGCCCGCGACCGAATCGCTGATCCCGATGCCCCGCCGCACCGCTTGCTGGGTGGAGAGGAAGATCTGCGACACCAGCCCGAGCATAAGGGCCGATACCGCGACGGCAACGATCATTTCCGTGAGGGTGAAGCCGCGGGGGGGCACCGAGGCACCCAGGGGCCGGGGGGCCAAGGGGCCAAGGGGGCCAACGGTCCAGAGGGGAGCGGGTTGGGAGGTGGAATAATGCATGATCGATTGGGGGTGTCGGATGGTGTGCATGTTCAATCTCCTCTTGCCTCACCCCCTCGGCCCCTTCATCCCTTCGCCTCTTGGCCTCTTGGCCTCTTGGCCCCTTGGCCCCTTGACCCCTTGACCCCTTGACCCCTTCCTACCTTGCCCCTTCTTGTCACCGGATCAGCCGATTCCCCGCGTTGTTCAGCAGCAGTTGCACGTCGACATAGGAGGAGCGGTTGCTGTTGCCCTTGACGGCGTACCAGATGTCCACGTTGCCGGTGGTGTTGCCGTTGGTCGGGTTGACGATTTGGTTGTCCAGCGTTGCGGTGGAGCCGGTGGTGGACTTGACGGTGTAGATCTTGCCCCACTGGTCGACCACTTTGTTGCCCACCCGCAGATCTGACACGCCGCCGTCGCTGATCTGGTTTCCGTTGTACGTGCTGGATGCACCGCGGATGCGGGGCACGGTGGTTGGGTCGCCCGCGTTGGCTCCGCCGCCCCCGGTGTAGAGGTCCGCTCCCTGCCGCCCGACAGTGAAGAGGTACACCCGCCAGTCCCGCCCCTGGCCCGGATTGGCATCAAGGAACACGGGCACCCAGAACAGCCGCCGCTCGCCGGTGGGCATCTGTGCGATGTAGCTGCGATCCGCGAGCGACCAGTCGCTCAAGGCGTCGGGTGCCTCAAACACCTTCTGACTCCCCGTGTCCAAAGGTGCCGCCGCGTTGACGGCCGCTCCGCTGAACCCGCGGTCCAACACGGTGGCGGCCCCTGAGTCGGAGAACTGCTCGCCCTGCACCTGCCTCACCGTCTCCCGCTGCATCAGGATCGCCGTCGGAAACATCGCCGCCACCGCCACAAAGCCTAGTGCGAACACCGCCATCGCCACCAGCACCTCCGCCAGCGTAAAACCGCGGGTGGCACGGGCTGCGTAGGATTGATGCTTGAGTGAGATCATGGCTTGAAGGGCGGTAAGTGGTTGTGGGTGCAAATGTTGGTCATCGACGGCATGGTTTCGCATTGCCCCCCCCGCCGCGACGGGATCAGTCGTTTCGCAGCGGTGCGCCCGTGGTGCGGGAGAAGATCAGGTCGCGATACTCCGCCGCCTCCAACTCGCCGGCGTCGTAGCTGTTGGAGGCGGAGCGAACGTTGTAAAAGACACGCACCCCGGAGACCGCGGGCACCTCGACCGTGGGCAGATAATGCTTGCCCCGCCCGCCGTCCCAGGTGGCCGTGCCCCCCCCCGCGGTCAGGGGCTGTGCATCCGCAGCGGTGATCTGGGCGTCGCCATTGTGGTCGTAGTAGACGATGCCCGGCTGATGGGCGGCGTCGTTGGAGTCCACCCCAACCTTGATGTGGCCGTTGGCGTCAAAGTGGATGGCGAAGGGCGGCGGAATCAGTCGGCCTTCCGCAAGGTCGGTCGCCAGCGTGCCGGTCACCGTTTTAGCGATGCCAAGCACCCTGACCGAGGACGGGAGCGTGCCCCGCTCGAGCCGCAGGTCCTGGAAACCCCGCAGCGGCGGGGACTTCTGAATCAGCAGGGCTCCCGACCCATCCTTCACCACCGGCGAGACCCGCACGAACCGGAAGAATCCCGCGTTGTCAAATATCGCCGCCGCCCCTCCATATTCGGTGACCTCCAACGTGGCGGAATCTTCGACATCCACCACCGATGACCGTGCATACGCCCGCGCCACCTCTGCCCCCAGCGCCACCGCATCAATGCCCGAACTCCGCCCCGCGTCCCGCTTGAGCGCCCCCAGCACGGGCAGCGACACGCCGATCAACAGAAGGATGATCCCGATCACCACCACCATTTCCACCAACGTGAACCCGCCCCCGCGGCCAATCCTCACTGCTCGGTTTCGATCCGGGTAAAGTCTCATGAGGGCACCGCTTAGCGTGGAAGGGGGTAGGAACCGGAGAGCGATCTTTTCTAAAAGCATCAGTCGGCCTCAAAGCTGTACAGGTTGTCCTTCGCGGCTCCGTTGTTGGGCTCACCCGTCGCGGGGTTCACCGTCCCCCACTCCCCATCAGCCCCAGCCGAAGCAAAATAAGGCATGTCCCGGCGGGGCAACCCCTTCCCCGTCGCGTCGATCGATCCGCCCGGGTAGTACCGAATCGCATTCCCCCAGCCATCCTTCACCGTGCTCGGCTTCGACCCCGCAGCCGCCCCCGAGAAATCCTCGGCGATCAAGATTGATGTATCCACCGCCGACTGCGATCCCGAGATCCCCGTGAAAAACTTGGAGATCGAATCATCCGCCGAGCCGGTGGGATACCCGCCCGTGTACGGCACCGTCTGCCCCTTCGTATCCCCCTGATACTCCCCCGCGACATTCGCAAGCTGTTTAAGGACCACACGCGTCTGACTCTCCACCCCCGTAGACATGTATCGAACAAACCCCACCACGCCGAACCCCAGCATCAACATGATGATCGAAATCACCACGAGCAACTCAATAAGTGAAAATCCCCCGCGGGAGCGACCGCAAGCGACACCTCCGCCTCTAACCAAGTGTCCACCCTCATTCCAAAGGCTTTGTTCGACTTTAAAGTGAGGTGTCAGCACTGGGGAGTCTCCGGGAAGGATGTTTCGCGGGACATCGTAGGTCCCTATAGGACCGATGTCAAGAGTTGATACTTCACCCAAGCGAGGGCCGACATATGGATTATTGCGCTTCTTAACCCCTTCCGTAATTTTTTTGATTGCCGCCCGCCTGACCTCTCTGCTTCTCCCTTTCTCACGTCCGCCGAAAGCCCCGGGGGGTGCTGGACTCCAGTGTTTTTACGACCTACAAAGCGTTCCATATAGGCAGCAAACCGGACAGGAGGGCGGGGCTATAGGAAGGCCAGCGGCCGGGTTCTACGTTTAACGGCGGAGCTTGATACGCCTGTCATCACGTGCCTCGGGTGGCTCCGATCAACCGCGATCGAATAGTGTCGTGCGATGATCTTTGCCTCTCCCCACCCCCGCTGGTCTGTCCTGCTCGTGATCATCGTGGGGTCAATGTCGCATTTCGCCCTGGATCACGATCTCGATGCGTCGCCGCCGCCCGCCGCGGCGACTCAACCCCTTGCGCATTTGGATCGGGACCTGGCGCTGCGGTATCTCGAGATGGGGCTGGAGACAACAGTTCGTGATGAAAAGGCAGGTGCCTCTCGCGATCGCAGCAACGCCATCTTCGAACGTGATCGATACCTGCTGACTCGCGGGGCTCAGCTTGCGGCGGCCCTGGACGATGCGGAGTTGGCTCAGCGCTTCGTGGAAGCCTTGATGGCGTTCGATGAGGTGGACCACCAAGGTTCTTATCGGTACGAGGGGATGAATTGGCCCCCCTTCCTGGCGGCGTCCGGGGAGGTCGAGGCGGTGGATGCGGCGCTGCTCGCGGCCGCTGGTGAGGGAGAGGTCGATTCGTGGGAGAGGGTGCTCGTGGCTCGGTGTTACATGCTCCGGACGGACGGGCGGGCACACGCCCAGACACAGCTCGATGCGTTCATCACCGCGGTGGAATCGGGAGAGGTCTCTCGCGACGCTCTCCAGTCTGACCTCAACGCCCTGCTCAACGTGGCCTACTCGATGGAGCGGTGGGGGCTGATCGAACGCTATTCTTATCTGTTGTCAAGTCAAAAGGCTCGCGTTCTCCACTATGCCTCGGCCGCCGCTGGAGCTGCAACGACCGACCCCGCCACGGCGAGGGGATTGATTGACCGCCGGGTTCACGGCGAGTGGGCTGAGCCCAAGCCCGGGCCCGAAGATGAAACGGACCCGGCCGCGTATGCCCTGTCGCTGCGGCGGATGGCGGCAAGCCAGTTAGCCGTGGCGTACGCAGCACTGGGGCAGGCGGATTGTTCGGCGGAGATGGTGGAGGTGGTGCGTGAGGCGATGAGCGAGCCCGGCCATCATCAGAGCATGGCTGGGCTGCGGGCGAGGGTGGCGTCGGCCGGTCTCGCGGCCGATCGCCCGCGGGAGGAGGTGCTGGCGGAGCTCCGGGCGATCCGCGAGGAGGCGAGGGTCGAGCTCGTGGGCCTCGAGCAAGCGGTGCAGGCGGGTGAGGCCGACGCTTCACGACTCGGATTCAACACCGCCGTCGTGACTCAGCAGTCGGTGGCGGGGGTCCAGGCGGGCGACGACGCGGGGGTGGCGGGCTGGGTGGAATCTTTAGACGATCCGCGGCTTCGTGCCGCCGCGGCGATCGGAGCGGCGGAGGGGTTGCTGGTGCGGCGTCGCCATGCGGTCGAGGGCGTGGGGGGTGATGCGGCCGCGGCGAAAGGCGAAGCGGGGGCTGACGTCCGCCGCTGAACCGGGGTTTGTTATCCTCCGCGGCATGCCCGACGCAGCCCCGGCCGATCCTTACCTTCACGACCTCTATGACTCGTTGCATGACTCGCCGGTGCAGCGGAAGTTTCGCCGCCTGCGGCCGTGGCCGGTGGGGGTCGTGTTCATCCAGTGGCCGGACATGTCGATGGACGACATCCGCGAGCACTTCCGCCTGATGAAGCGGCTGGGATTCACTTGCCTCAAGCAGTGCCAGGTCAACGAGGAAACCGACCAGAAGGCGGTGATGCACATGGCCCTGGACGAGGGGATCGTGCCCTTCTGGTACGACGACGCGGGCGTCGAGGACCCGACGCCCGAGCTGCTCAAGCGGCTGGGGGTCGGCCCCGCGGCCGAGGGCGCAGCGCTGCGGGAGGACCCGAAGTGGAAGGCCTTCGTGGAGCGGTCCCACCGCGAGCGGATCGACCGGGGCACGGGCATGTTGTCGATGACCGCCGCGGGGCCCGCACCGGGGGTGCCGAGCACGATCCCACGGTTCGAGTACGCCCTGCCCGACACCGATGAGCTCCGCGAGGCGTTCACCGGCTGGCTCACCGACAAGTATGGCACCCTCGAGGCGCTGCGGGACGCATGGAACTTCGCCCACGCGATGGTGCCGCTCCCTCAAGAAGAGTGGAACACCTGGGACGACGTGCGAGCCGGAGTGATCGCGCTGGTGAACAAGGAGAGGCGGGAGTACCGCAGGATGTGCGATGTGCTACGGTTCAAGGGGGACATGCACCTTGCCACGTTGCGGCATCGGCGGGACCAATCGCTCGAGGAGGACCCGACCGCTCCGATCCGGGCGGGCGGGGAGATGTCGCTGTTTCTGCCCTTTGCGATGTGGGGGGTGGACATGGAGGGCATTGCGGACGTGATGACGGATGCGGGAAGTTTTTATCCCTCGATGCACCCGGGGTGGCACTTCGAGGAGGTCAACTTCGAGCTGATGCGGCCGGTCTATATGCAGTCGTCGCTCGCTGCCGACTGGTTCAAGGGGGGCTGGGCGGCCACGTGGGAGTCGACGGGTGGGCCGCAGATATTGTCGGGGGGCAACGCGCCGTTCGTGCCCGGGGTGCGGGGTGAGGTGCCCGGTTTCACGATTGAAGAGGGCGAGATCACACAGATGATGCTGTCGTGGATCGCGGCCGGGTTCCGCGGGTTCGGGCAGTGGTGCTGGAACGCGCGGAGCTTCGGGTGGGAGGGCGGCGAGTACGCGCTGCTGGACCGCAACCGCCGGGAATGCGGCCGAACGCGCGCGGCCGGCGCGATCGGGGCGGCGTGCCAAGGGCTTCGGGACGAGCTGTGGGGGTGCCGAAAGGAGCCAATGGTGGGCGTTTTCCAGGACTTCGAGGGCGAGAGCTTCTGGGCGGCACTGAGCCTGACGGGGCGGGACATGTTCCGCACCTTCGGCCAACGTGCCCGCGTCGGGGCCGCCCGGGCCCTGATCAACGCCAACATCCCATGGGAGCATGTCACTGCCCGCGACCTCCGCGCCGGCCTCGCAGATCGGTACAAGAGCATCTTCCTGCCGGCGTGTCTCGCGCTTGATACCAAGCTGGTCGAGGACGTGCTGATCCCGTACGTCCAACGCGGCGGGCGGGTCGTGCTCGACGCCCCCGGCGGGTGGTTCGACTACGGCGGGCGGGTCTTGCAGACGCTGCCGGGGTCGCCCTTCGAGCGGCTGTTCGGGGTGACGGTGCGGGATTATCACTACTCGCGGGAAGACACGGCGATGGGGCGGTCGTGGAAGTTCGATATGCCCGGGTGGGAGGAAGGGATCGATACGGATGAGGAGAACAGCTCGGTGAGCATTGAAGGGTTCGTGCTCAGCCTCGATCCCACCACGGCCGAGGTTCTGGCGACGTTTGACGACGGGCAGCCGTCGCACACCGAGCACCGGCTCGGCGAGGGGACCGCCTGCATCATGGGGTACTCCGCCTCGCTGCTGTGCAACAACGGGTACGAGCACCCGTGGTTCGAGGAGTTGCTCGTCGCCATGGCGGTGGGCACTCACGACCCGGGGTTCGATGTCGACGCGGATGTCGTCGTCTACCGTCTCGCCGGTCACGGCCCCGAGGCCCCCGCGGACCACTACTTTCTGCTCAACGACCACAGCACCCCGACCCAGGTCACGCTCGATACCTACGGCTACAGCTACACCGCGGCGAGCGACCCGATCACGGGCAAAAACCTCAAGTTGGGCAAGCCGATCCAGATCGAGGCACATAGCGGAAGATGGGTGCGGATGCGGAAATAGCCGATTACATCCACCGTCTTAACCAGCCTCGCACCTCTCCAAAGACTCGCGCACGAAGTAAGCCTTCCTTCTTCTAAGAGCCGCGCACGAATCAAGCGGCCTTGGCATAGGTCTCGTTGTGTGATGCACAGACGCTGGAAGCGGCGGGGCGGGAGTCCCGCCCGTCGGCGGCCGCAGGACGATCCGGGTGGGTTGCCGCTTCGAGGCAAGGCGGGCGAGGCCCCGCACCACCCTCGGCCCCACCCTCCGCACCGGCACGGAGACATGAGGCTAGAACGCTTACGTCGTACGCGGCTCTTCGATTTAATCCGCTTATTTCGCGCGCGGCTCTTACCGATGGGGCTGATCGCAGGGTCTAGTCCCCCAGAGCCCGCTGCTCGTTTACGATCCGGTCGATCAATTCGTCCCCCCCCGGGTCGGGCTTCATCTGCGACGGATCGAAGTACCTTGCCGACCTCTCACAAAACTCCTCCAGGGTGGTGGGGCACTCGAACTCCCCCACCACCGACTTGATCTTGGAGTTGTCAAACGTCACCGTATACGCCTTGTCACCCAGCAGAGGCCCAACCCATTCCGGTTGATACTTCACCAACGTATCGGTCGGCACGTGAACAAGGTCCGGCTCCGCAGCACCCACCGCCGCTGCGATGGCTCCGTAAATCCGGTTCCACGCGTAGGCGTTGTCGCTGGTCAGGTGAAACGCCTCCCCCAGAGCCGCCTCGTTCCCCAGCAGCTTCACGAACGGCGGGGCGAAATCCTCGCTGCGGGTGATCGTCCACAGATTCGTCCCGTCCCCCGGCAAGATCACCGGCTGCCCATCGAGCATCCGCTTCACCCACCTCGTATTTGAGCCGAACGCACAGGTGAATTGAGTCCTCGCGGTGTGGCTGGGGCGGACGATTGTATATGCCAAGTCGCTCTGCCCCTCCAGGATCGCCTCGCAGTCCGCTTTTTTGCGGCTGTATTCCCAGAAGGGGTTTTCCAGGGGGACATCCTCGGTGATCACATGATGCCGCATCGGCTTTTGGTAGGCCGACGCCGAGGATATGAAGAGGTACTGCCCGCACTGTCCCGTGAAGGTATCAACGTCCCGCGTCATCTGCTCGGGTGTGAACACGCGAAACTGGCAGATCACATCGAAGCCCCGACCCGCGAGGTCGGCGTAGGCGGCGTTATCGGTCATGTCGCCGCCGATATGGCGGGCCTGGGGCGGCAGGCCCTCGTTGTGATGCCCGCGGTTGAAGACATAGGTCTCATGCCCAGCCCGGACCGACTCGTGGACGCAGTCGAAGCTGATCTGACCCGTGCCGCCGATGTAGAGAACCTTGAGTGCCATGCAGCAATGATAACGCCGGGACGTTAGCCTGATCTAAATGAACGTGCCGATCATGAGGCTGCCCCACGCGGAAGGCCTGTCCCTGCCCGCCTATCAGACCGCCGGTGCCGCGGGCATGGACCTGCACGCGGCCGTGCCCGCCGACGAGCCCCTCTTGATCCCGCCCGGCCGTGTCGTGGTGGTGCCGACCGGCCTCGCCCTCGCCCTGCCGCCGGGCCACGAGGCACAGGTCCGCCCCCGCTCGGGCCTCGCCACCAAACACCGGCTCCTCCTCCCCAACAGCCCCGGCACGATCGACAGCGACTACCGGGGGGAGGTCCGCGTGCCGCTGCTCAACCTCGGCGATGAGCCGTTCGCCGTCACCCGCGGCATGAGGGTCGCCCAGCTCATCGTGGCGGCGGTGGAGCGGGTGGCCTGGGATGAGGCGGCATCGCTGGGCGAGACCGACCGGGGGCGCGGGGGGTTTGGCAGCACCGGGAGGTAGTGCCCTCGGACCTGCGCAGCCCGTCTCGGACCCGACGCATGCACCGCGACAATTGACGCGGGGCCGCAGGGTCCGCATAATCCCCGACTCGACGCACACCCGGCCGACCCCACCCGGCCGATCCCTACCCGGCTGCGGCAAACACGCTGTACCCACCACCGAAAGAGAACGCGGGCATGTCCGACACCCAAGACCAGAACACCTCCAACGCCGTCGCCGAACCCGATACGGCCGACGACGCATCGACTCAAGCCTCGACCCCTGCGTCGACCCCTGCGTCGACCGACGCCTCACCCGACACCGCGGACGCATCCGCGCGGGAGGATCACCTCGAGCAGAGCGTCACCGTCAGCGACTCGGGACCCGCCCGTAAGACGCTCACGATCGAGATCCCCCAGTCGCGGGTCAAGGAAAAGTTCGAGGAGGCGTACGGCCGCCTGCAGTCCGACGCCGCCCTCCCCGGCTTCCGCAAGGGTCGGGCCCCCCGACAACTGATCGAGAAGCGGTTCGGCACATCGCTGCGGGAGGAGGTGCGGGGCCAACTGCTCTCCGAGTCCTATAACCAGGCGCTTCGGGAGAACGACCTCGAGCCTCTGGGCGAGCCCGAGGTCAAGGACCTTGAAAAGATCGAGTTGCCCACCGACGGGCCGCTGACCTTCCGTGTGGAGGTGGAGGTCTCGCCCAAGGTGGACCTTCCGGACTTTACATCGCTGGACATCGATAAGGTCGCGGCCGACGTGGCCGACGATGCCGTTGAGGTGGAGCTCGCTCGGATGCGGGATCGAATGGGCAAGATGAATGAGGTGAGCGACCCCGAGGCGAAGGTGCAGGCGGAGGATTACCTGCTCGCCGACGCGAGGATCGACGCGGGCGAGCACGCCGACGGCCCGCCCCAAGAGGGCGAACCGCTCGAAGAACGGGCGGGCGTGTACGTGCTCATCCATGGCGAAAATCACGACTTCAAGGGCCACGTGCTGGGCATCGTGGTGGATGACTTGGGCAAGCGTCTCATCGACCGCTCGCCAGGCGACCGCATCTCGATCCCCGCCACGGGCCCCGGCGGCCACGAGAACGAGCTGATCCGCGACCAGCCGATCACCATCACGCTCCAACTCCACTCGATCCACCGCCTCGAGCCCGCCGCCCTGGAACAGGTCGTGCAGAACAGCGGCCACGCCACCGAAGAGGACCTTCGCAGCCGCATGAAGGAGGTCGTCACCCAGCGGGCGGTCCAGGAGGCTCGTCAAAAGATGCAGGCGCAGGTCATGGAACAACTGATGGAGCGGGTCGAGCTCGAACTGCCCGAGGGACTCACCAATCAACAGGTCGCACGCCAGGTCACGCGGCGGGAGGCGGAGGTGCGCTACGGCGGCGGGTCGGAGGAGGAGATTCAAGCCGCGACCGCCGACGCCCGCACCACCGGACAGGAACAGGCCCGCAAGCAACTCAAGAGCTTCTTCATCCTCGATCAGGCGTCGCGGCAGCTCAATGTGGATGTCACCGATGAGGAGCTGAACATGCAGGTCTACCAAATCGCCCTGCGGCAGCAGCGGCGGTTCGAGAAGGTCCGCCAGGACCTCCAGGCTCGCGGCCAGCTCGAAGGGATCTATCTCCAGATCCGCGAGCAAAAGACGCTGGCGGCCATTCTTCAAGCGGCCGGGATCGATCCCGCGAGCAGCGAGACCAGCCCGGACGAGGCGGGATCGGAAGATGGAGCAGAGTCGACCTGATGGCCCCCCTTTGGGAAGCATCCGATGCCCAATTTGTTCTCGAGCCTCGCCGCCGCGTCCGCCAAGCGGACCCCTACGCCCGAGGAGGCGGCCAACGCGATCGTGTGGGGCGTGATCTGGATCGCCATCGCCGCCGTCGTCGCGGCCGCGATCGCGTGGATTGTGTGGTGGATGTTCAAGCGGCTCAACGCTACCGATGACGCCCCGCCCTTCCAAGCCGGCTTCACGCTCGCCAGCCTCCGCGACCTGCACCGCAACGGCGAACTCACGGATGAAGAGTACAACCGCGCCAAGGCCCAACTGATCGCGGGGATCAAGGCGGGAAGTGGAGATGGAGCGGACGAACAATGAGGAGCCCGCGGGCACTGACCAGCGAAATATGCTGGGTGCCACACACTGTTCCGCAGCGGAGCGGAGGGCGGTGTGTGCCGAAACTGCATGGCGTAGTCCGCACACCGCACCGCTCGCCGGGGTCTCGCGGATGCAGTGCGGCACCCGGAATCAAAAATTCGACGCTTGATCATCCACTAGCAGACACCGCAACGTTTCATCGAGCGGCTATGCGAACCGCGTCAACCACCTATAGGCTTCAGGATTCACACCTCCTGCTGCAGCGCCTCGGCCTCCTCCTCGAGGTTGGCGACAATCTCGCTGACGCGGATGCAGAAGTTGTCATTGAGCACCAGCACCTCGCCCCGAGCGACGAGGCGGCCGTTGACTTTGACGTCGACCGGGTCGCCCGCGAGCTTGTCGAGTTCGACGACGCTCCCGCCGCCGAGCTTGAGCACATCCTCCACCAACATCTCGGTCCTGCCAAGCTCAATGGTCACGTCCAGGTCGACATCGCCAAGCATTGAGATCGAGCGAGGGTCCGCCCCCCCACCGGTGTCGAAGTCGGGCAGCCCCATCGGGCTCGGCTCAGCATCGTCTTCCTCGTCGTCATCGCCGTAGCCGCGGTCGAGGTCGGAAGGGTCGTTGGGTGAGGCGTCGTCGAGTTCCGCCTTGAGGGCGTCGGCGGACGCCTGGGCCTGCTGGAGCGCCTGCTCGATATCGTCGCCGCCCTGGCTCCGGACATCGCGGCGTCGCTCCTGCGTCGGGGCGTCGGCCTTGTCTTTCGTGGAGTCTGGCATCCGTGCTCAAAACAATGGAGGGGAGGGGGAATGACGAATGACGAATAGTAGCCGATCTCCGCTGCCGTCCCGAGCGTGTGTCCAACCCATCCGTGCATCGTATGATGAGCGGACGGCGTCAGCCGCCGCGTCGCGGGGCCTAACGGCCTCCGCTCAACGAATCGAAGCAGTAGCCCCTAATAACCCGCACGCAACTCCGTCGTCCGCACGATCAGGTCCTGAAGGTACGCCTCACCCTCGGGGTCTTTGCCCAGGCGATCGTTCAGCGCGGCGGTGATCTGGCGGCGGACAGTGGCGAGCTCGAACTCCTGCAACTGAGCCGGCTCCGCTCGGCGGAACACCTGGTCGATCTCCGCCAGCACGCTCGCCCGCATCCGATCCAGCCTCTGCGTCACCGCCTCCTGATCCTTCTCCTTCACCACCGCATGCACCGTGGTGTCATAAAAGTAGGTTCGCCCGGAGCGGGTGTTCTGAAACTTTTCGTCGGCGATCTCGACCTCGACCAACTGCTGGGCCTCGGCGACGGCGAGGTCGCCGCCCCCGTCGGCGGCCGCGGGACTCGGCCCCCCCGCGAACATGAAGATGCCCACGATCACCACCGCCTCCACCAGCAGCACCCCGCCGAAAATCCCCATCGCCTTGATGGGCAGGCCTTTCTTGACCCCGACCTCCTTGGCGGGTTCGGCGGGCGTGGTTTTCTTTTTGTCCTCCGGCACGGGCGGACCTCCAGGGATCGGGGAAAAGAGCCGACCGCGGAAGCGGCCTCCGCCGGGGGGGGCGTAATTCGAGACTCATTGGGTTAATCGGTCAGAGTCTCGGGTTGGATGAAGTCCTCGACGACAGATTCGCTCATCAGCACCTCGACGCGGCGGTTGGGTGCCCGCTCCTGCGGGGTCAGCCCTCGGTGGACCAGGGGCTCTCGCTCGGCATTGGCGGTGAGGCGGAAGCGGTCCGGTGACATGCCGCCCTCGGGGCCGGTCATGAAGTCCAGCACCGCCTTGCCGCGGTCGTAGCTGAGCGTCCACGCGTCGCCGGGTTTGGAGGGGTTGGGGCTCGCGACCTCGGCCAAGGTCGCGTGGCCCCTGAGCTCGACCAGCGTGTTGAGGCCCCGAACCTTGGGCAGCAGAGATCGCAACGCCACGACGGCATCGGGCGTCAGTTCCGCAGACCCCGGCTCAAACATAATCCGACCGCCAACCGTGAACATCCTCCCCTCGCGGACGCGGGTGACCTCACGATTCGGCCCATCCTGCCCCAGGTCGCTGGTCTGGCTCAGGTTCGGATCCGGCCTCAGGTTGCGGGCCATCTCCTCCGCGGTCTGAATGAAGCTCATCGTCGGGTCGTCGCGGGTGTCCATCTTCCCGCCCCCGCCCTTGTTGCCAAAGGCCACCCGCAGGTGCTCGACCACCGACTGCCACCGCTCCTCGGTCTTAATCTCGCTGAACGAGACGATGAGCACAAAAAAGCAGAGCAGCAGGGTCATCATGTCCCCATAGGTCATCATCCACTCGGGCGCGCCGGCGGGGGGGCATTTGTGTTTCTTCGGCATCGTTATCTCCTCAAGCCGCTTGCGGCTTAGCGCCTCGCCCGTTCGCGCGAAGCCGCAAGCGGCGTTAAGCGGCCTCTTTCGCCTCGGCGGCGGCCTTGGAGGGGGGGAGGTAGGTGCGTAGTTTTTGTTCCACGACGCGGGGGTTGTCGCCGGATTGGATGCTCATCACCCCCTTGATGACAATCGTCTTGTAGAGCACCTCTTCGCTGGAACGAAGCGCAAGGCGGTCGGCGACGGGGAGGGCGATGGCGTTGGCGACAACGGCTCCGTAGAGGGTGGTGAGCAGCGCGACCGCCATGCCCGCCCCGATCTGGGAGGGGTCGGAGAGGTCCGAGAGCATCGCGACCAGGCCCACCAGCGTGCCGATCATGCCGAAGGCGGGGGCGTACTTACCCAGCGCGTCGTAGAGGGCCTTGCCCACCTCGTGCCGCTCGACGGTGTTTTCGACCTCGCTGTTGAGCACCGACTCAATGAGTTCGGGGTCGCTGCCGTCGACCGCCATCTGGATCCCGCGGACGACGAACGGGTCATCGATGTCCGCCATCGCGGATTCGAGGCTGAGGATCCCGTCCCGCCTGGCGAGTTCGGCGTACGACACCAGGTCGGCGATGAGCTGCTCGACGGGGCGGTTCTTGTGAAAAAGCGCCTTTTTCCCCACCGAGATGATGCGTTTGACATTGCCCGCGGGGAAGCAGAAGAAAACGACGGTGATCGACGCGCCCAAGACCAGGATAATGGAGGGCACATCGACGTAGGCGAAGACGTTGCCGCCCGCCATCAGCGCCCAGCCGAGCAGCACCCAGGTGCCCAAGAAGCCAAAGAGGATGCCAAGGTCCATACGTGTCTCTTATCGGTCGGTTGGGGTGAGGGGTTGGGGGGCGTTCACAAAGCCACCGCCGGTGGCGGCGGGTGGGGTTGGAGGTCGCGAAAGTCGGGACGTTGGAGGCGCGACCGACGGTCGCGGCTTTGTGGGGAGACGAGACCGACGGTCGCGGCTTTGTGGGGAGACGAGACCGACGGTCGCGGCTTTATGACGGCGGGAGGAGTTTTCGGAGGGATCGGCCGTAGTCGATGGCGCGTTGGACGACCTCTTGCATGTCCTCCTGGACGATGAGGTGGTCCCCGTTGATAAGCGTGATGGTGGTATCGGGGTTGGACTCCACGGTGCGGATCAGCTCGGCGTTGATGACGAAGGGCTTGCCGTTGAGTCGGGTGACGTGGATCATGAGTTTTCTAAGCCGCTTGCGGCTTAGCCGATGGAGTTGATGAGTTCCTGGATGAGCCGCTCGCTGGTGGAGATCACGCGGGAGTTGGCGGAGAATCCGGTGGAGGCGGTGATGAGGTTGACGAATTCTTCGGAGAGTTCGACGTTGGAGGTTTCGAGCGCCCGGCCGATGACCCGCCCGGCGCCGCCGGAGCCCGGGTCGTGTGGGGCGGCGATGCCGCTGTTGGCGGTGGGCCTGAACATGGATCCGCCGATGGACTCGAGGCCGTGGTTGTTGGCGAAGGTGGCGAGCGTGACGCGTCCCAGGTCTCGCAGCAGGCCGTTGGAGAACGAGCCGGTGATCACGCCGTTCTGCCCGATGGAGAAGTCCGACAGGGTGCCCAGGGGCGAGCCATCCTGTGAGACCGCCGTTGCCTCGGAGTTGATATCCGCCAGCGCGGTGACGGAGCCGAAGTCGTCTGCGAACTTGAGCTTGATGCTCAGGGGTGAGGTCGCCCCCGTGCCGTCACGGTCGATGGCGATGACACTGTCCGCGGTGGCGATGAGCTGACCCTCGTTGTCGAAGCTCAGGGTGCCGGTGCTCAGGGCCGCGTTGAGGTCGGTGTCCTGATCGGACTGGGCGTAGAACCGCCAGTCGGTGCCGGCGTTGGTCTTGTCCTCGAGCACGAGGCGGAGGTCGACGGTGACTTCGTTGCCGAGGCTGTCAAAAACGACGAAGCTGGTGCGGGTGGATTCACCCAGGGCGTCCTGCGTGGGGGTGAAGTCAAAGGGGAGCGCGGGGGCGGTGTCGGCGTTGTTGATGAGCGTGCCCGAGCCGAGGCTGATCGCGTTGGCGGTGCCGGTGTTGCCCGCGACGACGATTTGGCCGGTGCCATTGATGGTGGCACCGGGGGCGAGGGAGGTGTCGACGCCGATGACCTGGTTGAGAAAGTCGAGCAGGTCCGCGACGGTGGAGCCCGCATCGTCTGCCCCGGCGACGGTGGAGCCAACCTCGAAGGTCTTGGTGGGAAGCGTGGCACCGCCCTTCTCCGCGGCGGTGAAGCTGAGCACATCCCCGGTGGCGAAGAGCGGATCGCCCGCGGCATTGAACAGGCCCGTCAGCGCGGTGGCGGCGGTGGCGGGTGGCCCGGCCGGTGCCGAGGAGAGCGGGGCGGACTGGGTGATCGAGCCGAGGGTGGCGACGTCGCCGCCGGCGTTGAGGTTGCCGCCGAACTGCACGGTTTCGGTGGCTTCGGCGAGGGTGAGGGTGCCGTTGGGGATCGAAAGGGGCTGAAGGATATCTTCTTTGATCTGAAAGTCGTCGTCGACGCCGAAGCCCTGAACGATGCCGCCGCTGCTGGTGACGAGGTTGTAGTCGCGGTCGAGGGAGAACGAGCCGTTGCGGGTGTATTGGCGTGTGCCGCCGTCTTCGACGATGAAGAAGCCGTCGCCCTCGATGGCGAGGTCGGTGTCGGAGCCGGTGGTTTGGAGCGTGCCGTTGGTGAACTCTTTCCTGATGCTCGCGACGCGAACGCCGAGGCCGACTTGGGCGGGATTGGTGCCGCCGGACTCTTCGCGGGGCGCGGTGGCGTTGGCGAGGTTGCGAGAGACTTGGGTCTCGAAGTCGATGCGCGAGCGTTTGAAGGCGGTGGTGTTGACGTTGGCGATGTTGTTGCCGGCGACGTCGAGCATCTGGGTGTTGGCGCTCAGGCCGGTGAGGCCGGTGTAGAGCGAGGTGGTAAGGGCCATGGGCGGATTACTTTCGTAAGGTGGGGTGGCTGTGGTGGGGGATTAGCAAGGCCGGTGCCGGGGGGGACGGGACGGCCCAAAGGGGAATGACGAATGACGGAGGGGGAATGACGGATGACGGATGACGGATGACGAAGACGCGACAAGTCGCGTTGGTTCGTGCGACTCTCATGGTTGGCTGATCGTGGTGACGCGATTGATCGGCAGTTTTTGCCCGGTGTCGAGTTCGAGTTGCGCGGTGCCGTCGATGATGCGGACGGCGGTGACGAGGCCTTCGACTTCGTCGTTGGATTCGTTGAGGCCGCCGACGACCTTGCCGATCATGCCGCCCGCCTGGGCGACGCTCTGGCCCAGGACCAGCGACTCGAGCTTGTTCTCGAGGTTGAGCTGGCCCTCGATGTTGCGGAGGCTGCTGAGTTGTTCGAGGATCGCGGCCGAGTCGTTGGGCTCGAGCGGGTCCTGGTTGGTCAACTCCGTCAGCATGATCTTGAGGAATTCGCCGCTGCTGAGCTGGGCGAAGGGGTTGGCGGCGGTGGAGGTCGCGGTGCTGTTGGCGGTGGGGGTGATCATTGGGTGATTTGGTGTGGGAGTGATCGAGTGAAAGAGTGGATGAACGGAACTTGGGAACTACGGCACCGTCTCACCGGCGAACAGCTCAGCGAAGGGCGAGGCGGCTCTTTGGCGTCGGCCTCCGTCACCGCGGTCGTTGGAGGAGCCCCCTCCGTGCTGTCCGCGGCTGCGGCCCTCGGGCATCCCGTCGCGGCCGCGGTCGTCGCGGCTGTTGGAGGCGTCGCCGGACCCGTCACTGCTCAGGCTGGCGACGCTGAGGCGGTCAACGGTCAGGCCCTGGGCTTCTAGGCCTTGGCGAAGCTGTGTGAGTTGGCGGGAGAGCATCGCTTGGGCTGTGTCCGTCTGGGCGTGGAAGCGGGCGGAGACGGTCGTGCCCTGCATTTCCAGGTGGACGCGGACCGTGCCCAGCTCGGGGGGCGTGAGGCGGAGGGTCACGGCCCCGCCGTGGCTTTTGAGCGCCTGGCTCATGCCGCGGGCGACGCGGGCGGCGTTGAGATCGCCCTCCGCATCGCCTGAAGCGGGAGCACCCCCCGCCCCGGTCTGGCGTGTGGCAGCGGCGACCACGGAACCCGGTTCGCCCGACGGGGACGCGGGCGGGCTCAGAGCGGGTCCCGCGGCGGGATCCGCCGTGGCCGCGGCACCGGGGGGCGGGGCGGTGACCGGGTGGTGGGCAGGCGTGCCCCCCGCGGGCTCGGCCTCGTCCGGGGCGGTGGACGACGCGGCGAGGCGGAGTGGGGACACCTGTGACTGGGTCGGCTCGCCCCCGTCGTCGCCCCCGCTTTCCTGATCCTGTCCGCCCCGCGTCCCGCCCGCATCGCCACCGCCGACGGGCGTGGCGATCCCATCTGCAATCGTTGCACCGGTCGCGGATCCCGCCGATCTTTGAGCAGAGGATGCGGGCGGCGGAGCGGAGCCGATCTGCAATGAATCGTGACGACCCGCCGCGGCCGTCTGCCCGCTGAGTTCGCCCGCGTCGCCAGCCCCTCCAACCGCCGACGCCGAAACCCCGTTCGATGCAACCGCCGACGTCACAGCGGCCGCGGCGCTGGTGGCGTCCGTTGGCTCGACGTCTCCATGCTCACCCTCGGCCGTGGCGGCCGCCGCCTTGCCCGCGTCCCCCTCGACCGGGGCCACTTCCCGCGGTAGGACATCCGCTGAAGCCGGCTCGGCCGGGGCTTGTGACTCCGCCGCTTCTTTAATATCCCCGTCCGAGTCGTCGGCGGCATCGGTGGTTTCAGATTTGTCCCAACGTTCGGAAGATTTCGACGTGTTGGCCTCTCGTCGCTCCGCGGCATTTGCCGACCCCGGCCGATCTTGCGCACCGCGATCCGAGGCGAGGGGCCACCGCGGGTTGAGGTGCTTGGGGCCATGGTTCGTCGTTCGGGCCACCCCCAGCACCTGATCGAAACGCCCTCGCCCTCCGCCGGTCTGAACGTGGTAGGCCCCTTGAAATGCAGAGGATTCAGGGGCTAGGCCGCGAATCGGGTCGGCGAGCGGAGGCGGAGCGATCATCGGCGTGCTCAATGGGGAGAGGTGGTGCGGCGTCCGCCGCCGGGCCAAAGAGGCCCTTGCCGGCAGCCGGGTCGGGGGCGGCGGGTGAACCCAGCGGGTCCGCGTTCCGCAGTCGCACCGACTCCAGCAAAGCCGCTGCCACCGCAGCTTCGCCGGGGGCCGTGAACTCCTTGAGCACCGCCGCCGCCTTCCTGAGCTGCATCGCCGCGAGGTAGTCCACCACCTCCTCCCGCTTGCCCGCGGCCAGCATGGACTCGAACATCTCCTTGGCCTGCTTGCCCTTGAGCGCCTCGACCATCGCCACCGCCTGTTGAAAGTCCTCCCCCTTCCGCAGCTCCACTTCCCGCGACATCGCCTCCCGGAACCGCTCCCGCTCGGCCGCGAGCGCCGCCCGCTCAACCGCGACGGCCTTCCGCGCCATCTCGACCTGTTGACGTAGCGCCTCGGCCGCGCGGGCGTTCCGCTCCTGGACCAGCCTCGCGGCATCATCCGCCCCGGCCATCTCCGCCAGCCGCTTATCGATGGATTGGTAGCCGCCCTCCACCGCCAGACGATGAGCCGCCTCGGCCGCCTCCGCCTCGTCGGCGGCGTCACGTGTGGCCCGCTCCACCGCAAGGGCTTCATCCACGGAAGTGGGCTCGCTGAACATCGCCGCCACCCGCCGCACCCGCTCGGAACTGATCCGACCGCTCCCGCCCAACCACGCGACACCCCCCGCCACCGCCAG
>PPFU01003781.1_pt1 | contig 24077 bp, 23 predicted proteins | sample 1535991 | NCBI WGS metagenome assembly PPFU01 (sample SAMN04901290, study PRJNA319586) | Hypolithon metagenome, whole genome shotgun sequencing project. | isolation source: Antarctic Hypolithon | place: Antarctica: Miers Valley | collected 2014
GACAGGATTCGAACCTGCGACCTCTACGTCCCGAACGTAGCGCTCTACCAGACTGAGCTACACCCCGATTGTCAGCCGCGCATGATACGGGCCAGGGCCGCGGGCGGCAACTTGGAAGCCGGTAGTGGCGCGAGCTGACGCCGATCGCCGCGTCCGATGGGTGGGGCCAGGTGCTCCCCGAGCCGTCCCGCGGCCGACCCACTAGACTGGTCGGCCCGCTGGACACCATCGCCTGGAGCCCCGCTTGATCAAGCCCCGCACGCCGCCCGGCATCCTCGAGTTGCTGCCGCGCGACCAGATCGCGTTCCAGCGCATGCTCGACACCATCCGCCGCACCTTCGAGGCGTTCGCGTTCCTGCCGGTGGAGACCCCGGTGTTCGAGCTGTCCGACGTGCTGCTGACCAAGTCCGGCGGTGAAACCGAGCGCCAGGTGTACTTCGTGCAGTCCACCGGCGTGCTGGCCAAGGCCGCGGACGCCGACGGCAATGCCGGCATGCCCGAGCTGGCGCTGCGCTTCGACCTCACGGTGCCGCTGGCGCGCTACGTCGCCGAGCACGAGCACGACCTCGCGTTCCCGTTCCGCCGCTACCAGATGCAGCGCGTGTACCGCGGCGAGCGGGCGCAGCGCGGGCGCTTCCGCGAGTTTTACCAGTGCGATATCGACGTGATCGGCAAGGACGGGCTGTCGCCGCGGATCGACGCCGAGATCCCCGCGGTGATCCACGCGGTGTTCTCGGCGCTGGACGTGGGTGCGTTCACCATCCAGCTGAACCACCGCAAGCTGCTGCGCGGCTTCTTTGCCGGGCAGGGCATCGGCGACGACCTGCAGGCCGGCGTGCTGCGCGAGATCGACAAGCTCGACAAGCGCGGCGAGGACGCGGTGCGCGCCACGCTGCAGGGGGAGGGCTTCGCGCTTGCGGCCGACGTCGTCGAGCGGCTGATGGCGTTCTCGCGCGTGCGCTCGCAGGGTCACGACGACGCGCTGGCGCGGCTTGCCGCGCTCGGCGACGGCACGCCGCTGTTCGAGGAGGGCCGCGCGGAGCTCGTCGGCGTGATGAAGCAGCTGCGCGCGATGGACGTGCCCGAGGCGCGCTATGCGATCAACCTGTCGATCGCGCGCGGCCTCGACTACTACACCGGCATGGTCTACGAGACCGTGCTCGACGACCATCCGCAGATCGGCTCGGTGTGCTCCGGCGGCCGCTACGACGACCTCGCGGGGCACTACACCAAGTCGCGGCTGCCCGGCGTCGGCATCTCGATCGGCCTGACCCGGCTGTTCTGGCAGCTGCGCGAGGCCGGGCTGGTGGCGACCGCGGAAAGCTCGGTCGACGTGCTGGTGGCGCTGTTCGACGATGCCGGGCTGGACCACGCGCTGGCGCTTTCGCAGAAGCTGCGCAGCGGCGGGCTCAACGTCGAGACCCAGCTGGAGCCGCGCAAGCTGGCCAAGCAGATGCAGTACGCCGACCGCGCGGGCATCCGCTTCGTGGTGATCCGCGGCGAGGACGAGGCGGCGCGCGGCGTGGTCGCGGTCAAGGACCTGCGCCGCGGCGAGCAGTTCGAGGTGGCCGAGGCCGACCTTGCACGCACGCTGTTCGTCGAGCGCGAGCAGTGGCGGGCGCAGGGCGCGCGCTGAAGCCATTCCGCACCAGGAGCAGACACCCGATGCAACCGATCCTGCTCGACGGCGAGTCGCTGACCCACGGCCAACTGGTGATGGTGGCCCACGGCGCGCCGGTGGCGCTGGGCGACGCCGCGCTGGCGCGGGTGGCGCGCGCCGCCGATTTCCTGGCCGAGCAGGTGCGCCGCGAGGAGCCGATCTATGGCGTCTCCACCGGCTTCGGCAGCAACGCCGACAAACTGCTGGGCGCGCATCCGCTGCGCGACGAGCTGCCGGGCGCGACACCGTCGGGCCGCTCGCTGCACCAGGAGCTGCAGCAGAACCTGATCCTGACCCACGCGGTCTGCGTCGGCGAGCCGCTGGACGCCGACGTGGTGCGCGCGATGCTGTGCATCCGCATCAACACGCTGCTGCGCGGGCATTCGGGCATCCGCGTGAAGACGCTGCAGGCGCTGGCGGCGATGCTCAACGCCGGCATCGTGCCAGTGGTCCCGGCGCTGGGGTCGGTCGGCGCGTCCGGCGACCTGGCACCGCTGTCGCACCTGGCGATCGTGCTGCTGGGCGGCGGCGAGGCCTTCGTCGCCGGCGAGCGCATGCCCGGCGCCGAGGCGCTGCGGCGCTGCGGGCTGGCGCCGGTCACGCTGTCGTACAAGGAGGGGCTGGCGCTCAACAACGGCACCGCGCAGATGCTGGCGACCGGCGTGCTGGCCCTGTATCGGCTGGAGGAGCTGGCCGACACCGCCGACCTTGCCGCGGCGATGACCATCGATGCGTTCGCCGGCCGGCTGGGCGCGTTCGGCGACGACGTGCACGCGCTGCGACCGCATCCGGGGCAGGTGGCGGTGGCTGGGCACCTGCGGCGGCTGCTCGACGGCTCCACGCTGGCGGACATCGCCTACCACCTCGTGCCGCGGTTCCGTCAGTGGCTGCCGGGCAGCTGGGACACGCCACAGGCGCAGGCGCTGGTGTTCGACATCGGCTGGGAGTGGGTGCCGACCGCGCAGCGCCACGGCCGCGAGACCTTCTACCGGCGCTTCAAGCCGTTCCGCGGCGGCAAGAAGCACCAGCCGCAGGACAGCTACTCGCTTCGCTGCGTGCCGCAGGTGCACGGCGCGGTGCGCGACGCGCTGGCGCAGGCGCGGCGCGTGTTCGACATCGAGCTCAACGCGGTGACCGACAACCCGCTGGTGTTCCCCGACCGCACCGCCGACGACGGCGGCGAGCTGCCGATCGAGCGCCAGGTGATCTCCGCCGGGCACTTCCACGGCATGCCTCTCGCGCTGGCGATGAGCTACGTCAAGGCGGCAATCCCGGTGCTGGCCGGCATCTCCGAGCGCCGCCTCAACAAGCTGCTGGACCCGGCCACCAGCGACGGGCTGCCGGCGTTCCTCACCGGTGACGAGGACGGCACCCAGTCCGGCTACATGATCGTGCAGTACACCGCGGCGGCGATCGTCAACGACCTTGCCACGCGCGCGCACCCGGCGTCGGTGTATTCGATCCCGACCTCCGCGAACGCCGAGGACCACGTGTCGATGGGCACCAACGAGGCACGCCACGTGCTGTCGATGACGCAGGACCTGGGGCGCGTGCTGGCGCTCGAGCTGTACACCGCGGCGCAGGCGCTCGACCTGCGCCGCGACATGATCAACGCCGCCCGCGACCTGGCGCGGCGCGCGGACGCAGAGGCGATCGCGGGCAAGGTACTGAACGCACCGCTGCCGGGAGCTTCCGACCGCGCGGCGTTCCTCGCCGAGGCCGACGCGCTGCGCGCGGAGCTGGCGGAGGCGCCGGCATTCCATCCCGGCTACGCGGTCGCCGCGGCGCACGCCGCGATCCGCGCCCGCATCCCCTACCTCGACCACGACCGCGCGCTGGACGCAGAAGTCGCGACCGCAGTGCAGCTCGTGGAGGACGGCGAGGTCCTGGCCGCGGCGCGGGCGGCGATGATGCGGGGCCAATAAGGCGTGTCGATGACGTAGCGCGGGGCAACCGCAGCGCCCCGGGTCGCTCCACGACGATGGATACCCGTCCGATGCGCGCAGGCCTCCAGCGCTTGACCCGGGCGTCTCGAACAACTAACGTACTAGCACGTTAATACATTGACACCATGAAGCAGCGCATCGAACCCCTGCCCGAACGCGACGCCAGTGCCTCCTTCAAGGCGCTGGCGAAGGCCTTGGCGTCGCTGGACAAGCCCGACGACGTGGCCGCGTTCCTGATCGACCTGTGCACGCCGGCGGAGCTGGAGGCCATGGCCGACCGCTGGCGCGTGGTGCCGCTGCTGCTGCAGTCGCTGCCGTATCGCGAGATCCACGACCGCACCCAGGTCAGCGTGACCACCATTGGTCGCGTGGCCCGCACCCTCGAACACGGTGCCGGCGGCTATGCCGCGGCCGTGGCACGCCAATTCCCGCGCCTGTCGGCGTCGCACTGAGACCCCCTTGCATGAGACCCCCAGCCACCTCCGTGGCGCGCGACCGCCTGCGCATCGCGATCCAGAAATCCGGCCGCCTGAGCGAGCCGGCGCGCGCGCTGCTCGCGTCCTGCGGTCTGTCGTGGCGCGAGAGCCGCGACAAGCTGTTCTGCTACGGCGAGTCGCTGCCGGTCGACCTGCTGCTGGTGCGCGACGACGACATCCCCGGCCTGCTCGCCGACGGCGTCTGCGACTTCGGCGTGGTCGGCCGCAACGTGCTGGGCGAGTACAACGCCGAGCGCGGGGACCGCGGGCTGGACCCGGTGTCGCGCGAGATGCGCGGTCTGGGCTTCGGCGGCTGCCGGCTCGACATCGCGGTGCCGGAGGCGTGGGAGTGGGAAGGGCCCGCACAGCTGCAGGGCCGCCGCATCGCCACCAGCTATCCGGCGCTGACCCAGCAGTGGCTGCGCGCCGAGGGCGTCGAGGCGACGGTGGTGATGCTGTCGGGCTCGGTCGAGATCGCGCCGCGGCTGGGGCAGGCCGATGTCGTCTGCGACCTGGTGTCCAGCGGCGCCACGCTCACCGCCAACCAGCTCAGGCCGGTGACCACGCTGATGCAGAGCGAAGCCGTGCTGGCGGGCCCGGTGGCGACATTCGCCGACCCGCGCGCCGAGCTCGCGCAGCTGCTGCTGCGCCGCCTCGACGGCGTGCTGCGCCTGCGCGACAGCAGGCTGCTGCTGTTCCAGGCGCCGCGCGACGCGGTGCCGGCATTGATCAAGCTGCTGCCCGACGCCGAGCCGCCGACCATCCTGCAGGTGGATGGCGCCGACACCCTGGCGCTGCAGGCGCTGTGCCATGGCGCCATGACGTGGCAGCGCCTGGAAGACCTGAAGTCTGCCGGCGCCCGCGGACTGCTGGTGCTTCCCGTCGAGAGGACGCTGTCATGAATGCCGTTGCCATCACCGCCGCCGGGGCCGCCGCCATCCGCCTCTGCTGGTCGGAGCTCGATGACGCCGCCCGCAGCGAGGCGCTACGGCGCCCCGTGCAGCGCACGTCGGCGGAGACCGCGCGCGCCGTGGCCGACGTCATCGCGCAGGTGCGCGTCGATGGCGACACGGCGCTGCGCGCGCTGACGCTGCGCTTCGACGGCGTGGCGCTGGACGCGCTGGCGGTGACGACGGAGGAGTTCGCGGCCGCGGAGGCGGCCGTGGCGCCGGCGCTGCGCGACGCGATGGTGCAGGCGATCGCGCGCATCGAGGCCTTCCACCGCGCGGGCATGGCGCCTCCCTATGCAGTCGAGACGGCGCCCGGCGTGGTCTGCGAGCGCATCGTGCGTCCCGTTCCACGCGTGGGGCTGTACGTGCCCGCTGGCAGCGCGCCGCTGCCATCGACGGCGATGATGCTCGGGGTGCCGGCGCGGCTGGCCGGCTGCCGCGAGGTGGTGCTGTGCACGCCGCCGCGGCGCGACGGCAGCGTCGATCCGGCGGTGCTGGTCGCGGCGGCGCTGACCGGCGTCAGCCGCGTGTTCAAGCTCGGCGGCGCGCAGGCGATCGCGGCCATGGCCTATGGCACTGCGTCGGTGCCTGCCTGCGACAAGCTCTTCGGCCCGGGCAACAGCTACGTCACCGCGGCCAAGCAGCAGGTTGCGCAGGACGGCGCCGCGGCCATCGACATGCCGGCAGGGCCGTCCGAGGTGCTGGTGATCGCCGACGACGGCGCCGATGCCGCGTTCGTCGCCGCCGACCTGCTGTCGCAGGCCGAGCACGGCCCGGACTCCCAGGTGCTGCTGCTGAGCGACAGCGCGCGGCTCGTGGACGCGGTAGCGCTGGAGCTCGACCGCCAGTTGGCGGCGCTGCCGCGCGCCGACGTGGCGCGGGTGGCGCTGGCTTCTTCGCGGCTGGTCGAGGTCGACCGCCTCGATACCGCGTTCGACATCAGCAACGCCTACGCCCCGGAGCACCTGATCCTCGCCCTGCGCGCGCCGCGCGAGTGGCTCGACCGCGTCGAGGTCGCCGGCTCGGTGTTCCTCGGCGACGACACGCCCGAGGCGCTCGGCGACTACTGCAGCGGCACCAACCACGTGCTGCCCACCAACGGTGCGGCGCGCGCGTACAGCGGCGTCAGCGTCGCCAGTTTCCAGAACCTGGTCAGCGTGCAGCAGGCGACGCGGGCCGGGATCGCCGCCATCGGCCCATCGGCGATCGTGCTGGCCGAGGCCGAAGGCCTGGATGCCCACGCCAACGCGGTGCGGCTGCGGCTGCAGGCCGCGGGCGACGCGACCGGGACGGCGCAGTGAGCGCGCGTCCCGCGGTGCCTGCGCAGGGGCGCGCGACCGGCGTGCTGGCGCTGGTGCGCGAGGACCTGCAGGGATTCGGCGGCTACCGCTCGGCGCGCAGCGAGCGCCTGAACGGCGACGTGTGGCTCAACGCCAACGAGGCGGCCTGGCCCAACCCGGGCGACCCCGACCCGCAGGCCGGCCACCGCCGCTACCCGGAGCCGCAGCCGCAGGGGCTCTGCGACGCGCTGGCGCGGCTGTACGGCTGCGCGCCGTCGCAGCTGCTGGTCGGCCGCGGCAGCGACGAGGCGATCGACCTGCTGGTGCGCGCCACCTGCGCCGCCGGCCGCGATGCGATCGTGGTCAGCCCGCCGGTATTCGGCATGTACGCGGTCAGCGCCCGCCTGCAGGGCGTGCGGCTGGTCGAGGTGCCGCTGGTCGACGGCGACCATGGTTTCGCCGTCGATCTCGACGCCGTGGCGGAGGCCGCGCTGGCCTCGCGGGCGAAGCTGGTGTTCCTGTGCTCGCCCGGCAATCCGACCGGCAACGCGGTCGCGATCGACGCGGTTGCCGCGCTGGCGCGACGCCTTGCCGGCCGCGCGCTGGTCGTGGTGGACGAGGCCTACGGCGAGTATGCCGACCAGCCGTCGGCCACGACGCTGCTGGCCGCGCACGACAACATCGCGGTGCTGCGCACGCTGTCGAAGGCGCATGCGCTGGCGGCGGCGCGCATCGGCTGCGTGATTGCCGACGCGGCGCTGGTGGGGGTGCTGCGCGCCTGCCAGGCGCCGTACCCGGTGCCGTCGCCGTGCGCGGCACTGGCGCTGGCGGGACTGTCCGGTGCGGCGCTCGATGGCACGCGCGCGCGCGTCGCGACGGTGCTGCAGGAGCGTACGCGCCTGCACGCCGCACTGGCCGCGCTGCCCGGCGTGCGCCGCGTCTATCCGTCGCAGGGCAACTTCCTGCTGGTCCGCTTCGACGACGCCGGCACCGCGTTCGCGGCGCTGCTGGCGCACGGCGTCGTGGTGCGCGACCAGCGCGCCGCGCCAGGGCTCGTCGATGCGCTGCGCATCACCATCGGCACCCCGCGCGAGAACGACCGCGTGCTCGATGCGCTGGGCGCCCGGGAGCAGGCGGCATGACCCCGATCCTGTTCGTCGACCGCGACGGCACCCTGATCGAGGAGCCGGCGGATTTCCAGATCGACGGCTACGACAAGCTGCGGCTGTTCGCCGGCGTCATCCCGGCGCTGCTGCGGCTGCGCGACGCGGGCTACCAGTTCGTGATGGTGACCAACCAGGACGGCCTCGGCACCGACGCCTATCCGCAGGCGGCGTTCGACGGCCCGCACTCGCTGATGATGCAGGTGTTCGAGAGCCAGGGCATCGCGTTCCGCGACGTCCTGATCGACACCAGCCTGCCGGCCGACAACGCGATCACGCGCAAGCCCGGCATCGGCATGGTGCTCGGCTACCTCAAGGACCGCGGCATCGACTGGAACCGCTCGGCGATGGTCGGCGACCGCGACACGGACATCCAGTTCGCGGCCAACCTCGGCGTGCGCGGGTTCAAGCTGCGCACCCCGCAGTTCGGCGGCGACTGGGACTGGGCGGGCATCGCGCACGCGCTGGCCGACGCGCCGCGCACCGCGACCGTGCAGCGCAACACGAAGGAGACGCGGATCCGCGTGTCGATCGACCTCGACCGCGCGGCCGAGCCCGAGGTCCACACCGGGCTGGCGTTCTTCGACCATATGCTGGAGCAGCTGGGCAAGCACGGGGGCTTCGCGCTGTCGCTGCACGCCGAGGGCGACCTGCACATCGACGAGCACCACACCATCGAGGACGCCGGCATCGCGATCGGCCAGGCGCTGCGCGACGCCATGGGCGACAAGCGCGGCATCGGCCGCTACGGGTTCACGCTGCCGATGGACGAGACCCTCGCCAGCGCGGCGCTGGACTTCAGCGGGCGCCCGTTCTTCGTGTTCGAAGGCGCATTCCGCCGTGAGCGCGTGGGCGACATGCCGACCGAGCTGGTGGCGCACTTCTTCCGCTCGATCTGCGACGCCTGCGGGCTGAACCTGCACCTGAAGGTGCAGGGAGACAACGACCACCACCAGGTCGAAGCCTGCTTCAAGGCGTTCGCGCGCGCGCTGCGCCAGGCGATCGCGCGCGAGGGACGCGAGCTGCCGACGACGAAGGGCGTGCTGTGACCGCCGGCATGCGGGACGGGCACTGATGGACGTCGCGCTGGTCGACGCAGGCGGCGCCAACCTCGGCTCGGTGCGCTATGCGCTCGAGCGGCTTGGCGTGTCGCCGCGGATCGTGCCCGACGCCGCATCGCTGGGCACGCCCGACCGCATCATCCTGCCCGGTGTCGGCGCCGCGGCACCGGCGATGGCCGCGCTGGCCGCAGGCGGCCTCGATGCCGCGTTGCGTGCGTCGACGGTGCCGCTGATCGGCATCTGCCTCGGCATGCAGCTGCTGTACGCACGCTCCGAGGAGGGCGACGTCGCCTGCCTCGGGCTGCTTCCCGGGAGTGTGCGGCGGATGCCGGCGTCGCCGGGCATCCGCATCCCGCACATGGGCTGGAACCGGCTGCGGCTGCTGCGCGCGTCGCCGCTGCTGGGGGGGATCGACGACGGCGCCTGGGCGTACTTCGTCCACGGCTATGCCGCGTCCGTTGACGCCGCCTGCATCGCGGCCAGCGACCATGGCGGCTCCTTCGCCGCGGTGGTGCAGCACGGGCACGTCTCCGGCGCCCAGTTCCACCCCGAACGCTCGGCACTGGCCGGCGCACGGATGCTGCGCAATTTCCTGGAGTGCACGCCATGAGCTTCGTCGTCTATCCCGCCATCGATGTCCGCGATGGGCGCGTGGTCCGCCTGACGCAAGGCGACTACGCGCGCGAGACCCGCTACCGCAACGATCCGTTCGGGCTGGCGCGGGACTACGCCGATGCCGGTGCACGCTGGCTGCACCTGGTGGACCTGGACGCGGCGCGCGCGGGTGGCTACACGCTGTCGCGGCTGCTGCTGCGGATCAAGGCCGAGACCGGGCTGCTGGTGCAGACCGGCGGCGGCGTGCGCGGCGAGGGCGACGTCGAGAAGCTGTTCGCCGCAGGTGCCGACAGGGTAGTCATCGGCTCGCTGGCGGTGGACGAGCGCAAGCGCGTCGCCGAATGGCTGCTGCGCTACGGCGAGGAGAAGATCGCGGTGGCGCTTGACGCGCGCTGCGCCAAGGACGGCCGCTGGCGCCCGGCGACGCACGGCTGGACCCAGCCGGGGCGTACCTCGCTTGGCGAACTGGTGCGCTTCTACGGTCGCGGCGGCCTGCGCCACCTGCTGTGCACCGACATCGACCGCGACGGCATGCTCGCCGGCCCCAACCTGTCGCTGTACGGGCTGGTGCGCGAGTGGGCGCCCAACCTCGCGGTGCAGGCCAGCGGCGGCGCGCGCGGCATCGAGGACGTCGAGGGCGCGCGCGCGGTCGGCTGCGCCGGGATCGTCCTGGGCAAGGCGCTGCTGGACGGGCGCATGGACCTGCGCGAGGCGCTGGCCATCGCCAGCCCGCTGCTGCGCGCGCACCTGCCGCCGCCGCGGCTGCAGGGCGGGCGCGGCTGATGGTGCCGCGCGGTGGATCCCGCGCCGGAGGCGGCGGCGCGCGATGCTGAGCCGCCGCATCATCCCGTGCCTGGACGTGCGCGATGGCCGGGTGGTCAAGGGCGTGCGCTTCCGCGACCACGTCGACGTCGGCGACATCGTCGCGCTGGCTCAGCGCTACCGCGATGCCGGTGCCGACGAACTCGTGTTCTACGACATCACCGCGAGCCCGGAGGGACGCAGCGTCGACCGCGGCTGGGTGGCGCGCCTGGCGCGGCTGCTGGACATCCCGTTCTGCGTCGCCGGCGGCATCCGCAGCGTCGCCGACGCGCGCGCGGTACTGCATGCCGGCGCCGACAAGATCTCGGTCAATACGCCAGCGCTGGAGCGCCCTGCGCTGGTCCGCGAGCTCGCCGACGCTTTCGGCGTGCAGTGCGTGGTCGCCGGCATCGATTCGCTGCGCGACGACGACGGCGCATGGCGCGTGCGCAGCCACACCGGCAGCGCCGCGACCACGCGCGTGTCAGGCCGGGGCACGCTGGACTGGATCGAGGAGGTGCAGCAGCTGGGCGCCGGCGAGGTGGTGCTGAACTGCATGGGCAGCGACGGCGCCCGCGATGGTTACGACATCGGCCAGCTGCGGGCGGCGCGCTCGCTGTGCGCGGTGCCGCTGGTGGCGTCGGGCGGCGCCGGCGGCGCTGCGCACTTCGTCGAGGTGTTTCGCGATGCCGATGTCGACGCCGCGCTGGCCGCCAGCGTCTTCCACTCCGGGGAGCTTGCAATCCCAGTGCTCAAGGAAACGCTCCACGACGCCGGGATCTGCGTACGTCGCTGATCCTTCATCCTGTTTGCCGGACACGCCATGACTCCAACCGACATGCCCGAAACCCAGGCGACCGATGTCGCGCCCCTCGCGATCACGCTGGGCGACATCGATGCGCTGGCCTGGGACAAGCAGCGCGGGCTGCTGCCGGCGATCGTGCAGGACGCCACGACCCATCGCGTGCTGATGCTGGGCTACATGGACCGCGCCGCGCTGGCGATCACGCTCGACAGTGGTCAGGTGACGTTCTTCAGCCGCAGCCGCGGCACGCTGTGGCGCAAGGGCGAGCAGAGCGGCAACACGCTGCAACTGGTGGCCATCGACACCGACTGCGACGCCGACACGCTGCTGGTGCGCGCGGTACCCGCGGGACCCACCTGCCACCTCGGGCGCACCAGCTGCTTCGCGCAGGCTGCCGGCAGCATGCTGGCGGACCTCGACCGCCTGGTCGCGACGCGCGAGGCGGTGCGTCCGGCGGGCAGCTACACCACGCGGCTGTTCGACGGCGGCGTGCGCCGCATCGCGCAGAAGGTGGGCGAAGAGGGCGTGGAGACGGCGCTGGCCGGCGTGGTGCAGGACGACGCCGCGCTGCTGGGCGAGGCCGCGGACCTGACCTACCACCTGCTGGTACTGCTTCGCGCCCGCGGGCTGGGGCTGGCGGACGTCGAGCGTGTCCTGCGCGAACGCGAAGGCGCGCCATGCGCATCGGAGAGCTGAGTCGCATCGTCGCGACGTCGCGACGTCGCGGGACACTGCGGCGTAAGCGCAGCGCGTCGGCGGCCCGCGCAAGCTGACGCGCAGTCACGCTGCGGACAGCGACGTCCTGACGCAGTTGCGGCCGTTGGCCTTGGCCGCATACAGCGCCCGGTCCGCGATCTCGAAGCCGAGGTCGACGTCGTCGATCGTGCCCGGTTCGATGGTGTGCACGCCGAGGCTCGCGGACACGCGCACCCGCAGCCCCTGGACGTCACAGGGCTCGGCCACGAGGGCCTGGCGTACCTCCTCCGCAATGGCGACCGCCGCCGCGAGGGCGTGCCCGGGCAGCGCGACCACGAACTCCTCGCCGCCGAAGCGGGCCAGCAGCGCGTCATGCGGCCTCAGCGCGCGGCCGATGCGCTGCGCCGCCGCGCGAAGGCACGCGTCGCCGACGAGATGGCCATGCTGGTCGTTGATCGCCTTGAAGTGGTCGAGGTCGACGATCAGCAGCGACAGCGGTCGACCCGAGGCATTGGTATCGGCCAGCATGCGCTCGAAGGCCTCGTGGAAATGGCCCCGGTGGTAGAGCCCGGTCAGGGCGTCGCGGCGGCTGGATTCGCCCAGCCGCGCATGCGCGTCCTCGAGCTGCAGCATCGCGCTGCGGACATCTTGGGTGCGCTGCGCGACCTTGCGCTCGAGCCGCTGGTTGGCCTCGTACACGATGCGTTCGTTCTCTTTGCGCAGCGCACCGTAGCGGTAGCTGAGCGCGATCGACAGGAACAGCATCTCCAGCGCCGAGCCGATCTGGACGCCGTACTCGGTCACGAACCGTTTGGGAACCAGCCCGAATGCGACCAGCGTGAACACCGCGGTGCCGCTGAGAAACATCGCCCACGACAGCAGGAACAGCCGCGCCGGCGTATAGCCGCGGCGCAGCACCACGACAGTGACCACGCTGATCCAGACGATGCTCGCCAGGACCGCCAGTGACACGACCTGGGTGATGACGCGGTACGGCACCACGGTGGCAGCGATGCCGAACGCGACGAACAGCACGATGGCGGCGACGCTGACCTGGTTGCCGGCCGGCCAGCGCTGCGGCAGCTCCAGGAATACGCGCGCGAACTGGTGCATGCCGATGAGCGCCAGGCTGATCGACAGCGGCACCGACTTGTCGGCGAGCCACGTGTTGTTGGGCCACAGGTATTCGAACCCCAGGCCGTTGAGGCAGAACAGCACCATTCCGAACGCGCTGATGTGGAACAGGTACCAGAAGTAGCTGCCGTCGCGCAGCGTCAGCCACAGGACCAGGTTGTAGAAGAACAGCGCCAGCAGGATGCCGTAGTACACGCCGATCGCGAGCTGGGCGTCGCGCGCGATCTCGGTGAAGGCCGTCTGCGTATACAGCACCAGCGGCACCTGCATCGAGCTCTGGCTCTGCACCCGCACCAGCAGATCGACCGGTTCGCCCAGCGGCAGGTCGAGCAGCACGTTGGGATGGCGGTAGCTGATGCTGCGCGAGGAGAACGGCTGGCTGTCACCGCCCGCGTGGTGCGCAAGGCTGCCATCGGCGCGGCGCACGTGTACGTCGATGTAGTCGCTGAGCGAGCAGCCAGCGCCCCTCCGCCGGATCGCGGTTGCGCACGCGCACGTGGAACCAGAATGCGCCGCGCTGGAAACCGAACGCCGCGCTCCCGTCGGGCAGCGGGACGAAGTGGCCGCCGTCGACGCGGCGCCACGCGTCCTCGGTGCGGTCGCTGGCTTCGGGGTCGTGCAGGTAGCGCACGTGCGGCGACAGCGGGACCTCTCCGGAGCCGGCGGCGAGTTCGACAACCTGGGCGAACGCCACCGGGGGCAGGAGCAGCGTGGACAGCAGCATCAGCACCATCGCCAGCAGGGGCCAAGGGCTCCGGAGCGGTGGCGCCGTGCGCGCGATGGACGCCGGCGCCCACCCCCGGGCGCACGCGCGATCCGCCGACACGTCGCGGCTGTCAGTAACCCACGCCCTTGCTCCTGTTTTCCCCATGCGTCCCGCCTGCGTCCTGCTGCGCCCCGGCGTCCCACTGCGGGGGATGTTACTGCAGTGCCGGGTGCATCCGGAGGAGAACGCGCGCCGCGACCAGAAATGGATCACCGATCGGAGGACCCGCATGCAGTCGCCTACGCCACCATCGTCGCCGCTGCGACTGGCGCCGCTGCAGCTGGCCGCGTGCCTCGCCTTGCCCCTGCACGCCACGCCCGGCGATGGCCGGGCGGGCGCAGCCGCAGCGTCGGACGCAGCGCTGCACATCGTGGGCACGATCTACGACGACCGCGACGGCAACGGTATCCGCGACGGTGACGAGCGCAGCATCGATGGCGTCGCGGTATCCAACGGACGCGACGTCGTGCGCAGCGGCGCAGGCGGCCACGCTGGGGGCCGGGCAGGCGGTGTTCCCCGTCAAGCCACCGGGCTACCGCGTGCCGCTTGGCCAAGACGGGCTGCCGCGCTTCTGGTGGCGGCCTGGCATGGAGCTGGCGGCGGCCTCGCAGGGAGTGGCGTCACAGCCGGGCGATCCGCTGACGGCGGCGCCGGTGGCGTCCGCGGTCGTCGACCTGCCGCTGCTGGCGGCGGACGGCCGCGCCGGCACGCGGCCGCTCGACGTGCTGGTGATGGCGGATCCGCAGGTCAAGTCGGCGCGCGACGTGGACCATTACGCGCGTGACATCGTTGCGCCGCTGATCGCCGATGGCCGTGGTGCCGGTGGCGATGTACCGGCCGACCTCGGCATCACGCTGGGGGACGTCGTCGACGACGTGCTGGCGCTGTACCCGTCGATCAACGCCGTCACCGCGCGGCTCGGAGTGCCGTGGCTGCACGTCGCCGGCAACCACGACCTCGATCCGACGGCCGTCGATGATGCGGCCGCATTCGCGGTGTTCCGCGCGACCTACGGGCCGGACACCTTCGCCTGGGAGGATGGCGCCGCGGCGTTCGTGCTGCTCGACAACGTCGTCCCGCTGCCCGGCGAGCGACCGGCCTATGTCGGTGGATTGCGTCCGCCGCAGTTCGCGTTCCTCGAGGCCTATCTCGCGACGCTGCCGCCCGGGCGGCTGCTGGTGCTGGCACTGCACGTGCCGTTGTTCGACACCGCAGCGCCTGGCCGCGCCGATACTTTCCGGGCCGCCGACCGCGCGCGCCTGTTCCGCCTGCTCGAGGGCGTGCCGCGGGTCCTGGTGCTCAGCGGCCATCGCCATACCCAGCGCCACGTGCGCCACGGCGTCGACAGCGGCTGGCGTGGCGCAACGCCGCTGCACGAGTACAGCGTGGGTGCAGCCAGCGGCGCGTTCTGGTCTGGCGCGCCCGATGCGGAGGGCATTCCCGACGCGACGATGGCCGACGGCACGCCCAACGGCGTCGCGCGCCTGCGCGTCGCGGCGGACGCGTGCGCTGGAATGGATGCCCGCGCGCCTGCGCGGCGGCGACCCCGCGCGCACCGCGGCGATGTCGCTGCACGCCCCGCGCGTGCTGCGCCGCGGCGCGTACCCCGCGTGGGCCGTCTACGCCAATGTCTACACGGGAGAGCACGACACCCGGGTCGAATACCGCGTCGCCGGCGGCGAGTGGCGCGCGATGGCGCGCGTCGACCGTCCGGATTCCTAGCTGCTGGCCGAGAACGCGCGCGACGACGCGCCTCCCGCGCTGCGCGGCTTCGACCGTTCACCGGAGGCGGAGCCATCGACGCAGCTGTGGCGCGGCGCGCTGCCGACGGATCTCGACGCCGGCGCGCACCCGATCGAGGTGCGCGCATTCGACCGCTGGCAGGGCGAGCAGCGCGCCAGCACGCGCTACCGGCTGGCCGACGCCACGCCGTAACGCAGTGGGCGGCCTCGACGAGATGCGGCGGGAGGCGGGGCGAGCGACGCGCGGACATCGTGCACCCCGGGAGCGCGCAACGTGCACGCGATCACTCGTCGGCGTCGCTCTCCACGTGCGGATACGGCACCGCGTCCGCGGCCGGCAGCGTCGCCTGCCAGGCCGCCAGGCGCGACGCGATCCCGCTGCCGATGGCGATCTGCGGCAGCGACGGGTCGAACCCTTCGCGGCGTTCGCGCGCCGCCACCATGCGCGTGGCGTGGTCGTACGCGGCGACGAAGCTGGTGCCCTGGTTCATGCCCTCCACCAGCCATGCACGGCCGAAGTAGGTCGCAACCGACGCGACGCCGCATCCGAAGGACGCCCGGTCGTGGCGCGATGCCGTGACCACGAGCGTCCCGGGGTCGCGCAGGGCCGGCAGGAAGCCGCCCGAGAAGCACGCCGAGACCACGATCACGCGGTGGCGGATGCCGGACAGGTCCAGCGCGCGCCGGATCTCGGCGGGCCGCAATCCGCCCTCGATCACCGGATAGAGCCGCAGCGACAGCGCGTGGTCGACGCTGCCGTGGCTGGCGAGGTACAGCAGCAGCAGGTCTTCGTCGCGGTCCATCGCCGCACCGATGCCAGCCAGCGCGCGGCGCAGGTTGGCCGCGGTGGCCAGCGGCCGCGGCGATACCCCCAGGCTGTCGGCGTGGTTGACCAGCGACAGCGTCCGCCCGTCGGCGTCGAGCCGGAGTGCCGCCACTGTCTCCAGGTACAGCACTTCGTTGCGGAACACGTCCTCGTGGCCGTCGCCGGCGAAGCCCAGCACGTAGAGATCCGGATGGCCAGGGCGCTGCGCCGGCATCGCCGCGACGGCCGCGTCGATGAGCCGCGCGTCGCGCACTTCCAGCGGATCCTGCGCGCCGTGCACGACGGCGGCGGCCACCAGCAGCAGCACGGCGCCGATCGCGGCGATCGCGGACGCGGTGCCGCCTGCATGCACGGCCGTCAGCCGCGCCGCGCGCAGGGGCATCGCAGGCTCACGGCGACTCGATCGCGGTGAAGTGCTCGACCCGCAGGTGGCCGTGGCAGGCGTCCCCGCTGCGCGGCTGCGGATAGTCCTGAAGACGGTCGATCAGCACGGTGCGCAGGCCCGCATCGCGGGCAGCGTCCAACTCTTCCACCACGTCGGACAGGAACAGGATCGCCGCGGGCGACTCTCCGAGCGCGGCGGCGATGGCGGCATAGCTCGCCGCCTCGCGCTTGCCGCCGACCCCGGTGTCGAAGAAGCGGTCGAACAGCGGCAGCAGGTCGCCGGCGTCGGAATGGCCGAAGAACAGCCGCTGCGCGCCGACCGACCCGGAGGAATAGACCGCAAGCCGCGTGCCGGCCGCGTGCCAGCGCCGCAGCGCGTCCGCGGCGTCCGGGTAGACGTGCGCCGTGAAATCGCCCTGCCGGTAGCCGTCCAGCCACAGCATGCCCTGCAGCGCCTTGAGCGCGGTGTGCTTGCGGTCGGCGTCGATCCACTGCTGCAGCGTGGCGACGATGGCGTCGTCGCCACCGACGCCTGCCTCGTCGGCCACCGCGTCAAGCCAGCGGCGCACCTCGGGCTCGCTGCCACGCGTTGCGACGAAGCCGGGCAGTGCGCGCCGCGCGTACGGAAACAGCACGTCGCGCACGAACGCGATGCTGCTGGTGGTGCCTTCGATGTCGGTGAGGATCATGGGACTGCCGTGCAGCGGGGCGGAGGCGTCAGGCGCGGTCGCGCGCGTAGCGCGGGAAGCGGCCGGCGATATCGGTGCCGGTGAAGTGGCCGACCCAGCCGTCGGGCTGCTCGAAGAACCGGATCGCGACGAACTCCGGCTCGGGGCCCATGTCGAACCAGTGCGTGGTGCCGTCGGGCACCGCGATCAGGTCGTCCTTGACGCATTCGATCTCGTAGACGCGCTGGTCGACGTGCAGCGTGAACAGCCCCGAGCCGGCGACGAAGAAGCGCACCTCGTCCTCCCTGTGGAAGTGCTCGTCCAGGAACTTGGCGCGCAGCACCTCGCGTTCCGGATGATCCGGCGCGATGCTGATGACATCAACGGTGGTGAAGCCGCGCTCGGCCGTGATGCGGTCGATGTCGGCGCGGTAGGCGGCGATGACCTCGTCCGGCGACGCGCCCGGCGCGACGTCGTGGACCGCCTTCCAGCGCTCGAAGGTGACGCCGATGCCGGCGAGCTCGCGCGCGATGGCGTCCCCGTCGCGGCTGTCGAAGGTAGCGCTGTCGGGGGCGTCGTCGGCGAAGATGCGCAGGCGGCTCATGGCGGCTCCTGTAGGAAGGCAGGAAGTGGCGGGGCGGGGTGCGACCCGGCCGCCGGAGGCTAGCAGGCGCCGCGCTGGGGTGGGGCGCGGTCGCGGAACACTATGGCGCCACGCGACGCGCTTTCAACCGTACGTCGCTGCTGCGATCCGCATGCGCCGCCTGACGCAGGCCGCGGCACGCGGGTCATGCGTCAGTGCCGGACCTGCAGGGTGCGCAGCGTCAGCTCGCAATCGAGCAGGAAGTCGAACGCATCGAGGTGCCTGCGTGCCTCGGCCATGTCGCGGCCCCACGCATACAGCCCATGGCCGTCGATCAGGTAGCCCCACATCGGCCCGCCGTCGAGCAGCGCGTCCACCTGGGCGGCCAGTGTCGGCATGTGCTGCGTGTTGGCCAGCACCGGCAGGTCGATCGCCGCTTCGTGGGTGGTGTTGCCCGGAAACGCCTTCAGCAGTTCGTAGCCCTCCAGCCGCACGCGGCTGGCACCGGCGAACAGCCGCGAGGCGACGGTCTGGGCGCGCGAATGGGTATGCAGCACGCAGCCGATCTCGGGATAGCGCCTGTAGAGCTGCGTGTGCAGCAGCGTCTCGGCGGACGGGCGATGGTCGCTGCCGACGGCGTGGCCGTCGAAGTCGACGACCATGATGTCGGCCTCGCGCAGGCGGCTTTTGTCTCGGCCCGAGACCGTGATCGCGGCATGGTGTTCGTCGAGCCGGTGCGAGAAGTTGCTGCTGGTCGCCGGCGTCCAGCCGCGCGCGGACAGCTCACGGACATTGACGATGATCTCGCCGGCAAGCTCGCAGAGCCGGTGCGTGTCGTAGGGCAGGGCGTCGTGGCTCATGCGGCGATTCTAGCCGACGACGAAAACCGAGTCCGCACGACCGGCTGCGGATCAGGCGATGGCCCGCACCAGCACCACCAGCACCAGCAGCGGCGCCACGATCCGGAGCAGCCAGCGCCAGCCGTTGAACAGCCATTCGGGCATGTCCGACAGCTGTTCGCGCAGGATGGTGCGGTTCAGCGCCCAGCCCGTGAACAAAGCAATCAGCAGTCCGCCCAGCGGTAGCATCAGGTCGTTCGCCACGAGTTCGATGAAGCCCATGATGTCGCGGCCGAAGATGCGTACGTGCGACCAGACGTTGAGCGACAGCACCGAGAGGAGGCCCAGCATCCAGCACAGGCCCGCCATCGCCAGCGCGGCCTGCCTGCGGCGCCCGGTCCCGAATTTCTCCACGATGAACGCGGTGGCGGGTTCCAGCAGCGAGATCGACGAGGTCCACGCCGCCACCGACAGGAGCCCGAAGAACAGCAGCCCGTAAAGCACCCCCATCGGCATCGCATCGAACGCGAGCGGCAGTGATGTGAAGATCAGGCCAGGGCCACCCCCTGCAGGGTCGAGTCCGAAGGACAGCACCACCGGGAAAATCGCCATCCCCGCCAGCAGCGCCACCGCGGTGTCGGTCAGCGCCACCGCGATGCCCACTCGCGGGATGGACACCCCCGCGCGTGGCAGGTACGCGCCGTAGGTCATCATCGTGCACATGCCCAGGCTCAGCGAGAAGAAGGCTTGGCCCATCGCGCGCAGGAAGACGTTGCCGTTGATCTCAGACCAGTCGGGCTTGAACAGGAACGTGACCGCCTGGCCCATGTAGCCGGTACTCAGCCCGTAGCCCACCAGTACCAGCAACAGCAGGAACAGCGCCGGCATCAGGAAGCGCACGGCGCGTTCGAGCCCCTTCTCGACGCCCATGGCCACGACCACCACCGTCAGCAGCATGAACAGCGCGTGCCAGAACGTCAGCTCCAGCGGGCTGGCCAGCAGCGCGGCAAACGTCGCGGCGGGATCGGTGATGCCCGCGCCGCCGAACAGCTGCCGGAGGTAGAGCCAGCTGTAGTGCAGGGTCCAGCCTGCGACCACGCTGTAGAAGCTCAGGATCAGGATGCCGGCGATGATCCCGATCCAGCCGATGCCCACCCACGCCCTGCTGGTGGCACTGTCGCGGGCAAGACCGCGCAGGGTGTTGATTGGGCTCATGCGTCCATGACGGCCGATCAGGACCTCGGCCACCAGGATTGGCAGGCCGACCAGGGCGATGCAGGCCAGATAAACAAGCACGAAGGCACCGCCCCCGTTGTCGGAGGTCATGTACGGGAACCGCCAGATGTTGCCAAGGCCGACCGCCGATCCGGTGGCGGCGAGGATGAACATCAGGCGGGAAGACCACATGCCGTGGATGGAGGTCGTCTTGTCCATGGGCGAATCCAAAAGAGAGGTCGGGGACGCGCGGCTGGATCAGCTGCGCGGCGGCGGAGTGTGCGTCGCTGACGCCGCGGGCGGTGGGGTCGCGTCGGTGTCCGGCAGGCGCAGTATCTTGAACCCGGCGTACGCCAGTACAAGCGCGACCATCGGGCTGACCAGGTTGAAGAACGCGTATGGCAGGTAGTCGAGCGTGGCCACTCCCAGGGTGGCGGCCATGTAGGCGCCGCAGGTGTTCCACGGGATCAGCGGCGAAGTCATCGTGCCTGCATCCTCCAGTGCACGCGACAGGTTCACCGGTGCCAGCCCACGCCTGCGGTATTCCGGCTGGAACAGGCGTCCCGTGAGCACGATCGACATGTACTGGTCGGCGGTGACAACGTTGGCGCCGAACGCGGTCACCAGGGTTGACGCGATCAACGCCCCGGTGGAACGCGCCGCCTTCAGCACGCTGCGGATCATCCGCTCCAGCAGGCCGGTGCGCTCCATGACCGCGCCGAAACCCATCGCGCAGATCACTACCCACACGGTGTTGAGCATGCTCGACATGCCGCCGCGGGTGAGCAGGTCGTCGAGCGCGGCGTTGCCAGTCTCCGCCTGGTAGCCGTCGAACATCGCCGTCCATGCACCCGACAGCAGCGCCATCGGGCGCGACAGGTCATCGTTGCCGGCCAGCGCGACCACGGCGTCAGGCTGGAACACCACCGCGAACACCGCGCCGATCAGTGCCCCGATCATGATCGTCGGGAATGCGGGGAAGCGCCGCATGGCGAGCCCGAACACCACCAGCATCGGCAGCAGCAGGTACCAGCCGAGCGTGAACCGGGCATCAAGCAGGCCCGGGAGGTCGTTGAACGCGGCACTGTCGCTCCCGCTGCGGTTGCCGAGGCCCATCAGGGTGAACAGCACCAGCGCGATGACGATGCTGGGTCCGGTCGTCCAGATCATGTGGCGGATATGCTCGAACAGGTCCGCGCCGGCAGCGGCGGGCGCGATGTTGGTGGTATCCGACAGCGGTGACATCTTGTCGCCGAAGTAGGCGCCGGAGATCACAGCGCCTGCGGTGATCGGGAGGGACATGTCCAGTCCCTGCGCCACGCCGATCAGGGCCACGCCGAGGGTGCCGGCGACCGTCCACGAACTGCCGATCGTCAGCGCGACGATGGCGCAGATGAGGCACGCAGCCGGGTAGAAGTACGCAGGATGCAGCAGCTGCATGCCGTACACGATCATCATCGGCACCGTACCGCTGAGGATCCAGGTGCCGATGAGCGCACCTACCGCCAATAGGATGAAGATCGGCACCACCGCCAGCGAGACGCCGTGGACCAGAGCGTCCTGGATATCCTCCCACCGCAGGCCGTTGCGCAGGCCGACGATCGCGGCGACGCCCGCCGCCAGCAGCAGCGAGATCTGGTTGGCGCCGTAGGAGGCATTGTCCCCGTAGAGGCGGACGGCCAAGGCGAGCGCGATCGACAGGAACAGCAGAGGCAGCAACGCCTGCCATAGCGCAGGCGCGCGCATGGGGCGTGCGTTCATGCGGGTTCGGGCGCCCTGCGGTAGTTGCGGATCTCGCCGCTGCGAAGCCGCGCCATGTAGCTGCGCAGCTCCCGCCGGATCAGGGGGGCCAGCAGGTACACGCCGACCAGGTTGGGCACCGACATCGCCAAAATCATGGCGTCGGAGAAATCGATCACCACGCCCAGGTTGACCGACGCACCGACCACCACGAATGCGCAGAACACGAACTTGTAGCCGAGGCTGATCATGCGCGATTCGCCGAACAGGTAGCAGGTGGCCTTCTCACCGTAGTAGGACCAGGTCAGCATTGTCGAGAACGCGAAGAGGAACACCGACACCGCCAGCAGGTAGGGAAACCACGACAGCACCGACGCGTAGGCCATCGACGTCAGCAGCACGCCGTCGCCCACACCCTCCATCTGGTACATGCCGGTGATCACGATCACAAGCGCGGTCATCGTGCAGATGACGACCGTATCGATGAACGGTTCCCACAACGCCACGAGGCCTTCCGACACCGGCTCACGCGTGCGTGAGGCCGAGTGCGCGATCGCCGCCGAGCCGACCCCCGCCTCGTTGGAGAACGCCGCGCGGCGGAAGCCCTGGATCAGCACGCCGATGAAACCGCCGTAGCCTGCCTCCGGCGTGAACGCACCCGACACGATGGCCTGCAGCGCGGGCACCACGTTGCCGATATCGGTGGCGATGATGAATAGGCCGCACGCGAAGTACAGGGCGGCCATCAGCGGGACCAGCTTGCCGGTAACGCTGGCGATGCTGCGCAGGCCACCGATGATCACGCCCGCCACCAGCGCCGCCATCACCAGCCCGAAGATCCAGCCCCGGCCGGCCAGCCAGCCATCGGCACCGCCAGTCACCAGCTGCATCTGCTGGAAGGTCTGGTTGACCTGAAACATGTTGCCGGCGCCGAGCGAGCCGCCGATGCAGCACAGTGCAAACACCACGGCGAGCACCTTGCCGAGTCCGGCAAGCCGTGGGCGGTACTCGGCAATGCCCTGGCTGAGGTAGTACATCGGGCCACCCGAGACTGTGCCGTCGGCGTTGATCCGTCGAAAGCGCACGCCCAGGGTGCATTCGGCGAACTTTGAACTCATCCCCAGAAGGCCGGCCACGATCATCCAGAAGGTCGCGCCCGGACCGCCAATGCTGATCGCGATCGCCACGCCGGCGATATTGCCCAGCCCCACTGTGCCCGACAGCGCCGTCGCCAGGGCCTGGAAGTGGGTGACCTCGCCCGCATCCCCGGGCCGTGAATAGTCGCCGCGGATCAGCCGGAACCCCTGGCCGAAGCCGCGGATGTTGATGAAGCCGAAATAGACTGTGCAGAACAACGCGGCGACGATCAGCCACAGCACCACGAACGGCATGCTGGCGCCAAAGCCGATCGGCACCGGATGGAACACCAGCCAAGAGACCACGTCGGCGATCGGCTTGAAGGCGCTGTTGATCGCCGCGTCCAGGCCGCTGCCCGGGGTGCCGGTCGAGGCAAAGGCAGGCAACGACCACACGGCACACAACGAAAGCGTGGCAAGTGCCGGGCCCCCCCGGGCGGACGTTCGCGGCAGCGAGACCCCGCGTGGACGCCCATGGGGGTGGAGACGGTCGCAACGGCTCAAAGTGCCCCCTGTCGGACGATGGCAACGCCGCGGTACCTTGCCAAAGCGCGGGGGGGATCACAAGCGCAGGCGCAGCATGGCGGCGACAATGGACGTCGACCGCCAGAGGAACTGCATTGAAAGATGACGTCGCCGCACTGGAGCGGGCTCTGGAGCGCCATCACGATCGCCGTCCGGAGGACGCTGCATCCGTCGATGCTTTCGCGGCGCTGCTCCGTGACCCCACCGACCCTTCGTCCGGGAACGACTGGACGGGCACTTCACGGCCTCGGCGCTAGTGGTCAGCCGCGATGGGGCGCGTACCCCTCCTGACCCACCACCGCAAGCTCGGTCTTTGGCTGCAGCCCGGCGGCCATGCCGACGGCAACCGCGACCTGGCGGCGGTCGCGCTGCGCGAGGCGCGCGAGGAGACCGGCGTCGCGGGGCTGACGATCGTGCCGGCGGTGTTCGACCTCGACCGGCATCGCATTCCCGCGCATGGCGGCGTGCCGGCGCACTGGCACTATGACGTCCGCTTCGTGGTGCGCGCCGCCGCCGACGAGCGCTACGTCGTCAGCGACGAATCGCACGCGCTGGCGTGGCGCGACATCGCGGCGCTATACGCCGACAGCCAAGCGGATCCGTCGTTGCGCCGGATGGCCGGGCGCTGGCTGGAACAGTCTGCCTGACGTGCGCATGCCTGCCGTCTCAGACAGGCGCCGGGGGTCACGCACTTGGCGCGACATCCGCGCCGCGTCCCTTGGTCAGTACAGCACCCGCGTCCTCAGCGTGCCGGGGACCTCGTCGAGCGCGGCGCGCAGGCGGATCGCCTGCGCCTGGTCGGCGGTGACGTCGATGACCACGTAGCCCACATGCGCGTCGGTGCGCAGGAACTGGCCGTCGATGTTGACGCCCTGCTGCGAGAACACCTCGTTGATCCGCGACAGCACGCCCGGCACGTTGCGGTGGATGTGCAGCAGGCGGTGGCTGCCGTCGTGCTCGGGCAGCGTCACCTCGGGGAAGTTCACCGCCGACAGCGTGCTGCCGTTGTCGCTGTAGCGCACCAGCTTGGCGGCCACCTCGATGCCGATGTTGTCCTGCGCCTCCA
>PPFU01000753.1_pt1 | contig 24037 bp, 20 predicted proteins | sample 1535991 | NCBI WGS metagenome assembly PPFU01 (sample SAMN04901290, study PRJNA319586) | Hypolithon metagenome, whole genome shotgun sequencing project. | isolation source: Antarctic Hypolithon | place: Antarctica: Miers Valley | collected 2014
CTGATCGAGCGCGAGGAGATGGTCGTCACGATCACCCAGTCGGGCTACATCAAGCGCACGCCGTTGATCGACTTCCGCTCGCAGCGGAGAGGCGGCAAGGGGTTGGGCGGCATGGCGACGAAGGACGACGACGTCGTCACCACGCTGTTCGTGGCCAATACCCACACGCCGCTGCTGGTCTTCACCACCGACGGCATGGTCTACAAGCTGAAGACATGGCGACTGCCGCAGGGCAGCCGCACCGCGCGCGGCAAGGCCATCGTGAACATCCTGCCGATCCCGACGGGCACCGGCGTCGCCGCGATCATGCCCGTGGACCGCGTTGAGGCGGACTGGGACCAGTTGCAGATCGTCTTCGCCACCTCGGCCGGCGACGTGCGGCGCAATGCGCTGTCGGACTTCACCAATGTCATGCGCAACGGCAAGATCGCGATGCGACTGGACGATCCGTCGGTGACGCTGGTCAACGCGCGGATCGCGTCCGAGGACGACGACATCATGCTGGTCACGGCGCAGGGCCGCGCGATCCGCTTCCCGACGACCGCGGTGCGCATCTTCAAGGGACGCGACAGCACCGGCGTGCGCGGCATCCGGCTGGCGCCGGGCGACCACGTCGTTTCGATGGCAGTGATCCGCCATTTTGCGGCGTCGCCGGAGGAGCGGACGACCTATCTGAAGATGCGCCGCGCGATGGCCGGCCTGTCGGACGAGATGGAGGGCGCCGAGACCGACGAGGATGACAGCGCCGAGGAGGCGCGCGATTTCACCGCGGAGGACTACGCCCGCATGTCGGCGGCCGAGGACCTGATCCTGACCGTCACCGCGCGCGGCGCAGGCAAGCTGTCGTCCAGCCACGACTATCCGGTGCGCGGGCGCGGCGGCCAGGGCGTGATGGCGATGGACCGGGCGATGCGCGGCGGGCTGCTCGTCGCCTCGTTCCCGGTCGAGCTGGACGACCAGATCATGCTGGCCACATCGCGCGGGCAGTCGATCCGCGTGCCGGTGGACGGCATCTCGTTCCGCTCGCGTGGGGCTGGCGGCGTGAAGGTGTTCGACACCGGCGAGGGCGAGGAAGTGGTCAGCGTGGCCTGGATCGCGGACCAGCGCGAGGCCGACGCCGGCGAGGACGCGGCGAACCCAAACGCGCCACCTGCACCCGAACTCTGACGCCTCCGCCCGTGGCAGCCGCGCAGAAGATGCGTATTTCTGGCAAGAAGAATGGGCGGACGTGGTTTCGAATGCATGCATGGCGGTCTACATGCTGGTGATGGACAGACTGAATATCGTCGGCGGCGGGATGGCCGGATCCGAGGCCGCCTGGCAGGCCGCCGAGGCGGGCGTGCCCGTGGTGCTGCACGAGATGCGGCCCGGCACCGGGACCTTTGCGCACCGAACCGGCGATCTGGCCGAAATGGTCTGCTCGAACTCCTTCCGTTCCGACGACGACGAACAGAACGCCGTCGGCCTGCTGCACTGGGAGATGCGGGCGGCGGGCGGGCTGATCATCGGCACCGCCGACCGGCACCGGCTGCCCGCCGGCGGCGCGCTGGCGGTCGACCGCGACCCCTTTGCCGCCGCCGTGACGGCGCGGATCCGCGCGCATCCGCTGATCGCCGTGCAACCGGGCGAGATCACCACACTGCCCCGCGACGGCCATTGGATCATCGCGACCGGGCCGCTGACCTCGGGCGCGCTAGCGCAGGCGATCCGGGCCGAGACGGGCGAGGACGCGCTGGCCTTCTTCGACGCGATCGCGCCAATCGTGCACCACGACAGCATCGACATGTCGCAGGCCTGGATGCAGTCGCGCTACGACAAGGGCGAGACCGAGGCCGAGCGCACCGCCTATCTGAACTGCCCGATGGACCGCGACGCCTATGAGGCGTTCATCGACGCGCTGATCGCGTCCGACACCGCCAGTTTTCACGCGGGCGAGACATCTTCGTTTCCCGCCCCGGCCCCATATTTCGACGGCTGCCTGCCGATCGAGGTGATGGCCGCGCGCGGACGCGAGACGCTGCGACACGGCCCGATGAAGCCGGTCGGCCTGACGAACCCGCACGCGCCAGACGTGAAACCTCATGCGGTGGTTCAACTGCGCCGGGATAACGCGCTGGGGACGCTGTATAATATGGTCGGGTTCCAGACGAAGCTGAAGCATGGGGCGCAGGGCGATGTGTTGCGGATGATCCCGGGCCTCGAGAACGCGCGCTTCGCGCGGCTAGGCGGCATCCACCGCAATACGTTCCTGAACGCGCCAAGGTTGCTGGATGCGCAGATGCGTCTGCGGACGCGGCCGCACATCCGCTTTGCCGGGCAGATCACCGGGGTCGAGGGCTATGTCGAATCGGCGGCCATGGGCCTGCTGGCCGCTCGCCTGGCAGTGGCCGAGATCACCGGCCGCGCCCTGCCGCCGGTGCCGGACACCACCGCGACGGGCGCGCTGGTCACGCACATCACCGGCGGCGCGGATGCGAAGACGTTTCAGCCGATGAACGTGAACTTCGGACTGTTCCCGCCGGTCGACGTGACGGGCGGCCGGCGCGGGCGTCCCGCCCGCTACCGCGCCTATACCGACCGCGCCAAGGTGGACTGGTCGGCGTGGCTGGCGGCGTCCGACGTCGCGCTCCTCGCGGCGCAGTAGCGGCGGCCGTGACGACGCCGGCAGCCGGCCGTTCCCGGCATCATGGGCGATGACGGCGGCCGCTGCGGGCGCCGCGGACGGCGTCGTCACCCGGTTTGCCCCCTCGCCCACCGGGCCGCTGCACCTTGGCCATGCGTACTCGGCCCTGCTGGCCCACGACATGGCCCGCGCCGCGGGCGGCACCTTCCTGCTGCGGATCGAGGACATCGATCGCCAGCGCAGTCGCCCCGAATGGGACGCGGCGTTGCTGAGCGACCTGCGCTGGCTGGGCCTGCGCTGGCCCGAACCGGCACGGCAATCGGACCGCGCCGGCGCCTACCGTGCGGCGCTGGATGTCCTTGCCGGGCGCGGTTTGCTCTACGCCTGCACCTGCAACCGCGCCGACATTCGTGCCGCGGCCGGCGCCCCACAGGAAGGCGGCACGCCGCCGTCGGGTCCTGACGGCATCGTCTATCCCGGTACCTGCCGGCACCGCTGCGTCGCACCGGGTGCCGCCCCGCAGGGCGCAGCTCTGCGGCTTGACATGGCGGCGGCACTGCGCCTCGCCGCCGGGGGGCCGCTCGGGTTCGCGGAAACCGGGGCCGGTCCCGCGGGCGATCGGGGCTACATCAGCCTGGATCCCGGCTGGCTGAGAAACGGGATCGGGGACGTCGTTGTTGCGCGGCGCGGCATGGGCACGTCCTATCACCTGTCGGTCGTCGTCGACGATGCCGCGCAGGGCATCACCCATGTCGTGCGCGGGAGGGACCTGTTCGACGCGACGGCGATCCACGTCGTGATCCAGCGCGTGCTGGACCTGCCGACGCCCGTCTACCATCACCACCGCCTGATCAGGGACGCGGCCGGCCGGCGACTGGCCAAACGCGACGATGCCCGTGCCTTGGCGCTCTACCGCGCCGAAGGTGCGACGCCAAACGATATCAGGCGGTTGGTGGGGCTGGCGGCTGGGTGATCTCGGCCTCGCCGTCCTCGCGCAATTCGGTGAAAAAACAGCTGCGTCGGCCGGTGTGGCAAGCGGGGCCGGTCTGCCGGACGAGCGCCAGAAGACAATCGCGGTCGCAATCCAGCCGCAGCGACACCAGGGATTGACGGTTGCCGCTGGTGGCCCCCTTTTCCCAGAAAGCGGCGCGCGAGCGCGACCAGTAGATCATCCGGCCCGTCGCAAGCGTTTGTTCCACCGCCGCGGCGTTCATCCAGGCCAGCATCAGGACGGTGCCGTCGGCCTGGTCCTGCGCGATGACGGGGATCAGGCCGGCGGCGTCGTAGCGCAGGCTGGCGGGGTCGAAGGCGGGCATGGCACGGGTTTCCTCCACGCGTGAAGCGGCCTATCTAATCCGTGTCCAGCCGGAGGAACAGCCGTGGCCGATGCCGACCTGATTAAGCTCTATTCCGGCCGCATCCTCGCGCTGGCGGCCGAGATACCGCACGCCGCGCGCCTGGAGGCGCCGCAGGCCACCGTGCGCCGGCGCTCGCCCCTCTGCGGCTCCGCCGTGACAGTGGACCTTTCGGTGGCGGATGGCCGGGTCGTCGCCTTCGGGCAGGACGTGAAGGCCTGTGCGCTGGGCCAGGCATCGGCGTCGGTGGTCGGGGCCAATGTGATCGGCCGCACGCGGGACGAGATCGCGGCGGCGCGCGACGAACTGGCGGCGATGCTGACTGAAGGCGGCCCAGCCCCCGCCGCCCCGTTCGACGGCCTGGAGGTGCTGCGCCCGGCGGCCGACTATCGCAACCGCCACGCCTCGATCATGCTGTGCCTCGACGCGACGGTGGACGCATTCGCGCGCATCGAGGCCGGCGTCGACGCCTGACGGCGCAGACTGGGCACGCCGCAGTCCATGCGGGCACCGGGGCGTCGGCATGACGGACAGCGGTTCGGGACGGATGGGACCGGTTTGCGCCGGTGTCTGCCGCAGCGTGAGCGGGGCCGGCGGATGATGTCCGACCGATGCCGACGGCGATAGCGCCGGTCAGATACCCCTGATCACAGCACCCCGGGCATGTGCAGCACGGCGACCAGCACCGCGACGAGACCGATGATGCCAACGAAATCCTCGGCCAGCCATTCGGATCGGGCCGCCGCGCGCAGCAGTTCCTGCACCATCTCGCATCCTCGTTCAGATCGTTCGTTGCTCCTTTGTTCTCATGCCCTCACGCCCATGGCAAGAGATTTAAGGCAAGGTTAACCGTCGGCGGAACCCGGCTTAGCCGACGCCGAGCAACCGGATGGCGCGGTCCTGTTCCATCAGCCACAACAGGACGCGTGCAGCGCAGCCACGCGGTCGGCCGAGACCCGGATCGTCGTGCAGCAGACGCTCTACATCGCGCCGCGCCACCGCCAGCAAGGCGCCCTGCCGTTCCAGATCGACGATCCTGAAGCGCGGCAGACCGGATTGCGCGTGACCGATCAGGTCGCCGGCACCGCGCATCGCCAGATCCTCCTCGGCGATGACGAATCCGTCTTCGGTCCGCCGCAGGATTTCCAGCCGGCGGCGCCCCGATTCGGACAGCGGCGGCTGGTAGAGCAGCACGCAGGTCGACGCAGCGGCCCCGCGCCCCACACGCCCGCGCAACTGATGCAACTGCGCCAGCCCGAACCCCTCGGCCCGTTCCACGACCATGATCGTCGCGGCCGGCACGTTCACGCCCACCTCGATCACCGTCGTGGCGACCAGCACACCGGTCTGTCCCGCGGCGAAACGCGCCATCGCCGCGTCCTTCTCGGCCGGCGCCATCCGGCCGTGCACCAGCCCGACCGCATCGGCGCCGAACGCCAGCCGGAACGCCGCGAAACGGTCCTGCGCGGCGGTCAGTTCGCTCGCCTCGCTGCCGTCGACCAGCGGGCAGACCCAATAGGCTTGCTGGCCACCGGCCAGCGCGGTGCGCAACCGCTCGACCACACTTCCGATCCGCTCGGTCGAGACCAGCGCGGTGCGCACCGGCTGGCGTCCAGGCGGCTTCTCGTCCAGCACCGACACGTCCATCTCGCCGTAATGCGTCAGCGCCAGGCTGCGCGGGATCGGCGTCGCCGTCATCACCAGTACGTCGGCGCGATCGCCCTTCGCGCCGAGGCTCAGCCGCTCGCCGACGCCGAACCGGTGCTGTTCGTCCACCACGGCCAGCCGCAGGTCGGCAAAGACGACGTCGCGCTGGAACAGCGCGTGGGTGCCCAGCAGGATCGCCGTTTCGCCCCGTGCCAGTGCCGCCAGTTTCGCCGCCCGCGTCGCCCCCTTGTCGCGCCCGGTCAGAAGATCGACCGTCACGCCGGCGGCAGCGGCCAGCGGGGCCAGCCCGTCGAAATGCTGGTGCGCGAGGATGCCGGTCGGCGCCATCATCGCCCCCTGCCCGCCCGCTTCGACCGCCGTCAGCAGCGCCATCAGCGCGACCAGTGTCTTGCCCGACCCGACATCGCCCTGCAGCAGCCGGTTCATCCGCTCCGGCCGGGCCATGTCGGCGGCGATCTCGTCCATCGCGCGGGACTGGGCGGCGGTGGGCTGGTAGGGCAGCGCCGCCATGACGCGGGCCCGCAGTTGCCCTGTCCCGACCGTCGCTATGCCCGGCCGCGCGCGGCGGTCGCGCCGCGCCAGAGCGAGGGTCAACTGGTGCGCGAAGACCTCGTCATAGGCCAGCCGTTCGCGCGCTGGGGCCGCGGGCGACAGGTCGTCGGCGTCCTGCGGCGCGTGAGCGGCGGCGACCGCCGCGCGCCATCCCGGCCAGCCCTCGCGCGCGAGCAGCGCCGGGTCGATCCACTCGGCCAGATCGGGTGCCGCGGCAATCGCCGCGGCCGCCGCCCGCGCCACGATGCGCTGGGTCAGGCCGGCGGCCAGCGGATAGACCGGCTCGAACGCGGGAATCGCGTCGATCGCATCCGCCGCAACGATATGGTCGGGATGCGCCATTTGCGCGATGCCGTCGAAGATCTCGACCCGGCCCGACACGATGCGGCGGGCGCCGGTCGGCAGTTGTCGGTCCAGCACTCCGGGGCGGGCGTGAAAGAACGCCAGCTGGAACGTGGCGCGCGCATCCGTCACCTCCACCCGGGTCGGTCCGCGACCCGCCGGCGGCAGATGCCGGCCGACCGACACCTCGACCGTGACGATCCCGGGCGGCACGACGTCCAGCACCGACGTCACCAGCCGACGCTCGATCCCCGCCTGCGGCAGCGTGAACAGCAGGTCGCGCGGGCGTTCGACGCGCAGCGCGGCGAACGCGGTCGCGGCCCTGGGTCCGACGCCGTCCAGAGCGGTCAGCGTAGCGAACAGCGGATACAGCGCCTCGGGCCGGCTCACCTCCGCCAGACCCGATGCGCCAGGCGCATCCGATGCGCCGCCCGCGTCCCCCCCGATGCGCGACTCACTCCGGGACCGAACCGATCAGCGCGCTCCACGCTGCCTCGTCGAGCACCCGAACGCCCAGCGACGCGGCCTTCGTCGCTTTCGATCCGGCGCCGTCGCCCGCCACGACGATGTCGGTCCGGGCCGACACCGCACCCGAGACCCTGGCGCCCGCCGCCTCGGCCCGCGCCTTCGCCTCGGCCCGGGTCATGGACGGAAGCGTGCCGGTGAACACCACCGTCAGACCGGCGAGCTTGCTATCCGTTGCCGCATCGGGCGGTGCTGCGTCCTCGACCCGCAGCAGGGCTGCCAGCCGGTCGATCGAGGCGCGTTCGGCCGGCTGCGCGAAGGCGGTGACCAGTGATTGCGCGACAGCAGGGCCGATGCCATCGGCCGCCACCAGCTCGTCCCAGGCGGCGCGGGCGGCCGGCGGCACCGGCGGGTCAGCCGACCAGGCGGCATCGCGCGCTGGCTTGATCCGCGCGCGGCGACCTTCGGCGGTGGCGGCGTGCCGTTCGGCGATCTCGGCCGCGTCGGCGGCGGCGTGGCGTCGCGCCGCCGGGCGTGCCGCATCCACCGCCGCGACGAGGGCCGCCCAACCGCCGTAGTGACGTGCCAGATCGGCCGCCGATACCGCGCCGACGTGGCGGATCCCGAGCGCGAAGAGCAGACGGTGCAAGGGTATGGCACGCCGCGCGCGGATCGCGGCGAAAAGGTTCGCGGCGCTGCGCGCGCCCCATTTCTCCCAAGCCTCCAGAGGTGCGGCGCTGCCCGGACCGTGCAGGTCCTCCAGGCTGAAGATGTCGGCCGGCTCGGCGATCCAGCCCGCCCGCCAGAACGCCTCGACCTGGCGCGCGCCGAGGCCGTCGATATCGAAGGCGGCGCCGCCGACGAAATGGCGCAGCCGCTCGACCGCCTGCGCCGGGCAGGTCAGCCCCCCGGCGCAGCGCCGCACCGCGTCGCCGGGTTCACGCGGCGCGTCGGATCCGCAATCCGGGCAGCGGTCGGGAAAGACGTAGGGGACCGCCGTCGCCGGCCGGCGGGACATGTCGACATCGGCGATCTTGGGGATCACGTCGCCGGCGCGATAGACCTGCACCATGTCGCCGACGCGGAAGTCGCGGCCGCCGCGAACCGGGGCGCCCGACGCGTCCCGCCCGGCGATGTAGTCCTCGTTGTGCAGCGTCGCGTTGGTGACCACCACGCCGCCGACGGTCACCGGTTGCAGGCGGGCGACCGGGCTTAGCGCGCCGGTGCGGCCGACCTGGATGTCGATCGCCGACAGCCGCGTCCAGGCCGTTTCGGCCGGAAACTTGTGCGCGACAGCCCATCGCGGCGTCGTGGCGCGCATCCCGAGCCGGGCTTGCAGGCCCAGATCGTCGACCTTGTAGACGACGCCGTCGATGTCGTAGGGCAGCGCCGGGCGGTCGGCCGCGATCCGGTCGTAGGCCGCCAGCAGTGCGTCCGGCCCGGCGCAGCCGCAGGTCAGGGGATTGATCGGGAAGCCCAGTTCGCCAAGCCGCGCGATGGCGGCCCGTTGGGTCGCGGCCAACGGTGCCGACAGGGCGCCCCAGGCATAGGCGAAGAAGCGCAGCGGTCGGCTGGCCGTGATGGCCGGATCGATCTGGCGCAGCGAGCCGGCGGCCGCATTGCGGGGATTGGCAAAGGCGCGAGCGCCGGCGGCGGCCTGCCTGGCGTTCAGGGCGGCGAATGCGCCGTGGGCCATGTAGACCTCGCCGCGGACTTCGAGCAGGTCGGGCGCGCCCGCGGGGAGTGCGTCCGGGATATCGGCGATGGTCCGCACATTGGCCGTCAAGTCCTCGCCCACGGCGCCGTCGCCACGGGTGGCGGCGCGGACGAGACGGCCGTCCTCGTAGCGCAGCGACAGGGACAGGCCGTCGATCTTCGGTTCGGCGACATAGGCGACGTCGCCGTCCTCGGACAGGCCCAGAAAGGCCCGCACCGCGCGGTCGAAGTCGCGCACCGCATCGGCGTCGAACGCATTGGCGAGCGAGAGCATGCGGCGGGCGTGGACGACCTCTCCGAATCCCTCTGCCGGCGGCGCGCCGACCAGGGACAGCGGTCCGTCCGGCTGGCGCAGATCGGGATGCCGGTCCTCGATCTTGGCCACCTCGCGGCGCAGCCGGTCATAGGCGGCATCGTCGATGATGGGGTCGTCGCGCTGGTGATAGGCGGCGTGCGCCGCCGCCAGCCGGGCGCTCAGGCTTGCCAGCAGGGCGGCCGGTGCTTCGGGATCCGGACCGGCGGACCTGGCGGGCGGGCGCGATCCGTCCGCGCCGGGCCCGGGGTCGTCCGGGCCGCGCGCGCCTGCATCACCCGCGGCGTCCGCGGGATCGGGCGCCGTCATGTCGACGGCGCGCGGGATGGGCGCGCGTGGCGTGATCCCGGCGTCGAAGGTTGCGCGTTTCGCGCCCGCCCCGCCCGCCGCGCGCGCCGGGCGGCGCGACTGCCCGCGGCGAGCGGGCGTGCTGGTCGATTGGCCGGCATGGTCTCGCTCCGCGAAAGATGCCGTTCGAGATAAGAGCAAGTCGCGCGCCGGTCCAGACCCGGTCGCGGTCGGATCGGATGGGATTGGATCGGATTTACGGGCGCGCGAGCATCGGACCGGCGGCACGGGCGATCCGGGGCGAGGTCGTGGCACGGGTGGCGACCGCCATGCGCCGCGCCCTTCGCGCGACCGTGTCTTTCGAGCCACCGACGGACGCGGCCCGCCCCGCCCCATCACGCCTCTCGCGCCCGGGCGTGTCGCTGGGCCGCGGCCGTTTCATCGTGCGCGGCTGAACCGCCACGCCGCGGCGGCGGTTCAGCCGCTCGCGGCCATCGGCAGCAGGGCGGCCTTCGGTTCGGGGTCACGCAGGACATAGCCGCGGCCCCACACCGTCTCGATGTAGTTGTCGCCGCCGGTCGCCTGCCCCAGCTTCTTGCGCAGCTTGCAGATGAAGACGTCGATGATTTTCAGTTCGGGTTCGTCCATGCCGCCGTAGAGGTGGTTCAGGAACATCTCTTTCGTCAGCGTCGTGCCTTTGCGCAGGCTCAGCAGCTCGAACATCTGATATTCCTTGCCGGTCAGATGCACGGTCTTGCCGTCGACATCGACCGTCTTCGCGTCGAGGTTCACGCGGACGCGGCCGGTCACGATCACCGATTGCGCGTGGCCCTTCGACCGGCGGATGATCGCGTGAATGCGCGCGATCAACTCCTCGCGGTGGAACGGCTTGGTCAGGTAGTCGTCCGCGCCGAACCCGAAGCCCTTGATCTTGGTATCGGTATCGTCGGCGCCGGTCAGGATCAGGATCGGCGTTTCGATGCGGGCCTGGCGCAACTGGCGCAAGACGTCGTGCCCGTGGATGTCGGGCAGGTTCAGATCCAGCAGGATCAGGTCGTAGTCGTAGAGCTTCGCGAGATCGATCCCCTCCTCGCCCAGATCGGTGCAATACACGTTCAGGTTCGCGTGGGTCAGCATCAATTCGATGCTGCGGGACGTCGTTGGGTCATCCTCGACAAGCAGTACACGCATCGGTTCACTCCGCAATCATCCCAGGTTCTGGCCCTATCTCTCCCAGAAAGGGATTAACGGATGGTTACCATTACGATGATCTTACCGGTCTCAACTTAAAGTTGTCGATACTTTTGGATCCGCGTGGTCTTCAACGCTGCCTCCCCGTGGTTCTTCACCGCCGAAGCCCAGGCTTGCAGCTCTTCCTGCGACAGCCCGTAGGTGGACATCGCGTCCTCGGCTGTTATAAGGCCTCCTTGCACGGCCCGCACGACTGCGGCCTTGCGGCTGGCGACCCAGCGCCCGGTGTCCGGATCCGGCAAGTCTGCCCGTGTCATAACCCGGCCATCCGCCAGCGTGACCGCACGCGGTCCATCGACTTTCTTGAGGTACATCGGGTGCATCCTTGGCTATGTTCGTCGTTGCATCGCCGGAACCTAACCCGATCACGCTTAAGCCGGCGTGAAACCGGGGCTTCATAATGACGGCAATTTTCTTATTTTTCCGAACGACTTGCCGCCATTACTTCGTGTCGATTTCAAGGCACGGGGACCCGCCAGACCGCCTTCGATGGACGCTGCCATGCCGCCTGACCGAACCCCCGCACTGAACTCGCTCGGCTTTCCGACGCCGCCGGCGCAGACCCGCGTCGTGGTGGCGATGTCGGGCGGCGTCGACAGTTCGGTGGTCGCGGCTGACCTGCATGCGCAGGGCTACGACGTCGTGGGCGTGACCTTGCAGCTCTACGACCACGGCGCCGCGCTGGCGAAGAAGGGGGCGTGCTGCGCCGGCGTCGACATCGCCGATGCCCGCCGCGTGGCCGAAACGCTGGGCTTCCCACACTACGTGCTCGACTACGAGAACCTGTTCCGAGACGCCGTTATCGACGCGTTCGCCGACAGCTACCTGGCCGGCGCGACGCCGGTGCCCTGCATCCGCTGCAACGAACGGGTGAAGTTCCGCGACCTGCTGGAGACGGCGCGCGATCTCGACGCCGACTGCATGGCCACCGGGCACTACATCCGCCGCGTCGCGGGCGCGCAGGGGCCCCAACTGCACGCCGCCGCCGATGCGCAGAAGGACCAGAGCTATTTCCTGTTCGCCACCACCCGGGCGCAGCTCGACTATCTGCGCTTTCCACTGGGCGGTCTGGGCGGCAAGGCCGAGACGCGCGCGCTGGCCGCGCGGCATGGCCTCACGGTGGCCGACAAGCCCGACAGCCAGGACATCTGCTTCGTGCCGGGTGGCGATTACGCGGCGGTGATCGAGAAACTCCGCCCCGGCGCCGCCGACCCGGGCGACATCGTGCACGCGGACGGGCGCGTGCTGGGCCGCCACGACGGCGTCATCCGCTACACCGTCGGGCAGCGCCGCGGTCTCGGGCTCGGCGGCCTCGACGAGCCGCTCTACGTCGTGCGCCTCGACGTCGAGGCGCGCCGCGTCGTCGTCGGGCCGCGCGAGCTGCTCAGCGTGCGGACCGTGCCGGTGCGCGAGGTGAACTGGTTGGGCGACGGCGATCTGACCGACGCCCCCGCGCGCGAAATCGACGTGCGGGTGCGGTCGACGCGCCCGCCACGCCCCGCCATCCTGCGCCCGCTGTCGGCCACCGAGGCATCGGTCGAGCTGCTGGCGCCCGAAACCGGCGTTTCGCCGGGCCAGGCCTGCGTCTTCTACGAGGCGGGCGGCACCCGTGTTCTCGGTGGCGGGTGGATCTGGCGCGGCGCGTGACCGGTGACTGGACCGGCAAGCGCCGGGGGCCGGAGCTACCGGGATGCGAGCCCGTCGATCACCGCTCGCGCCGCACGGTCTCCCGGCGGCGGGCCACCGCGGCCGAGTGCGGTCATCGTGCGTTCGAAGGCTGCGCGCTGGGGTCCGGGGTCGGCCAGCACGCACTCTAGCGCCGCGGCGATCGCCGCGGCACGGCAGGCGGGGCCGAGGAACTCGGGCACGGTGCGCGTGCCATCGACGATGTTGACCAGCGTGACGGTATCGATCAGTGCCAGGCGCGCCATGATCTGCCAGCTGATCCAGTTCATGTCGTAGGCGACCACCATCGGTGTGCCGGCTGCGGCAAGCTCCAGGCTGACGGTGCCCGACGCGGCCAGCGCGACGTCGGCGGCCGCGAAGGCGGCGCGCTTCTCGTCCGCGACGTCATCGGCGGCGTCGACATCGACGCGGCCGGGATCGGCAGAGCCGGCACGGGCTCCACGCGGGTCGAGCACCAGCGGGCGGCCGGGCCAGCCCGCCACGCCCTGGCCCACCACCGCGGCCACCGGCGTGGCCACCGGCACGACGACGCGCAGGTCCGGGCGCCGTGCGACCATGCGGGCCACGACCTGGCCGAAGACCGGCAGCAAGCGCGCCACTTCGGCCCGACGAGACCCGGGCAGCACCACCAGGACCGGTAGGGCGCCGAGGCCGCGCACGCCGCGGAACGCCGCGACCGCAGCGGCGTCCGGGCGCGGCTGGGCGGCGACCGGGTGGCCGACGAAGTCGCAGCGCATCCCGGCCGCCCGCATGTAGGGCGGCTCGAACGGCAGCAGTGCCAGCACCTGATCGACATGCGGCGCCATCCGCGCGGCGCGCCCCGGCCGCCACGCCCAGACCGAGGGCGCGACGTAGTGCACCGTCCGGATCCCGGCGGCATGGACCCGCGCCGCGACCGGAAGGCAGAAATCGGGGCTGTCGATCGTCACCAGCACGTCGGGCCGCGCGGCGATGGCGGCTTGCGCCGTCTGCAGCATGCGGCGACGCAAATGACGGTAGCGCGGCAGAACCTCGGCGATGCCCATGACGCCGAGTTCGTCCATCGGGAACAGGCTGGCAAGGCCACGCGCCGCCATCGCGGCACCGCCGACACCATGGAATCCGACGCCCGGCGCCGCCTGCGCCAGACCGTCCATCAGCGCCGCGCCCAGCATATCGCCCGATGGCTCGCCCGCGACGACGAACACCTTCACACCGCCACCGCCTGCGTCTCCGGGCGGGCCGACGCGCGGGCCCCGCCCCGCGTCGTCACCCGCGGACCCATAGGAACAGGCCGGCCGCGTCGGCGGCAGAGACGCAGGCGGCCCGGTCCAGCACCATGACGCCGCCGGCGGCCACGACGATGCCGTCGAGCCCGGCCTGCGCCGCCGCGACCACGGTCGCGGGCCCGATCGCGGGCAGGTCGACGCGGCGGTCCTGTCCCGGCTTCGGCGCCTTCGCCAGCAGGCCGCCGCGCGGCCCGTCGTGGCCGGCCGCGAGGCTGCGCAGCATCCAGTCCGTTCCGGGCAGCGCCTCGACCGCCAGCACCTGCCCGCCCGCGACGACGCAGCCCTGCCCGACATCCGCCGCCCCGAGCGCCGCCAGAACCGCCTCGGCGCGCGCGGCGTCACGCCGGGCAGCCTCGCCCGGCCCGGTGCGCGTGAGCACGCCAACGGGGGGCAACAGCGCCGGCAATACCTCGTGCGCGCCGCGCACCGCCAGCCCTGCCGCCTCCGCCATGTCGAGGACGGCGCGCAGCGCGGCGTCGTCGCCCTGTGTCAGCGCCGCACCCAGTCGGACGATCAGCGGCGCGGTGGCCGCGTCGACGGCCGCCGGATCCACCACCGGACGACGGACCGCGCCGGCGAGGCACAGCGTGCGCGCGCCCTCGGCCCGCAGCGCTGCCAGCAATGTCCCGAACGTCTCGATCCGGAACGTCAGGGCGGCGCGGCCGGCGGTCGGCGCGCCGTCAATTGCTACGGTTCGCGGGTCGGCCGGCACGGCGGCGGGCGGGTCGGCTGGCGCAGGGGCAGGCGTGATTGCAGGCGCGGCGGCGGTGGCAGAGGGCGTGCCAGCGGGAACAATGGCGGGCAAGGCGGCCGGCGTGGGGGCAGGCATGGCCGCGGGTGCGGCGGGGGTCATTGCGGGGCGCGCGCCGGCGGTCCCGCCGGGGCACCCGACCGCCTCCGGAACGGCGGATGTGCCGTCGGATCCGGCCTCGGGCGCGGCATCGGCGCGCGGTCCGGCCGGTGCGGCGGCATCCATGCCGACCGGGCGGCACAGCCGGTAGGGCGTGCCCGTCGCCTCGAGATGCGCGATCAGCAATTCGGGCAGGCGTCCGGCGCCTGCCACCAGCGCCAGCATCTCAGCCCGGCACCAGGTAACCGCGGTCGCTGTCGGCCAGCACGAACGCGACCATCTCGCGCACGTGGTCGCTGGCGGTCTCGTCGCCCAGCCGGCGCGCGCGGTCCTGGAACGTCCCCTCGCCCTGCTTGAGCGCCTGGAACGCGGCGCGCAGCGCGGTGATGTCGGCGCGCGAGACGCCGCGCCGCTTCAGGCCGACCAGGTTCAGCCCCTCCAGCACGCCGCGCGGCCCCTGCACCAGCGCATGCGGCATCACGTCGTGCGTGACCATCGTGACGGCGCCGATGATTGCGCCGCGGCCGATACGCACGAACTGGTGCACGCCGCTCAGACCCCCGACGATCACGTCGTCGCCGACGATACAGTGCCCCGCCACGGCGGCGTTGTTCACCAGGATCACGCGGTCGCCCATCTGCACATCGTGCGCCACATGGGCGCCCGCCATCAGCAGACAGTCCGCGCCGATCCGGGTGATGCCGCCGCCGCCTGCGGTGCCGGTGTTCACCGTCACGCCTTCGCGGATCCGCACCCGGGCGCCGATCGTCAGCGCCGTATCCTCGCCGCCGAACTTCAGGTCCTGCGGGATCTCGCCCACGCTGGCAAAAGGAAAAACGATGCCGCCGGCAGCGATCCGGGTGCGCCCGGCGATAACGGCGTGGCTGCGCAGCTCCACCCCCTCGCCCAGCGCGACCTGCGGCCCGACGAGGCAGAACGGCCCGATCACCGCCCCTGCCCCGATCACCGCCCCCGGCTCGATCACCGCCGACGGATGGACGCGGGCGGTGCCGTCGACGCTCATCGCGGCGGCGGGCACGGCAGGCGCTGCGGGCGCACCGGCCCGCGCCTTGGCCGGCATGCCCGCCCGAATATCCATGCCGTGAACGGCGCAATACCCGGCGCCATCGCCCCCACACCCACGGCCTCGGTTCCTGGCACCATCACTGGCGGGGCATCTCCATCATGGCGGTGAACTCGGCCTCGCAGGCAAGTTCGCCGTCGACCGTGGCGCGGCCACGGAACTTCCAGACCCTGCCGCCGCCCCGCAGCGTCGTGACCGCCATCTCCAGCACATCGCCCGGCACCACCTTGCGACGGAACTTCGCGCCGTCGATCGCCATGAAGTAGACGAGGAAATGCCGGTCCGCGAGGTCCAGCGCCACGCCCACCATGACCGCCGCCGTCTGGGCCATCGCCTCGATGATGGTGACGCCCGGCATCACCGGACTGGCGGGGAAATGGCCCTGGAAATGCGGCTCGTTCACGGTGACGTTCTTCACGCCGACGGCGGTGTGGTGGCCGACGATGTCGCGCACGCGGTCGACCAGCAGGAATGGATACCGGTGCGGGATGATGCGACGGATCAGGTCTATGTCCGCGGTTTTCGTCTGGGTCATCGGGATCGCTCCACCGGCTTGGCGTCCTGCCTAGCGCCGGGCCTAGGGGGTGACAAGCGGATCGGCCGGCGCCAAAGGGAGGGCGCTGCCGTCGCCGATCACGGCGTCGATGCGCGCGACCGCCGCATCGGTGATGTCGACGCCCGGCGTGGCGAGGAACACCGTCCGGCCGTCCAGCACGACGACCGCACCGCGTTCGCGCGCCAGCCCCGTCAACTCGTCCGCCACAAGCGCGAAGAAGGTCTGGCTGGCGTCCTCGCGCAGGCGTGTCACGGCGCGCAGCTTGGCGTCCTGTTCCTCGCGCACGGCGCGGACGCGGGCATCGAACGCGCGCGCCAGTTCGCGGAAAGCGGCGACCTCCATCGTCGGCCGGCGGTCGGTCAGCGCCTGTTCCTCGGCGGTCAGTTCGGCGGTGATGCCGGCGTTCTCCTCGGCCAGCGTGGCCGAGCGTGTGTCGATCTCGGCCTCGACGCGACGACCGAAGGCGCTGTCGTCGAACACGCGCTCGGGGTCGATGACGACGATGGCCGAAGGGGCCGCGGCCTGCTGCGTCGATGCGGCCGTGGCGAGGCCGCCGAACACCAGCGCCAGCGCCAGCCGCCGCAGGGCGTGCGAGGCGCGGCGCGGCGCCATGTCAGAACTCGGTCGAGACGGTCAGGTTGAAGGCCTGCTCCTCGTCGAAGTCTTCCTTCTTGAGCGTCTGCGCGAAGTTGAAGCGCAAGGGACCGATGGGCGTCGTCCAGAACACCGACACGCCGGCCGAGGCGCGCAGCGCGAAATCGTCGTCCACCGTCACACCGTTGGCACCGAGCGTGTCCTCCAGCGACCACACCGATCCGGCATCGACGAAGAGCCCGCCGGTGATGCCGTATTCCTCGGGCAGGCCAAGGGGGAACTCGGCCTCCAGCCGCGCGACGGCATAGGCGTTGCCGCCGAGCGCATCCTCGTTGGTGGCCTCTAGATCGCGCGGGCCGACCCCGAGGGGGGCGAAACCTCGCAGCTGGTCGGTCGACAGAAAGAACCGGTCGGTGACGCGCGTCGTGCCGTCGCCTACGGGATTGACGACGCCGCCCTCGATGGTGGCGCGCAGGGTCACCTCCTCGTTCAGGACCCGGGTCTGCGCGAGGGCGAGCGCCGCAGTCTTGATGTATTCGGTGTCGCCGCCAAGGCCGGCAATGTCCTGCTCGAAACGCAGCAGCACGCCGGAGTTCGGGTTCAGCCCGGTGCGCCGCGTGTCGAAGGTGTAGGCGTAGCCGATGGACGATGTGATGCGGTTGCCCTCCTCGCGCTGCAGTATGGGCGAGCTGCCGTTGTCATCCGGGTCGTCGGGGTCGCCGAAGTCGAGGTCGTCGATCGTGTCCTCGGACAGGCGGTAGTTCAGGGCCAGTCGCCCGTTCGCGCTGATCGGAAAGGCGATGGCCGGCGAGAACCCGACGACGCGGGTGTCGTAGAACGCCTCGGACCGGGTGGTCTGGTTATAGAAGACGTCCAGCCGGAACGACAGGTCGCGCGACAGGAACGACGGCTCGATGAAGGTGAAGCGGCTGGAGGCAGCGTCGGTGCCGGTCGTCACGTTCAGCCGCAGCGTCTGCCCGCGCCCGAGGAAGTTCCGCTCGGAGAAGCCGGCGTTCAGGCCCGGCCCCGAATCCGCGCTGTAGCTGGCGCCGAAGGTCAGCGTGCCGGTCGGCTGCTCCTCGACGTCGACGTCGACGATGACCTGGTCCTCGGCGGTGCCCGGCCGCGTTGCGACATCGGCGGTCGAGAAGAAGCCGAGCGCGCGAATCCGCTCGGCCGTGGCGCGGATCTGGCGCGGGTTGAACGGATCGCCCTCGACCACGTCGAACTGGCGCCGAATGACCCGGTCGAGCGTGGTCGCGTTCCCTTCGATGTCGATGCGTTCGACGAAGATGCGCGGGCCGCGCACCAGCGCGAAGTTCACGTCCAGCGTGAGGTCGCGGTCATTGCGGGTGATCTGCGGGTCGGCCCGGACGAAGTTCAACCCCTGCCGGATCGCGAGACGTTCCATCCGGGCGATGGTCTCGTCCAGCGCCTGCGGCGTGAAGGTCTGGCCCGGGCGGATGCGCGCCACGGCCAGGAACGCGGCCGCGTCGACGTCGGGCAGATCGGACGTCGCGGTGATGCGCCCGAAATCGAAGCTCTGCCCCTCCTGGATATTGAAGGTGACGAAGAAGGCGTTGCGCTGGCGGGCGAACTCGCTGTTGGCGCTGAGCACGCGAAAATCGACATAGCCGCGCGAAGCGTAGAAGTCGGCCAGCAGTTGCTTGTCGAACTCGATCCGGTCAGGAACGAAGGTGTCGCGCTGGATGATCTGGCGCAGCAGGCCGGCCTGCTTGGTGTCCAGCACGCGGCGCAGGCGGCTGTCCGAGAAGGCCCGGTTGCCGACGAAGGACAGACGCTCGATCTCGACGATGCGGCCTTCGGCAATCTCGAAGACCAGGTCGACCAGCCCGTCGTCGCGGCGGATGATCTTCGGCGACACCGTGGCCGCCAGCCGTCCGCGCGCCTCGTAGAGATCGGCGATGGCCGCGGCGTCCGCTTCGGCCTGGGCCGGGTCGTAAACCCGCCGCGGCACGCTGCCGACGACGGCCTGCAACGTCTCGTCGTCCAGTCGGACGTTGCCCTCGATGCTGATGCGGCCGATGATCGGACGCTCGACCACCGCGATCACCAGCGTGCCGCCGCGCGGTTGCAAATCGACGCTTTCGAATAGGCCGGTGTTGGCGATGCGCTGGAAGGCATCGTTCAACGCCGCGGCGCTCAGCGCTTCGCCGCGCGGAATGGCGGCCTGTCCGAGGATGGTCGACGCGTCGACGCGCGCGTTGCCCTGCACCAGGACGCTGTCGAAGCGGAAGTCCTGTGCGACCGCCGGAGCGGGCAGGAGGATCGGGCCGAAGGCGAAGGTCAGGGCAGCGATGGCGGCGCCGATGGCGGGCCATCCGGTGGGCCATCTGGTGGGTCGCCTGCTGTCGGGCTGCGGAACCACCGTTGTCGTCGTCATCCGGTTCCATCCCGCCGCTGCCACGTCGCTGCGCCGTGCGTAGCTGCAACGGTTAAGCTTGTCAAAATCGACGGGCGCAGGGGTTGCGGAATGGCAACGGACCGTGGCGCCGCAGCCGTCAGGGGCAGAACAGGTCGTTGAACAGCGCAAAAAGCATCAACGTCACCAGCAGCGCCAGACCGATGGCCATCAGCGCATTCAGCGCCCGCGCGCCGGGCGGGCGGCCGGTCACGGCCTCGTAGGCGTGGAACACCAGATGGCCGCCGTCGAGCACGGGGATCGGGAACAGGTTCATCAGCCCGACGGCGGTGCTGAGCACGGCGATGAACCAGACAAAATCGCTCCACCCCTGGCTGGCGACGGCGCCGCTGGTCTGGGCGATGCCGATGGGGCCGCGCAGGTTGCAGCTGCTGATCGCGCCGACCGCCATGTTGTACAGGCCCGACAGACTGGCGCGGACGATGAACGCGACCTGTTCGGCGCCCATGCCGATGGCGGCGATCGGACCCGGCGAGAGCGTCTCGGGGGTGAAGAACAGCCCGCCGCCGATGCCGATCAGCCAGCGGGTCTCGAACCCGCCGGTGGCCGTGGGCACGTCGACGCGGCGCGGCGTCAGCGTCACCTCGCGCGGGGTGCCGGCGTCGGGGGACCAGACGGTCAGCGAAATCGGCGCACCGTTGCCCGCGCCCACCCGGTCGCGAAGTTCGTCGAACACGGTGACGGGCGCGCCGTCGACGGCGATGATCACCTGGCCGCGACGCAGGCCGGCGTCCCAGGCCGCCGATTGGGGCGAGACCGACCCGATCAGCGGCGGATAGGGATAGGGCCCCTGCACCACCCGCTCCACGCCGTCGCGCAGCACGCGGTAATCCAGCACCGGTTGCACCGGCAACGCGTCGACGAACGCCGCGAGCTGGTCCAGCGCGGGCGCGTCGCGGCCAGCGATGCCAAGGATCGCGTCGCCGGGTCGGACCTCCTGCACCGCCACGGGCAGCGGCGTCACCGTATCGACGGTGAGCGGCTCGGATGGCACGCCGCGCAGCAGCATGAAAGCGGCGAAGATCAGGACGGACAGCACGAAGTTGAACGCCGGCCCCGCCGCGACCGTCGCGGCACGCGCCCAGAGCGGCGCGCCCGGCATCGTCGCGCGCCGCGCGGCGGCATCGAGGGCAGGCGTATCGGCTTCGCCGAGGCTGGCGGCGTTGGCATCGCCCGCGAACTTCACGTAGCCGCCCAGCGGCAGGGCGGCGAATTGCCACTGCGTGCCGCGTCGGTCGGTGCGGCGCAACAGCACCGGCCCGAACCCCAGCGAGAACACGTCGGCGCGAATGCCGCACCAGCGCCCGACGATGTAATGGCCGTATTCGTGCACCGCCACAATCACGCTGAGCGCTACGACGAACGCCGCAGCGGTGTAGAGAAAGCCGCCGAAGGACGGGATCAGCCCGATGATGTCCACGTGTTCGCCTTCAGCCGTGCGCGCGCGTCGCGGGAGGGGACAGCCGGGCCGTCACGGCCGCGGCGTGACGGCGCGCCGTGCGCTCCGCCTCTGCCAAGGTAGGCAGCGACAGCGCGGAATCCATCGCCGCGCCGTCCGACATGCGCGTCAGCACCTCCTCGACCACCTGCGCCATCTGCTGAAACCCGATCCGCCCATCCAGAAACGCGTCGAGTGCGGCGTCCTTCGCGGCGGTAAAGACCGCGCCCGCCAGCCCGCCCGCCGCCATCACCTCGCGTGCGAGGCGCAAGGCCGGCCAGCGCCCCTCGTCCGCGGCGCGAAAGGTCAGCGTTCCGATCGCGGTCAGGTCCAGCCGGCCCACCGGCAGGGGGCGGCGATGGGGGTGGTGCAGCGCATAGCCGATGGCGTGGCGCATGTCGGGCGGGCCGACATGCGCCATCAGCGCGCCGTCGACGAAGCCGACCAGCGCATGGACCAGCGATTCGGGATGGATCACCGTCTCGATCCGGTCGGGCGGGATGCCGAAAAACGCATGCGTTTCGATCAGTTCCATCGCCTTGTTGAACATGCTGGCGCTGTCGATGGTGATGCGCTGTCCCATGTCCCAGTTCGGGTGGCAGGCGGCCTGTTCGGGGGTCGCCCCGGCCAGCCGCTCGGCCGGCCAGTCGCGGAAGGCACCGCCCGAGGCGGTGATGACGATGCGGTTGACGGCGGCGATGTCCTCGCCGGTCAGCGCCTGAAAGATGGCGGAATGCTCGCTGTCGACCGGCAGCACCGTGGCGCCGTGCGCGCGCGCCGTCGCCAGCAGCAGCGGCCCCGCGGTGACGAGCGACTCCTTGTTGGCCAGCGCCAGCGTCGCACCGTGCCGCAGCGCCTCGAGGCCCGGTGCCAGCCCGGCGGCGCCGACGATGGCGGACATCGTCCAGTCGGCGGGCCGCGCCGCCGCCTCGATCAGCGCCGCACGTCCGCCCGCCGCTTCGATCCCGCTGCCGGCCAACGCATCGCGCAGCGCGGGCAAGCAGTCGTCATGCGCCGTCACCGCCAGCGCCGCGCCGTGATCGCGGGCCTGGCGCGCGAGCGCCGCGACATTGCGCCCGCCGGTCAGCGCCACGACCGCGTAGTCGTCCGGCGCACGGCCGATCAGGTCCAGCGTGCTGCAACCGACCGACCCGGTCGCGCCCAGCACGGTGACGCGGCGCCGCGCGGTCACATCACACCGGGCGGAAAATCCACCAGCTGTTCCACCAGCAGCAGGAAGACCGAGGCCCCCAGCATGCCGTCGAACCGGTCGAACAGCCCGCCGTGACCGGGCAGCAAGGACGAGCTGTCCTTCACGCCCATCCGCCGCTTCACCGCCGATTGCATGATGTCGCCGAACTGCGAGGCCATCGAAACCGCGACGCTGATGCCGATCAATTGCGCATGAGCGTCGGTGAACTCGATGAAGAACAGCGCCACGACCGCCGCCGAAATCCAGCCTGCGACGGTGCCGGACCAGGTCTTCTTGGGGCTGACCTTGGGCCAGAACTTCGGACCGCCGATCAGGCGCCCGGCGAGGTAGCCGAAGACGTCCGTCGCACCAACGACCAGCGCCAGCCACAGCATCCACACCAGCCCGAAATCGCCGCGCAACACCCACAGCCCGAAACCCGCCAGCAGGATCGCCATGACGAACATGGCATAGGTGGTGCGGTGGCGCGTCATCTGGCCCAGGCCCACGAAGGCCGGCGCGATCAGCAGCGGCAGCGCGAAGCCCGCGGGCACCAGCGCCGAGACCAGGAGGGCCGCGCCCGCCACGCCCGCCAGCAGCACGGCGGGACCGTCCCGCTCGAGCATCCGCACCAGCTCCCACGTCATGACGGAGCAGATAATGACGATCACGCCGAGAAACCACACTCCGCCCAGCGCGACAGCCGACAGGCCGATGGCCGCGATGACAACACCGGACGCGATGCGGGTCAGCAGATCGTCCCAGCGCCCGGACCTCACGATCATGACGGCGCCGCACGCTGCGCGGCCCGCGGCGGGGGCGCCGCCGTGCCGCGCCGCCCTGGATCGCCGACGCGATTGTGGCGACACTGACGGGGGTGCGCCACGGTCAGACCGGAACGGCGCCGAACCGCCGGTCGCGCAGGCAATAGGCGGCCAACACCTCGGAAAACTCCCGCTCGGTGAAGTCGGGCCAAAGCGTGTCGACAAAGTCGTATTCCGCATAGGCTGACTGCCAGAGCAGGAAATTGCTGATCCGCGCCTCGCCGCTGGTGCGCACCACCAGGTCCGGGTCAGGCAGGAAACAGGTGTCGAGAAAGCGCGCCAGCGTCGTCTCGTTCACCGTCTCGGGGTTCAAGCGACCGGCCGCAACCTCGCGCGCCAGCCGTTTGGTCGCGCGGCCCAGCTCGTCGCGCCCGCCGTAGTTGATGGCGATGGTCAGGTGCACGAGGTCGTTGCGCGACGTCAGCAGTTCCAGCTCGTCCATCATGCGCACCAGCTTGGCGTCCAGCCGCACCCTGTCGCCGATGAACCGCACGCGCACGCCGCTGACCAGCAGGTCCTGCGCCTCGCGCCGGATATAGCGGCGGAACAGCTTCATCAGGCCCGCCACCTCGGACTGCGTGCGCTTCCAGTTCTCGGTCGAGAAGGCGAAGATCGTGAGATACTTCACACCATGGCCCGGGCAGGCCCTGACGATGTCCTTGACCCGCTTCGCGCCCTCGTGATGGCCGAATAGACGCGGTCGACCGCGCTGCGCGGCCCAGCGGCCGTTGCCGTCCATGATGACGGCGACATGCCGTGGCCCCTCGGCGGCAAAAGAGGTGTCGGGCATGGGGGGTCGGCTCCTGTCGGGGATCGTGAGTCGGGGTCATGCATCGAGTTCGTGAAGTCGGGTTCGTAACGTAAGCACGATCCGTCGAGCCGGTGCGGCCCGCGGGCGCCCGGCTACAAGGTCGGCAGGGACGGCCACACCTCCGCCGCAAATCGATCAGACCTGCATGATCTCGGCCTGTTTCGTCTCAAGCGCCTTGTCGATGGCCGCGATGGCCTTGTCCGTCACGTCCTGAACCTCGGCGGACCACAGCTTGTGATCGTCCTCGGACATTCCGGCAGCCTTCGCCTTCTTCAGCCGATCCATACCGTCCCGCCGGACGTTGCGGATGGCGACGCGCGCGTTCTCGGCATAGCCGCCCGCCACCTTAGAGAGTTGAATACGCCGCTCTTCGTTAAGTTCCGGTATCGGCAGGCGGATCGTCAGGCCGTCGATCACCGGATTGATCCCGATGCCCGACTCGCGGATGGCACGCTCGGCCTTGCCCATCAACTGCTTGTCCCAGATCGTCACGGTCACCATCCGCGGCTCGGGCACGTTGACGGTGCCGATCTGATTGATCGGCGTCGGCTGGCCGTAGGCGTCGACCATGATCGGCTCGACGATCGAGGCCGAGGCGCGGCCGGTGCGCAGCGAGGCGAACTCCTGCCGCAGCGCGGCCATCGCGCCGTCCATCCGCCGCTGGATGTCGTCCATGTCGATATCGGCGATGTCGTCTGCCATTGGTCCCCGCTGCCCG
>PPFU01003601.1_pt1 | contig 24019 bp, 21 predicted proteins | sample 1535991 | NCBI WGS metagenome assembly PPFU01 (sample SAMN04901290, study PRJNA319586) | Hypolithon metagenome, whole genome shotgun sequencing project. | isolation source: Antarctic Hypolithon | place: Antarctica: Miers Valley | collected 2014
CCGGCCCCCACCCTCCGCCGCCCGCCGCATCGAGAAAGCCGCCGACGAGCCCCAGCGGCGCCACCCGCTTGGGGCGCTTGACTTGGGGCGGATAGAAGATCCCCCGCCACAGCAGGTAGAGGCCGATGGCGGTGAGATAGGCGAGCACCACCGGCTTGATCGCGTCGGCATCGATCGAGGTGAGCACGTAGGCGCCGGCGATCCCGCCGACGATACCCGGCAACAGCAGCCGCATGAACAGCGTCTTGTCGATATTGCCGTTGAGCAGGTGGCTGACCGCGGAGGTGGCGGTGGTGAAGCACTCGACCACATGCACGCGCTGCGAGGCGAGCGCCGGGGGCACGCCGAGCACGCCGACCATCAGCGAGTTGGCGATCACCCCGAAGGCCATGCCGAGCGCGCCGTCGACCAACTGGGCGGCAAAGCCGATCGCGATGTAGGGCAGCAGCGCGCCGAGATCGAAATCACCAAGCATCGGCAATGGGCCCGGCGGATGATCCCGCTATCGCCTGCATGGGAGGGAGCGCACGGTTTCGCCAAGCACATTTTTCTTTTGCATGTGCTCAGCCGGTGGCCAGAGCGCTCGCTACCAGCCGATGCGCTGGCCATCGAAAGCGACGAATTCATGCCGCGGCGGACCCTCTTCGAGCAGCCGCTCGGCGAGGCCCCGCACGCTTTGCTCGACCGAGATCAAGGCATTTGACCCGCCCATGTCGGTCTGCACCCATCCCGGATGGAGCGACAGAACGCGGATGCCATGGGCCTTCGCGTGGTTTTCGAACAGCGAACGCGCGAACATGTTCTGCGCCACCTTGCTCACCCGGTAGTGATTGGAGCCACCCGACGAGTCTTCGATCGAACCCATCTTTGAAGTCATCATCCCGATCGTCCCGCCGTCGCGCATCCGCGGCAGCAGCGCGAGCGCCGTACGCACCGGGCCGACGGCGTTGGTCATCAGGATTTCGGCGACGTCCTCGCGGCCCATGGCGTCGATCGACTGGTCGCGCGGACCATAGACCCCGGCGTTAAGCACCAGCACATCGAGCATCGTCCCCTCGAGCCGGCTCTTGAGCGCCTCGATCGTGCGTTCGTCGGTCACGTCGGCTTCGACGATCGTCACCCGGCCTTGCGCCTGCTCGGCCGCCGCGGCGAGCTCGTCGCTATGCGCGCGCTGGCTCGCGAACACCTGCCAGCCGCGTTCCGCGAACTCGCGCACGAGCCCCAGCCCGATGCCGCGCGAGGCGCCGATGATGCAGATCGTGCCGTTGTTCATTGCCAGCTTGTCCCCCTTTGGTTCACGTCAGGCAAACGGCGCTTCGTTCGCGCCGTTCCGCCGACGCCTTCGCTCACCTCCGTCGGTAGCGGAAGTACCAGACCTCGTGCCCCGCCCCGATGGCCTTGGCCTCGTAGCGCGTGGCCGGCCAATCGCCCGGGCGCGTGCTCCAATCGGCGGGAGCATCGACGAGCCAATCGAACCGGCCGGCATGGCGGCGCATCACCATCAGCGCATGGCGCAGGTAGACCGGGTGATCGGTTCCGAAGCGCAGTTCACCACCGGGCGCAAGCTTGCGCGCGAAAAGCTCGAGCGGCCCATCACTCATCATCCGACGCTTCGCATGGCGCGCCTTGGGCCAGGGGTCCGGATGAAGGAGGTAGAGCATGTCCAGCGACCCATCCGGAATGCGCCCGAGCAGATCGAGCGCGTCGCCATGATGGAGGCGGATGTTGTCAAGGCCGTGCGTCTCGATGTGGGCGAGCGCCTGGGCAACGCCGTTCAAAAAGGGTTCGGCGCCGATGAACCGATGATCGGGCAACATCTCGGCGCGCGCCGCGAGGTGTTCGCCCCCTCCGAAGCCGATCTCGAAATGCAGCGGCCGATCGGCATGCGCCGCGCCGAAGAGATGCCCGGCGCTCACTTCGCCTTCGGCGGGGATCTCGATCCGCGGCAGCAGTTCCTCGACCAGGCGCCGCTGGCCGTCGCGCAGCTTCTTGCCGACCGACCGGCCGTAGAGCCGACCGAGCGTCGTCGGATCGCCGGGCTTGTTCGCGCTCATTGCCCGAGGGCGCTAGCGGTGGTGGACCTCGCATGTCCACCCGCCCGAGCGCCCGGTGCAAGGCAACACGGACGCCCTGCACCGCTCGTTGCTGCGATCAGGCGGCGCGCAGGTCCATTTCGACGCTGCTGTCGCGCAGGACGTAGCCGCGGCCCCAGACGGTCTCGATATAGTTTTCGCCGCCGCAAGCGGTTGCCAGCTTCTTGCGCAGCTTGCAGATGAACACGTCGATGATCTTCACCTCGGGTTCGTCCATTCCGCCGTAGAGGTGGTTCAGGAACATCTCCTTGGTCAGCGTGGTGCCCTTGCGCAGCGAGAGCAGCTCGATCATCGCATATTCCTTGCCTGTCAGATGGACCCGGCTGCCGTCGACATCGACCGTCTTGGCATCGAGGTTGACCGACAGGCGGCCGGTGCGGATGACCGACTGGCTGTGCCCCTTCGAGCGGCGCACCACTGCATGGATGCGGGCGATCAGTTCGTCGCGATGGAACGGCTTGGTGACGTAATCGTCCGCGCCGAAGCCGAAGCTGCGGATCTTCGAATCGATTTCGGCCATGCCCGACAGGATCATCACCGGCGTCTGCACCTTGGCGACGCGCAGCTTCTTGAGCACGTCATAGCCATGCATGTCGGGCAGGTTCAGATCGAGCAGGATGATGTCGTAATCATACAGCCGGCCCAGATCGAGGCCCTCTTCGCCGAGATCGGTGGTGTAGGTATTGAAACCCTCGGCCGCGAGCATCAGTTCAATCGCCTTGGCGGTGGACGGCTCGTCTTCGATCAGCAGAACGCGCATGGTCTTTTCCCTTTCATCGGCCGGGCCGCTCCGGGCGTTGCCTGCCCGGTTAACCCGTTAACCCTGCATCTAAACCGGTTAGGGAAAGGTGAAAATTAAGGGTTAATCCGGTTTGGCGGCAATGCCGGTCGGTGCGCTTGAGTCCACACGTTGCGGGAAGATGTCTGCGTATGCATGTAAGCGGCCGCGTGCCGTTACGTTGTTGATATTTCGAAAGCTTCATGAAGGTCTGCGGTGCCTTTCCCGGCAACAATGCCAGGCGAGCACAACGGTCCGTTTCGGATGCGATTACCGCGTCGACGAGGTAATTTTCGCTAGACCGCCGCCAGCTTCTTCGCCCGCCGTCGATCGACGCTGCTGCCGATGCCGATCGCCTCGCGGTACTTGGCCACGGTGCGCCGCGCGAGGTCGAAGCCTTCGGCGCGCAACAGCTCGACCAGCTTGTCGTCCGACAGCACCGCGCACTCGGCATCGACCAGCGCCCGGATCCGCGCCTTCACCGCCGCCGAGGAAGCGCCCTCCTCGCCCTCGCCCCCGCCCACGCCGCTGGTGAAGAAATAGCGCAGCTCGAACGTGCCCCGATCGCACTGGAGGTATTTGTTCGAGGCGACTCGGCTGACCGTGCTCTCATGCATGTCGATGGCCTCGGCGATGGCGCGCATGGTCAACGGCCGCAGCTCGCTCACCCCGCGGCGGAAGAAGCCTTCCTGGCGGCGGACGATCTCGCCCGCGACCTTCAGAATGGTGCGCTGACGCTGGTCGAGCGCCTTCACCAGCCAATTGGCGTCGGCAAGCTTCTCACCCAGCCAGCCCTTGCTGGCCGCGTCCGAGCAAGCGCCGCGCAGCTCGAGCAGGTAGTCGCGATTGACCACGATCCGCGGCAAGGTCGCGGGGTTCAGCGCGATGTCCCAGCCCCGCGCGCTGCCGCCATTGGCCGGGCCGGGGTGGACGAGGATATCGGGTTGTACCGCCGCTTCGACGCTGCCTCCGAACCGAAGGCCGGGCTTGGGATCGTAGGCGCGCAGCTCGACGAGCATGTCGGCGAAATCCTCGTCGTCGACCTCGCAGATCCGCTTCAATTGCACGACCTGCCCGCGCGCGACCAGATCGAGATTGGCGATGAGGAGAGCCATGCACGGATCATAGCGATCGGCCTCGCGCGCCTGCAGGGCCAGGCATTCGGCCAGGCTGCGCGCGCCGACGCCCGAGGGATCGAGGGACTGGACCAGCGCCAGCGCCTCCCCGATCTGGTCAAGCGGCGCGCCCAGCATTTCGGCCACCTCGTCGAGCGGGACCGTCAGATAGCCGGCCTCGTCGAGCAGGCCGATGAGCGTGCGGGCGATGAAGGCCTGCTGCGGATCGCGCGCCGCGGTGCCGACCTGCGCTTCCAGATGCTCGGCAAGCGTCGTTTCGCCGGCGCCGCGCTCGTCGATCCCCGGACCCTCGTCGCCTCCGGCGAGCGACGGCGCGCTGGCCCAGTCGCCGGTGTCGCGGTCGCGGTCGAGTGCGGCAGGATCGATGTCGAGCGGAGCATCGGCCTCGCCCGCGCCGGCGCGGATCAGCTCGTCGCTGGTGACGGGTTCGGTAGGCGCTTCGGCAGGCTCGGCCGCCGGATCATCGTCTCCACCCGCTGCGCCCAGGTCGCCCTCGAGCAGCGGATTGGCCTCGATCGCCTCGGTGAGGAAGGTGCCGATCTCCAGGTTGGACAGCGCCAGCAGCTTGATCGCCTGCTGGAGCTGCGGCGTCATCACCAGCGATTGCGTCTGTCGCAGGTCGAGGCGGGGTGCGAGGGCCATTGAGGTCAGCCGGTAGCGGACAATCCGTTAACGATGTATCTCACAATTCGAAACTTTCTCCCAGGTACAGCCGCCGAACCTCCTCGTTGGCGACCAGCTCGCGCGGGGAACCGGCGAACAGCACCCGGCCGCCATAGATGATGCAGGCCCGATCGACGATGTCGAGCGTCTCGCGCACGTTGTGGTCGGTGATGAGGACGCCGATCCCCCGGCGCTTCAGATCGCAGACAAGCTCGCGGATGTCGCTGATCGAGAGCGGATCGATCCCGGCGAAGGGCTCGTCGAGCAGCATGATCGAGGGCGTGGCGGCCAGCGCACGGGCGATCTCGCAGCGGCGCCGCTCGCCGCCCGACAAGGCCATCGCGGGGCTCTCGCGCAGGCGGGTGAGGCCGAACTCGCCCAGCAGCCGCTCGAGCTCGGCGGCTCTGGTGGGCTTGTCCGGCTCGACCATCTCGAGCACGCAGGCGATGTTCTGCTCGACGCTCATGCCGCGAAAAATGCTGGTTTCCTGCGGCAGATAGCCGAGGCCGAGAATGGCCCGGCGATACATCGGCAGGCGGGTGACGTCGATGCCGTCCATCAGGATGCGGCCCGAATCCGGTTTGACCAGCCCCATGATCGAATAGAAGCAGGTCGTCTTGCCCGCGCCGTTGGGGCCGAGCAGGCCGAGCACCTCGCCCTTGGCGACGGTCAGCGAAATGTCGGAGAGGACCACGCGCTTGTCGTAGCTCTTGGCGATCGACACCACTTCGAGCCCGCCGTCGGGGAGCGGCGGTGCGGCGTTGGCCTCGGCCTCCGCCATCGCCTCGGCCACCGCCTCCGGGACGATCGGATCATGGTCAAGCGCATCCATGGCGGGGCGTTTAGCACGGATAATCGCACGGGGAAAAGTAGCGTGGCGCCATCGGCTCCCGATGCCCGGTCCATCAGGCCGTCAGGCGTCCCATGCCTGAACAATGGATGACCGCGGCTTGCCATCGGCGGAACTATTTGGAATACTAGTCGTCGGGATTGGAAAGGAGCATGCGTATGGCAAAGGCTCTGCGTAAGGATCATGCGGCACCGCCCGCCCGCACCCGCGGTCTCGATTGGCGCAAGCGGATGAGCGACCACGTCGCCTATGGGCTTCTGGTCTATACCGGGTTGCAAATCTTCGTCACCATGGGCGCCCTGAAGGATGGGGTCGGCGGCTCGATCCTGCCCTATTTCGGACTTGTCGTGCTGGTCGCGGCGATCATTCCCGGGGCGCGCTGGATCGAGAACCGCTGGAAGGATCTGTCCGACCGGCAAGCGAGCGATCCCTCGCGCGCGGCCGCCTTCCGCCGCGACGCGATCGCCCTGTGGCTCTGCGCGATCGGCCTTCCCTTCGCGCTGTGCGCTGCATTCGAAGGTGTGACCGGCCTCGTCTGATCCGAGATTTGCGGTCCGGAAGGGCGCGGCGCCGTCCTTTCGATGACCGTCTCTGCCCGACCTGCCCGCTGATGCGTTAGGCCGATATGCGCCTTCGCCTAGCCCTTCTTTTCCTCGCCGCCTTGCTCGGCCTCGTTCTCCCCCCGCCGGCCGCCGGGATGGTAGACCCCGAAAGCCTGGGCCTCGAAGCACCCGCTGAGGAGGCGGCGCCCGAGCCTGCCGCTTCCCCGATCGCGGCGGACGGCGGAGCGGCCAGTGACGAACGCATCGCCGAACGGATCACCGGCATCTTCGCCGAAATCCCCAGCCTGGCGGGCGTTACCGCCAACGTTGAGGAAGGCGTCGTCACCCTTGGCGGCACCGTCGATTCGGCCGATGCCCAGGAGCGCGCCAACTCCATCGCCGAGCGGGTCGAGGGGGTGGTGACGGTCGAGAACACGACCGAGCGCGACGTCTCGGTCGACGTCGGGCTCGGGCTTGGTGGCCTTACGGAGCGCGTGGGGGAACTGACCCGCATTCTGCCGCTGGTCGGCGTCGCAATTGTGGTGGCGTTGCTCATCGCCGGACTCGGCTATGCCCTCGCCTCACTGACCTCGATCTGGCGCCGCCTCGCGCCCAATGGCTTCCTTGCCGAACTCATCGCCAGCGCGATCCGCTTCGTCTTCATCGTCGGCGGGATTATCATCGCTCTCAATATCATCGGCGCTGGCACGCTGCTCGGCGCGGTGCTGGGCGGCGCGGGCGTGATCGGCATCGCGCTCGGCTTTGCCATGCGCGACACGATCGAGAACTACGTCGCCTCGCTGATGCTGTCGCTGCGCCAGCCGTTCCGGCCCAATGACTGGGTGCTGATCGAGGAGCAAGAGGGCCGGGTCATCCGCCTGACCAGCCGCGCCACCATTCTGATGACGCTCGACGGCAATCACCTGCGGATCCCCAATTCGACCGTCTTCAAGGCGGTGATCCTCAATTTTACGCGCAATCCCCAGCGCCGCTTCGATTTCGACCTCGGGATCGACGCCGATGACGATCCCGATGCGGCACGCCACCTGGGGCGCGAGACGCTGGCCGCCCTGCCCTGGGTGCTCGACCAGCCACCGCCCGAAGCGCGGGTGATCGAGGTGGGCGATTCAAACATCCTGCTCAGGTTCCTGGGGTGGATCGACCAAGGCGAGACCGACTGGTTCAAGGCCAACAGCCGCGCGATCGCGCGGGTCAAGGCCGCGCTGGAGGACGCGGGCTTCGCGCTTCCGGAGCCGATCTATCGCTTGCGCTTCGATCCGCGCACCCGCCCGCTGCCGGTCAAGGGCCTCGCCGTGGCCGAGGGAGACGACGCCGCCCGCACGGCCGAGCCGGGGCAGGCTCCCCCACGTTCTGCGCCGACGCCCCCGCCCATGCCCATGCCGATTGATGAGGACGTGTCGCCCGCTCACGAGATCGCCCAGATGGTCGATGACGAACGCGCCGCCACGCCAGGCGAGCGCGACCTGCTGGATCATTCGCGCCCCGTCGAATAGAGCGCGCGCCCGACTGGTCGATGCGCCGCGCTCAGGCGGCCTTCGCGACCTTCGCCCGCTCGATCGCTTCGAGCACGACTTGTTTGGCCTCGCTCGCCCCGCCCCAGGTGCCGACACGGACCCATTTCTCGTTCTCGAGATCCTTGTAATGGGTGAAGAAGTGCTCGATCTGCTTGTACACGATCTCCGGCAGATCGCCCTTTTCGCTCACCGAGGTGTAGTAGGGGAAGGTCGAATCGACCGGGACGCAGAGCAGCTTCTCGTCGCCGCCGTGCTCGTCCTCCAGATTGAGCACCGCGATCGGCCGGGCGCGGACCACGCAGCCCGGGATGAACGGCGAGCGCGCGACCACCAGCGCATCGAGAGGGTCGCCATCGGGCGAGAGCGTATGCGGCACGAAGCCGTAATTGGCCGGGTAGCGCATCGCCGTGTGGAGAATGCGATCGACGAACAGCGCGCCCGACGCCTTGTCGAACTCGTACTTCACCGGCTCGCCGCCGACCGGCACCTCGATCAGCACGTTGAGGCTGTCGGGCGGATTGTCGCCAATGGCGATATGTTCGATGCGCATCGTATGCCTTGTCCCGCTGGTTCGCGCTGTTGCAGTGCAGCACCGGCGGTAAACGATGCAGGGTGCCGGCGATAGCCCCCAAACGGTCCGGTTCGAGGAACCGTTTCGTCGTTGCACGCCTGTGCGTCCAACCCATCGCGATCGGGTTTTCCTGTTCGCTTCCGGGCGGAAACGGCCGCCGGTCCTTGATGGCATTGCAAGGAGGGAAACAAGCCGCCGGTCACGTAGCCTCGGGCGCGGGCGATTGCGCGGCGGCGGCGCTCCGCCTAGGCGCATGGCGATGAGCAAGGTCGAGACGCCGCGCCCGGTCCGCGGCACGCAGGACATCTTCGGACCCGAGGCCGAGGCCTTCGCGCACGTGGTCGAGACCTTCGAGCGGGTGCGCAAGCTCTATCGCTTCCGGCGGATCGAGATGCCGGTGTTCGAGCGGACCGAGGTGTTTGCCCGCTCGCTCGGCGAGACGACCGACGTCGTTTCCAAGGAGATGTATTCGTTCGAGGATCGGGGCGGGGAATCGCTCACGCTGCGGCCCGAGTTCACCGCCGGCATCTGCCGTGCTTTTTTGACCGACGGCTGGCAGCAGCACGTGCCGCTCAAGGTGGCGACGCATGGCCCGGTGTTCCGCTACGAGCGCCCGCAGAAAGGGCGCTATCGCCAGTTCCACCAGCTCGATGCCGAGATCATCGGCGCTAGCGAACCGCAGGCGGATGTCGAGCTGCTGGCGATGGCCGACCAGCTTTTGAAGGAATTGGGCATTGCCGAGGGCGTGACCCTGCAACTCAACACGCTGGGCGATGCCGCCACCCGCGAGGCGTGGCGCGCCGCACTGGTCGAGCACTTCGCCGCTCACCGAGCCGAATTGTCCGAGGATTCGCAGGAACGGCTCGAGAAGAACCCGCTGCGCATCCTCGACAGCAAGGACCCGCGCGACAAGGCGTTCGTGGCCGATGCCCCGCGCATCGACGACTTTCTCTCCTCAGAGGCGAGCGACTTCTTCGCCGCCGTGACTGCCGGCCTTGATGCCGCGGGCGTCGAGTGGCAGCGCAACCCCACCCTCGTCCGCGGCCTCGACTATTACCGCCACACTGCATTCGAATTCGTTACCGACCGCCTCGGCGCGCAAGGCACCGTGCTCGCCGGCGGCCGCTATGACGGCCTGATGGAGAGCCTCGGCGGGCCGGAGACGCCCGCGGTCGGCTGGGCCGCGGGGATCGAGCGGCTGGCGATGCTGGTGGGAGAAAGAGGCGAGCCAAAATCCATTATCGGTCTCATCGCAGATGAACGATCCGTAACTGCACAGTTGACGCCGCTGGCTTGTATTCTGAGGCGTAGGGGGTTGAATGTCGTTGCCGCCTATTCCGGCAAAGCGAAGGCCCAGTTCGCAAGCGCGCGGTCGACTGATCCCGAAGCGCGACTGGTGGCGCGACGCTGGAGCCTAAACGAATCCACGTCCCCTGAAGAATTGGCTTTCGACGATCCCCTAGTCCTTGAATTCCGCGCAGATACCGCAGAGCCGCGCGCATCAGAGCTACGCAATGCAATCTGGGAAGCGTTGCAAGAAAGCTTCGACGTAAGCATCATGACCGGAAATCACGACACTGCTCTGCTGCGACCGTTGTCACGATGACCATCCCCGACGAACGCCTGCGCCACCTGACCAACCGCTTCGCCGAGCTCGAGGCGCGGATGGCTTCGGGCCAGCTCGAGGGCGAGGAATTCGTCCAGGCCAGTCGCGATTATGCCGAGCTCGAGCCGGTGGCGAAGATCGCTGCTGACATCCGCGAGATGCGCGCCGAGATTGCCGAGCTGGCGGCGCTCACGCAGGATCCCGAAATGCGCGAGCTGGCCGACGCCGAACTCGCGACCTTGCGCGAGAAACTGCCCCAGGCCGAGCGGCAGCTTGCCCTCGCCATGCTGCCGCGCGATTCGGCCGATGCGCGCCCGGCGATGCTCGAGATCCGCGCCGGCACCGGGGGCGATGAGGCGGCGCTGTTCGCCGGCGACCTGTTCCGCATGTACGAGCGTTTCGCATCCGAGAACGGCTGGAAGGTCGAGCCGGTCAGCATGGCCGCCGCGGACGTGGGCGGGTTCAAGGAGATCGTCGCCAATGTCACGGGCACCGGGGTGTTCGCCAGGCTCAAGTTTGAAAGCGGGGTGCACCGGGTCCAGCGGGTGCCGGTGACCGAGAGCGGCGGGCGCATCCACACCTCGGCAGCGACCGTCGCGGTGCTCCCCGAGCCGACCGAGGTGGATGTCGCGATCGACGACAGGGATCTGAAGATCGATATCTACCGCTCGTCGGGCGCGGGCGGGCAGCATGTCAACACCACCGATTCGGCGGTCAGGATCACGCATGTTCCCAGCGGCATCGTAGTGGCGATGCAGGATGAGCGCTCGCAGCACAGAAACCGCGACAAGGCGATGCAGGTGCTGCGCGCGCGGCTCTACGAGAAGCGGCGCGAGGAGGCGCATGGCGAGGAAGCGGCGGCGCGGCGGGCGATGGTCGGCAGCGGCGACCGCTCGGAACGCATCCGCACCTATAATTTCCCGCAAGGCCGCGTGACCGACCACCGGATCGGGTTGACGCTGCACAAGCTCGACGACGTGCTGGCAGGGCCGGGCCTTGGCGAACTGGTCGACGCGCTGATGGCCGAGGACCAGGCCAAGCGGCTCGCCGCCCTCGACGCCTGACGACCGATGACCGGGACCATCGCCGAGGCGCTGCGCATAGCGGCGCGGCGGCTCGAGGCGAGTTCGGATACCGCGCGGCTCGATGCCGAGCTGCTGATGGCGCATGCGTTGGGCGTGGGGCGATCCGAGATGCTGCTGCGAAGGTTGGCGCAGGAGGTGCCCGGCGGGTTCGCCGCGCTGGTCGAGCGGCGCATGCGACATGAGCCGCTCGCCTATATCGTCGGGTGGCAGGAGTTCTACGGCCTCGAACTCGAGGTGAGCCCCGCGGTGCTGATCCCGCGCGCCGACAGCGAGACGTTGATCGAGGCGGCGCGCAAGGTCTTTGCAAGCCGCGAGCCGCCGCGCCGCATCCTCGATCTTGGCACCGGTTCGGGCGCGCTGCTGCTGGCGGCGCTGACGGTGTGGCAAATGGTCGAGGGGATCGGCGTGGAGCGCGACCCCGCCGCTGCCACAATCGCCCGGCGCAATGCCGAGCGTCTGGGCCTTGCCCGGCGCACCGCGATCACCACCGCCGACTGGCGCGAACCTCTTTGGCACGACAAGCTGGGGCGGTTCGACCTCGTCCTCGCCAATCCGCCCTATGTCGAAACGCACGCTGCTCTGCCCCCCTCGGTGGGCGAGTTCGAGCCCGCGGGCGCGCTCTACGCCGGGGAGGACGGGCTCGAGGATTATCGCCTGCTGATCCCGCAACTCGCCGCCCTGCTCCAGCCCGACGGCCGCGCGATCCTGGAGATCGGTGCGAGCCAAGCGGGCGCGGTCAGCGAGCTTGCCCGTGCAGCCGGGGCCGACATCCCTGAAATCGCTGCCGATCTCGCAGGCAGGCCACGCGCCGTCGCGCTCGGTTTTTAGGACTTGGCAAAGCCGATGCGAATAGCTAGGTCATGCAGCAGGCCAGCGGTGGGTGACGTGAAGCGTTCCACCTGAACCCGCGGCCATTAGCTTCCATCATTGCACATCACCGGTGGCATTGGCCGTCCTTGCGCGAGATGGAGTGCACACGAAGCCCGCCACGGTGGCGGGGCGTGACGAGAGGGGTCTTGTGGCCTTCCCCGTGGCAAGCGCTACGGGCGGCCCGAAGAAGGATATTCCTTTGAACATCAATCGCAGCAACAATCGTCGGCGCGGCCGTGGCAACAATCGCGGGGGCGGAGGCGGGGGTCAGCAGGCCAACCGGATCGACAGCCGGGCGCGCGGCAATGCCCCGCAACTGCTCGAGAAATACCGCAAGCTCGCGCACGACGCCTCGCTCAACGACGACCGCGTACAGACCGAGTACTACCTCCAGTTCGCCGACCATTACTTCCGCGTCCTCGCCGACAGCCGGGTCCAGAAGGACGAGCAGCGGCCGCAGCGCGACCAGGCCGATGACGAGACGGGCGAGGAGGAGACGTTCGACCGCGGCTCCGATCGCCGCCAGGATCAGCGCGGCAACGGCCGCGCGCCGCGTGACGAGCGCAGCGAGCCGAGCCGCTCGTCGCCCCGCGCTTCTGGTCGCAGCGACGCAGACGATGGTGAGGACAACACCTCTGATCGCGATGACGAGCAGGATGAGGACAAGGACAACCCGTTCCTGCGCGACATGCGTCCCCGGCCGCAGCGTACGCGGCGCAAAGAGGAGGATGAGGACGGCGAAGAAGGCGTGGGCCTCGATCCGGGCTCGCTGCCGCCCGCCATCGCCCGTCGCTCGCGCGATGCCAAGAGCGCGGATGCTGATGAGAGCGAAGATGGCGATGATGGCGAGACACCCGCCAAGCCGGCGCGCGGATCGCGAACCGCCAAGCCGCGCGTTTCGCGGGCCCGCAGCCAGGCGCGCCGTCCCGCCGATGACGGCGACCAGGAATCGCTCGAAGCCGTAAGCTGAGAGGCGGGCCGGAGCGGCGATCGATGCTTTCGAGTGTGCCGATCGATGCGGGCGCGCTGACCCGGCCTGATCCGCGCGCGGGCTACGGCCCGCTCGCCCGCCCCGGTCTTTATTCGCTCGCCGCCGGTGTTCTCGCAGCGACCGGGTTCCAGCCGCTGAACCTGTGGCCGCTGGCGCTGCTGGCGATAGGCGGCTTCGCGTTGCTCGTCGCCCGCGCGCCCGATTGGCGCCGCGCCGCTTGGCTCGGCTGGCTGTTCGGGATGAGCCATTTCACGCTCGGCAACAACTGGATCGCCACCGCCTTCACCTATCAGTCGAACATGCCCGCCGCGCTCGGCTGGGCGGCGGTGCCGCTGCTGTCGATCTACCTCGCTCTTTACCCCGCGATCGCCGCCGGGGCCGCGCGCGCGCTGACCCGAGGGCGCATCGACTGGACGATCGCCCCCGCCTTCGGCGCCGCCTGGATCCTGGGCGAAGTGTTGCGTGGATGGGTGCTGACCGGTTTTCCCTGGAACCCGTTCGGGATCATCTTTCTCGGATCGTTTAGCAGCCCCGGCCTCGCCGCGATCGCGCCGTGGACGGGAACCTACGCGCTCTCGGGGATCGCCGCGACGATTGCCACCGCGCTGACGCTCGCCATCGTCGAGCGCCGCTATCTCGCGGCCGCCCTAGCCACGGCGCTGCTTGCTGCCGGCATCTACTGGCCCGCGGGCGACGGGCGCGAGGGGGGCCTCGCGGTGACGATTGTCCAGCCCGATCTCCATCAGGATCAGTTGAACCGGCCGCAATTCTACGAGACGAACTTCCAGCGCCTCGCGGGTCTTTCGCTGCCGCGCCACCGCACTACGCCGCGCCTCGTGCTGTGGCCCGAATCGGGCCTCGCCGATCACCTGCGCGAAGGCTATCCGCAGCGCTATTACGACGCGACCACTGCAGGCGGCAGGCCCGATCTGGCGCGGCGCCGGATCGCCGGTGCAATCGGTCCCGAGGGCCTGCTGCTGACGGGCGCGGTCGATCTCGAGATCGGTCCGGACCCGGTCTATGGCGAGCGGGCGGTCGGAGCCTATAATTCGGTAACCGCGATCGATGGCCAGGCGCGCATTCTCGGCGGTTACGCCAAGGCGCATCTGGTCCCGTTTGGCGAGTTCCTGCCGTTCCGCCCGCTGCTCGAGCCGATCGGCCTCAGCCGACTGGTGCCCGGGAGCATGGACTTCCTCCCCGGCCCCGGCCCGCGCACGCTCGACCTGGGCGATCACGGGCGCGCCGCGGTCCAGGTGTGCTACGAGATCGTCTTCTCGGGCAAGGTGGTCGATGACCGCGCGGCGCGGCCCGACTACATCTTCAATCCCTCGAACGATGGCTGGTTCGGCGCCTTCGGCCCCCCGCAGCATCTCGCCCAGGCGCGGCTGCGCGCGATCGAGGAGGGGCTGCCGGTGCTGCGCGCCACCACCACCGGGATCAGCGCGGTGATCGATGCGCGCGGTGTGGTGCGCGCGCATCTGCCAATGCAGGTCGCCGGACGGATCGACGCGACGATCCCACCGCCCGCGCCGCCGACGCTCTTTGCCCGCGCCGGCCACTGGCTGTCTCTTTTCTGGGCACTCCTGCTGCTGTGCACCGCGGCCGTTGCCATGCGCCGCACCCGCCGTTAGATCGCCCGCGACCGGCGGCGGTCCGCCATTCCCAAGGATTTTCCAGCATCATGCGCGCGACTCACCTGTTCACGTCCGAAAGCGTCTCCGAAGGCCATCCGGACAAGGTTTCCGACCAGATTTCGGACGCCATCGTCGACCTGTTCCTGAGCCGCGACCCGGAAGCGCGCGTCGCCTGCGAGACGCTGACCACCACCGAGCGCGTGGTGCTGGCGGGCGAGGTGCGCGGGCGCGGGATGATCGATGCGGACGGCAACTGGGAGCCGGACGCGCAGGACCTCATCCAGAAGCGCGTGCGCGAGATCGTCGCGGAGATCGGCTACGAGCAGAAGGGCTTCCACCACGCCAACCTCAATTTCGAGAACCACCTCCATCCGCAGAGTGCCGACATCGCGCAGGGCGTCGACAAGGGCGAGGACGGCTCGAACAAGGACGAGGGCGCGGGCGACCAGGGCATCATGTTCGGCTATGCCTGCGACGAGACGCCCGACCTGATGCCCGCGGCGCTCGATTACAGCCACAAGATCCTGCAGCGCATGGCGGCCGACCGCCACTCGGGCGCCGCGCCGTTCCTGGAGCCCGACGCCAAGAGCCAGGTCACGCTGCGGTTCGAGAACGGCAAGCCGGTGAGCGCGGCGGCGATCGTCGTCTCGACCCAGCACCAGCCCGACTGGTGCAAGCCGTGGGAGAAGGGTGGCAAGAAGGGCGGCGACGAGGCAAAATACGCCGAGCTCGAAAGCTATGTGAAGCGGGTGGTGACCGACGTGCTGCCCGAGGGCTTCGTCACGAATGAGACGGCCTGGCACATCAACCCCACCGGCAAGTTCGAGATCGGCGGGCCCGACGGGGATGCGGGGCTGACGGGGCGCAAGATCATCGTCGATACCTATGGCGGGGCCGCCCCGCACGGCGGCGGCGCGTTCAGCGGCAAGGACCCGACGAAGGTCGACCGTTCGGCAGCCTATATTACCCGCTACCTTGCCAAGAACGTGGTCGCGGCGGGGCTGGCGACCAAGTGCACGATCCAGATCGCCTATGCGATCGGCGTCTCCGAGCCGCTCTCGCTCTATGTCGATACGCACGGCACCGGCACGGTCGGCGACGAGGCGATCGAGCAGGCGATCCGCGACAATCCGCGCCTCGGCGGGCTGACGCCGCGCGCGATCCGCACGCATCTCGGGCTCAACAAGCCGATCTACCGCAAGACCGCCGCCTACGGCCATTTCGGGCGCAAGGCGGAAGGGGAACACTTCCCCTGGGAGCGGACCGACCTGGTGGACGATCTCAAGGCCGCGCTGAAGTAGCCAACGCGAGTTGCGGTGCTTCCTCCCCGCTTTCGGGGGGGAGGTCGGTTGGTCAGCGAAAAGCCGCTGAGCGCTCGCATACCGCCCCGCCCCGGCTTCGGTGGGAGGGACACCGGCGCCGGAGCACAAGCGCGCTTCAACCTGCAACGATCTCGTCCTAGGCGGGCGCGATGGCTTTGGCCCCGCCCCCCGCCTCCGCGCTCGACACGCGCATCCTCTCGCTTGACGCGGTGCGCGGGCTCGCGGTGGCGGGGATCGCCCTGATGAACGTGCTGGTCTTCGCCATGCCCGGCCAGGCCTATGTCAACCCGCGGGCGTGGTCCGGCTTCGGCGGGGGCGGCCTCGGCCAATCCGATATCGCCGCCTGGGCGCTCGTCTTCCTGTTCGTCGAGGACAAGTTCCGCAACCTGTTCGCCATGCTGTTCGGCGCCGGGGTGGCAATCCTGCTCGCCAAGCCGCGGGGGCGACCGCTGGCCGGGCACTACGCGCGCATGGCAGCGCTGTTCGCGATCGGCTTTGTCCACGCGACGCTGCTCGCCAATAACGACGTGCTGCGGCTTTATGCGATCACCGGCCTGCTGCTGCCGCTGTTCGTCGGCCTGGCGCCGCGCACGCTGCTGCTGATCGCCGCCGCGCTGGTCGCCATGCAGCTCGCGGTGGCCGGCTGGTTCGCTTGGGGATGGCTTGAGCACTGGTGGCGCTGGCGGATGGGCGAGGCCGAGTTCGGCACGCTGGCAAATGCCGAATACGCCTTCGGCGCCGACCCCCGGGCGCTTGCCGAAGCATTCGAGCGCGGCCGCGAGAGCTTGGGCGAGCGGATCGAGCGACGCCTGACCAACCTCGCCGGCCCGCTCACCACCGCGCTGGTCGCGATCCCCTCGACACTGGCGGCGATGCTGGTGGGGGTCGCACTGCTCAAATGCGGGCTTCTCAAAGGCGAGTGGCCGCACGCGCGCCTGATCCGCCTCGCCCGGTGGATGGTGCTGCTTGCAATGCCGCCGCTGGCGTTGCTCGCGGCCGGCGCGATTGCGAGCGATTTTGCCGCCGTCGTCACCGCCGCCAGTGCGCTGGTGCTCTCCGCGCCGTTCGACCTGTTGCTGGCGATCGGCTGGGCGGCGCTGGGGATGGCGGTGTTCGCGCACAGCCCGGCGCACCCCCTGGTCCGCCGCTTCGCCGCCACAGGCCGGCTGGCGCTGACCAATTACGTCGCCACCAGCCTCGTCTTCGCGGGCATCTTCGCCAGCTGGGGCTTCGGCCTGTTCGGCGCCGTGAGCCGCCTCGGCGCAACGGCGATCAGCCTCATCCCCATCGCGCTGATGCTGGCTCTCTCGCCGCTTTGGCTATCTCGCTTCCGCCAGGGACCGCTGGAATGGGCCTGGCGCTCGGTCGCGAGCGCGAGGGTGCTGCCGCTCAGGCGAGGTAATGCGCGGTCGTCTTTTCGGCCACCTCATCCGCGCTGACGCCGGGGGCGAGCTCGGTGAGCTTGAAGGGCTGTTCGTGATCGGCGCGGTGGAACACGGCGAGATCGGTGATAACCAGGTCGACCACGTTGGTGCCCGTCAGCGGCAGCGTGCACTCGGGGATGAACTTGGGGCTGCCGTCCTTAGCCGTGTGGTCCATCACCACGATGATCTTCTTGACGCCCGCGACGAGGTCCATCGCCCCGCCCATGCCCTTGACCATCTTGCCCGGGATCATCCAGTTGGCGATGTCGCCCCTGGCACTCACCTCCATCGCGCCGAGCACGGTCAGATCGATATGGCCGCCGCGGATCATGGCAAAGCTGGTCGCGCTGTCGAAATAGGCCGAGTGCGGCAGCTCGCTGATGGTCTGCTTGCCGGCATTGATGAGATCGGGGTCGACCTCGTCGGGATAGGGAAACGGCCCGATGCCGAGCATGCCGTTCTCGCTCTGCAGCGTCACCTCCATCCCCTCGGGAATGTGATTGGCGACGAGCGTCGGGATGCCGATGCCCAGGTTCACGTAATAGCCGTCCTCGAGCTCGGCCGCGGCGCGGGCGGCCATCTGGTCGCGGGTCCAGGGCATTTGGGGTCGTCCTTTCAGAGCGGGTTTTCGATCAGGAACCAGGACTCGCCGATCAGCGTCTCGAGCGCGAAGGCGGCGTTGGGTTCGCGCAGATAAACGTAGAGGTCGTCGAAGTCCTCGCGGCTATCGCCGGCAATGGCAAGTACGCAATGCGCGGCGCCGAGCGCGCGCCGGCGCGGCTGCTTGGTCTCGCCCGGAAAGCGCTGGACCAGCAGGGGATCGATGCCCTCCGGATCGAGCCCGGCGGCGGCGAGCGCGGCGCGGATGGCGCGCGCCTGGGTGGGTCCGCGGTCGGTGATCCAGGCAATGGTGAGACCCTGGCGGCGCAGGGTGGCGAGCGTTTGGGCGAGTGATGACCGGACGCCCGCAGGGGGGGGCTCAAGCGGGGCGAGGGCGCCCGTCGGATCGAGGTCGATCAGGATCGCGGGCGGACCGGTGCGGCATGGCATGCGCTCCGGCTGGAGGCTGGCGGGCGAGGCGAGAAGAGCCGACGGGCCGGGCTCCGCCTGCGCCAGCCGTTGCTCGGCAAAGGCTCGCAGCGCGGCCCGCGCACCGGCCTCGCCAGGCGCGTCGCGATCGGGCGGCGGCAGCGCCGTGAGCCCTTCGACGATGGTGAGTTTGCCCGCCAGTTCGGAGGGCGGCGGCGCGGCGGCGAGGCGCTCGCTTCGTATGGCCAAGCCGGAGGGCGGTTCTGCTGCGAGTCCACTCGTGTACGCCGCTCCTCCGCCTGCGGAGGCGCGTGCCGGGATGGCCAGTCCACTCGTGTTTCCTGGCGCGTCCCGCGCGGCAGATCGGCCGAAACCTCGCGTGTCGGCCTCTGCTCCCTCCACCACCGGGCCCGCCTTGCCACCGGTCTGCCCCCGCAGGATGGCCCCGCCTGCGACCAGTGGCAGCGCGGCGATGCAACCCGAGAGCGCCATGGGCAGCAGGGCGGCCAGTATCACCGCCACCCACGGTCGCGGCGCGTCCGCGGGCTGCGACGAGTTAGCAGGCACGATCAGCTCGGACATCGGGACCGTTCGCACACCCGGATCGTGCGCCGGCCTAGCCGCCCTGCCGCCTGCCGCACCACGACCGCCCCGGGTTTCCGCCGGTCACGCCGCCGCGCGCTCGCGGGTGGTCGTGAACTCGACCTTCTTGTCGTAGGGCGCGCCCACGATCATCCGCTGGACGAAAACGCCGGGCAGGTGGATGCAATCGGGATCGAGCGATCCTGCGGGCACCACCTCCTCCACCTCCACCACGCAGACCCGGCCACAGGTGGCGGCGGGCTGGTTGAAGTTGCGCGCGGTCTTGCGGAAGACGAGGTTGCCCGTCTCGTCCGCCTTCCATGCCTTGACGATGGAGACGTCGGCAAAGATGCCGCGCTCGAGGATGTAGTCGTGCTCCTCGCCGTCGGAGCCGGCGAAACGCTTCACCTCCTTGCCCTCGGCAACCATCGTGCCGACGCCGGTGCGGGTGTAGAACCCGGGGATCCCCGCGCCCCCTGCCCGCATCCGCTCGGCGAGCGTGCCCTGGGGGCAGAACTCGACCTCGAGCTCGCCTGCCAGGTATTGCCGCTCGAACTCCTTGTTCTCGCCGACATAGGAGGAGATCATCTTGGCCACCTGCCGGGTGCGCAGCAGCTTGCCGATGCCCTCGTTGTCGATCCCGGCATTGTTGGAGACGAAGGTGAGGTTGCTGACGCCTGCATCGCGGATCGCATCGAGCAGGCGCTCGGGGACGCCGCACAGGCCGAAGCCGCCCGCGGCGATCAGCATGTCGTCCTTGAGCAGGCCGGCGAGCGCGGCGGCGGCGTCGGGGTAGAGTTTCTTCATGGCGAAGCGCGAGCTCCTTTCGGGGGCGGGGCGCCCGGTCACGAGTGGCGGCGGGATGGCAAATCCGCACAGTGCGCGCAAGCTGCGACTCGCCCTTGCTCATAGTCCCGATTGCAAGTGGAACGGGGGCGATTTCTCCTTCAAATCAAGCATATGTCAAGAACATTGCGCGGTGCACAACCAGGGTTGATCTTTTTGCACTTGCGAAATGGCGGCCTATTGTGCATCTGCGAAGGGCCTTTTCAGGCATCCTCTCCCAGACTTAGATGGGCCCGATCCTTGTGATCGGGCCCTTTTTCTTGGCGCAGCCCTGCTCTCGCGATCGCCATGGGAAACCCGCCCCGCCCCTGCCCGTTTGCAAAGCGCCAGTGCCCACCCTAGCTCGGCGGCCACGGTACGAGCGGCGGAGGGATGTTGATGGCGGATGCGGATGCGGCGAGAATAGAGGACGGCACGATCCGGCTCCAGGTCGCCGCCGCGCGGCAGGAGGAAAGCGGCCGCGGCATTGCCCGCATGCCGCGCTCCGCCTTCCAGGCATTGGGCATCACCGAAGGCGATTCGGTCGAGATCGAGGGCAAGCGCGTCACCGCGGCGCTGGCGATCCCGGCTTACGAGGAGGACGAGACTCTCCAGGTGATCCGCCTCGACGGTCTCCAGCGCGCCAATGCCGAGACCGCTTCGGGCGAGCATGTCTGCGTGAGGCGCGCCGAAAGCCGCCCGGCCACCCGCGTGGTGTTCGCCCCGGCGCAGCGCGAGATGCGGCTGCACGGGCCGACCGAGGCGTTGAAGCGCGTGTTCTTCAAGAAGCCGCTGGCGGCGGGCGATCTCGTCGCCACGCACGGGCAGCAGCCGGTGCAGAACATGCCGCAGGAGGTGCGCCGGATGCTCAACGCGCCGGCCTACGCGCTGCGCCAGATCCGCCTCCAGGTCACCGCCACCAGCCCCAAGGGCATCGTCCATATCGACGAGCATACCGAGGTCGAGCTGAAGTCCGAGTTCGAGGAGCCGCGTGATGGGCGCGGCGTCATCAATTACGATGATGTCGGCGGGATGGAGGACACCATCAAGCAGCTGCGCGAGATGGTCGAGCTGCCGCTGCGCTATCCGGAACTGTTCACGCGGCTTGGCGTCGATCCGCCCAAGGGCGTGCTGCTTCACGGCCCGCCGGGCACCGGCAAGACGCGGCTCGCGCAGGCGGTGGCGAACGAGAGCGACGCCGAGTTCTTCACCATCAACGGCCCCGAGATCATGGGCTCGGCCTATGGCGAGAGCGAGAAGCGGCTGCGCGAGGTGTTCGAGGAGGCCGAGCGTTCGCAGCCCGCGATTGTGTTCATCGACGAGATCGATTCGATCGCGCCCAAGCGCCAGAACGTCCAGGGCGAGGCGGAAAAGCGGCTGGTGGCGCAGCTGCTGACGCTGATGGACGGCCTCCAATCGCGCACCAACCTGGTGGTGATCGCCGCCACCAACCGGCCCGACGCGATCGACGAGGCGCTGCGGCGCCCGGGGCGGTTCGACCGCGAGATCGTCATCGGCGTGCCCGACGAGAACGGCCGGCGCGAGATCCTGGGCATCCACACGCGCGGGATGCCGCTCGGCGAAGGAGTGGACCTGCGCGAACTGTCGCGCTCGACGCACGGCTTCGTTGGTGCCGATCTCGGTGCGCTCGCACGCGAGGCGGCGATCGAGGCGGTGCGCCGGATCATGCCCAAGCTCGACCTCGACGCGCGTGAGATTCCGCCCGACGTGCTCGAGGAATTGCAGGTCGGGAAGGACGATTTCCGCGAGGCGCTCAAACGCGTCCAGCCCTCGGCGATGCGCGAGGTGATGGTCCAGGCGCCGAGCGTGGGGTGGAGCGACATCGGCGGGCTCGACCAAGCGGTCGAGGCCCTGCGCGAAGGCGTCGAGCTGCCCTTGCGGAGCCCGCAGGCGTTCGACCGGCTCGGCATCCGCCCGGCCAAGGGCTTCCTCCTCTATGGCCCGCCCGGCACCGGCAAGACGCTGCTGGCCAAGGCGGTGGCCAAGGAGGCCGAGGCCAATTTCATCTCGATCAAGAGCGCGGACCTGCTCTCCAAATGGTATGGCGAGAGCGAGCAGCAGATTTCCCGCATGTTCTCCCGCGCGCGACAGGTGGCGCCATGCGTGGTGTTCATCGACGAGATCGATTCGCTGGTGCCCGCGCGCGGCAGCGGCGGGGCGGGCGAGCCGCAGGTCACCGCGCGCGTCGTCAATACCGTGCTGGCCGAGATGGACGGGATGGAGGATCTGAACTCGATCGTCGTCATCGGCGCCACCAACCGGCCGAACCTGGTCGATCCGGCGCTGCTGCGGCCCGGCCGGTTCGACGAGCTGGTCTATGTCGGACCCCCCGACCGGGCCGGGCGCGAGCACATCCTCGGCATCCACACGGCGCGCATGCCGCTGGCGGACGACGTCGAGCTTGGCGCGATCGCCGACAAGACCGAGCGCTACACCGGCGCCGATCTCGAGGACGTGGTGCGCCGCGCGGGCCTCAATGCGATCCGCCGCGACGGCGAGGCGGAAACGCTCCACGTGAACGCCGCCGATTTCGCCGCTGCGCTCGAAGACAGCCGCCCCACCGTCACGCAGAAGATGGAGGAGGAATACGAGAAGATGAAGGGCGAGCTGAAGCGCCGCGCGGCCGAGGTGCGCCCGATCGGCTTCCTGACCGAGGGGATGGTGGTCTCGACGCGCGAGGACAAGCACGGCTGAGGCCGGCCAGGCGCGATGCTCCTGATGACGTCTTGACTAGCGACGCGATTGCTGGCGATTTGTCCGGACAAATTGGGGAGACCGGGCGATGCTGGTGACTTTTGGCGCTTTACTGCTGGCAGCGGCCGGCGCGCCCGCAAGCCAGGCGGTCGAAAGCTGCGCGGTGATGGCCAGCCACCCCGACGATCCAGGCCGCATCGCCCCCGGCCTCGAGCGCGAGGAGATCGATCTGCCCGCCGCGCTCGACGCCTGCCGCCAGGCGAGTGCCGAGCCGCCGTTCGATGCGCGCACCGCTTATCATCTGGGGCGGCTGCTGTTCTATGCCGGCGATGCCGCGGCCGCGATGCCGCAGCTCGAAGCCTCGGCCGAAGCGGGCTATCCGCAGGCGATCTTCGTCCTAGGCTACCTGCTGTCGCTCGGCGAGGCGTCCGAGGCCGATCTGTGCCGCGCGGGCGACTACTGGACTCGGGCGGTGGCGCTGGGCCATCCCTGGTCGGCCTATCACCTGGTCGAGAAGTCGCTCGACGGGAAGCTTGCGGGCTGCCCGGCCGCGCCGGGTGCGGCACAGCTGGAACGCTACATGGACCTCGCCCGCTCGCGTATCACGGTCGCGGCCTCCGAAGGCCGGGTCGAGGCGCTGGCGGCGCGGCTGGCCGGTTCGACTGCCTCCGGCGGAGACCCTTCGTGAGCACGCTCGCATCGCTGCTGCTCGCAGTCGTGGCTTCGGGTCCGGCGACGTGGACCGCCGAGGCGTGGTCAGGCGAGGCGACCGAGTGCGACCGGCTGATCGCCCATCCCGACGACCCCGACCGGCTGGCCGAGGGCGTCGGCGAGGCCCAGGCCGACCTTCCCGCGGCGATTGCGGCCTGCCGCGAGGCGTTGGTGGCCGATCCCGAGAATCCCCGCATCAACTACCAGCTCGCCCGCGCGCTCGGCTATAGCGGGCGGGGAGAGGAGGCCATTCCCCATCGCGCCAGGGCGGTGGCAGGCGGCTATCCCCAGGCGCTGTTCGTGGTCGGCTACATCACCATGCTGGGGATGAACGGCCAGCCGCAGGATGTGTGCGAAGGCGGGCGGCTGATCCGCGCTTCGGCCGCAGCCGGGCGGCTGGCGGGGCTCGTCGGCTTCCCGCACTACTGGCACGAGGCGCGTTTCGCCGAGTGCGGGTTCACAGTCGAGGAGGCGGAGTTGGCGGCCTATCTCGACCAGGCGGCGGAGCAGGTCGAGGGGGATTTCTACAAAACGATCCTGGTGCAGCACCTGCGGCGGAGCATGGCGGGGGAGTAGCCTTCGGCGGTGTGCCCTACGCCGAAGCCTCGCGCTGCGCCTGCTCGATATCCGCCTCCGGGGTGGGGGGCGCGGCGGGCTGGTGAAGGAGCTTGGCGCTATTGAGCGGTCGTCTCGCGCCGGCTACGTCGGTCTGCAACATCGGCTCCATGATCCAGCCGATCGGCTCGTTCGCCCTTCTTCCAAGCCGGCAGACATGGGCGTCCGGATGAACCGCCAAAGTCCAGCCCCTGATCGTCCAGCGACGCCATTTGCAGGGCATGTCCGCCGGAACCCGGCCGAGGACCCATTGCTTGTGAAGCTCTCCTGCGAGAAGCGGATAGACCGGATCGAGGAGGTCGAAATCGGCCGCGCTTCAGGCGTCATGATAATAAGAGCGCTCGACCCATGAGCTATCACCTCGACATTGGCAGGGTGCTTCCAGGTCACAGCCGTTCTCTGTCCCCGCCGCTTGTCCCTTCGAAGAATGGCGGGGGGACCA
>PPFU01001076.1_pt1 | contig 24016 bp, 23 predicted proteins | sample 1535991 | NCBI WGS metagenome assembly PPFU01 (sample SAMN04901290, study PRJNA319586) | Hypolithon metagenome, whole genome shotgun sequencing project. | isolation source: Antarctic Hypolithon | place: Antarctica: Miers Valley | collected 2014
ATTCGAACCACCGAAGGCGTAAGCCAGCAGATTTACAGTCTGCCCCCGTTGGCCGCTTGGGTATCCCTCCACGGATGTGGATCGTCGAAACAGCCCGCGATTTTGACTGGCCGGGCTTTTCATGTCAACGCATGTTCACGGATCGATGTCGTGAACTGCCCCGCGACGACCGGCGCCTGGATCCTGCAGCCCCGCGGCGCTCCCGACCCGAGGCGGTCGGCGACTCAGACGTTGAAGCGGAAATGCAGGACGTCGCCCTCCTTCACCCGGTATTCCTTGCCCTCCAGCCGCAGGCGGCCGGCGTCGCGGGCGCCCGCCTCGCCCCGGTACTTCAGGAAGTCGTCGTAACCGATGGTCTCGGCGCGGATGAAGCCTTTCTCGAAATCGGTGTGGATGACGCCGGCGGCCTGCGGTGCCGTCGAGCCGCCTTTCACGGTCCACGCACGGACCTCCTTCACGCCCGCGGTGAAGAAGGTCTGCAGCCCGAGCAGCTTGTACGCGGCCCGGATGACCCGGTTCAGGCCCGGCTCCTCGAGCCCGAGGCTGGCCAGGAACTCGTCGCGATCGGCGTCGTCGAGCTGGGAGAACTCCTCCTCGATCGCCGCCGACACCGGCACCACCTCGGCAGCCTCGCCGATCGCCCGGGCGCGGACCGCATCGAGATGCGGGTTGCCCTCGAAGCCGTCCTCGAGCACGTTGGCGATGTACATCACCGGCTTCAGCGTCAGCAGGAACAGGTCGCGAAGCTGGGCGCGGTCGTCGTCCGACAGCACCATCGCGCGCGCCGGGGTCCCGGCGTCCAGCGCCGCGCGCACCCGGCCCAGCACCTCGACCCGCAGCTTGGCGTCCTTGTCGCCGGTCTTGGCCGAGCGCTCGGCCCGCTGCAGCGCCTTCTCGACCGAATCCAGGTCCGCGAGCGCCAGTTCGGTGTCGATGGTCTCGATGTCGGCGATCGGATCCACCCTGTTGTTGACGTGGATGACGTCGGCGTTCTCGAAGCAGCGCACGACGTGGGTGATCGCGTCGACCTCGCGGATATGGGCCAGGAACTTGTTGCCCAGCCCCTCGCCGCTGGCCGCCCCGGCCACCAGCCCGGCGATGTCGACGAACTCGACCGCGGTCGGCAGCACCTTCTGCGGCTTGACGATCTCGGCCAGCGCGTTGAGGCGCGGATCGGGCACCGGGACGATGCCGACATTGGGCTCGATGGTGCAGAACGGGAAGTTGGCCGCGGCGATGCCCGCCTTGGTCAGCGCGTTGAACAGGGTCGACTTGCCGACGTTGGGCAGGCCGACGATGCCGCATTTGATGCCCATGGATGGTTCGCCAATAAGGATGAGGGGGATGTCTGCGGCGTCGCGCCGCGGCGCCAGTTCAGGCCGGCGCGGTGTGCAGGCGCTTCATCGCCTCGTTGAAATCGCCTTCGACCGCCAGCGGCAGCACCGCGATGGCCGCGTCGATCGCCCGTGCGATGTCGATGTCGTCGTCCGCGGAGGCCCGCCCCAGCACCCAGCCCGTGACCCGGTCCTTGTGGCCCGGATGGCCGATGCCGACGCGCAGGCGATGGAAGCGCCCGTGCCCCAGCAGCTGCATGGTGTCGCGCAGCCCGTTCTGGCCGCCGTGGCCGCCGTCGAACTTCAGCCGCGCGGTGCCTGGCGCCAGGTCCAGCTCATCGTGCGCCAGCAGCGCTTCCTCTGGCGCGATGTTCCAGAACCGCAGCGCTGCCGTCACCGACTTGCCGCTGAGGTTCATATAGGTGGCGGGTTTCAGCAGCCACACGTGGCGTCCGCCGATGTCCACGCGCGCGGTGTCGCCGTAGAGCTTGGCGTCCACGCCGAACCGCGCCCCGGCCTTGTCGGCCAGGGCGTCCACGAGGCGGTACCCGGCGTTGTGCCGGGTGCGCGCGTGTTCCGGGCCGGGGTTCCCCAGCCCGACGATGAGGCGCAGTCCGTCCATCCCCAACGCAGGCGTCTGCCGGCCCCGTGGCCCGCAGACGTCTGCCGTCAGCCTTCGCCGGCGTCGTCCCCGGGGGCCGTGGCATCGTCCTGCTTGAGCGACGGCACGTCGGCCGCCGCGTCGGCGTCGATCTCTTCTTCGATCTCTTCCTTGACGTAGCGCGCCACGGCGACCGCCGGGTCGTGTTCGTCGTCGACCTTGGTCGCGGGCTCGACACCCTTCGGGAAGCTGATGGCCGACAGGTGGATCGTGTCGCCCACCTCCATCTTGGCGAGGTCGACCTCGATGAATTCCGGCAAGTCGGCCGGCAGGCAGGTGACCTCGATGTCGTTCAGCTCATGGGTCAGCGCGACGTCGGCCGCCTTGCCTGCGGGCGACGTATCGCCGTTGACGAAGTGGAACGGCACCGACATGCGGACGGCCTCGTTGGCGCTGACGCGCTGGAAGTCGAGGTGCATGATCTGCTGGCGGTACGGATGCCGCTGCATGTCGCGCAGCAAAACCTGCTCTGCCTTGCCGTCGATGGCCAGCGTCAGGATCGACGCGTAGAACCACTCGTTCTGGCTCGCCTGCCAGGTCTTCTCGTGGTCGAGCTGGATGCTCACCGGGTCGGCGCTGCCGCCGTACACGATGGCCGGCACCTGCGCCGCATGACGCAGGCGGCGGCTCGCACCCTTCCCCTCGTCCGTGCGGCCGGTGGCCGTGATCTTGTGTTCTGCCATGGTTGCTTACTCGCTGTGCTTGCTGGAAGCCGCCTCGCGGCGGCGATGCCACTCACCCGCGACCAGGTGAGTGGGGGTGTCAGTCCACGTAAAGCGAACTGACGGATTCTCCGAAGGCGATGCGGCGGATGGTTTCCGCCAGCAGCTCGGCGACGCTGAGCTGCCGGATCCGGGTGCAGGCGCGCGCGGCGTCCGACAGCGGGATGGTGTCGGTGACCACCATCTCGTCGAGCTGCGAGCGCTCGATATTGTCGATCGCCGCACCCGACAGCACGGGGTGGGTGCAGTACGCGACCACCTTGGTGGCGCCCTGCGCCTTCAGCGCGGCGGCCGCGGCGCACAGCGTACCGGCGGTGTCGACGATGTCATCGACCAGCACGCAGGTCTTGCCCGAGACATCACCGATGATGTTCATCACCGTCGACACGTTGGCCTTGGGCCGTCGCTTGTCGATGATGGCCAGCTCGGCGTCGTCGAGCCGCTTGGCGATCGCGCGCGCACGGACCACGCCGCCGACGTCGGGCGACACCACGATCAGGTTGTCGGTGCCGTGTGCGCGCCAGATGTCGGCCAGCAGCAGCGGCGATGCGTAGACGTTGTCCACGGGAATGTCGAAGAAGCCCTGGATCTGGTCTGCGTGCAGATCGACCGTCAGCACGCCGTCGGCGCCGGCGGTGGTGAACATCTTGGCCGCGACCTTGGCGGTGATCGGCACCCGCGACGAGCGCAGACGGCGGTCCTGGCGCGCATAGCCGAAGTACGGCACCACTGCGGTCACGCTGCTCGCGGATGCGCGCTTGAGCGCGTCGATCAGCACCAGCAGCTCCATGAAGTGCTCGGCGGTCGGCGCGCAGGTGGACTGGACCACGAACACGTCCTGGCGGCGCACGTTCTCCTCGATCTCGATCTGCACCTCGCCATCGGAGAACTTCGACACCTGCGCCTTGCCGAGCCGGATCCCCAGCTCCCGGCACATCGCCAGCGCCAGCGGCTTGTTGGCGTTGCCGGAAAAGATCAGGAGGTTGCCGTCTTGCTTCATGGTCGATCCGTTGCGCCGGCAGGCAGGAAGAGCGGGACGCCAGGTCGCAGGTGCGGCCGGACGCGGGTGTTGGCAGGGGCGGTAGGATTCGAACCTACGAATGCCAGGATCAAAACCTGGTGCCTTGGGCCTCTTGGCGACGCCCCTGCAGTGGCTTGGCTTCGAGCGCATCGCGCAGCGCCGGGCGCATCGCCCCCGCCGCCACCCACGAGTGCAGTCCAGGCGGCAGCCGTGCGTGCGCGGCGTGCGCCGACGCCGCATCGCCAAAAGCGACGAAACAGCCGCCGCCCGAACCCGTCATCCGGGCCTGGCCGACCCGGGACAGCGCGTTGAGCGTCGCGTCCACCGCCGGGAACCGGCGCCGCACGACAGGCTCGAACACATTGTCCTGGCACGCCCCCGAAACAAAGTCGGCTATTGTCGCGGCGGTGGCATGGCGCGTCAATTCGGGCGCTGCGAACATCGCCGCGGTGGCCACGTGAACGCCCGGATCCGCCAGCAGATACCAGGCCGGCGGCAGGGACAGCGGCGTCAATGCATCGCCGACGCCTTCTGCCCATGCCGACCGGCCGTGGACAAAGACGGGCACATCGGCGCCGAGGGCTCGACCCATTACCGCCAATGCATCCAGACCGAGACCGGAGTGCCAGAGTGCGTCCAGCGCGACCAGCACCGTCGCCGCGTCCGATGACCCACCACCGAATCCGGCGCCGGCCGGGATACGCTTTTCGACTCGGATGTCGACACCTTGCGCACACTTGGCTTCTTTTCGCAGAAGATGGGCCGCCAACAGCGTGAGGTCCGCGACCTCTGGCACGCCTGCGAGCGCCATGCCGTGGCGCACGATGCCGCGATCGGCCCGCGGCCGCAGGTGCACGGTGTCGCCCCAGTCCAGCAGCTGGAACACCGTCTGCAGCTGGTGGTAGCCGTCGGCGCGGCGCCCGGTGATGCGCAGGGACAGGTTGAGCTTGGCCGGCGCCGGCCATGCGGTCCAGCCGTCTCCGTCGGTGACACCCACATCGCCCCAGAAGCTGACTGCAGCACTCATGGCGCCGGCACTGTGCCCCAGGCGTCGACGATCAGCCGCACGCGCGCGTCGGCGCGCCCGGCCTGCAGCTGCCGGGGCAGGCCGGGAAGCCGGGGCGCCGCCCCGGACGCCGCCGGCTCCCACGTCGCATAGTCGATAGTCCAACCACCCTGCTCGATCCGCGCCAGCCGGCCGCTGGCGTCGAAGCGCAGCTCGGCATCGCCAAAGCGCGCCGCATCCGCGCGCGCCCCGCGGGCCCACGACGACAGCGCCGCGACCGGCACCTCCAGCCCGGTGGCGGCCAGTAGCAGCGCGGAGGCGTCGGGACCCTCGCGGTCGCCGCCGTCGAGTCCGGACAGACGCGCCCAACGCGCGTCGCCTTCCAGCCGCCAGCTCTGCCGGGTCACGGGCGCCGCGAGCGACACCGAGAAGCGGTCGCCTGTCTGGGTCCAGTCGATGCGGCCACTGCCGCCCTGCCCCGCGCGCGCCAGCGCGACGCGACCCGACAGCGTCCACGCTGGCGCCGTCGACAGTGTCGCCTCGCGTGCGCTCTGGGCGACCATGGCCGCCTGCAGCTGCGCCGGCGGCAGTGCAGCAAACGTGGTGTCCAACGGGCGCGGCACGCAGCCGGAAAGTACCGCTGCACACAGCACCACGCCGAGTCGCCGCACCCAGCGCGCGCGCCGGGTCATGCCCCGGTCTTCTCGAGCGCGCGCTGCAGCGAGCGGTTTTCGGGCTCCAGCCGCCGCGCCTCTTCAAAGTAGGTCCGCGCCTCTTCGCGCCGCCCCATGACCCACAGCACCTCGGCCAGGTGCGCGGCGATCTCCGCATCCTTCTGCAAGGTATAGGCCCGCTGCAGCGCCGCCAGCGCCTCCTCGTTGCGGCCCAATCGGTAGAGCACCCAGCCGTGGCTGTCGATGATCGCCGCATTGCCGGGTTCGGCGACCCGGGCGCGGTCGATGAGTTCCAGCGCTTCGGCATATCGCGTGGTCCGGTCGGCCAGCGTATAGCCCAGAGCATTGAGCGCGACAACGTTCTCGGGGTCGGCGACCAGGATCCGCCGAAGGTCGGCCTCGGCACGCGCGATGTCGTCGCGGCGCTCCCACATCAGCCCGCGCGCGTACAGCAGTGCGCCGTCGTCGGGAAACGCCGCCAGGCCGCGTGCGTACGCACCGTGCTCGGCGTCCGCGTCCCCCGCCTCGCGCCCGAGTTCGGCCTCCAGCAGATATGCATCGCGCCGGATGTCCTCCGCGGCCGAAGCGTCCTGCTGCAGCCCCCGCAGTGCGGACAGTGCCTCGTCGCGCCGGTCGAGGTCGTACAGCACCTTGGCCTCGCGCAGGCGGGCCTGCCAGCGCTGGGCACCGCCGGGCACGCTGCGGTACCAGCCCAGCGCCTCTGCAGGCAGTTCAAGGTATTCCGCGGTCTGTCCCAGGAGCAGGCGGAACGCCGGATCGGGATCGCCTGCTGAAGGCTTGAGCTCTTCGTACAGCGCCCGCAGGCGCACGCGGTCCTCGGCCTTGGCCAGCAGCGCGGCGCGCAGTGCGTAGGAGCGCTCGTCCTGCGGGCCGGTGGCCATGACCGACGCGCCGGCGACGGGATCGCCGAGCTGGTCGTATTCCAGCGCCGTCGCCACCCGCAGTTCGGGGTCGGCAGCGGCCGCGGGCGCGATCGCAGCGATCGCCGCGCGCGCCTCGTCGATCCGTCCCGCCTCACGCAGCTGGCTGGCGCGCAGCAGCGCCACGCGTGGCTCGCCCGGGAACCGCGCCACGACCTCGTCCACGATGCGGGCGGTGAGCTCACCCGCGCCGAGCTGCTGGGCCAGGCCGCCGAATGCCAGCCAGGGCTGCAGCCGCGGCGGCACCGCGTCGGCCTCCAGCAACCCGGCCAGCACCCGGGCGCCCTGCGCGCGGTCGCCGGTCTCGTTGCCGAGCACGCTGAGCGCATAGCGCCAGCCGCGCGGATCGGGATCGCGCATCAGCGATTCCAGCACCCGCCGCGAGGTCCGCGGATCGCGGGCGCGCAGCGCGAGCGTGGCCTCGGCGGCGCGCATCGACAGCGCCGGCGGCGCGCGCTCGCGCCACAGCGCCAACGCATCGCGGGCCAGAGTCTCCTTGCCGGCCAGCAGGGCGATCCGGGTCGCGCGCTCGGCCAGCCCGGCATCGCCGGGCACCGCGCGCGCAGCGGCCAGATAGGCGGCCGCGGCCTCGTCCAGCCGCCCGGCCTGCAGCGCGTACTCGGCGACCAGCGTTGTGCCGATGGCATCGGCCGCGGCGCGCGCCGCGGCCGGCGCACACACGGCCGCGACTGCGAGGACAGCACCGAGCGCCCACGCCGTTCCGGAGCCGACGGGAAGTCGCGACGACGGCACATGCGATGGGACGGGCGCGCCGCTGCCGGGCACCGTAAAATGGCCGATCTTCATGCTGGAAGCTTATCGCAAGCGACTGAACGGATGAGTCTGCTGGCCATCGGCATCAACCACCAGACCGCGCCGGTCGCCCTGCGCGAACGGGTGGCGTTTGCCGACAATGCGATGGTTGCGGCGCTGGCGTCGCTGCGCGCGCTGCCGCCGGTGCGCGAGGTCGCGCTGCTGTCGACCTGCAACCGGACCGAGCTGTACGCGGTCGCCGACGACGACGGCGTGGCGCTGCGCCACTGGCTGGCGACCCACCCCACTGGCGACGACGCCGTCGCCAGCCTCCACGCATATCTTTATGCACACCACGAAGCAAACGCGGTGCGCCACCTGTTCCGCGTCGCCACGGGTCTGGATTCGCTGGTGCTCGGCGAGCCGCAGATCCTGGGGCAGGTCAAGCAGGCCTGGTCGACCGCGCGTACCGCCGGGACCCTCGGCGTACGCCTCGACCGGCTGTTCCAGCAGGCGTTCGTCACCGCCAAGCGCGCCCGCACCGAGACCCGCATCGGCAACAGCCCGGTGTCGATGGCGTCGATGGCGGTGCGCCTGGCGCAGGAGTCGTTCGCACGGCCCGAGGACTCCACCGTGCTGCTGGTCGGCGCCGGCGAGACCATCGAGCTCGCGGCACGCCACCTGGCGCAGGCGCGCGTCCGCCAGCTCATGGTCGCCAACCGGACCTACCCGCATGCGCGTGACCTGGCCGCGCGTCACGGCGGCGTGGCGCTGCCGCTGGAAGAACTCGACCGCCATCTCGCGCTCGCCGACATCGTGCTCTGCGCGACCGCCAGCCAGACACCGGTGATCCACCGCGTCCAGGTCGAACGCGCGCTGCTGGCGCGCCGCCACCGGCCGATGCTGCTGATCGACCTGGCGGTACCGCGCGACATCGCCGCCGACGTCGCGACCCTCAGGGATGCCTACCTGTACACCGTCGACGACCTCGAGCGCGCGGTCGAGGACAACCGCCGCGGCCGGCGCGAGGCGGCCGACGCCGCGGAGTCGATCATCGAGCTGCAGGTGGCGCGCTATACCGAGTCGATGGTGGCCTCCAGCCGCCAGGGACCGCTGAAGCGGCTGCGTGTGCACGGCGAGTCGGTGCGCGACGACGTGCTCGCGCGCGCGCGCGCGCAGTTGGCGGCAGGACAGCCGCCGGGCGCCGTGCTCGACTTCCTGGCCCACACCCTGACCAACCGCCTGCTGCATGCGCCGACCGCGGCACTGCGCGACGCCGCGATCAGCGGCGACACCGAGCTGCTGCGCGCCGCCGACCGGCTGCTGCCCGCGGCCGCCGACGACGCGGCCTCCGCCTCGACACTGGACGACGATGCTGCCGACCCTGCGCCGTAAGCTGGAAGCGCTGGCCGAGCGCCGTGACGAACTCGAACGCCTGCTCGCCGATCCCACGGTCGCGTCGCAGCAGGACCGGTTCCGCGCCTATTCGCGCGAGTTCTCCCAGCTGCAGCCGGTCGCCGACGCGCTGGCCGCGGAGTCGCGCGCGCGGGCCGACCTGGCCGCCGCCGAGGCGATGCGCGACGACCCGGAGCTGCGCGAGCTGGCGCGCGAGGAGTTCGACGCCGCGACCGCGCGGCTGTCCGCGCTGGACGACGCGATGATGGCGCTGCTGGTGCCGCGCGACGCCCGCGACGACGGCGACCTGTACCTCGAGATCCGTGCCGGCACCGGCGGCGACGAAGCCGCGATCTTCGCCGGCGACCTGTTCCGCATGTACGCCCGCTACGCCGAGCGCCAGGGCTGGCGGGTGGAGGTGGAATCGGCCAATCCCGGCGAGCACGGCGGCTACCGCGAGGTCATCGCGCGCGTCGAGGGCAGCGGCGCATTTGCCCAGCTGAAGTTCGAGTCCGGCACCCATCGCGTGCAGCGCGTACCGGAGACCGAATCCCAGGGGCGCATCCACACCTCCGCGGCGACGGTCGCGATCATCCCGGTGGCGGAGGACGCGGCGCCGATCGAGATCAACCCCGCCGACCTGCGCGTCGACACCTTCCGCTCGTCGGGCGCCGGCGGCCAGCACGTCAACAAGACCGACTCCGCGATCCGCATCACCCACCTGCCCAGCGGCACGGTGGTGGAGTCGCAGACCGAGCGCTCGCAGCACGCCAACCGCGACAAGGCGATGAAGCGGCTGGCGGCAATGCTGGTCGAGGCCGAGGCGTCGCGCGTCGCCGCGGCGGAGGCGGCGTCGCGCCGCCTGCAGGTCGGCAGCGGCGACCGCAGCCAGCGCATCCGCACCTACAGCTACCCACAGGGCCGGATCACCGACCACCGCATCGACGGGCTGACCGTGCACAACCTGCCGCAGGTGCTGGAGGGCGCGCTGGAACCGCTGATCGAGCGGCTGTCGCAGGAACACCAGGCCGACGCACTCTCGCAGCTGACGGATTCTGCGTGACCGGCGCTGGCGCGCGGGCCATGCGCCCGGCATGACGACCGCCACCAATCCGCGCGGCGCCGCGCGCGCTGCGGTCGCCGCCGCGCCCGACAACGCCATGGCGTGGCTGGTGCTGGCCGACGCCGAGCTCGACGGTGGCGATGCCGCGGCCGGCGAGTCCGCAGCGCGACGCGCGCTGGTGCTGGCGCCCGGGCACCCGGAAGCGCTGGCGCGGCTGGGCCGCGCCCTGTGGCAGGCGGGGCGCCCGCGCGACGCCGTCGAGCCGCTGGCCGCGGCCGCGCGCGCCGCGCCGTCGCATCCAGGCATCGCGCTGTGGCTGGGACACGTGCTGGAGGACACCGGCGACGCCGAGGCGGCCAGCGATGCGTATGCGCGCGCCTGGGCGCTGGCGCCCGGGCATCCGCAGATCGCCGCTCACCTGCTGGCGTGGCGGCGGCGGCTGTGCGACTGGCGCGGGCTGGACGCGCTGTCCGAGTGCGTCCGCGCCGCCGTGCGCGACGGCAGCGCCGCGGTGGAGCCGTTCGCGTTCCTCGCGGAGGACGCCACCGCCGCCGAGCAGCTGCGCTGCGCGCGCCTCAGCGCGGCCCCCGTCGCCCGCCAGGTGCGCGCTCTGCCGTCGCGACCGATGGCGCCCGCAGCGGCGCCACTGCGCCTGGGCCTGCTGTCGAACGGCTTCGGCGCGCACCCGACCGGGCTGCTGACCGTCGCCCTGCTGGAGGCGCTGCGCGACCGGCCCGAGGTCGACATGCACGTGTTCGCCCTCAATGCCGACGACGGCAGCCAGGTGCGTCGCCGGCTGGCCGCGGCGGCGACACTGCATGCGGTCGACGGCCTCGCGCATGCCGCCATCGCCGCGCGCATCGGCGCCGCCGGCGTCGACATCCTGTACGACCTCCGTGGCTGGGGCGGCGGCGGCGTCCCGGCGGTGCTGGCGATGCGCCCCGCGCCGCTGCAGGTCAACTGGCTGGCGTACCCGGGCACCTCGGGCGCGCCGTGGATCGACTACGTGCTGGCCGACGACGTGGTGCTGCCACCGGCACTGGCGGCGGGGTTCTCCGAGGCCATCGCCCGCCTGCCGCGGTGCTTCCAGCCGTCGGACACCGCGCGCGCGCTGGCGCCGGCGCCGTCGCGCGCGGCCTGCGGCCTGCCCGCGACCGGCACGGTGTTCTGCAGCTTCAACAACAGCTACAAGATCAACCCGGCCACGTTCGCACGCGCGATGGACGTGCTGCGCGGTGTGCCGGGATCGGTGCTGTGGCTGCTGTCGGGGCCGGGCGATGCCGATGCCCGCCTGTGCGCCGCGGCCGATGCGCACGGCATCGCGTCGTCGCGACTGGTGCTCATGTCCAAGCAGCCGCACGCCGGCTACCTGGCGCGGCTGCAGGTGGCGGACCTGTTTCTCGACGCCAATCCCTACAACGCACACACCACCGCTTCCGACGCGCTGTGGGCCGGCTGCCCGGTGCTGACCCGGCCCGGCGCCACGTTCGCATCGCGGGTCGCGGCGAGCATCAACCACCACGCCGGGCTCGATGCGCTGGTGGTCGCCGACGACGCCGCCTATGTCGCCACCGCGATCGCGCTGGGCAGCGACGCGCCGCGGCTGCAGGCACTGCGCGCCACGCTACTGGGTCCTGTGCGTGCATCGGGGCTGTTCGACACGCGCGGCTATGCGTCCGATTTCATCGCGATCGCGCTCGCGATGGCCGAGCGGCATCGCCACGGGCTGGCGCCTGCGGCGCTCACGCTGCCCGCGGCCGCAGACCGCCCCGCGGATTGAGCGGCGGCGCGACTGGTAGGCTCGTCCCCACCCCGCTGCACACGACCCCGATGACCGCCACCGCCGATTTTCTGCCGCTCGCGCTCTGCGTGCTGACCGTGTCCGATTCGCGCACCGCCGCCGACGACGCGTCCGGCGACTACCTCGTCACCGCGCTGCAAGGCGACGGACACCACCTGGCCGACCGCGCGCTGCTGCCCGACGACCGCTACCGGCTGCGCGCGCGCGTGTCGCAATGGATCGCCGATGACGCCGTCGACGGCGTGCTGGTCAGCGGCGGCACCGGCTTCACCGGCCGCGATTCCACGCCCGAGGCCTTGCTGCCGCTGCTGGACAAGGAGATGCCGGGGTTCGGCGAGATGTTCCGCGCGATCAGCATCGAGGACATCGGCACCTCGTCGCTGCAGTCGCGCGCATTCGCGGGGCTGGCCAACGGCACCTTTGTGTTCTGTCTGCCGGGGTCGACTTCGGCCTGTCGCACGGCGTGGGAGCGGATCCTGCGCGCGCAGCTGGACGCGCGCACGCGGCCGTGCAACCTGGCCACGCTGCGCCCGCGCCTGAAGGAGTGACGATGGCGATCGACCGCACGCTGCGCCTGCTGGCGCTGACCCGGGGCCTGACCGCGAGCGAGATCGCGATCGCGCTGCGGGCGGGCGGCGCGGCGCGCGCCGGCGCCGCCACCGTCGGCGCCTGGCTGCGCGGCGAGGCCGCCCCGGGCCGGGAGCAGCTGGAAGCGCTGGCACGGACGTTCGGCGTCCCGGCCGGGGCGCTGCTGTCGGAACTCGCCAGCACCCTCGACCCCGCGCGCACCCGCGGCGAGCACGACCTGCTGGCCGCCTATCGCGCCCTGGGCACGCGCCAGCAGGGCGCGCTGCTGGAAGTCGCGCGCACGATGGCCGGCACGCGCGCGACCCGCGGAGTCCACAAGCCCCGCCCCCCGAGGACCACCGCATGAAGCGCAAGACCTACGACGCACTGATGGAGCCGATGCAGCGCGAGCTGGTCGCGGTCGCGCGCTGGGCGCGTCTGCACGGCGAGCGCATCGTCGTGGTCATGGAAGGCCGCGACACCGCCGGCAAGGGCGGCAGCATCAAGGCGATCACCGAGCACCTCGACACCCGGCAGTTCCGCGTCGTGGCGCTGCCCAAACCGAGCGAGCGCGAGCAGGGCCAGTGGTACTTCCAGCGCTACATCGAGCACCTGCCCACGCGCGGCGAGATCGTGCTGTTCGACCGCAGCTGGTACAACCGCGCTGGCGTCGAGCGGGTGATGGGCTTCGCCACAGCGGCCCAGGTCGACACCTTCCTGCGCGAGACGCCGCTGTTCGAGCGGTCTATCGCCGGTGACGGTATCCGGCTGCTGAAGTACTGGCTGTGCTGCGACCAGGCGCAACAGGAAGAACGCTTCACCGAGCGCCGCTGCGACCCGCTGAAGGCGTGGAAGCTGTCGCCGATCGACGTCGCGGCGCGTGCCCGCTACGAGGAGTACACCGACGCCCGCGAGGCGATGCTGGCCGCCACCCACACCGAGCAAGCGCCCTGGACGCTGGTGGACTTCAACGACCAGCGGATCGGCCGGCTGACACTGGTGCGGCACCTGCTGGATCAGTTCCCCGACGCCGCCCTCGACCACGAGACCCCCGTCGCGCCGGAATTCCCGCCGCTGCCGCGCAAACCGCGGCGCGAGCGTTACACGGTGCTGAAACCGCTGGCGCCGATGGTGGGGGACGACGGTGACTGACGCGGCGCGCCGGCCTCAGGCGCCGGGTGCCGGCCCGCCGGCTGCGGCGATCGCGGTCTCGATTTCCGCAGCCGTGACCGGGCCCAGGAAGCGACGGAAGGTGGCGCCGTCGGGCCCGACCAGGTAGGTCATCGGCAGCCCGCGCGGGGTCGCGAAGCCAGTCGGCGGCGTCATGCCGATCAGCGCGATGGGGTAGACGACCGGACGTTCGCGCAGGAAGTCGCGCAGCGCCTCGGGCGTGGTCTGCTCGTAGGCCAGCCCGATGACGTCGACGTGTGCGCGCATCGCATCGAGCGCCGACAGCTCCGGCATCTCGGCCAGGCACGGCGCGCACCAGGTCGCCCAGAAGTTGATCACCACCCAGCGCCCGCGCGCGTCGGCCAGGTCCCAGGCCTGCCCGTCGAGCGTGGTGACTGCCAGGCCCGGGGATCCGTCCTCGACCTTGGTATCCACCTGCGCCGCAGCTGCCTGCCGCGCCTCCGCCGCGCCGCCGGACGCCGCGACCGGCAGCGTCTCCGTGCTGTCGTCGCCGGCACCGCGACACCCGGCGGTCGCCGCCAGCATGCAGGCGAGCAGCGCCGCCGCGGGCGCCCACGCGGCCGGCAGCGCACGCATGCGGGTCACGACCCGACTCCCGGTGGATACAGGCTGCCGACGCGCCGCTTCAGCAGCTCGCGCAGCGGGATCCGTACCGAGTCCAGCGCCTCCATCGCCGCCTGTCCCAGCGCGTCGTCGCGGCACGGCAGGACCGCCTCGTTGACCGGGATCCGGAGCCGGGAGGCCTCGTACAGCTCGGACAGCGTCAGCTCGTCGAGGTCACGCGACAGGAACCAGTTGCCGGCCTCTGCGCGCTGCAGCAGGCCGATGCCGTGCAGTTCGGCGAGCAGCTGCTGGACCAGCGCGTCGGTCAGCATCGGCTCGCGCGCCTGCAGCTCGTCGCTGTGCAGGCCGCGGCCGGCGCGACGCGCCTCGGCGAACCGGCCCAGCAGCCGGAGGATCCCGTACATCTCGTAGCCCTCCGGCAGCCGCATGTTGGCCGGCTGGTAGCGGAACGCCGACATCGACGCCGCGAACGACGCACCCAGCAGGATCGCGACCCAGCCCAGGTACACGTACAGCAGAAAGATGGGCACGAACGCCAGCGGGCCGTAGATCTTCTGGTATGCGTCGAAGCTGCCCAGGTACAGGCCGATCAAGCCCTTGACCCCCTCCAGCAGCAGCGCCGCCAGCAGCGCGCCAGCCAGCGCGTGGCGCCAGTGGACGGTCCGGTGCGGCACCACCCGGTAGATGGTCGCGAACGCCGCGATCTCGATCGTCATCGGCGCGATGCGCAGCATCACCGTCTGCAGCCACAGTCCGGACGCGCTCTGGAACACCTCCAGCGCGAAGAACCGCGCCGACAGCGACAGGCTGGCGGTCGCGACCAGCGCGCCCAGGGTCAGCACCGTCCAGTAGACGAGGAAGCGACTGAACTGCGGGCGCGCGGTCTTGACCCGCCAGATCCGGTTGAACGTGGTCTCCACGCTGACCAGCGTGATCAGCAGCGAGATCACCAGCGCGATGACGCCCACGGTGGTCAGCTGGCCGGTGTTCTGGGAGAAATCCCGCAGGTAGCCCTCGATCGCGCGCGCCGACGTCGGCACGAAGTTGGAGAAGATGTAGTCGCTGAGCTGGTCGCTCCAGCGGTCGAACATCGGGAACGCCGACAGCACGCCAAACACCACCATCGACAGCGGCACCAGCGCGAACACGGTGGTGAACGCGAGCGCGCCAGCGGCCTCGAACAGGCGGTCGTCGAGGAACCGCCGCCACAGGAAGCGGGCGAACGTGGTCGCGCGCGCGCGGTCGCGCATGCGGTCCGTCCAGCGGTACAGCGAGTCGAGGGGTTCCATCGGCGCGAGCGTAACGCATCGTCCAGCGATGGCAGCGGCCGCGACGGCCGGTACGACGGTCGCGGGCGGCTATCCTGTGCGCCCCCCGGAGAACCCCGCCATGACCGAGATCCTGGTGCTCTACTACAGCCGCGGCGGATCGGTCGCGGCGCTGGCGCGGCAGGTCGCGCGCGGCGTGGCCGAGGTCGACGGCGTGACCGCACGGCTGCGCACGGTGCCGCCGGTGGCGGTGGTCACCGAGGTAGCGGCGCCCCCGGTGCCCGACACCGGGGCGCCGTACGTCGACCGCCGCGACCTCGCCGAGTGCGCCGGGCTGCTGCTCGGCAGCCCGACCCGGTTCGGCAACATGGCGGCACCGTTGAAACACTTCCTCGATGGGCTGGGCGCGGAGTGGGCAAGTGGCACGCTGGTCGGCAAGCCGGCGGCGGCGTTCACGTCCACGGCCAGCCAGCACGGCGGCCAGGAGTCGACCTTGCTCACGATGATGCTGCCGCTGCTGCACCACGGCTGCGTGATCGCCGGCATCCCCTACTCCGAGCCGGCGCTGTCCCGGACCCGCGAGGGCGGCACGCCGTACGGTGCCAGCCACGTCTCCGGCCCGGACAACGCCCCGGTGCCGAGTGACGACGAGGTGGTCCTGGCCCGTGCCTTGGGACGACGCATCGCCAGCCTCGCCGTGGTGCTGTCGCGTTGACCATCCCCCGCCATCGCGTCGCCCTCGCGGCGCTGCTGGTGGCACTGGCCGCGGTCTTCGTTGCGTGGTTTCGCGACGATCCGCGCCCGTTCGCCGCGCTGGCGGTGTTCGCCGCGCCGCCGCTGCTGCTGGCCGCGGGCGTGCTGCGCGGCAGCCGGGTGGCGGCGTTCGCCTGTGGGGTGCTGGGCCTGGCGTGGTTCTGCCATGGCGTGATGCTGGCGTACGACCGGCCGGTGGAGCGGAGCTATGCCCTCGCCGAGGTCGCGCTGGCGATCGTGATCGTCATTGCCGCCAGCTACCCCGGGCTGCAGGCGCGCTTCGGCGGCCGCCCGCGCGGGCGGTAGAATCGCGTCCGCGCGGCGCCGCCACGCCCGGTGCCGCGACCCCTGTCCACGGCAGCTGCACCCCACGAGGACATCCGATGCAGGACCTGCTGGTCGTCACCACCGGCGGCACGATCGACAAGGTGTACTTCGACGACAAGTCGGACTACCAGGTCGGCGAACCGCAGATCGGCCGCATCCTCGAGCAGCTGGGGGTGGCGTTCGAGTTCCGCGTGATCCCGATCATCCGCAAGGACTCGTTGCACATCGACGACGCCGACCGCGAACTGCTGCGCGCGACGATCGCCGCACAGACAGCGCGCCACGTGCTGGTGACCCACGGCACCGACTCGATGGTGGAGACGGCGCGCGCGCTGTCGACCCTCGCCGACCGCGTCATCGTGCTGACCGGCGCGCTGAACCCGGCCGGGTTCCGCGGCTCGGACGCGGAGTTCAACATCGGCACCGCGGTCGGCGCGGTGCAGTCGCTGCCGCCAGGCGTCTACATCGCCATGAACGGCCGCATCTGGGACCCGCTGAAGGTGCGCAAGAACGCCGCGGCGAACCGCTTCGAGGCGGCCTGAGCGACCCAACCCCGCGCGGACTGCACGCCGCACAGCAAGCCCATCACGGCGACGCAAAAACGCGATGGCCATGCGCTGGAGCGCCGCCAGGATGCCGGGTCGGGGTGCATGACGGGGACGCCTGGTGGGCTGCCAGGTATCACCTCGATCGTTGACCGCCATCGTTGACAGCCCCTGCTACCGGCGATAGCCTCCGCCCCGCCCACTAGCAGGCGCCATCAAGCTCTCGCATCGACCGCCATGGAACTTCCCAGTACACGCTTTCACTGCACCCTGACCACGCGCGCAATGCGCAGTGGGCGGGTTGGGAGTACCCCGGTCCAGTTCGGCTGACCGCTCGTCTCCCGGCCACCGCTGCGGTGCTGCCTCCGGGAGACGACGATGATCGACATTCTCGAGACTCTTGACCCTTACGTGTCCGGCCACCCGCCGCGCCCGACTTCATTGCCGTCGCGCAGCCGATGCGCCGCATGTCCGGCGCGCTGATCTATTCCAGCATTGCCACGGCCATGCTGTGCCCGACAGTTGCAGTCTGATTCGCCAGATCCTTCGTCCCCTCACTGAGAGGTAAAGCCCACCCGCTATGGACGCACCCAGTCAAACCCCAACACGCGAACCCGAACCTACCCTTGCTTGGGCGGGCCGGAGCCGACTGATGTCCTGACGGGGCGCGGTCGTCTTCCGGCGCGCCCGCGCCAAAGTGCAACCGCACGGAGACGACCCGATGAACACCAAGCCCGATACCTCCGAAACCTTCAAGTCACTGCCGCAGCCGGGGACCGACAACTTCGACGCCCTCCTTGCAGCCAACGCCGTGGCCCGCTGCCTGGACGAGGGCAAGATCGATTCCCTGAAGGTATGGCTGGCTGACCTGCAGCCGGCCGATATCGCCGAAATACTTTCTTACCTCGACCAACCGCATGCATCGCTGGCCCTGGCCCAGCTGGCACTCGAGGAGCGCGCGGTGGTGTTCGGCTACCTGCCAAACCCCCAACAGGCCGAACTGGTTGCGACCCTGCGACGCCAGGACTTGATCGAGCTCGTCCACGAGATGTCCGCCGACGAGCGGGCCGACCTGTTCAACGTCCTGCCCCCGGACGAGCGCGAGCGGCTGCTTCCGGCGCTCGCCCAGGCCGAGCGCGAGGACATCCGCCGGCTGGCCGCCTATCCGGAGGGCACGGCGGGCTCGGTGATGACGTCGGAGTGCGCCACGCTGGAGCTCTCGCTGACCGCGCGTGAGGCGATCGAAGCCCTGCGCCAGGTAGCGCCGGACAAGGAAACCATCAACACGGCGTTCGTCCTGGATGCCGACCGCCGCATCATTGGCCTGGTGTCTGCGCGACCTGGTGGTGGCCTTGCCCCACGTGCGCCTGTCGGAGTTGATGGAGACCCACGTGGTGACCGTGCGGGTGACCGACAGCGCCAAGCTGGCCGCCGAGAAGATCGCCCGCTACGACCTGGGTGTGCTGCCAGTGATCAACGGCGGTGACCGGCTGGTGGGCATCGTGACCGCCGACGATGCGATGGACGTGGCCGAGGCCGAAAGCACCGAAAGCACCGAAAGCACCGAAAGCTTCCACCGCGTGGGCATCGTCAGCCACCTCGGCGTGAGCCTGCGCGATGCCAGCACCTGGCTGCTGTTCCAGAAGCGAATGTTCTGGCTGGTGCTGCCGGTGTTCGGCAACATCTTCTCCGGCGCAGGCATCGCGTTCTTCGAGGACACGATCGCGGCCAACATCGACTGCCAGGCCAAGGTGGAGCTGCACTTGCGTGCGCTGCTGCTGCAGTCGGTGGCGGGTGGACGGCTGCGGCTGATGCGCCTGGCGAGTGAAGACCATGACGGCGATCCAGGTCGGGTCCGGCTGACGGTCGAGCTGAGCAGCCTTGAGCCGGCGGATGACGACCTCGAGCAGGCGATGCGACGCTTCGGGCTGGAGCCGGGGGTCAGCAGCATCGGCTGGAAGGCGACCACCCCGGTTGATCCCGGATGATCGGCTGCAACCCCCCTCGGGTGGCCTTCCGCCAGCCGCCCATCATCATGTTTTCGAAATCAACTGAAGTGATCCATGTTCCCGATCCATAGCGTTCTTGTTTCGACGTCCCGCCCCTTCAAGGCCATTCGGCTTGAGGGCCTGAATCGGCGCTTCCCCGGTGTCATCGTCAGTGCAATGCTCACCGCGGTCGTCACGGGGCTGTTGTTCGCCAGTCATGCCCATGCGTCCGGCGGACCTTACATCGTCGACGACGCCGATGTGATCGATCGCGGGACCTGCCAGCTGGAGTCGTTCTACTCACGCCTGGGCCCGGGTACCGGCCTGGCCTTCGTGGCGCCGGGATGCAACGTGGCGAACGTCGAATGGTCGCTTGGCCTCACGCGTGCACGCCTGGACGGATCGACCGACTCGGGTGTCGAGCTCCAGGGCAAGACCCTGTTGCGGCCAATCAGCCCCGGTGGCGTGGGCGTGGCGATCGCCGTCGGCGTCGGTCGTGGTCTCTCTGCGGGCGGCCGATTTTCGGACGCATTCGTGAACCTGCCGGTAACCTGGGAGCCCCTGGAGGCCCTGCGCGTGCACGCGAATCTCGGCACCGCCTACGAGCGCGTTGACGGTCGCCACACCACAACCTACGGCGTCGGCTTCGACTAGGCGCTCGGCGAGCGGCTGAACCTGCTGGGCGAAAGTTTCCGCGACGACCGCGGCTCCAGCGGCTACCAGCTGGGGCTGCGTCCGGTCGTTGTTCCCGAGCGACTGCACCTGGACGTGAGTTGGGCGCGCGAGCTGGAAGGGATCCCCGGGGGCTGGTGGACCGTGGGTCTGGTCTGGGCATTTTGAAGGGACGTGCTGGCGTTGGGGTACAGGGTTTCAGCGACTGCCCGCGGGTCGCCGAGGACGGCGGCCGCGTACCAGCGCGAGGCCAGGCCGGTCGGGATGGGCCGGCTAGGCGCTGGCGCTGCCGCGATGCCAGTACGCGTTCGCCGCGGCGAACGCGGGGCTGCTACAGGCCTGCGCCCGCCGCAACAGTGACGGGATCAGGTCGATGGCGTCCCGGCACCCGGCCGCCTGCGCTCAGCGCGGCGGCGGAAGCGTCAGCTTGCTGCCCGCCTTGACCCTCGCTGTCGCGCTGGCCGTGGCGCCATCGTTGTCGGTGACGGTCAGGGTGACCGTGTAGATCCCCGCCGTCGCATAGGTCTTGACCGGGTTGGCCTGCGTCGACGCGGTGCCGTCGCCAAAGCTCCAGCTGCGCGACGCGATGCTGCCGTCGACATCCGTCGACAGGTCGCCGAAGCGCAGCGTCAGGCCGTCGTTGCCGACCGAGAAACGGGCCACCGGCGCGACGTTGGGAGCGCCCCCGCCATCCAGGCCGTCGACGAACTGCGCGCCGGTCGCTGCCGGATCGAGCCAGTTCGACAGCCGCGTCGCCGCCGAGCCGCCGCCGATCCAGGACACCGCGACGCGACCGTAATAGTCGCTGTGGCTGGGACCCGTGGTGCTGCATGACGCCAGGCCGCCGTGGAGCTGGCCGATGACGCGCCTGTCCGGGCTGTACAGCGGCGAGCCCGAGGACCCGCCTTCGGTGGTGCCGATGCCGCCTGGTTGCCAGAACACCTGCAGGTGGGTATTGCCGGTGGTGCTGAAGTAGCCGCCGATCGACAGCGGGTCGACGGAGTGCGTGATGCGCTTTTCCGCCACGCGTGGGTGGTGGATGCTGGTCGCGCCATTGTACGAGATGTCGCGGCGGTCCCAACCGGCCCAGTACAGGTTGAAGTCCGGGTTGGCGGCGGTGGTGAGCTGGAGCAGCGTGAAATCCGACGCGGCGCTCGTGGCCAGCACGGTCGCGCCGGTCTGGTTCTGGGCCAGTGAACCGTCACCGTTCTGCCCGCTGGCGGGCGAACCGGGCGTGCGGCAGGTGGAATTCTGGTAGTTCCAGTAGACGACGATGCTCGCCGCCGCTGCCGCCGTGCCCATCGAGCAGTGGTGGGCGGTCAGGAAGTACATGCGGCGGTCGTTGGCGGTGGTATTGAGCAGGGAGCCGGTGCAGTAGAACGTGCCCAGGCGCGAATAGGCGCCGACCGAGCGGATCTGGTCGCGGTGGCCATCGCCCTGCGGGCAGGCGACGTCGATGTTGCAGCTGCCGGAGACGCCCTTGTCGTTGTCGATCATCCCGGCCTGCCGGGCGAGCGTGCCGAAGCCGACATAGTCGTGGTTGACCTTGGTCAACCGCAGCTTGAGTTCGGCGAGTCGCGCCCGCGGCACGACCACCTCCACCACCGCCTCGTCGCCAGCCACAACCGGCGTCCACAGCTGTCCATGGGGCGCGTTGTCGGCTGACGTGAAGGCGCGGACAAGCTCCGGCGGGGCCGCCTTCGGCATGCCGGCCGGGTAAACCAGCAGGTGCGCGCCCTCGGGCATGCGGTACTCGGTGAAGCCGAAGTTGAGCGACAGCGCGCCGGGCGACGCGACCCGCAGGCGCCAGACCAGCCGGTCGCCTGGAAGTTCGTCCCAGTCGCCGGCATTTGCGGGGGTGACGTCCACGGTAAGTGGTGCCGCGAAGCGCGGCGGCAGGTCGCGGCGCAGCGAGGCGTTGCGACGGTCTTCCGCGCGCAGGCGGGCGACGTCGACAGCCGGCATGCGCCGGACCTCGACGGTGTGTTCGGCGGGCAGCGCAGCCGCGAAGGCAGCCGGGCGCAGCGTGGTGTCGGCGGCGAATGCGGCGGCCGGCAGCAGCCCGGCGAGCGCAGCGAGCCAGGCGAGTGGAGTGCGGACGTTCAAGGCGTATCCCCGGAAGATGGAGGTAAGGCCACGTCGGCAGCGGACGCCGCCGACGGGGTCCCCGATCATGCACCCATCAGAACGTGATGGACCAGCTGTTGATGTAGCCGGTGTCGCCGCCGGCGTTGTCGTTGACCCGCAGTCGCCAGGTGCCGTTGCGCAGCTCGCTGCCAAGGTTCACCGAATACGTCCCGATGATGTTGTCCGCGCTGCCGCCGCTGCGGTTGCTCAGCGTGTACAGGCTGCCGTCGGGTGCGACCACCTGCACCAGCAGGTCGCCGCGGTAGGTGTGGCGGATGTCGACAGCGACCGCGGTCGGGTTGGGGGCATTGCCGGTGCGCCCGGACACCGTGATCGGGCTCTCGACGGTGGTGTAGTCGCGAATGCTGTAGTCGGCGGCGTTGGTGTAGGTCTGGGTGCCGCCGGTGGGCGGCGGGGTAGTGCCGCCAGCGACTGCGTCGACCGCCGCCCGGGCGTTGACGATGCCTGCGCCGATCGGCTGTGACGGCGTCGCCGGGAAAGGACGCGCGGTCGACTTCAGCGTCGCCTCGACCTGCGCAGGCGTGAGCGGCGTTGAGGCCCTGGACTGCATCAGGGCGACCACACCAGCGACGTGCGGCGCCGCCATCGAGGTGCCGCTATAGGACGCGTAGCTCTCGGCACCCGGGCCACTGCTGCCGCTGTTGAGCGTCGACAGGATCGACGACCCCGGTGCGGCGATGTCGATCAGCGCGCCGTAGTTGGAGAAGCTGGAGCGGGCGCCGGTGCTGGTCGTGGACGCCACCGAAACGATGTTGGCGCAGTTGCCGGGCGAGAAGCCGGAGACGTTGGCGTTGCTGTTGCCCGCAGCGATGACGATCGTCGCGCCGCGCGACACCGCCGAGTTGATCGCGTTCTGCGAGGTGGCGCTGCACGGTCCCGAGCCACCCAGGCTGAGGTTGATGACCTCTGCCGGATTCGGGTTGGCGGGCACGCCGGACACGGTGCCGCCGGCCGCCCAGATCATCGCGTCGGCGATATCGGAGTCATACCCGCCGCCCTTGCCGAGCACGCGGATCGGCACGACCTTGGCGTTGAACGCCATGCCGGCGACGCCCTTGCCGTTGTTGGTGACCGCGGCAATGGTGCCGGCGACGTGGGTGCCATGCCAGCTCGAAGGCTGGCCGCCGAAGGCGTCACCCGGGTCGGCGGGGTTCGAGTCGCGTCCGTTGCCATCGGCGGCGATCGTCGGGTCGGAGATGAAGTCGTAGCCGCCGATGATGTTGGCGTTGAGATCGCTGTGGCTGACGATGCCGGTGTCCAGTACCGCGACAACGACGCCGGCGCCGGTGCTGATGTCCCACGCCTGCGTGGCGTAGGTACCACCCGCGCCGGTGCCGAACCCGTACTGCTGCGAGAAACTGGTGTCGTTGGGCGTCAGCAGCGGGTGGTTGAGCCTGTCGATCTCGACGTACTCCACTGCCGGGTCGGCGGCAATCTGGCGCATCAACGACTCGGCCTCGACACCGTCGAGCTTGCGGTCCGTGCGGATGACGTCGGCGCCGACTGCCAGCCGACGCAGCTTCTCCATGCCCAGCGCGCGGCCCGCAGATGCCGGCACCGAGCGCGAGGCCTTGGCGAGCGAAGCCGACAGCGCGGCGGCGTCCGCCGACTGTGCGCTGCCCTCGCGGTACTTGACGATGAACCGGTCGAACTGCTGCGGCGCGGCTGCCGCGGCCGCGGCGTCCTTGCTCTCCACCGCACCCGCGGAAAAGGAGCAGGCAGCCGCGATGGCGGCGGCGAGGACGGTCGAACGCAGCGACACCTTGTTGCCAGACACATGGGACATCGTTGTGACTCCAGAGGAAGGACGCACCGCGAACTGCGGCAGGTGATCCGCGGCGTTTCGGGATCACCCGGTACCCGCCTCGAAAATGAATGCAGACGTGACAAACCTGTCCACAACCTGACGCTATGCGACACCGGACGCGCCTTGCAAGGTGCAGCCGCCGCAAACGACGCCCATGAATGTGCGCAGCGTCCCATTACCGGAACGCTGCTCAGCAATTTGCGTCAGGGCAACCAGATGACCCGGTCAGAGCATCCCGGTTTCGAGGCGCGCGGCCTCGGACATCATCATGCGGTTCCACGGCGGGTCGAACACCAGCTCGACGTCGGCCTCGGCCACCGTGGGGATCATCTCGATCTTGCTGCGCACGTCGTCGACGAGGATGTCGCCCATTCCGCAGCCTGGGGCCGTCAGCGTCATCCGCACCTCGACGAAGCGCGTGCCGTCGTCGCGACGTGTGACCTCGGCCTCGTAGATCAGGCCCAGGTCGACGACGTTGATCGGGATCTCGGGATCGAAGCACGTGCGCAGCTGCTTCCACACCAGCTGCTCGACGTCGGCATCGCCGGCGTCCTCCGACAGCTGGAGCGGCGGCGCGGGCTCCTTGCCGATGGCGTCGCCATCCGGGCCGGCGATGCGGAACAGGTTACCTTCGACGAACACCGTGTAGCTGCCTCCCAGTGCCTGCGTGATGTAGCCGACGCTGCCCGCGGGCAGCGTCACCGCCTCGCCCTGGGGCACCAGGACGGCAGCGCAGTCGCGTTCGAAGCGCACGGGTTCGCTGTTGCGGGAATACATGGCGACCAGCTGATGCCGCCGGCTTGCGGCGCGGACCC
>PPFU01000205.1_pt1 | contig 23939 bp, 19 predicted proteins | sample 1535991 | NCBI WGS metagenome assembly PPFU01 (sample SAMN04901290, study PRJNA319586) | Hypolithon metagenome, whole genome shotgun sequencing project. | isolation source: Antarctic Hypolithon | place: Antarctica: Miers Valley | collected 2014
GTCCCCGGCGGAGATCTCGTGTGCGTCGCGGCTGGGCTGGTGGTGTTGACACTGGATTCGGCGGTGCTGGTTGTCACCTGCGTTTTCGTTGTGGCTTTAAAGCCTTCCGCCGCGACGGCCTGCTTGAATGGCTCGGCCGACGTTGTCGTGAGCTGTTCGGCGATTCGGAACTCTTTTCTGATGGTGAGCGGCTGCGATTTTGTACCCACGCTCTCCTGAGCATTGGCACCAGCTGCGACAAGCAGGGGTACAACTACCAGCGACATAAACGTTCTTATGCGTCTCCTCTCAAAGCATGTTGACCGTTCTGGCCGTTGAATCTGCCGGTCGCTTGCTCCTTCCAGGCCGAAGCATCCGCCAAGGCTCCCAGGTGCTGCCTCGGGTACGAACCTAGAAATTCTCATGATTGTTGCTCTGTTCTGTTGGCCTGACGCCTGAGTTAACCGGACCCGCTGGGGCACTATCCGAAGCCGGTGATCGCCAGACGCCACCGAAGACGGCCAACGCGATACGGGTTCCGGTTGGAGCCATTTGTTAGGGAGCAGCGGAAGCGATGTCTTCCATGACAGAGCGTCCGTTCCGGGACGCCTGCCGAACGAAGACCCCACCCGCGCGGATCGTTCCAGAAAAGCAGTGCGAGACGCCGCTGCACGCCGGACATGGAGGTTGGCGGCGTTGCCATTGGCTGTGGACGTGGATCGAAGGATCGGCTGCGATCGTGAGTAAGGAGTTGGCATCACGGTGCTCCCGCGTAGATCATCTCGAACTGCAGCGCTGCGGACGGACGCTCGCTGGTCAGTAAGACCTCGCGCGTGCCATCGGCGATCGCACGACGATGGCCCGATGTCGGTTGTGCATTGCTGCCGCCGAGCCACGTTTCACTGCCTGCGGCGCGCTGGTCGGACATCGCCACGCTCACGAGGACGGCTGTGCCGATTGGCTGGTCGTGAATCAGGTATTCGCATGTGTACATGCCACTGGCATTGCGCATCGCTGGCTGCGTGTCAATCCTGGTGGGGCCACGGGGCCTCAAGTCGGCGGTAGGAGACGCGGAGATATAGAACGCAGCGCACGAGTTCGGGCCAGGATCGAACAGTCCGGCAGCATCCCTGTAGCCGTAGGCCGTGGGGTAACGCACCTGGATCCGAATCGAACCGTCCGGCTGGGCCAGTGCGTACGCTTTCGCATATTGGTCGATGTTGGCCGTGGCATGCGCCTCGCGCGGTAGCGAACTGCGACGGCGTTGGTCAGTGCCGGTATGAATGCGATCGCTTGCGGACCCCTGCGCGCGGTTTGCACGCGCACTGTCGCGGGCTTCTTGAACGCCCGAAGCGATGGCCTTGGCGAGCGCCTGCAATGCCGCATCACGCGTCTCCTGTTTTGTAGGAGGCGCGGGCGCCGGTGGTTGTGATGGCGTGGCTGGTGGTGTGCTGGCTGGGGGTGTCGTGTCTGGGGGTGTCGTCGGGATTTTGTTGCCCAGCCCCGTCACCGGCAGTTGACTCTGGCGGCATTGCGCCTCAAGGGCGGGCGCGGCAGGCGAATCGCGCCCACGGGCATCCCGCGCTTTATCGCAGATCGTCCATCCTGGTGGTGTGGACGCTGGACTTATTTTTTTGCCGAGACCGGTCACCCCCCCAGGCGCTGGCGCGCAGATCAATCCGAGCGCATCGATGTAAATACCTTCGCGGCCATGCAGGCCGACAGCGAACTGACCACCCGGGCATTGGGGACTAGTGTGGTTCGTGTCCAGGTCGTCGGCGGGCCCGAGTCGGGCGGCTGCAAACATGGGTGGTTTACTCACACTGCGGCAGTACAGCTTCAAGTCATTGACGACGTGGCGGCCTGCATCGATCCCCACATGCATGCTCCAGATCAAGGGCGCATCGAATGGGCACAGTACTCGCCGCGTGCCGCCGCCGAAGCCGCCGTGCCATTCACCCTCGACCACGCCTGATTCATCGGCGCACAGCGGCCGCAGCGCGTCAACATAGTCGCCCGATCGAACCTCTATGCCGGTCAGCACCGCCGGCGCGGCACAGCGTTCGCGGAATGCGCTGCCTCCCCCACCCCCGGTCGCTGCCAGATCACTTTCCGCGTGGGCACCACCCGTGGCGGCCAGCAGGACACAGATGCGAACCATGCGGCGGAACTGCGAGGCAAACATGCCTGGCGGCGGGGATGCGCAACCATTCTTCAATGAGTCGCTCGACACGAACCCATGGCTGTTCATAACTTCCCTCCCGAAGCCAGACACCGCTCTTCAAGGCTTGGAGCGACCGGCGATTTGCGTGCACGTGAATCGCGCGCGAGATCGCAAATCGACATCGGCAACTGGCCGTTGTCTTTTGGGATTGGCACCTTGGCCATTGCCTTGCCGGTGGCCTCATACGCAGCGCACTGGGCCTCGAGCGCTGGCGCAGCAGGCGATTCGCGTCCGCGGGCGTCGCGCGCCCTGTCGCAGATCGTCCATCCCGCAGGGCGCGCTGGGCCGGCGCCAACCTTGGCAATCGATTTCGGACGCATGCTGATGGGCGGTTCGCCGCAGATCAGGGCGATGGCATCCACCCAGATGCCTGAGCGCCCATGCATGCCCACTGCGACCTGGCCGTCCGGGCACAGCTGTGTCGCTTGGCCAGTTCCCGCAAACTTGGCCAGCAACCCACTTGGCCTGACCTGCGGCGCGTTGAACACAGCGGCGGGGCCGTTGCCGGTACCTTGGGTTGCGTCTGCGGTACCGCAGAACAGATGGATATTGTTGACGACGTACGTATCCACACCCTCCCACCGCACGAACATTCCCGTCACGATCGGCGTCTGGGCGGGGCAGGCCACGCTTGCAGAAACGCCGCCCGCTCCGCCGTGCCATCCGCTGGCAGGACTTGCCCCACTCACATCACGGGGGCCCGTGGCGGTGACGCATAACGGCCGGATGGCATCGACATCGTCTGCAGCGCGAACCTCAAAGCCGGCGAGGAGCTGACCAACGGGACAACGCGCTTCGAACTGGCCGCCGCCGCCACCTCCGATGGGGTTCAAGTAGCCATCCGCCCACGCATCGCTGGCCAAGGCGACCAAGAACGCCGCGACTGCGAGGCTCGGAACACCCGACATTCGAAGTGGTCGTGTGGTTTTCTTCAGGGTTGCATGCTTCATTTGATGCGTCCGGTGTGGGTCAAGGTAGAAACTCAAAGCCGGCCGATGGCGTTGCGCCCAAGCGACCGCAAAGCCGCCAGCGCGTGCGCACGATCGCTGCGTGTCAGTTCGTCCGACATCAGCACCAGGATCCGGCCGTCCTGGCGCGCCACCAGCATCGCGGTGTCGTTGAGGATCCCCCGCTTCGCATCCTGGGTTTCGACCACGGCGAAGGCCTGCTCGCCGATGCCGGTGATGGCTTCGAAGCGCACGTTGTCGGCCGCCGCGCGGTTGAGCGGATCGACGAAGCCGGCGGCGAGGCCACGGATTTCATCTTCGGCAGATGCGTCTTTCGCTGCCCATGACTGCAGCAGGAAACGGCTGGCCGGCGTTTGCCAGGCGCAGGCGGAGATGCCGTACTGCTCGCGTGTGGTTTCGCGTTCGCCGGGACTGGCGCCTGCGAAGACCTTGCGCACCTCGGTGTCGCTCAACAGGCGGCAAAGATTGTCGGGGTCGACTGGACCGGGGTCGGCTTCGGCAACGGGAAGCGCCGAGTTGGGTTCCACATCACCGGTCTTTGCCGCATCCGCTTGATCCGGCGACGGATTTGCGCATGCGGCCATGCCGATGGAAACAAGAAATATCGCAGCGAAACGGACGGGACAGTCACGTATGGGCAGGCGCATGGCGGTTCCGGATGCACAGCCGCGCGGAGATCGCCGGCTCTGCAGTCAAGAACACGGTGGCGGGCGCGATCCGGACACTCGCCCTTAGCGGGGTTTAGACCCGCAACCCGGGTAAGGCCTGGGCCGCATCCGGGGTTTTCCATACCGTCACGAAGAACCCCGGATGCGCTGTGCTTATCCCGGCTACGACTTGCTTTTACCTGCCACTGAAAGCCGACGCTGCAGTTCCCGCAGGGGTGCCCGGTATTGTTCGCCCAGTTCCTTGTGCTCGGCGTGGATGGCGAGAGCGTCGGTGGCCAGTGCCTGCGCTTGCTTCACTTGGCCAAGCGCGACGTAGCAGTCGGCCAGCGCGACCTGGGCGTCGGCGATATCCGGGCTTGAGGTCGCCAGCAATGCCTTGCGTGTCGCCAGTGCACGTTGCAGCAGCGGGAGTGCTGCAGCGGGGTTGCCGGCGTGCAGCGTCGCCTTGCCCTCTATCAGGTCGGCGCGCATCGCATGCCATTGGAGGTAAGCGCCGAGCCCACTTTTCGCGATCGCACTGCGTACGCGCTGGGTCAGTTGCGTCGCGGCACTGTCGCGGCCAGCGGCCTGCTCGATCTGCGCGGCAAACAATGACTGCTCGTTCGAAGTGAGCGAAATGGATGTTCCTTCTTCGGTGTCCACGAACAGTTCGCCGAGCAAGGCCCGCGCGAGTTCAGGCTGGCCTGTTGCCAGCGCCAGGCGGATGCGCATGCCGGTATTGAAGTTGAAAGGCAAGGTACGCGGCTCAATCCCCGATTTGAGTCTGATCGCGCTCGCCTCATCGAGATTGGCCCGTGACTCGTCGAGCCGACCCACCGCCAGCAGCGCCGATGCGGCGTACTCGAGCATGGTTGCCAAGTAGACGGTGTCGGGGCGATTGGCCCGTCGGTTGGTGATGGCGGCCTGCATATCGGCCAAGCCTTCTTCTAATCGTCCTATGCGCGCCTGCGCGTAACCATGCTCCAGCAAAGTTTGCGGTGTGTGGAATGGATCGTCCGCGCCGCGGATTTTCAGCGCGCTTTGCTTTGCGGCCTGCAGGAATGTCAGACCTTCCCGGGTACGACCCGTGTTGACAAGGAAGAAACCGAGTCGCATCCCCGTCTGCAGTGTATCGACGTGATCCTCGCCGTTGATCGCCCTGGCCGTATGCAGCGCGAGACGCGCGCTTTTTTCAGCGCCAGCCATGTCGAGCATCTCGGTCTGCGCTTGGCCTAGATAAGCGTACAGGCGCGGCAGGCTCGGATTGGGAAATCCTTCGGCTTGACGCGACACGTCGATGCCACGACTGAAGGATGCGGCGGCCTCACGCACCAGCCCGGTAGTCTCCTCGAGCACACCGCGCATGTAATAGGCTTCGGCCAAGTCGACCGATGCCGGTTTGGCTTCGAACAACCGCACGCTCTGCCGTGCATAGTCCAGCGCACGCGGCAGGTCCTCGCTTTGGTAGTGCTCGGCCAGCGAGCGCAATAGTGCAGCGCGGGTCACCGAGTTGAAATCCTGGTTGCGATCGAGGATCGCGCCAGCTTCATCTAGAACTTTCTTGCGTTCATTGACGACGTTGGACGCATGCATCGAAGTGGCCAGTTCAATCAAAGCACCGGCAGTTTCGGTGGAATGAGTCCCATGCAGGCTGCTTGCCAGCAACACCGTCTCGCGACGCAGTCGGACCGCCTCATCGTCCAGTTCCAGATCGTCGTAAAGTTGGCTCAGCAGGCGCAACACATTGAGTTTCGCGGCCGGCGCGTCATGCATCTCGGTATCGATTTTCTTTGCGCCGAGATCGAGCAGTTGTCGTGCCGTCGTGTCGCGTGCCTTGACCGGATCTTCTTGGGTACTGGCATTGGCGCGGAATATATCGCCCATGAACTGTTGCACCGCCTCTGCCGTCCTAGCCTCCGTTTCAGCGCGCTGCGCCTGCCAGGCGGTGCCGGCCAGTCCCGCGACCAGCGAGACGATCAACGCGGCGACGCCCGCGACGCCCCATCGATAGCGACGCATGAAACGTCCAAACACATACATCCGCGCGCCCTCGCGCGCGACCACCGGCTCGCCGTGCTCGTGCCGGCGTACATCGACCTGCAGACCGGCCACTGTGGCGTAACGGTCTGCAGGTTCCTTGCGCAAGGCCTTGGCGACGATCGCATCGAGATCGCCGGTGAGCAGGCGCGCAGGCACCGGCGGCGACGGCACGTTGCCTGCGACCTCACCCGGCGCGGGCGCGGTTTCGTGCAGGACCTTGTCGATCGCGGTGGCGATGGCGAGCTGCCCGGTCAGCCACGGCAACCGGTCGGTCAGCAACTCGAACAGCAACACGCCGAGCGCATAGATGTCGGTCGCCGTACTGACGGCGGCCTGCTTGAGTTGCTCGGGCGCTGCATACGACAAGGTCAGCGGCGTGTTGCGGGTGGCTTCCTCGACGGTGCCGGACAGCAGCTTTGCGACGCCGAAGTCGAGCAGCTTGGCGCGGCCGTCGGCAGTCACCAGGATGTTGCCGGGCTTGAGGTCGCGATGGATCACCAGGTTCTGGTGCGCATACGCGACCGCTTCGCAGACCTGCATGAACAAGCCGAGCCGTTCATGCAGCGTGGCCTGGCGCTCCCTGCACCAATCGGTGATCGGCATGCCATCGACCAGTTCCATCACCATGTATGGCCGGCCGTCGTCGCAGACGCCTGCGTCGTACAAACGCGCGATGCCTGGATGTTCCAGCGTGGCCAGGATGCGGCGCTCGCTGACGAACAGGCCAAGATGTTCGACCGCGTCCTGACGCAACAACTTCAGCGCAACGCGATGCTCGAACTGTCCATCCGCGCGTTCGGCGCGGTACACCTCGCCCATGCCGCCACGGCCCAGCAACGACGACACCTGATAAGCGCCGATCCGATGGCCCGGTGGCAGGTCTTCTGCAGGCCCGCGCCGTGAAATGGCATCCACTGCCGGCCGGTCCAGGAGATCGCCGCGAGTCCGCAGGTCCGCAAGCAATGCCAGCACTTCCTCGCGCAAGCGCGGGTCTTCCGTGGTCTGCTGTTCGACGAAGGCGGCGCGGTCGGTGGGCGGCAGCGCAAGCACCCGATCGAGCAGGCGATCCACCTCTGCCCAGTGCCGCACGGCTCCCTGATCACTCATGATGATTCCCACCGCATTGCGCCGGATGCCAGCGTACTCCGGTCGTAACGTCAGAAATGGCCTGTGGCGGACGGATCGGTATGCCAGAATCGCCTCGCGCCCATGAACCAACCAACGTCAGACAGCTCGCCGCCCGCCCACTCTGCCGAAGACGTGCAGCGCATGGCCGAAGAACTGATGCCGCTGTATTACGCGGACGTCAGGCGCCTGGCGCGGCATGAACGACGGCGTGTCAGCGCCGGCGACACATTGCAGACCACTGCGCTGATCCATGAGGCCTATCTCAAGCTTTCGCGCGCCGATGCCTTCAACGACCGCGCGCATTTCCTGCGCGCCTCGGCGCTGGCAATGCGGCATGTGCTGATCAATTATGCGCGCGAGAACCTGGCCGAGAAACGCGGCGGCGGCGCGGTCGTCGAATCGTTGACTGCTTCCAACGATATCGGCGTCGAGGACGACCAGGCGCTGATCGACGTGCATGAATCGCTGGACCGGCTGGCGCTGCTCGATACGCGTCTGGCGCAGGTGGTCGAATGCCGCTTCTTCGCCGGCTTCAGCGAGGAGGACACCGCGGTTGCGCTAGGCGTCAGCGACCGGACGATACGGCGTGACTGGATCAAGGCGCGCGCGTGGTTGCGACGCGATCTTGCCGATGGTGACCTCGCCACGCGGGAAGGCTGACCTTGCGCCTGCCGAGACCACGTTGCATGGATCGATCCACGTGATTGCGCGCGACAACCCGGCTCCACTCGACGGGCTTGCGATCGGCGCATCGCTTGCGACACTGGATGCAATTGCGGGATACGGAGGCGTGGCGGATGGCGCACTGGGCTGGCGCGACGGCGTGCTGGCTTATGTCGGCCCGCGTTCCGCCTTGCCTGCCAGCGCGATGGCCGAAGCGCGGGAGGTGATCGATCTCGGCGGCGGCTGGATCACGCCGGGCCTGGTCGATTGCCATACGCACCTGGTGTTCGCTGGCGATCGCGCGTCTGAGTTCGAGCAGCGCCTGAAAGGCACGAGTTACGAGTCGATCGCCAAGGCGGGTGGCGGGATTTTGTCCACCGTAGAGGCAACGCGCGCCGCGAGTGAGGACGAATTGCTGGCGGCCTCCCTGCCACGTGCACGTGCATTGCGCGACGACGGCGTTACCACGCTGGAAATCAAGTCCGGCTACGGGCTGGACTTGGACAACGAACGCAAGATGCTGCGCGCTGCGCATCGCATCGGCGGGGAACTCGGTATCACGGTGCGCACCACGTTCCTCGGCGCGCACGCGTTGCCGCCGGAATATGTCGGCCGCTCCGACGGTTACATCGATGCGGTCTGCGACTGGCTGCCGCGTCTGCATGCCGAGGGCCTGGTCGATGCGGTCGACGCGTTCTGCGAGGGGATCGGTTTCACTCCTGCGCAGACGCGACGTGTCTTCGAGACCGCGCGTGCACTTGGTTTACCGGTGAAATTGCATGCCGACCAGTTGAGCGATCTGGGCGGCGCGGCACTGGCGGCGGAATTCGGCGGCCTGTCGGCCGATCATGTCGAGCACACATCATCCACAGGCGTACGCGCGATGGCCGATAACGGCACCGTTGCCGTCTTGCTGCCGGGTGCATTCCACGTGCTGCGCGAAACGAGGTTGCCGCCGCTCGATGAATTTCGTGCGCAGGACGTGCCGATGGCGATCGCAACCGACTGCAATCCCGGGACTTCTCCACTGCAGTCGTTGCGCCTTGCGATGTCGCTGGCCTGCACGCATTTCCAGTTGACGCCGGAGGAAGCGCTGCGCGGCGCGACGGTCAATGCGGCGCGCGCGTTGGGATTGCAGGATCGCGGTGTATTGCGCGTGGGCGCGCGTGCGGATTTTGTACACTGGACCATCTCGCATCCGGCCGAGCTGTGTTACTGGCTTGGCGGCGATCTTGCTGCAAAGGTTTACGCTAACGGAACACGACTCTTGTAGGAGCGTCCCATGGCCGCGATGAGGCGTTACCCGGACAGCCTCATCGCGCCCATGGGGCGCTCCTACAAAAACAAGGGCGTGCGATCAATTCGCACCTGCATGACCATTGGAGGTTCTATGCGTTTTATCTTGATCGTTTTCGGGTGCCTATTCGGTTTTTCGGCGATCGCCGCCAAAGCTACCGATGCGGCCAGAACACTCGCGCAGGACGCCATCATCGTCGACACGCACATCGATGCGCCCGGCATCCTGATGGAGCGCTGGTCGGATCTTGGCATCGACAGCCCGAAAGCGGAGTTCGACTATCCGCGCGCGCGGCTGGGTGGCCTTGATGTCGCCTTCATGTCGATCTACACGTCCGCCAACGACGACGAGACAGGCAAGGCGTGGCAGGTTGCCCACACACAGATCGATGCGATCGAAGCGCTGGTCGCGCGACATCCCGACAAATTTGCGGCATTACGTTCGCCCGGCGACGCCGAGCGTCTGCGCACAGGCGGGCGCGTTTTGCTGGCGCTGGGCATGGAGAATGGCGCGCCGATCGGCGACGACCTCTCGCAACTCGCGAAATTCCACGCCCGCGGCGTGCGTTACATCACGCTGGCGCATAGCCGCAGCAATCGCATCAGCGATTCATCTTACGACCCGAACAAGCGCTGGCAGGGATTGAGTCCGTTCGGCGAAAAGGTTGTGGCCGAGATGAATCGGCTCGGCATCATGGTCGATGTGTCGCACCTCTCCGACGATGCCGTCCGCGATGCGATCGCGATCAGCAAAGTTCCTGTGATCGCCAGCCACTCGGCGCTGCGGCATTTCACGCCAGGCTTCGAGCGCAACCTCAGCGACGACCTGGCCAAGCTGATTGCGAAGAATGGCGGTGTCGTGCAGATTCCGTTCGGCATCGCCTTCGTCGACCCGAAAGCGGCGGCGGATACACAGGCGCATTTCCGCGCCCGGGACCAGTTCCACAAGCGCAATGCCGAGCGCAAGGCCGCGGGCCAGCCGCTGGAAGAAATTGATGTATTCGAGCAGCAATGGAGCAAGGATCATCCGGTGCCCGATACGCAGATCGGTGCGGTACTCGATCAGATCGATTACGCGGTGAAGCTGGTCGGTGCCGATCATGTCGGATTGGGTTCGGATTTCGACGGTGTCAGCGGCGAATTGCCTGAAGGTTTACGCACCGTTGCGGATTTCCCGAACCTCATCGCCGGCATGCAGGCGCGCGGGCATGGTGATGCGAACATCCGCAAGATCCTCGGCGGCAATCTGTTGCGGGTGTGGGCGGCGGTAGACGCGGCCGCGAAATAATCTCGGCTCTTCCCCTTCGAGGGGTGAGGGCGAATCGCTTGCGAATCAGTGGCTCGCATCCAACCGACGCCGTGCCGCTATGCGCGAGAACCGGATAGGCCGGGATGGCTTGGTGTTTTCCAACAGTTGCAGGGCTGCCATCCCATCAAGGAACACCCTCCCCGCCCTCCCTTGAAGGGGAAGGCCTGGAACGAAAAGCCCCGCAATGCGGGGCTTTTTTGATTCAAGGCCTGCCGGGAATCAGCTTGCTTTCGCAGCCGTCTTCTTGGCAACGACCTTCTTGGCCGGCGCCTTCGTTACCGACCTGGTGGCGGTCTTCTTCACCACAGGTGCCGTCGCGGTGCCTGCTGCCTTCTTCGCGACATGCGAACGCGCGTTGCCATAGCTGGAAACGCTGCGCTTGCCCTTGGCGGTCTTGCGGTCGCCCTTGCCCATTCGTCTTGCTCCCGATCTTCATTAATTGAAAAGTGCATGCGGATGCGCGCACTTCATGCAAGGCAATCCAGCATCCTCGCGAGGGCGCAAAGCCTAACACAGCGAGGCTTCCGATCTGCCGGCGTTCGGTTCCGGCGCACTCAGGTTCAGGGCGATGGCGGCTGCGCGGCAGCGGCGTGGGTCAGCCGCAGGTTGATGAAATGCGCGGCCGCGAGCAGCAAACCGCCGATGGTCATCACCACCGCATGCGAGATGCCGTGGTTATGCAACGGGGTGAACGCGCCCAACCAGACCAGGCCCAATCCCGGCAACAACCAGAGCCACGCCCGGAATACCCGATGCCGGCGATAGCCAAGCGTCAGTGTGCTCGCGCCCAGCAGCGTGGCGAACACAACAAAGGCCTGGTCGATATCGATCCAGCCACCGAACTTGAGTCCGAAGGCGGGTAACAGCGCCAGCACCAGCGGCAGCACCGCGCAGTGCACGGCGCACAGGAAGGATGCGGCAAAGCCGACACGGTCGGCACTTCGTAACACGGAGGGTTGGGCGGGCATGACGTTCGGCGGTGGCTTTCCAGAATGTAACATTATAACATCTCGATTCCTCACCAAAGTGTATCGCATGCCCATGAAGAACCGATCGACGCCACCACGCAATGCCCTGTTCCTGGCCATGGGATTTTGTCTTGTGTCGGCCACGGCCAACGCACAGGACGACCAGCACCTGCAGGAGCCCAAAACGCTGGACACTGTCGTGGTCACGGCGTCCCCTCTGCGCGGCACGGCAGAGGATCTGGCGCGTCCTGTCGAGGTGCTGGCGGGTGAAAAGCTCGACGAGGCCAAGGCCAACTCACTCGGCGAGACGGTCGGCAAGCTACCGGGTGTGCAGTCGTCGTACTTCGGTCCCGGCGTTGGCCGTCCCATCATTCGTGGCCTCGACGGCGCGCGGGTTCAGGTCCTCAGCGGAGGGCTCAGCAGCGGCGATGTGTCGACGGTCAGCGTCGATCATGCGGTCACGATCGAGCCGTTCCTGGCCGAACAGATCGAGGTGCTCAAAGGTCCCGCCACGCTGTTGTATGGCAGCGGCGCGATCGGCGGCGCGGTCAACGTCGTCGATGGCCGCATCCCCGAAACCATGACCGAGCAACCCTTGCAGGGCCGCGCCGAAGTGCGCGGGGGGAGCGTCAACGACGAGCGCACCGGCATGCTGCGCGTGGACGGCAGTACCGGCACGGGGCTGGTCTTCCATTTTGACGGGCTGTTGCGCGAGACCGGCGATTACGAGATTCCCGGTTTCAGCGAAAGCGCCGAACTGCTGGCCGAAGAAGGCGAAACCCCAGACCCCGCCACGCGCGGCGTTCTGCCCAATAGTGCGCTGCGCACCAACAGCGCGGCGATCGGCGCGTCCTGGGTCGGCGAGCGGGGCTTCATCGGCGCCGGCTACAGCCTGTTCAACACCCGCTACGGTATTCCAGGCCATGCGCACGAAGAGGAGCACGAGGAAGATCACGAGGAAGCCGAGACGGAAGACGGCGTGCGCATCGTCATGGACCAGCGCCGCACCGAACTGCGCGGAGGCCTGGACGATCTGGGGCCATTCGAATCGCTGCGCGTGAAGTTCGCCAACACCGACTACACGCACACCGAATTCGAGGGCCGCGAGATCGGCACGGTGTTCGACAACACCAGTGACGAGGCGCGCCTTGAACTGGTGCACGCACCTTGGGGCGGGTGGCGCGGCGCGATCGGTCTACAGTGGGGGCAGCGGGATTTCGATGCGGTCGGCGCTGAAGCTTTCGTCCCGCCCACGCAAGGCGACGATCTCGGCGTGTTCTACTTGGGTGAACGCGACTTCGGACCGGTGAAGGTGGAAGTTGGCGCGCGCCACGATCGCAATCGCGTGCAAAGCGAACCGCATCCGCTGGCGCCGCTGCGCCGGACCACGCGCGAGTTCGATACCAACAGCGTATCCGGCGCGTTGCGCTGGGAGATCGATGACGCCTTCCACGTCTCGTTGGGACTGGATCGCGCGCAGCGCTCGCCGACGGCCGAGGAGCTTTACTCGAATGGCCTGCATGTCGCCACCGACCGCATCGAGATCGGTGAAGACAACCTGCGGCCGGAAACGGCTAATCGCGTTGAACTGGGCGCGCACTGGCACAGCGACCGCGTCAAGCTCGGGATGTCGCTCTACACCATTCGCTATGACGATTTCATTTATCTCACTGGCCTGGAATCGGTGAGCACGCCTGGCACGCAGCTGACAGCGGACGGCACGGTGGTCAACCTGTGGGCGCAGAATGATGCGCGCTTCCACGGCGCGGAAGCGGAAGCGGATTTCAGGCTGTTTAAAGGAGCCTACGGCGATTGGGACCTGCGGATTTTCGGCGACTACGTGCGCGGCAAACTCAATGGCAACGGCACTCGCGATGTCACGTTGCAGGTGTTCCATGAAGACCACACGGACCAGCTTGACGCGCGCCTGCAACTTGGCGGCAACCTGCCGCGCATCGCCGCCCCGCGTGTGGGTGCCGAACTCCGCTGGAAACGCGGAGGACTGCGCCTGTCGCTCGGTGGCGTGCACTACTTCGAGCAGGACGACGTTGCGGCGCTGGAAGCGAAGTCAGCCGACTACACCCTGGTCGACGCACACGCTGCCTGGCACGTCGATACACCGGCCGGCAACGGCTGGGAACTGTTCCTCGACGGCAACAATCTGCTTGATGAAGAAGCGCGGCCGCACACCTCATTCCTGCGCAATATCGCGCCGCTGCCCGGACGCGGCGTGACGTTCGGGGTGCGTGCTTTCTTCTGAGTGTCGCCTCCCGTGCGCCACGACGGCGTTCCCCCGATGCCGGCCTGGCGCATGTGGAGGCTCTTTTCACAGCTGCGACTCGACGTTGAGTCGTTCGCCTCTTCGTGGAAGTTCACTAGCGGGACGAAAAGGCCTCAACTTTTACTCCGCTGCGCAGTTTCGCAAAGCCCGGGCCGCATGCCCGATCCCACGAACAGGCGCCTGATCCAGCCTAGTGGCCGCCGCGTGCGCAGGGGTGCGTTTAACCCTTGGCCCCGGCAAACGCCGGCAACCGAGGATCCCCCATGAAACGTCGCGTCGCAGCACTCGTCCTATCGGCCACCCTCTGTACCGCCTTGATCGCCTGCAACCCTGGCGCGCAGGACGCCGCTGCCCCAGGTGCCGGTACCCCATCCGAGCCGGCTGACGGCAACCAATCCGGCCCCGATTCCCGCCCGGCCGCTCCCACCGACCTCGAACAACTGGCGCAACGCCTGGTGACGCAGAGCGCGGCGGTGAAGGAAGGCGACGTGGTGATGATCACCGGTCGTTCGCACGACGCCGAACTGATGGAGAACATCGCCGTCAACGTGCGCAAAGTGGGCGGATTCCCGTTGGTGGAATACAGCAGCGACCGACTTGCCAAGCGCATGTTCTTCGACGTACCCGAAAAGTACGACACGCAGACCGATGCTTTCGGCAGCAAGCTGGCCGAGGTGATCGACGTGGTCATCACTATCGGCAACGGCATGACCCAGGATCTCTTCGAAGGCGCGGACCCCAAGCGCATGGCGGCGCGCGGCAAGGCGGGCGAAGCGGTCGGACAAGCCTTCATGAAGAACAATGTGCGCACCGTGGAAATCGGCAACAACCTGTATCCCACCGCCTGGCGCGCCGAGCGCTACGGCATGGACGAGGACGCGTTGTCGAAGACGTTCTGGAACGGCGTCAACATCGACTACGCCGAATTGCAGACGCGCGGCGAACAGGTCAAGGCGGCGCTGGCGGCCGGCAACGAAATGCACATCACCAACCCCAACGGCACCGACCTGAAACTGCGGGTGCAGGGGCGGCCGGTGCTGGTCAGCGACGGCATCATCTCGCCTGCCGACATGAAGCTCGGCGGCGCGGCGATGGCGGCTTACCTGCCTGCCGGCGAAGTCTTCACCACGCCCGTTGCAGGCACTGCCGAAGGCAAGGTCGTGCATAGCCGCGACTTCTATCGCGGCAAGCAGATCGACAACCTGACGATGACGTTCGCGGGCGGAAAGATGACCGGCATGACCGGCTCGGGCCTTGGCTTCGCCGACTTCAAGGCCGAATACGACGCGGTTAGCGATGCGCGCAAGGACCTGTTCGGCTACGTCGACCTCGGCATCAATCCCAACGTCAAGCTGTCTGCCGACAGCAAGGTCGGCAACTGGGTGCCCGCCGGCACGGTCACCGTCGGCACCGGTAGCAACACCTGGGCTGGAGGCGACAACTCGGTGCCGTACGGCTCAACGATCTACCTGCCCGGCAGCACGGTGATGCTGGACGGCAAGGCGATCGTCGAAAATGGGGTGTTGAAGCTCTGAGCGGGACGCTTGCGACGCTGTCTTCCGACGGCGTCGCAAGTCTGCCTGAGGGTGACGGCACGACTTCGGATCAGCACTCGATCGTCGATGCGGACGTTTTGAAACAACCCAAGGTTGGTTGTTGATGACCGATTCCCGCCGAAACCGAAGCGGAGAACCAAGTTCCCCTCCGAAGCTCCCAACGATTCAATCAGCCGCGCAGTTGCCGCACAAGCCATGCACTTCCAGCGTCTGCGCCTGAGGGCGGAAACCGAGCGTGCGGGCCTGCGCATCGAGAATCGCGACCACGTCGACATCTTCCAGCTCGACGGCGATGTGGCAGCTGTCGCAGATCAGGAACGGCACCGAATGCTGCGCCGCATTTGGATGATGGCAGGCGACAAAGGCGTTGACCGATTGCAGTTTGTGGATGAAGCCGTTGGCCAGCAGGAAATCCAGCGCGCGATACACCGTCGGCGGCGCCGCCGCGCCAGCGCCCTCGCCTACGCGCACCTGTTCGAGCAGGTCGTAGGCTTTCAAAGGTTTTTCACCCGCCGCGACCAGGCCAAGCACGCGCGCGCGGATCGGCGTCAGCCGCAGGCCGCGTTCATGGCAAGCACGTTCCACCGCGGCGACGAAACCGGCGCCGTCGTGGACATGATGTTTGGGTTCGATGCACGCGAGGCGGATCATGGGGGGATGATGGTGGCGATACGCAGTGGACTCAAGCCCGTGGACACTACGAGTCGGCGAACGAAGTTCCGAAAAACCCGGCAGAACGCGTCATTCCCGCGCAGGCGGGACTGCGGAGGCAGGATGCCGCAGCGAACATTCGCCAAGTGACGGGCCCGAAGGGCGCGCCGCAGCAGCGGCGCGTCATCCCGCGCCCTTGCCCTCGAAGCTGAAGTCTCTGGATCCCCGCCTTCGCGGGGATGACGATACGGTTGCTTCATTGCCCAGACTTGCCGCAGAAAACGCTGATTCAAGCCGGAATGCGCAATAGCGCCGCATCGATCCTCTTCAACGCTTCGCCCTGCCCTGCCAGATACACCGTGTGCGAAATATCCGGGCTGACCTGTGTCCCTGTGATCGCCACGCGCAACGGCTGCGCGATCTTGCCCATGCCGATGCCGAGCGCTTCGGCGGTCTCGTGCAAAGCCGCACCCACTGTCTCCGCCGTCCACGTCGTCAACCTCGACAATCGCACGCGTGCGTCCGCGAGCGGCGCTGTCGCGGCACCGGTGAGATGTTTCGAAACCGCGGCATCGTCGTAAGCCTGCAACGGCCTATACCAGACAGCGGCGCGCTCGGACATGTCCTTCAGGGTCTGCACGCGATCGCGCAACGCGATGACGACATCGACAGGAGCCGGCCCCTGCGACAGGTCGTAACCGTGGTGGTGCAGGTGCCATTCCAGGTGTTTGGCGACATCGGCCGGATCGTCGTTCTTCAGGTACTGCTGGTTGAGCCAGCCGAGCTTTGCCGGATCCAGCCGTGATGCCTTGGCGTTGACATCCTTGAGGTCGAACAGCGATGTCATCTCGTCGATCGAGAAGATTTCCTGGTCCCCATGCGACCAGCCCAGCCGCACTAGGTAGTTCAGCAGCGCATGCGGCAGGTAGCCCTCGTCGCGATATTGCATGACATCGGCCGCGCCGGTGCGCTTGGACAATTTCGCGCCATCCGGATCGAGGATCATCGGCAGGTGCGCGAAGTAAGGCACGCGCGCGCCCAGTGCCTGGTAAATGTTCACCTGGCGCGGCGTGTTGTTGACATGGTCGTCGCCGCGCACCACGTCGGTGATCCGCATGTCGATGTCATCGACGACGACCGCGAAGTTGTAGGTGGGGTACCCGTCGGAGCGGAAGATGACGAGGTCATCGAGTTCGTCGTTGCTCCACTCGATGCGGCCCTTGACCTTGTCCTCGAACACGACCGTCCCGCCCTGCGGATTCCTGAAGCGGATCACGCGATTGGGATCATCCCGTCTCGCTTCATCAAAGCCGGCTTCGCCGCGATCGCGATACGCGCCGTTGTAACGCGGCTTCTCATTGGCGGCCATCGCCGCCTCGCGCATGGCTTCGAGTTCCTGTTTCGTTTCGTAGGCGTAGTACGCGTGACCGGAAGCGATCAGTTGTTCGGCGGCCTCGCGATAACGGTTGAGGCGTTGCGTCTGGTAGATCGGACCTTCGTCGTAATCGAGGCCCAACCACGCCATTGCCTCAAGGATCGCGTCGATCGCCTCCTGCGTGCTGCGGTCGCGATCGGTGTCTTCGATGCGCAGGATGAACTGCCCGCCGCGGCGGCGCGCCTCCAGCCAGCAATACAGCGCCGTGCGCGCGCCGCCGATGTGCAGATACCCGGTGGGACTGGGGGCGAAACGCGTGCGACAGGTCATGCATGGGCCAATAACGTTGAATGTGCGCGATTTTACCGGAGCCGGTGCTCGTCCTCTTGCCTTTTATGCCGGGGGCTTAAAATGCGCGCAATGACCACATTCTTCATCTCCGACCTGCACCTGGACGCCGAACGTCCGCAGATCACGCGGTTGTTCAGCGAATTCGTCGACTCCGAGGCGCGCCATGCCGATGCGCTATATATCCTGGGCGACCTGTTCGAGGCCTGGGTCGGGGATGACGACCCTTCCGAGGTCGGCAACGTCGTGGCGAACAAGCTGCGTGTTGTGAGCGACAGCGGCGTACCGGTGTACTTCATCCGAGGCAACCGCGACTTCCTTGTCGGCGACGACTACGCACGACGTGCGGGCATGACGATCCTGTCCGATCCCGCCGTGGTGATGCTGCATGGAAAACCGGCGATGCTCATGCATGGCGACACGCTGTGCACCGACGACGTCGCCTACCAGCGGTTCCGCGCGCAGACCCGCCATCCCGACTGGCAGAAAGCATTCCTCGCGCAACCGCTTCCCGCGCGACTTGCCTTCGCGCAACAGGCACGCGCGGCGAGCAAGGCGCATCAGTCGAGCCTGCAATCGCAAGGCTCGATGGAAACGATTACCGACGTGACCCCGGCCTCGGTGGACGCCACTTTCAGCCGCTACGGCATCGATACGCTCATCCATGGGCACACGCATCGCCCCGCCACGCATGCGCATGCCGGCGGACAGCGCATCGTGCTCGGCGACTGGTATGAGCAGGGATCGGTGCTGCGCGCGGATGAACATGGATTGGCGTTGCATGCACTGCGCTGAAGTCCATCAAGGTTGCAAAGTCTGCAGGTAATCGAGCTCGCTCGAATTGAAGCCCGCCGCAAGACGGGCTTCGTCGTTGAAGGGCCCGCGCAGCGAACCGCGTGCATATTCCGTCAGCAGCGCCTTGAATGTCGTGTCCGGCTCAAGCCCGCGCTGCGCGCAGTACCAGCGGAACCAGCGCGAACCGGCCGCGACATGGGCGACTTCCTCGCTCAGGATGATGTCGAGGATGCCTGCAGTGGCGTTGTCGCCCAACCCATGCAATTTGACGATCATCCCGGGCGTGACATCGAGACCCCGCGCCTCCAGCACGCGCGGTACCAGCGCCATGCGGATCATGCCGTCATGCGCAGTCTGCTCCGCCATGTCCCACAAGCCGTTGTGCGCGTCGAAATCGCCGTAGTCGTGGCCGAGTTGCAGCAATCGCTGGCGCAACATGACGAAATGGCGAGCCTCGTCATCGGCGATCGATACCCAGTCGACGTAGTACGCGTCCGGCATGCCGCGAAAGCGGTACACGGCATCCCAGGCAAGATCAATCGCATTGAATTCGATGTGCGCGATGGAATGGACGAAGGCGGCGCGGCCCTCGTTGGAACCGAAACCGCGTTGCGGGAGGGCGCGCGCAGGCACGAGTGCCGGACGCACGGGGCGGCCGGGCATTCGGATGGGTTCAGGTGTTGAGGCGTCATCTTCGGTCAACATTTCGTTGCGCGCGAAAGCTTGGGCAGCCTCATGTGTCAGGGCGAGTTTGTCTTCGATCGTGGCAGCATCGAGGCAATCGCGTGCGGCATCGAATAAAGAGGTCATCGTCTCTCTGTCCGGTTTTCGCGCCCCTCATTCCCGTGAGGACCGGAACCCGGTGAGTTCAAACAGTGAAAAACCAAGGTCACTGGATTCCCGCGTTCGCGGGAATGACGAGTCGGGCATTCATGTGAGCAGCGATGTCCCATAAGCGGGGATGCCCAGAAAAATTTACGACGCCACTCGCCGCTTCCGCTTCGCTTCGTCCGACCGCAACTGCTGGATGCGCTCGAAATACCCCGGCTCGATCCCGGTCACGTATTCCCCGCTGAAGCACGAGCTGTCGAACTTGCGGCCCGGATGCTTCGGGCCGGCCACCGCGGTTTCGAGGTCGGCCAGATCCTGGTAGATCAACCAGTCGCAGCCCAGGAATTCTTCGATTTCCGCCTCGCTGCGCCCATGCGCGACCAGTTCGTCGACCGACGGCATGTCGATGCCATAGATGTTGGGGTAACGCACCGGCGGCGCGGCCGATGCGAGGTATACCTTGCGCGCGCCGGCGTCGCGCGCCATCTGCACGATCTGCTTGGACGTGGTGCCGCGCACGATTGAATCGTCGACCAGCAGCACCACGCGGTTCTTGAACTCCAACGGGATCGGATTGAGCTTGCGACGCACCGATTTCGCGCGCTCGCCCTGCCCGGCCATGATGAAGGTGCGGCCAATGTAACGGTTCTTGATGAAACCCTCGCGATACTTCACGCCAAGCAGGCTGGCGATTTCCAGCGCCGCGTCGCGCGAGGTGTCTGGGATCGGGATGACGACGTCGATATCGTGGTCCGGACGTTCGCGCAGAATCTTTTCGCCGAGCGTCACGCCCATGCGCATGCGCGCCTTGTGCACCGAGATGTCTTCCATCATCGAATCGGGTCGCGCGAAGTACACGTACTCGAAGATGCACGGCGTGTGTTCCTGCGGAGCCGCGCAGATCTGCGCAAACAGTTCACCGCGCGGCGTGATGACGATGCCCTCGCCCGGCGCGACGTCGCGCACGCGCTCGAACCCGAGGATGTCGAGTGCGACCGATTCCGAGGCGATGGCGTATTCGTTGCCGGCATCGGTGGTGCGTTTGCCCAGCACAAGTGGACGGATGCCGTGCGGATCGCGGAATGCGACCAACCCCAGTCCAAGCACAGTGGCGACCACGGCATAGCCGCCCTTGGCACGACGATTGACGCCTTCGACGGCGCGGAACACGGCCTCCGGCGTCAACGCCTTCTGCGTATCCAGCTCGTGCGCGAACACGTTCAAAAGCACTTCCGAATCGGAATCGGTGTTGACGTTGCGGCGGTCCTGCTCGAACACCTCGCGCCGCAATGCATCGGTATTGATCAGGTTGCCGTTGTGTGCCAGGGCGATACCGTACGGCGAATTGACGTAGAACGGCTGCGCCTCGTCGAGGCCTTCACTGCCGGCGGTGGGATATCGGCAATGCGCGATGCCGACCTTGCCTTCCAGCAATTGCATCGCCTTGGCGTCGAACACGTCGCGCACCAGCCCGTTGCCCTTGTGCACGCGCAGGTGCGAGCCGTCCGCGGTGGCGATGCCGGCCGCGTCCTGTCCGCGGTGCTGCAGCACGGTCAAGCCGTCGTACAGCGCGGCTGCGACTTCCGAAGTGGCGACGATGCCAACGATTCCGCACATGCTTGGGTCTTCCTTACACGCACGACCACGAGGTGGTCGCGGCAACGGTTGCAATTATGCGCGCTCGGCGCGGCGATCCGGACCAGCCCAGCTGAACGCGCTCGGCCGCCCACGGCGGCAGCCAGCCGCGCAGCCACGATGCGCCGGGAATCAGCAACGGCACGATCAGCGACTGTTGCCACGCCGGCTCGCGCGGCATCGAGGTGAACCCCATCGCCAGCACCATCACGCAGGCAATGACGCCGCCGCGCACCAGGCCGAACACGAAGCCGAGCGTTCGATCCACGCCGCTCAATCCCGCGGAATGGATCGTTCGCCGCACCATCCACCCGACCAGCCCGACGAGCACCAGCACGGCGATGAAACTCGATCCATAGCCAGCGAACAGATGCCGCCAGCCCGGCGCGGCGCCGTCGGACAACCATTGCGCCGATTCCGCGCCGTAATGAAACGCAGCCAGACCCGCGAGCAACCACGCCACGACCGACACCACCACGCCGACGAAGCCGCGCATCAGGCCAAGCAGCGCCGAGACGGCGATGATCGCCAGCAACATCCAGTCGGTCGGGCTCATGTCGCGAGCGGCGTCGCTGCCTTACGGATGCGGGCGGACGATGCCATCCACGCCGATCTTCGCGCGCACCTGCGCTTTCAGCTCGTCTGCGTCGGTGCGACTGGCGACGGGGCCGACGCGCACGCGGGTCAGCGTGCCCTTGTCGGTGTTCACTTCTTCGGTGAACGCGGTCATGCCCGCCGCGCGTACGCGGTCGCGCAATGCATTCGCATCAGCGGCCTTGCTGAAGGCGCCGATTTGCACGGCGAAACCGACATTGGCTGCAGCGGGTGCGGGCACGACCGGAGGCACAGGTTTCGCTGCTTCCACTGGCTTGGGTGCGGCGGGAATCGCGACCACTGGTGCTGGATCGGTTGGCTTGGCGGATTCGGTCGGCAACGGCGTCGTTGCACCGGCCGGGATTGCGGCTGTCACCGCAGGTTTCGATGCGCTTGGCGCCGCGATCCCCGCATCCAGCACCACGACTGCTGCGTTGACGTCATCACGCACATGCGCCGCACGCAACCGCGCCGCTTCTGCCGCCGCGCGCGTGGCGTAGGGGCCGATGCGGACGCGGTGTGCGGTGCGGTTTCCTGCTGCGACGGTTTCTTGGAACCCGGGCAGTTGCGACTGCTGCAGCGCGCGCACCACGGCTTGTGCGTTCGCGGCGGTGGAATAGCTTCCGAAACTCACCGCGTAATCACCACCGGCAACCGCGGCGTGCAAGTTGTCGTTCCCCGGTCTCGCGGCATCGTCCGGCAGGGTGTCGCTGGATGCTGCAATGTCGGCGCCGAGGGGAATCGCTTCGCTGACGGTGCCCGTCGTGCGATCGCCCGACTGCGCCGGCATGCCGAGCGCGCCACCGTCCGGCGCGCCGTCCGGAGTAACCAACGGCAGTTCGCGTGTTTCGTAGTTCCCACCGGGTGCATTGGGCATGTCCAGCGGCACGTCCGACACGCCGCTCTCGGGCGCGGGCCCCTGGATCAGCATCGGAAGGAAGATGACCGCCAGCGCGACCAGAACGGCTGCGCCCCAGAGGCGCTGTTTCAGGGCAGGTTCCATCGGATCTCGTGGGCGACGGGCGAATTGCCGTGTGAATTATAGCGCCGCGAACGCCTGTCGCCCCTACGAAAACCCTTCGGCGTTCAGCGCCTGCAACGCATCGGCTGCGGTATGAAACGAGCCGAAGACCAGGATGCGATCACCCTCGATGGCGTCTGTTCGTGCAACGTTCAAGGCCGATGCAACGGTGTCGAAGATACTGCCGTCGCGCGCACCGGTCGTTTGCAGGCGTGCAGCGAACGCTTGGGCTGTCAATCCGCGAAGGCCAGCGTCCGGCAGACCCGCCAGATACCACGCATCGATCTGCCGTGTCACTGCCGCGACGATGCCATCAAGATCCTTGTCACCCAACGCAGCGAACACCGCGAGCGTGCGACCCGCTACATGCGCTTCGCGCAGCCATTGCGACAAGACCTCCGCGGCCTGCGGATTGTGGGCGACATCGACCACGATCTCGAGGCCATCGCGGATGAAACGCTGCAGCCTCGCCGGCACGTGCGCGTTGCCGGTGCCTTCACGACATGCGTTGTCGGGAATGACGACATCGAGCGCACGCAAGGCCGCGATGGCGGTGGCTGCATTGCGCAGTTGCACTGGCGCTGCGAGGCGCGGCATCGGCAGTTCCAAGTCGTATCCGACTTCACGCCAGCGCCACGCCTCCGCGTTGATGGGCTCGAAGAAATAATCGCAACCCAAGCGCACAGCCGATGCCCCGATCGCGTAGGCGTGGCGCAACACGCTGGCCGGCGGGTCCTCCTCGCCCAGCACCAGCGGCTTCCATGCGCGCGCGATGCCGGCCTTTTCGAAGCCGATGCTTTCGCGATCGCTGCCGAGATAGTCCTGATGGTCAATGTCCACGGTAGTGATCACGGCGACATCCGCATCGACGATGTTGACCGCATCGAGCCGGCCTCCGAGTCCCACTTCGAGGATGGCGAGATCGAGCCTTTGCTGCGCGAACAGCCACAAAGCGGCGAGCGTGCCGTACTCGAAATACGTCAATGGAGTGGCTGCTTGGTCGCGTCCAGTGCCCGTGGGGTCAAATGTGGGCAAGCGCGCTGCTTCCACCGCTTCGAACGCAGCAACAAGGTCCGTATCCGCCGCATCCAGCCCGTCGATCCGCACGCGCTCGTTGTAAGCCAGCAGATGCGGCGACGTGTATGCGCCGGCGCGCCACCCGGCCGCACGCGCGATGCTTTCGATGAACGCAACCGTGGAACCCTTGCCGTTCGTGCCACCTACGGTAATGACATGCCGCGCGGGCTTCGGAAGCTGCATGCGCACGGCGACTTCGCGTACGCGATCCAGGCCCATGTCGATGGATTTCGGGTGCTGGCGCTCGATGTGGGCCAGCCAGTCTGAAAGCGCACGCATATTCCGGTCATCGCTTCCGGAATTGGATCGGAACCCGAATGGTGCCGCCGGTTTTCCCGGTTGGGCCATCCGGCTTGAAGCGCCACTGGCGTGCAGCAAGCAAGGCAGCACGATCCAGTTCCGGCGAACCGGACGTACGTTCGATTTGGATGTCGACTGCTTTGCCGCGCGCGTCGTAAGTCAACAGCAACACGGCGGATCCTTCCGCGTCTGCGGGCACCGACATGGGTTTGTCCGAAAACCGTGCGGCATCCGAAGATGCGGTGGGCGGTTG
>PPFU01003947.1_pt1 | contig 23896 bp, 26 predicted proteins | sample 1535991 | NCBI WGS metagenome assembly PPFU01 (sample SAMN04901290, study PRJNA319586) | Hypolithon metagenome, whole genome shotgun sequencing project. | isolation source: Antarctic Hypolithon | place: Antarctica: Miers Valley | collected 2014
CCTGGCCGAAATAGTTGAGCAGCAGGCAGGGCATGACGAAGCCGAACCAGGAGAGCCGCATCGGCCCGCGGCCGAAATGGCCCATGTCCGAATAGAGCGCCTCCGCGCCCGTGACCGCCAGCACCACCGAGCCCAGCGCGAGGAAGGCGAACCATTTGTCGGTGATGAAGAACTGGATCGCGTACCACGGGTTCAGCGCCGCGAGGATGCCGGGAGCCTGGGAGATGTGGTAGATGCCCAGCACCGCCAGCACGATGAAATAGACGATCATCACCGGCGCGAACAGGGCTCCCACGCGGGCGGTGCCGCGCTTCTGGATGACGAACAGCGCCACCAGCAGCACCAGTGCAATGGGGATGACCAGCGGATCGAGCGCGGGATTCACCACCGTCAGCCCCTCCACTGCCGAGAGCACCGAGATGGCCGGCGTGATCATGCTGTCGCCATAGAACAGCGCGGTGGCGAACACGCCCAGCAGCACAGTGATCCAGCCGTAGCGCGATTTGCCGATGTGGCGGCTGAGCAGGGCCACCAGCGCGAGACTGCCGCCCTGCCCGTTATTATCCGCCCGCATCAGGATGGTGACGTACTGGATCGAGACCACCAGCGTCATCGACCAGAAGATCAGGCTGACGACGCCCAGGATGTGCAAATCGTCGATCGGCAGCGGGTTGGGGCCGCGAAAGGTTTCGCGAAAGGCGTAGAGCGGGCTGGTGCCGATATCGCCGAACACGACGCCGATGGCCCCCACCGCCATCTTTACCTTGGCGGAGGTGCGCTGATCCCCCTCGGCGGCGCTCATTGGCCTATAAGCCCCTTCTGTCCGACCCGAAACCGGAGGCCGGCCCGTTATCAGGGCACGGGCTGTGCTGCAATATGCCGGGCTGAATCATGCATTATTCCGGCGACCTGCCGGTGGACGGAGCCGGTTGTTCCGGCATGGCGGCCGCCCGATTCAACAGAACATCGAGCACCCCGAGCCGTTCCGCCAGTAGCGCGCGGCCAGCCGCTCCTTCCGGCGCAGCGGCGAGCGCATCGGCCCACAGGTCGCGGCCTTCGAGCACGGAACCCTGGCGCAACATCGTGAGGCCGAGGAAGTAGCTGGCGCCGATCGAGCCCGGATCGGCCTCGGCCGCGCGGCGATAGGCCAGCAGGGCCGGTTCGGTCAGCGTGCCCTGCGCGTGCAACACCAGGGCGTTGGCGAGCGCCAGCCAGCTTTCGCCATCGCGCGGGTTCTGCTCGACGGCACCGCCCAGCAGGGCGACGGCTTCGGCATATTGGCCGCGCGCGGCAAAGGCATCGGCGGTGAGCAGGTGGGGGCTGCGCGAACGGGCATTGGGGGCGACGAATTCCTGCCGCGCCTGCTTGAGCGAGGGGCCCGGCGCGGTGGCTTCGGCGCTCAAGCGCGCAGGGGCGGCCGGAACATCGGGGCTCGCCTGCATCGCATAGCCGGCAAGGCCCACCGCCAGCGCGGCGGCGAGGCTGGTCCAGGCGCGCCGGCCCACGCGCAGCACGAAGGCCGCGAGTGCAAAGGCCGCGACGGCCAGCCCGATCGTCACCAGCCAGCTCATCGCCTGGCGCCGAGCCGGCGGCGCAGGATTAGCAGCACGATGACGAGCAAGACGGCCGGCACGGCGAACAGTGGCCAGGTGGCGGTGCCGATGCGCGGTTCGTAGCTGACGTAATCGCCATAGCGTTCGACCAGCCAGGCGCGCACCGACTCGGGGCTCTCGCCGGCGGCGATCCGGCTGCGCACCTGGTGGCGCATGTCTCCGGCCATGGGCGCGTTGCTGTCGGCGATCGACTGGCTCTGGCAGGTGATGCAGCGCAGCTGTTCCATCAGCGCGCGCGCCTCCGCCTCCTGCCCCGGATCGGCCAGCTGGCGATCGGCGTAGGGCGCGGGCGGCAAGCGGTCCTGCGCGGTGGCGGGGACCGGCGCCATGGCTGCGAACAGCAGCGCGGCGGCCGCTGCGAGGAAGCGGCTCATCCGCCAGCCTCGCGCAATTGTTCGAGCAGCACGGGCACGTCGCGGTCGGCAATGTCGCCGATATGCTGGTAGCGGATAATGCCCTGGCCATCGATCACGAAGGTTTCGGGCACGCCCGACGAGCCGAGCGCCAGCTGCACCTCGCTGATCGGATCGGCGCCGATGCGGGTGAAGGGGTTGCCGAAGGCTTCGAGGAAGGCGGCGACATCCTCCGGCCGGTCGCGGATCGCCACGGCGACGATCTGCGCGCCCTGCTGTTCGAGCGCGGCGAGCTGCGGCGCCTCGGCCGCGCAGGGCACGCACCAGCTGGCGAACACGTTGAGGAGGCGCGGCTGCCCATCGGCGAGATCGGCGCTGGAGAGGCCCGGGCGGCTCTCCGCCGCGGGTTCGAGCGCAAAGGCGGGCAGCGGCTGGCCGATCAGCGCGCTGCGCACGAATTCCTCCTTGGGTCGCGACAGCTGGACGAAGAACAGCACGAATATCGCCAGGGCGAGCGCCACCACCAGCCACAGGCTCCAGCGCAGGCGGATCATGCGAGTGCTTCGGCCCGGCGCCCGGCGATGAGCCCGCGCCGGGTGCGACGGCGCAGATCCTCACTGACCCGGCCGACGAGCGAGAGCGTGCCGCCCAGCGCGATCAACAGCCCGCCATACCAGATGAAGGTGACGAACGGCTTCCACCACAGGCGCAGCTGCCAGCGGGATGTGCCGCTCTGGCCCATCGTCTCGCCCGCTGCCTCACTGGGGGCCTCGCCGCCGATCACTGCGTAGAGCTGGCCGTTCCAGCGGGTCAGCAGCGCCACTTCGCTGACCTCCTGCTGCGGCGCCCAGAAGCTGCGCGACTGGGGCGCCATGCTGCGCGGTGCACCGCCATCGTAGCGCACCTGCAAATCGGCCGTAATCGCGGTCCAATTGGCTCCGGCGGTGGGTGAAACCGCCGCCAGTTCGACCGCGAACGGGCCCACCCGGATGGTCTCGCCGACGCGCGAGGCGACCAGCCGCTCGGTCTGGAAGGCGCTATCGGCGGCCATGCCGAACAGGGCAACGGCGACGCCGAAGTGGGCGATCACCATGCCCCAAACCGGCAGCGGCAGGCGCAGGAGCGACCGGCCGCGCAGGGGCAGGAAGCTGCCCACCCCGACCATCGCCGCCAGCGCCATGCCGAGCAGCGGCAGCAGGGCGATCCCCGTGAGGAGCCAGACGAGCAGCAGGACGCCCAGACCGACGGCCGCGACCATTATGACCGGGCGGCTGACCCGCTTGAAACTGTCTCCGCGCCAGCGCAGCAGCGGTCCGACCGCCAGCACCACCAGCATCGGCAGGAAGAAGATTGCGCCGACGGGATTGAAATAGGGCGGGCCGACCGAGACGCGCACGCCGAACGCCTCGGTCAGCAGCGGGTAGAGCGTGCCGAGCAGCACGATGCCAAGGATCGCCGAGAGTGCGACGTTGTTGACCACCAGTGCGCCCTCGCGGCTGAGCGGGGCGAAGCGCTCTCCTTCGGACACTGTGCCCGCCCGCAGCGCGAACAACACCAGCGCGCCTCCGATATAAATCAGCAGCAGGGCCAGGATGAAGGTGCCGCGCTGCGGATCTACGGCGAATGCGTGCACGCTGGTGAGGATGCCCGAACGCACGAGGAAGGTGCCCAGCATGCTCATCGAGAAGGCGAGCACGCCGAGCATGATCGTCCAGGCGCGCAGGGCATCGCGCGCGGCGAGCACGCTGGCCGAATGCAGCAGCGCGGTGGCGGCGAGCCATGGCATCAGGCTGGCGTTCTCGACCGGATCCCAGAACCACCAGCCGCCCCAGCCCAGCTCGTAATAGGCCCAGTAGCTGCCCGCCGTGATGCCCAGCGTGAGGAACACCCACGCGCCCAGCACCCAGGGGCGCATCACCTTGGCGAATTCGGGCGTGACCTGGCGGGTGACGAGCGCGCCGACCGCGAAGCTGAACGCGACCGAAAGCCCGACATAGCCGGCGTAGAGCGTGGGCGGATGCAGCGCGAGGCCGACATCCTGCAGCAGCGGGTTGAGGCCCATCCCCTGGGGCGGGGCGGGGGAGAGCCGCGTGAACGGGTTGGAGGAGAACAGCAGGAAGGCGTAGAAGCCCAGCGCCACGAAGGCCTGCGCGGCGAGGGTCGCCAGCATGGTGCGCTCTGGCAGGCGCCGCTCGACTGCCGCGATCAGGCCGCCGGCGAGTGCCATCACCGTGACCCACAGCAGCATCGAGCCCTCGTGGTTCCCCCAGGTGCCGGTGAGCTTGTAGAGCATCGGCTTGGCGACGTGCGAATTGTCGGCCACCAGCGAGACCGAAAGATCGGTGCGGGCAAACAGCACCAGCAGCGCGGCGAAGGCGGTGGCGCAGAGCGCCGCCTGCAGCACCGCGGCCGGGCGCACCAGCGGGCCCGGGCCGGTTTCCGGGGGGTCCGCCACTGAAGGGGCATGCCCCCTTCGGCCAGCGGTGACCGCCGCCTGCTCGGGGCGCATGAGGGCGAGCACGCCGGCGAGCAATTGCAGCGCGGACAGCGCTGCCGCGAGCCACAGGGCCGCGAGGCCGAATTCAGCGATCATGCGGTGGGCCTGCTCCGGACTGGCAGCCAAGCAGCGGGGTGCGGGTCGATCATTCGAGTGTTTCCGCCACGGTGGTGCGGGCCTGCGCCGTGCTCATGCCCTCCAGCTCGCGGGGCATGTAATTCTCATCGTGCTTGGCGAGGAGGTTGGTGGCGGCGAAGGTGCCGTTGGCGAGCAGCGCGCCTTCGGCGACCACCCCCGAGCCTTCGACGAACAGGGCCGGCGCAATGCCCGCGAAAGTGACCGGCACGCGCTCCTGCCCGTCGCCCACCACGAAGCGGATGGTGATGCCATCGGGCAAGGTGGCGATCGAGCCGGTCTCGACCATGCCGCCCAGCCGCACCGCCTGGCCGGGGGCGGGCGGATCGGCCACCATATCGGCGGGGACGTAGAAATAGTTCGCCTGGCTGCGCAGGCCCCAGGCCGCGAGCAGGCCCGCGCCAAACAGCGCGAGCACCGCGAGGACCACGAGCACCAGCCGCTGGTGCTTGGGCTTGAGCGCCGGGCGAGACCTGGGTGAGTTCATGACCGGCGCCCCCCTTCGCGGCGGCGCTCGGCCGCCCGCATGGCGAGCCAGCTCCACGCCGCAAGCAGCAGCGTGCCGAGCACTGCGACCGCATAGGCGGCGAGGACGAAGCCCCATTGATCGGGCTCTTCGCGCATCAGCCAGTCCCTTGCATCGGATGGAGCCTCATACGGGCGCCTCGAGCGCGCGGCGGCGCAGGCGGGCCTCGGCCTGCACCTCCGCCAGCAGCGTGCGCATCCGCGCCAGCACCACCCCGCCGAAGATCAGCGAGAAGCCGAGCGTCGCCACCAGCAGCGGCACGAGGAACACGGTGTCGATCGCGGATTGGCCCAGCGTGATGCTGGGCGGCTGGTGCAGCGAGTTCCACCACACCACCGAGCGGTTGATGATCGGCACGTTGACCGCCCCTACGAGGCCGAAGATCGCCGCAATGCGCGTGGAGCTGCCCTCGCGTGCGAGGGCCTGAGCGAGCGCAATATAGCCGAAATAGAGGAACAGAAGCACCAGCATCGAGGTCAGCCGCCCGTCCCACACCCACCAGGTGCCCCAGGTGGGACGGCCCCAGATCGAGCCGGTGGCCAAGCAGATCGCGGTAAAGACCGCGCCGGGCAAGGCGGCGGCGCGTGCTGCGATGGTGGCCAGCGGGTGGCGCCAGACCAGCTCGACCAGGCTGGCGATGGCGATGGCCATCCACCCGCCCATCCCCAGCCATGCGGCGGGGACGTGGACGAACAGGATGCGCACCGTCTCGCCCATCAGCCGGTCCGGCGGGACGACGAACAGGCCCCACGCGAGCGCGAGCGCAGTGAGCAGCAGGCCGCCCAGCAACAGCGGCGCCGTCAGTGGGCGGGCGATCCGCAGGAAGCGGGCGGGATTGGCGTATGCGTGCATGGTTGAGCGAGGTTGCCAGAGCTTTTGGCAGGTGGCGAACCGGCGGGCAAGGGCCAATGGATGCCCGTCGCAAAGCGCCCCGCAGCGGCCGATTTTGGCGTGAGATGAACCCCCATAGGGCCCCCTGCAGGACCGCTGTTCAGGCCCTCCCCCTTAGCCCTCTCCTCAGGCTCGACCGATGAGCTTTTGCGCCATGCGATCGGCCACCAGGTCCGGCCGGTCGCCGGTGGTGTCGCTTTCCTGCCAGATCGATTGCAGCCGGCCGGGGATCTGCGCGATGCGCTTGCGCACCTCGTTGATGTCGCACTCGGTGCCCGCCCGGCTGGAGAGATATTCGAGGCTGACGTTGATGATGCCGCCGGCGTTGATGACGTAATCGGGCGCGTAGAGGATGCCGCGCTCCGTCAGCAGCGCGCCGTGTTCGGGGCGGGCGAGCTGGTTGTTGGCACCGCCGGCCACGATTGTGCAATCGAGCCGGGCGATGCCCTCCTCGTCGAGCACCGCGCCCAGAGCGTTGGGGCTGAAGACATCGCATTGCGTGCCCATGATGCGATCGCTGGGCACTGCCTGGGCGTCGAGTTCGGACGCGAGGGCCTTGGCGCGGGCAGCGTCGAGATCGGCGAGGGTGAGGCGTGCGCCCTCGCCCGCCAGCAGCCGCGCGACGCCGCCGCCGACGCTGCCGCAGCCCTGGATAGCGACGCGCACGCCCTGGACGGAGGACTGGCCGAGCCGGTGGGCCACGGCGGCCTTGATGCCGTGGAAGATGCCCATCGCGGTGAACGGGCCGGGATCGCCGCCGACCGCGCCCTCGCCCGCCGGGAGCCCGCAGACATGCGCGGTGCGCCTGGCGATCGCGACCATGTCGGCCTCGCTGGCGCCGACATCTTCGGCGGTGACGTAGCGGCCGCCGAGTGCCTCCACCGCATCGCCGAAGGCGGCGAGCATCTCGGGCGTCTTGCGGCCTGCGCGATCGAGCAGCACCACCGCCTTTCCGCCGCCCATCGGCAGACCGGCCATGGCGTTCTTGTAGCTCATCCCGCGGCTGAGGCGCAGCGCATCGCGCAGGCCATCGGCCGGCTCGGGATAGTGCCAGAAGCGGGTCCCGCCGGCACCGGGGCCCAAATGGGTGGAATGGAGCGCGACGATCGCGACGAGCCCGGAGGCGCAGTGGTGGACCAGCTGGACGAGCTCATGCGCGTCGAAATCGGGCTCGGTCCAGAATGCTTGCATGGGATTGGTCCTTCGCGGCGGTGGTCACGGCGAAGGAGAGGTGGGGCGATTGACGGGGTTTGAACCCGCGACCTCCGGTACCACAAACCGGCGCTCTAACCAACTGAGCTACAATCGCCATCAGCCGACACAGCCGTGAAGCCCGGGGCTGTTAGGCCGCTGCGCCGCGCGGTCAAGCAGCGATCGGCGCACGGGCGGCGTGTTGCACAACGGGCCGGAGCGATGCAAAGGAAATCGCTCCGGGAGCCCCGCTGGCGTAACATTGTTGCGCCTTGTTTCGGCGGGTTGCGCGGCGGGGCGCGAGGGGTATGACGGGAGTGATGGCGAATCCGGGCGAGACGAGTGCGGCGTTCCTGCTCGCCCGGCCGGGCGTGCGGCGTGTGCCCACAGCGCGGCTGGAGCTGTTCGACCAGCCGGGCTTTCTCTCCGCGGACCTGTGCGAGGAGCTGATCGGGCTGATCGACCAAGACCGCCGGCCCTCGACCATCGCCGATCCGAATGGCGACCATTATTTCCGCACCAGCGAGACCTGCGACCTGAACCCGGCGGAACCGGCAGTGCAGGCTCTCGAGGAGCGGTTGCTCGCGCTTAACGGCATCGACCCTGCGCATGGCGAGCCGGCGCAGGGCCAGCGCTACGATGTGGGGCAGGAGTTCAAGGCCCACACCGACTATTTCGAGCCCGACGGGCAGGATTTCGCACGCTTCTGCTCGGTGGCCGGGCAGCGCACCTGGACCTTCATGATCTACCTCAATGTAGTGGAAGCGGGCGGCGGGACGCGCTTCAAGGTGATTGACAAGACCTTCCACCCCGAGACCGGCAAGCTGCTGGGCTGGAACAACCATCGGCCCGACGGCACGCTCAACCCGGCGACGCTCCACCACGGGATGAAGGTGCGCAAGGGCGTGAAATACGTGATCACCAAATGGTATCGCGAGCGGCCGTGGGGCTGGGAGTGATGGACTTAGGGATAGTGGCACGGGAGTGATGCGGTGAGCGAGCACATGGGCGGGTGCCATTGCGGGGCGGTGCGCTTTGCCGTTCGGCTGCCGGCCCAGCTGCGACCCCGGCGGTGCAATTGCACGATCTGCGCGATGAAGGGCGCGGTGATGATCGATGTGCCGCTCGCCGACCTGCGGATCACGCGGGGCGAGGAGCGGCTGACGCTCTACACCTTCGGCACCGGGGAGGCGAAGCACCGCTTCTGCGCAATGTGCGGCATCCATCCGTTCCACCAGACCCGCAGCGACCCGGACAAGTTCGGGATCAACGCCGCATGTCTGGACGGGATCAGCCCGTACGACTGGCGCGAGATGCCGGTGTATGACGGGCAGCGCCACCAGAGCGACCATAGTGGGCGCAGGCGCGATGCGGGCGTGGTGCGGTTCGAGCCGGTTGGGGAGGGCTGAGCGGCCAGCGCCGATGCGGCGAGGAGCGACGGGCGCGGTGTTGCGGCTTCAGCCGGGGCTTGGCACGGCCGGACCGCGCGGCCGAGGATGGTGAGCCGGGCTGGTCGGGGCGGCGCCGCAGCGCCGCGCCGAAGCTTACTTACCCTTGAGCGACAGCCCGCCGAAGCGCTTGTTGAACTGCGCCACGCGGCCGCCCTGATCAAGCTGGCGGGTGCCGCCGGTCCAGGCCGGGTGGCTGGTCGGGTCGATATCCAGCGTCATCGTGTCGCCCTCCTTGCCCCAGGTGGAGCGGGTCTCGAACAGCGTGCCGTCGGTCATCTGGACCTTGATCATGTGGTAATCGGGGTGAATATCGGCCTTCATGGCGCTTGGTTCCTAGTGCGTTGGGCCGGTTCCGACCGGCCGGGCAATATCGGGAAGGCGCGGCGCTTAGAGGCTCGCGCCCGCAATGGCAAGGACGCAGGTACGGGCCCTCGCACTCGCCCGCCGCTCGTCAGCCCTGCGGCGCGTCGGAGATCATGGCGGTGAAGGCGACCTCGCAGCTGGTCTTGCCCGCCACGCTGGCGGTGCCGGCGAACTTGCAGACGCGGGCGCGTTTCTGGACGAAGCGGACCGACAGCTCCAGCAGGCAGCCGGGCTCCACGGGTGCGCGGAATTTGGCGTTCTCGATGGCCATGAAATAGACCAGCTTGCCGCTGCCCGCGAGGCCCAGCGTTTCCACCGCAAGGATGCCCGCCGCCTGCGCCAGCGCCTCCACCTGCAGCACGCCCGGCATGATCGGCCGGCCGGGGAAGTGGCCCTGGAAGAATTGTTCGTTGAAGCTGACCGCCTTGACCGCGCAAATCTCCTCGTCCGGGGTCAAGCTGAGGACGCGATCGACCAACAGCAGCGGGTAGCGGTGGGGCAAGGCGGCGAGGATGCGCGGGACGTCCCACGCGTCATCGCCACCCGCGCCTTGCGCGCCGCCGGCCGGTTCGGCCATCAGCGGCCCTGGACCGGCGTGACCGGCTGTGCCGGTGCGGCGCCCTGCTGTGCCTGGGCGGCCTGCTGCTCACGCACCTCGCGCGGAACCCAGCCGGTGGGCGGAACGAGCTGGGCGCTGGGGAGCAGCCGGTTCAGCTCATCCAGCACGGGCTGGTTTATATTGTAGGAAGCGTCGGCATAAAGGATCACGTCGGGCGTGATCACAAGCGATATGTTCTGAGCGCGCGCGGCGTTCTGGATGGCGGTGTTCAGCTGATCGTTGATCTGCTCTTCCACATAGGCCTGGCTGAGCGCCACCGGGGCGAGGAGCTGCTGAAGCTCCTGCTGGCCGGCCTGTTCGATTTGCTGCGCCTGCAGCGCCTGCTGCTGGAGCGCCTGCTGATTGGCATTGGGCTGCTGGCTTGCGGTCTGCAGCTGCTGAATGAGCGGCTGGAGCTGCTGGCCGATCGCCTGGCGGCGCTGGTTGGCCTGCTCGATCTGCGCCTGGTAGGTGGTCTGCCGCTGCTGCTGAGCGGTGCGATAGGCGTTGGAATTGGCCACCACGGCAGGCACGTTGACCACGCCGATGGTGCGCGCGCCGGCGGCGGCCTGCGCCGCGACCGGGGTAATGGCGGCCGGAGCAGAGAGCGCGGCGAGAGCGAGACCGGCGGCAATGGCCGGCTTGAGGAAATGAGTCATCAGAATTGGGTCCCTACGTTGAACGACACGATCTTGGTGTCGTCGCCTTCCTGCTTCAGCAGCGGGTAGGCGATGTTGATGCGGAACGGGCCGAACGGCGAGTTCCAGTTAACGCCGACGCCGACCGCGACCCGCGGACGCCATGTATCGCCGTAGAATTCCTCGACGAAGGCCGGGAGGTTGGTGCCGATCGCTGTGTTGGCAGTGCCGTCCGGCGCGGTCGGGCTGGTGGTAGGGATGGTGCCGGTGACCACGCCGGCACTGTCGCGAACGGGTTGCGAGAACAGCGCCGCGCCGCTTTCGTCCCGCTGTGGGATGAACAGGCCATCGGGGAACGGGCTGATGTTGAGCTGCGGGCGCTGCACATTGTACACCGCGCCCGCATCGATGAACACCGAGGGGCGCAGACCGAGCTCGCGCGCGCCCGAGCCGAGCGGGATCTCGATCTCGGCACTGGCGAGGTACATTGCCTTGCCGCCGAGCGCATCGTCGACCGTGGAATCGCTGTCGAGAGCGGTTAGAACCGGGTTGCCATCATCATCCGTGGTGAAGAACCGGCGCAGCACGCGCGGGCCGACGCCGCGGATGTCGAAGCCCCGCAGACCCTGCTGCTCGCCGAGGAAGAAGCGATCGGTCAGCAGAACGTCGTCTACCCCCTCGCCCCGATCGCGCAGGCCCTGGATGAGGCCGGTCTGGCCGCGCAGGCTGAAGATGAAGCCGCTGCCCAGGTTCCAGTACTTCGTGGCCTCGCCAGTGAAGCGCAGGTAGCGGGTGGAGCCGCCGAGGCCGGCGAAATCGAGGTTCAGCACCGCGTTCTCACCGCGCGTCGGGCGCAGGCGATTGTCCAGCGTGCTGTAGATCAGCGAGGCGCCCAGCATCGAGGTGGTGCGCTCGCCCACCGCCTCGCACAAATAGCGGCCCGCGAGTAGCGGCTCGCAGGTGCGGATACCGTCGCCATCGAAATCGGCGAAGAACTGGTTTTCGTCGAGCGTGATCTGGTCGTAATTGAAGGTGTAGCGGCCCAGTGCCGACATAAATTCCGTCAGCGGCACGCCCGCGCGCAGCTGGGTGCCGGTGGTGGCCTGCTCGTAAGTGGCGCTGGAGCGATCGAAATAGCCGTTGTTGAAATCCCGCCGGTAGATGTCGAGGCCGGCGGAGATGTTCTTGTCGAACACGTAGGGCTCGGTGAAGCTGATCGACCCCGAGCGCGAGTAGCGCGACCAATTGGCCGAGAGGCCGACCGTTTGCCCGCGGCCACGGAAATTGCGCTGGCGGATCGAGCCCTGGAAGATGAACGACTCGAGGCTGGAGAAGCCGGCCGAGAGCGAAAGCTCGCCGGTGGCCTGTTCCTGTACGTTGGCTTCGAGGATGATCCGATCCGGCGCCGAACCGTCGACCTGCTCGATCTTGAAGTTTTCCTGGAAGTAGCCGAGCGAGTTGATCCGATTGGTCGAGCGACTGACCTGCAGCGAATTGAACGCATCGCCCTCTGAAATGCGGAACTCGCGACGCACGACCTTGTCCTGCGTAAGCGTGTTGCCGTTGATGTCGATCCGCTCGACATAAACGCGCGGCGCCTCGCCGATGACGAAGTTTACCGCCATCGTGCGGTTCTCGCGATCGGGGACGAAGCGTGGGCGCACGCTGGCGAAGGCGTAGCCGAAGGTGCCGGCGGTTTCGGTCAGCCGCTCGATCGTGTCCTCGACCAGCTTCGCGTCGTACCAGTCGCCCGCGCTCATCGGCAGCGAGCCGGTCATGATGTCGCTGTCGAAATCGCGCAGCTCGCTGTTCACCGCGACATCGCCGAAGCGGTAGCGCTCGCCTTCCTCCACCACGTAGGTGATGATGAAATCGCGCTTGTCCGGTGTCAGCTCGGCGACCGCGGAGACGACGCGGAAATCGGCATAGCCGTTCTCGAGGTAGAAGGCGCGCAGCTGCTGCTGGTCGTAGGCGAGCCGGTCGGGATCGTAGCTGGTGTTCGAGCTCAGGATGGTGAGCAGGCCGCCCGAGGCCTTGGTGACCATCTGATCACGAACTTCGCCGTCGGTGAACGCCTCGTTGCCGATGACGTTGATCTGGCGGACCTTGGACTTGGGGCCCTCGGTGATCTCGAACACCACGTCCACCCGGTTCTGATCGAGCTGCACCATCTGCGGTTCGACCGTGGCGGCAAAGCGGCCCTGGCGCTTGTACAGCTCGATGATCCGCGCGACATCGGCGCGCACCTTGGATCGAGTGAAGATCTGGCGCGGGGCGAGGCGGATTTCGGGGAGGATCTTGTCCTCCTTCAGCCGCCGGTTGCCTTCGAGCACGATGCGGTTGATCACCGGGTTCTCGATCACGGTGATCAGCATGTCGCCATTATTGTTGGCGAGGCGGAAATCGGCGAACAGTTCGGTGGCGGCGAGGTCCTTGAGCGCCTGGTCGGCCGCGGCGGGCGTGTAGATATCGCCCGGGCGCAGCTGGATGTAGCTGACGATCGTCTCAGGCTCGAGCCGCTGGGCGCCGGCCACTGCAATAGTGCGGATCTGCTGGCCGGGCTCGGGGGTTCCGGGCGACGCCAGCGGGCCGGGCTGAGAAGCGGTGGCCGGCTGTGCGGCAGGTGCTTCCTGCGGTGCGGGCCCTGCCGGCACTTCCTGAGCGCCAGCCGCTTCCTGCGCGTGAGCGCTCGCCGGAAAGCCGGCCAGCACTGTGCATCCGAGCAGAGCTGCTACGAAGCGAGAGGGTGAGAGCGTGGTCACGCTAGAAATCATGTCCGTCCGTTTCCATTCGACACCTTGCCGATCCGCCGCCCCCGAAGCAGATCGATCAACCGGTCAGCACGCAGGACGCGCCCCTTGCCCGATGGCGGGCGGGCGGGCAAGCAAACCAACCGGCTAAATTGTGCGAAGCGCCTTTCCTGCACCGCCGTTCTTTCGAGCGGCGACGTTTAATTCTCCGCCGCGCTGCCGAAGACGGGCAGCGAAACGATATCGTTGATGGTCACGAACAGCATCAGCGCGAGCACGAAGCCGATGCCGGTGCGGAACGCCCAATCCTGACTGCGGGAGCTGGCCGGCCGGCGGCGGATTGCCTCGGCCGCGTAGAAAGCCAGATGCCCGCCGTCCAGCGCCGGAATTGGCAGCAGGTTAATGAATGCCAAGTTAATCGAGATGAGCGCCGCAAAGGTGAAGAATTGCTGCCAGCCAAGGCTCAGCTGTTCGCCCGAGAACTTGGCGATCTTGATCGGGCCGCCCAGCTCGTCGACCGAACGGTAGCCGGCGATGATCTGCCAGATGCCGGTGACCATCAGCTGCAGCGTCTCGCCCGTCTGGCCGATCCCCAGCACGACCGCCTCGACGGGGTCGACGGGGACGTAGCGAGTTTCGCTCGGCTGTGCCTCTATGCCGATCAGCCCGATGCGGGTGGCATTGCCGAAACGATCGCGCATCTCGTGCGAGCCGGTGGTGACGGGGATGGTCAACCGCTCGCCGGAGCGCTGGATGGTGAGGGCGAGCGGGGTATCGGGGTAGATCTGAATGCGGCGCTGGACCTCGCGGAAGCTTTCCATCGCCTCGCCATCGATCGCGACGATCCGGTCGCCCACGCGCAAGCCCGCCGCTTGCGCGGGCGAGCCTTCGGTAAATGCGGCGACGATGCTCTCCTGCTCGGGATCGGCGGGGACGGGCTTGCCGTAAGCCAGGTTGAAGGCTGCGAGGATGGCGATGGCGACGAGGAAATTCATCACCGGCCCGGCGAGGACAATCAGCGCCTTCTGCCACAGGGTGGCGGCCTGGAAGGTCTGCGCTCGCTCCACCTCCGGCAGGGCGAGCCATTCCTCGCTAGGCTGGCTTGCCGGGTTCATGTCTCCGGCGAATTTGACGTAGCCGCCGAGTGGCAGGGCGGAGAGCTTCCAGCGTGTGCCGCGCCGGTCTGTCCAGCCAGCGAGCTCGCTGCCGAAACCGACCGAAAAGGCATCCGCCTTCACCCCAAACCAGCGGCCCACGAGATAGTGGCCCAGCTCGTGCAGGGTGACCAGCGGCCCCAGCACGAGCAGGAAGCCGACGATCCACATCCAGAAGGGCGGGCTTTCGAACAATTCAGGCAGGCTCCAGCATGGCCGAGGCCCGCGCCCGCGCCTCGGCATCGACGGCGAGGACGTCGTCGAGCGAGGCGGGAGGGCGTGGGCGGTCGGCGCTGAGGATTTGCGCCACGATATCCGCAATTTGCGTGAACGCGATGTGACCAGCGAGGAAGGCGGCGACCGCGACCTCGTTGGCGGCGTTCAGCACGGCCGGGGCCGCGCCCCCTTCCAGCACCGCCTCGCGCGCCAGGCGGGTGGCGGGGAAGCGCTCTTCATCTGGCGCGAGGAAGGTCAGCTCGCCGATCGCGGGCAGGTCGAGGGGGGTACAGGGCGTATCCATTCGCCGGGGCCAGGCCAGCGCCGAGGCGATCGGCACGCGCATGTCCGACGGGCCGAGCTGCGCCAGCGTGGAGCCGTCGCGGAACTCGACCATCGAGTGGATAACGCTTTGAGGATGGACCACGATGCGCAGTGCCTCGGCGCCGACCGGGAACAGGTGGAAGGCCTCGATCAGTTCGAGCCCCTTGTTCATCATGGTGGCCGAATCGACGCTGATCTTGGCGCCCATCGACCAATTCGGGTGCGCGACCGCTTGCGCCGGGGTTGCGGCGCGCAGCTGCTCGTAACTCCAGCAGCGCAGCGGGCCGCCGCTGGCGGTGAGCGTGATCCAGCGCACATCGGCCAGCCGATTGCCGGCGAGGCACTGGAAAATCGCATTGTGTTCCGAATCGACCGGCAGCAGCGTGGCGCCGTGGCGCGCGACGGCGGCGGTCATCACCGCTCCGGCGGAGACCAGCGCCTCCTTGTTCGCGAGCGCGATGGTGCCACCCTGTTCAATAGCGGCCATGGTGGGGGCGAGCCCGGCGCAGCCGACGATGGCGGCGACGGTGAGATCGGCGCCGCGCTGCGCCGCCTCGACCAGCGCCGCCTCGCCGCCGGAAGCTTCGATGCCGCTGCCGGCAAGCGCTTCGCGGAGCTCGGGCAGGCAGCTCTCGTCGGCCACAACGGCGAGTTCGGCGTCAAATTCGCGGGCGAGCGCCGCCAGTTCGCGCGCCTGGCAATTGGCGGTGAGCGCGAGCACGCGCCACTCCTCCGACTGGCGGCGGACCAGATCGAGCGTGGAGCTGCCGACGGAGCCGGTGGCGCCCAGGATGGTCAGCGAGCGGCTCACCAGCCCCACCCCGACCCGGCCAACCCGGTCCCGACCAGCCCCACCACCAGCGCCACCGGAATCAGCCCGTCGACCCGGTCGAGAATGCCGCCATGGCCCGGGATCAGGCGCGAGCTGTCCTTCACCCCGGCCTTGCGCTTGAGCCAGCTTTCGAGAAAATCGCCCGCCTGCGCGACGATCGCCAGCCCCGCGCCCGCAGCGGCGGCCAGTGCTAGGCCGCCGGCGCCAAGGCCGGCGGATTTGCCCGTGTCGAGCGCGCCCAACGCGGATTCGATCACCGAAGCGGCCACCACCAGCCACAGGGCCGCGGCGGCCATCCCGCCGAACAGGCCGGCCCAGGTCTTTGAAGGGCTGATCCGCGGCGCGATGCGCGGGCCGCCGATGGCGCGACCGACGAAATAGGCGCCGGTATCGGTGGCGATGACGGTGACCACCGCCAGCACCAGCACCACCACTGGCATTTGCGCGAGCGCCGCGGCGGCAAGGCCGATGTAGACCAGCGCGGCGAGCAGTCCGGCAAGGCGGTAGGCCATGTTGCCGGTGGCGCGCCAGATCAGCCGCATCGCCTCCCCCGCCCCGGCTAGCGCCACGATGATCACGAACAGATCGAGCACCAGCCCACCCAAAGCCACCGCCCCGCCGGCAATCAGCAGCAACACCAGCGCCGAACCGAGCCGCTTGGGCAGGTCCCCCGTGCGGATGCGGAGCGGGACCGGGACGAACCGCCGGGCGCGGCGGCGCAGGCGATCGCGCCGGCGCTCCTCCCTCAGCTCAGCGCCCGCCAAAGCGCCGGTCCCGCGCGGCAAAGCTCGCCAGCGCCTGTTCGAGGTGAGCGGGCGTGAAATCGGGCCACAGCACATCGGTGAACCACATTTCGGCATAGGCCGCCTGCCACAGCAGGAAGTTCGACAGACGGATCTCGCCGCTGGTGCGGATCAGCAGGTCGAGCGGCGGCAGGTCGGCGGTGTCGAGATGGGCGGCGATCGTCTCGGCGGTGATCTCGCCCTGTTTGGCGGCGCGCGCGGCGGCCCGGGCGATTTCCTGCTGCGAACCGTAGTTCAGCGCCACCGCCAGGATGTGGCGCCCGTTGGCGGTCTGCGCCAGCGCATCGTCCAGCATCGCCACGATATCGGGATCGAGCGCCCGGTAGTCCCCGATGATCTTCAGGCGCACGTCTTTGGCGATGAAATCGGGCAGATCGGTGCGGATGAAGCGGCGCATCAGCTCCATCAGGTCGGAGATCTCGTCTTCGGGCCGCTTCCAGTTCTCGGAAGAGAAGGCGTAGAGCGTGAGGCAATCGAGCCCCATCGGCCCAAGCGAGCGGACCAGCTGGCGCAGCGCCTCTACCCCGCGGCGGTGGCCCAACGCGCGGGGCACGAAGTGGCGCTTGGCCCAGCGGCCATTGCCATCCATGATGATCGCCACATGGCGCGCGGTTCGGGGGCCCGGAAGGGCATTGCCATCCAAGCTCGCATCTCCGGCCTGAGCCCCCGCCTGAGACCCGGCCGCACTGCCGTCATCTCCCCGGCCCAGCATGGGTGCGCGTGCGCTCACCGCTGGAGAATTTCCTTCTCCTTGGCCTCGGCCGCGCTGTCGACCTCGGCGATGTAGCGGTCGGTCGTGGTCTGCACCTCGGTCTCGAGCTTCTTGCGATCGTCCTCGGAGATCTCCTTCTTGCGCTCGTCTTCCTTGAGCGCCTCCATCCCGTCACGGCGGACGTTGCGGATGGCGATCTTGGCCCCTTCGGCATATTTGCCGGCCAGCTTGGCAAGATCCTTGCGGCGATCTTCGGTGAGATCGGGCAGCGGCAGGCGCAGCGTCTGGCCGTCGATCATCGGGTTGAGGCCGAGATTGGCGTGGGCGATGCCCTTTTCCACCGCGGTGACATTGGCCTTATCCCACACCTGCACGCTGAGCATGCGCGGCTCGGGCGTGGAGACGGTGGCGACCTGGTTCAGCGGCATCATCGAGCCGTAGACCTCCACCACCACCGGATCGAGCAGCGCCACATTGGCGCGGCCGGTCCGAAGGCCCGAGAGATCGCCCTTGAGGCTTTCCACCGCTCCGGCCATGCGCCGTTCGAGATCGGCCTTGTCGTACTTTGCCATTATCGTGCCTTCCTTGCGCGCGCCTCGTTCCTGATCACGCCTGCTCTTTCACTACGATCGTCTGCACGCCCTCACCCGCCAGCACGCGTGCCACATTGCCCCGTTCGCGGATGGAGAAGACCACGATCGGGATGTCGTTCTCACGGCACAGCGCCACGGCGGAGGCGTCCATTACCTTGAGATTATCCGACAACACCCGGTCGTAGGTAATTGTTTCAAAGCGCTTCGCGTCAGGAGAAAGCTTCGGGTCGCGATCATAGACGCCATCAACGCTGGTGCCCTTGAGCAGCGCGTCGCAGCCCATCTCGGCCGCGCGCAAAGCGGCGCCCGTATCGGTGGTGAAGAACGGGTTGCCGGTGCCCGCGGCGAAGATGACGATACGCCCCTTCTCGAGGTGCCGCACCGCGCGCCGGCGGATATAGGCCTCGCACACCGCCGGCATCGGGATGGCCGATTGCACGCGCGTTTCCACGCCCAACTGTTCGAGCGCGGCCTGCATCGCCAACGCGTTCATCACCGTGGCGAGCATGCCCATGTAATCGCCGGTGGTGCGCTCCAGCCCGCGCGCCGCGGCGGCCATGCCGCGGAAGATGTTGCCGCCGCCGATGACCAGGCAGATCTCCAGCCCAGTCTCCTTCGCCGCCTTCACCTCCTCGGCAAGGCGGGCGACATAGGCGGGATCGATGCCGAATTGCTGCTCACCCATCAGCACCTCACCCGACAGCTTGAGCAGGATGCGCTTGGTGTCGGGGAGAAGCATGGAGGAATTGAACCTGTGGGTGGCGCGAAGTGGCGCCCTTATAGAGCGCGCGGGGGCCGTGCCAAGGGGCGGGGTTCTTGCCAGGACAGGCATTTGGCCCGAGGGGCGCACCGCATGAGCGGGTCGATGGGAATGCGGAAGGCGGGTGGACGGCGACGCGGGCTGACGGCGGCCGGCGCGCTGCTCGTGCTGGTGGCGCTGGCCGGCTTCGCCAAGGCGTGGAGCGATACCATGGCCAAGCCGCGGGCGATGCGCGCGAGCCTCGTGCTCGCGGCCTTGCCGCCGGGGACGGCGCCGATCCGCCTCGCCTTCATTGCCGATACTCAGGTGGCGGGGCCGGACATGCCGCCCGCTCGCCTGGCCAGGATTGTCGAGCGGATCAATGCGCTGCGGCCTGATCTCGTGCTGCTCGGCGGGGATTTCGTGGACGACAAGGCAGTGGCGACGCGGCACTACACCGCCGCCGAAGCAATAGCTCCGCTCGGCGGGCTGCGTCCGGCGATTGCGAGCGTGGCGGTGCCGGGCAACCACGACCACTGGCGCGACATAGACGCCGTCCGGCGCGCTCTGGCGGCGAACGGGATCGTCGTACTCGAGAACACGGCCCGCCGGTTCGGTCCGCTGACCGTCGGCGGGCTGGACGACGAGGATACCGGACATGCCGACGTGGCGGCCCTGCTGCGCTGGATGGACCGGCTCGGCGGTGCCGGCATCGTACTGACCCACAGCCCGGACCCGTTCCCCCGACTGCCGGAGCGGGTCGGGCTGGCGCTGGCCGGGCACACGCATTGTGGGCAGATCCGCTATCCGTGGGGTGGCAGCCCGGCAACGATGTCGCGCTATGGCGACCTCTATGCCTGTGGGATGGTGCGGGAGGGCGGCAAGGTGCTGATCACCACGGCGGGGATCGGCACCAGCATGCTGCCGGTGCGCTTCGGAACGCAGGCGGAAATCTGGCTGATCGAGCTGCGGCCGCCGGTGCAAGAGGCACCGGCGGCCGGGTAGCTCCACCCAGCCTCAGTCGTTGGCTCAGCCTTTGATCGCGGCGGCGACTTCGGCGGCAAAGTCGGTCTCTTCCTTCTCGATGCCCTCGCCCAGCTGGAAGCGGACGTAGTCCACCAGCTGGATCGGCTTGCCAGCCTGCTTGCCCGCCTGCGCGACGACGTCCGCGATTGGCGTCTTGTTATCCATCACGAGCAGCTGGCTGAGGAGCGCATTTTCCTTGGCGAACTTCTTCACCGCGCCATCGACCATCTTTTCCTGCACGTTCTCCGGCTTGCCGCTCTCGGCCGCCTTTTCGCGCGCAATCGAGCGCTCGCGCTCCAGCACATCGGCATCGAGCCCGTCGGCATCGAGCGCCATCGGGAAGGCAGCGGCGATGTGCATGGCCAGCTGCTTGCCCAGCGGCTCCAGCACCTCGGCGCCCGCTTCGCTCTCCAGCGCAACCAGCACGCCGATCTTGCCGAGGTTGGCAGCTTGCGCGTTGTGCACATATGGCACAACCATGCCCTGCGCCACGTGTACGGTCTTCATCCGGCGCAACTGCTGGTTCTCGCCGATGGTCGCGACATTGTCGGTCAGCTTGTCGCCCACGGTTCCGCCTTCCGGATAAGGAGCGGACCGCAGCGACTCGACCTCATCGGCCTCCTGCGCCAGCGCGACCTGCGTCACTTTTCGGACGAAATCCTGGAACTGCTCGTTCTTGGCGACGAAATCGGTTTCCGAATTGACCTCTACCGCCACGCCGCGCAGGCCCTCGACGGCCAGGCCCACGAGCCCCTCGGCCGCGGTCCGGCTGGACTTTTTCTGCGCGGCGGCGAGGCCACGGGCGCGCAGCGCGTCGACCGCGGCCTCCACGTCGCCATCGCTTTCGGCCAGCGCCTTCTTGCAATCCATCATGCCCGCGCCGGTGCGCTCGCGCAGGTTCTTGACGTCAGCGGCGGTGTAGCTCGCCATGATCATAATCCTTTTGAATAGTATTGCCGGCGCCGGGCCGATCGCCGGCCCGGCGCTCTGGTCTGCAATTGTGACGGGGTGCTGACGCCGCCCGGAACCCTGCCTTCTAGGCTTGCTGGGTAACCGTCTCATCCGAAGTTTCGGCGGACACCGGCTCCGGGGTGGCCGGCTCGGCAGCCGCCGGCTCTTCGGGAGCGGGCTCGGCCGCGACGGGCTCGGGTGCTACAGGCTCAGGGGCTACGGGCTCGAGAGCCGCAGGCTCTTGGGGCGGCTGCTCCATCGCGCCGAAGTCGACACCCAGATCCACCACGCCCTCACCACGGCCCTGGCTGGCGGCGGCGGCGATGGCTTCGCAATAGAGGCGCACCGCCCGCGCGGCATCGTCATTGCCCGGGATCGGGAAGGCGATGCCCGAAGGATCAACATTGGTATCGAGCACCGCGACTACGGGGATGCCGAGCACGCCCGCTTCCTTGATCGCCAGCTCTTCCTTGTTGGCATCGATCACGAACATCACCGTAGGAACGCCGCCCATGTCGCGGATGCCGCCGAGCGAGTTCTCCAGCTTCTCGCGCTCGCGGGTCAGCTGCAGGACTTCCTTCTTGGTGAGGCCTGCAGTATCGCCCGAGAGCTGCTCCTCAAGGCTCTTGAGGCGCTTGATCGATTGCGAGATGGTCTTCCAGTTGGTCAGCATCCCGCCTAACCAACGGTGGTTGACGAAGTGCTGGCCACAGCTGCGCGCCGCCTCGGCGATCGGCTCGGCCGCCTGTCGCTTGGTGCCGACGAACAGCACCTTGCCACCCGAACGCACGCTGGCAGCGACGAAATCGAGCGCACGCGCCATCAGCGGCACGGTCTGCGAGAGATCGATGATGTGGACGCCGTTGCGGCTGCCGAAAATGTACGGCTTCATCCGCGGGTTCCAGCGGTGAGTCTGGTGGCCGAAATGCGCGCCGGCCTCGATCAATTGATGCATGGAGACGGTGGGTACCGCCATAGTAAATTCCTTTCCGGTTGGTCCTCTGACAGGCGGGGAACCGGGGCAGCAAAGGCCGCCGCGGCACCGGGAGATGTGTGCCTGCCATGTGAATTTGCCCCGAGGCTCAGAGAGCGTGCGAACACGCATCCCGAGCCCTGTGGCGGCGCGCGCTTACGCGATTGGCGGCGCGATTGCCAGCAGAATGATCGCTGGCCGCGGCAGCGGGTCGCTGCTTGACAGAAAAGAACAAACGGAGAACAATAGCATCCGAGTCGTAAGCAGAAGATTAACACCCGCTCGGTTTCGTCATGGGTCTTCCCCGGCGTAAGCAGGGGGCCACAGCCGGAGTTCGCCAGAATGGTCGCCGCTCTTATCTCGCTCCTGTTCGGCCTTGCCGCCGCGCTGGCCCTCGCCGTGGTGTGGCTCTCCGCGCGCAGCGGGTTCGTGCTCGCGCTTGCACTGCTGGAGGTTCAGGAGCGGGCGGAGCGTGGTGGCAGTGCCACTGGCAAAGGCGAGCTAACGCCCGACTCGGCTCGGGGCTCGGGGCTCAGATGGCCGGCCGCTCCATCGCGGCGCGCTGCCGCCTGATCCGGCGATAGCGGAGCATGCCGTAGGGCATCATTGCCAAATAGCCGATCGAGATCGCAGCGAGGGTCCACCAGGTTTCGGTCAGCAGTGCGGCGAAGAAGAGGCCGGCCAGCGCAATCGCCACCAGCCGCACGCTGGCGCGCGGACGCAGCGAGGTCCAGCTGAGCGTAGCGAGGTTGGAGATCATCAGCGCGGCAATGGCGGTCACCCACAGCGCCACCAGCCACGGCTCGCGGAACGCATCCTCACCGCTCGCCAGCCACAGATAGAGCGGCAGAAAGGCCAACCCGGCCGCGACTGGCGCCGGAACGCCGGTGAGGAAGCCGTTTGATTTGTGCGGCTGCTCCTCGGTATCGATCTGCGCATTGAACCGGGCGAGGCGAAGCGCGCAGCAGATCGCGAAGGCGAGGCTGGCAAACCAGCCGAAGCGCGGCAGATCCTGCAGCGACCAGAGGAACAGCAGCAGGGCGGGTGCCATGCCGAAACTGAGCGAATCGGCCAAACTGTCGAGCTCTGCGCCGAAGCGGCTCTGCGCCTTCAGCAGCCGGGCGATGCGCCCGTCCAGGCCGTCGAGCACGCCCGCGAGCACGATGGCGAAGATCGCCTTGTCCCAATCGCCGGCGATGCCGAAGCGCACGCCGGTGAGGCCCGAACAAAGCGCCGCGGCAGTGATCGCGTTGGGCACCACGGCGCGCAGCGACAGGCCGGGCCGACCTCTAGCCACCTCGCTATCCTCGTCCTCGCTCGCCTTCGGGCCCATTCGGCCGTCCTTGCCGACATGCAGGCGCGGATCGTCGGTGACCCGACGGCTGTTCACTGGTTGACGCCTTCGATCAGCCGCTGTTGCCCCAGTTCCGCCAGCACCGTCTCACCGGCGACCATCGTCTGGCCCAGCACCACCCGTGGGTCGGTTCCTTCAGGCAGGTAGACATCGACCCGGCTGCCGAAGCGGATCAGCCCGATCCGCTGGCCGGTTGCGAGAATGTCCCCCGGCTTGACGAACGGCACGATGCGGCGCGCGATGAAGCCGGCGATCTGGGTGCAGGCGATCGGTGGGCCGGCGGGCGGCTCGATCAACACGTGCTGGCGCTCGTTGTCATCGCTTGCCTTGTCGAGATCGGCGTTGATGAAGGTGCCGGGGATGTAGATCACGCGGCGCACCGTGCCGCCCACCGGCGCGCGGTTGATGTGCACGTCGAACACCGTCATGAAGATCGAGATGCGCGTTACCGGTTCGCTGCCCAGCCCCGGCCGCCCTTCGGCATCGGCGCCCTGCAGTTCGATCGGTGGCGCCATGCGGACGATCTGCGTGACGAGGCCATCGGCTGGCGAAACCACCAGATCGTCGCCTTGCGGCACCACCCTTTCGGGGTCACGGAAGAAGGCGAACACACCGGCGGCCAACATCATCAACGGCCAGCCGATGATCTCCCAATCGAACAGCAGCAGGAAGACGAGCGCAATGCCGACCGCGATCAGACCAAAACGCCGCCCTTCGGGATGAATGGCGGGCCACGACCACCCGGCCTCGCCGCGGCCCCTGTTATCGCGCAATTCTCCGGCCATCGGCCCGTCCTAGGGCTTGCAGCCGCTCGTAACAAGGCGTTGAGGCGTTGCGCCGGGCAACCCGCTGAACGACCCACCGAAACGATCGGGGAACGTGGTGGCAGCCGTCGAGCCCGGCCGGCGCTGGTCAGCCTGCAGTTTCCACGCCAGCCGGAGGTGCGGGAAGCATTCGAACACGATCCAATTTCCTGAATTGATCGACGGGTAGCGACGGACGGAGCCGGAAGAACCGCCTGTTTCTCGCCACTGCGGCCGGCCGGGAATTGGCGGATCCGGCTGGGTGCCCGAGCTCGATTGACGCCCATCCGCGAATGCCCGAGCGCCGTGTGCAGGCGTTCGGCTGACCAAGTAGGCCGGCTGGTGGACAGGGCTGGATTCGAACCAGCGTACGCTTGCACGGGCAGATTTACAGTCTGCTGCCTTTAACC
>PPFU01004008.1_pt1 | contig 23884 bp, 24 predicted proteins | sample 1535991 | NCBI WGS metagenome assembly PPFU01 (sample SAMN04901290, study PRJNA319586) | Hypolithon metagenome, whole genome shotgun sequencing project. | isolation source: Antarctic Hypolithon | place: Antarctica: Miers Valley | collected 2014
TAGAGCGCGGCATTTGCTCTGTTGAGAAGCGCAATTTGTGCGCACCCAGAAATAGCAGGGCCATCTTGACCGCTACATCAGTACTACAGATCATAGTCTCTGGCGGGATTGGTTGAATGCACCGTCGCTACCGTGTCTGAGGGCAGTTTGCGCGTGGCCGGACGGCGCAACGGTGTACTGACTTGCACGCAGGCTCCAGGCGCGGGAAATCTGTTTAGGCCCTCATGGGGTGATTGAGTCGAAAAGCTCGTTTATCCCACTGAAGCCCTCGTCAATCCCCTTAACCGCCATGAACCGCGCCCTGCTTTTCACGCTCCTCGTGCTGATCGCCGCCTGCGGCTCCGAACCTGCTGACCTCGAGACTATGAACAGCCATGACCCCTACGCTGGCAGTTTTCTTGCCGACGCTTCCAATACCCCTGACGAACCCCGCGCAGCTGCCACTTCCAGAGCAGGCCAGCGCGTGGTAATCGTAGATCAGGGCTTGCAGATGCCCAGCGGCGCCCAGGTAATCCCCCGTGATTGGACGCTTGCCCAGGATGTCGCCCTCGACGCCGGTACAGGGCAGTACGCCCGGTTCAGAGTCGATTACAGAGGCCCCAGGGGCGAGTTGATCCGCAGCATGGGCGTCGTCAACTACGGGGAGATGTTTAGAGCTGGATTCCAGCAGGCCTGGCAGGAAATAGCCAGGCGCGGGCTGCAAGGTGAAGTGGATGACTTTGCAACAGGTAATCCTGAGCCCAGTGCAGCGCTGATGCGCACCGAAGGGTACCAGAAAACGCTACAGCGCATCAGCCAGCAAGAAATACACCTCGAAGCCCTGGAAGTACCCATCCAGGGCAGCCGGAATGGGCAGCCGGTGCAGGGCGTCTTGTACCTGACCCACCTGGCCCTTCCCCGGTTTCCCGGTCACGGCACGGTACAGGCATCCCTGCTGATCAGTCCCCAGCGCTTCTTCTCGGAAACGCTCCAGCACCACGAGCAGATTGCCAGCAGTTTTCAGCCTAATCCCGCGCATGAGCAGCGGGTCGAGCAAATTCGGCAGGTGGCCACGCAGCGGCAGGCGGCCCAGCACCAGCAGCGGATGGTAACCAGTCAGGCCCAGCACCAGCAGCGGATGGCAAGCAACCAGGCGCAGTTCAACTCGCATCAGCAGATGATGCAGAACCGGTACCATGCTGCCGACCGCCAGCATCAGCAGTGGATGAATGACTTCCGCAGTAGCCCTTCTGCTTACACCGGCAGCAGCGGGTACTCGGGCCACGACGCCACCATCGACGGCATCTACGAACGGTCGACGTTTTTAGACTCTTATTCCGGTCAGCAGGTGCAGCAGGACGGCAACTATGACTACTGGTACACCGATGGCCTGGGGCAGTACCACGGCACCAACGACCCCAGCTTCAATCCTTATAGCCTCGGTTCAAACTGGCAGTCTACTCAGCCCCTTAAGCCCGACAACTGAGGGTTGCGTGCGTCCTGAATCCGCCCACCCTTCCCCACGATAACAGTAATGACCGGTAGGAGAACAAGCTCGGTGCCTGTTTTTAACCCGCTCACTTTGGCAATCATCCTTTCATCTAAATCCGACACACTGCAATGACACGATTCCTGTCGAACACACCAGCATTCGCACTTCTGATTGCGCTTACGCTCACTTCCGCCGCCTGCAGCGACAACCCGGTCGAAGCAGACCCCTCGTTGACCGGCAGGTGGTTCGGGCAAACGACTATTCAGGGAACGCCCCTTTCTGTTGACCTTCAGATGCAGGAAAACGCAGGTACGGTAAACGCGGTAGGCAACATGGTATTCGTGGACCCAATCGCTGTAACGGCATCTGGGGTCTACAACTTCCCGAGCCTGTCGTTGACCGTGCGGAGTTCGGGATTCGACGATCTGAGCTTTAGCGGCGAACTCGGGGCCGATGGCAACTCTATAACCGGCAGCATGCGCGGCTCGGGCTTCGACAACTTTTCGGTAACGCTCAGACGCCAGTAACCGGCAGGCCCCCGAAGCGGCGAGGAGGTGTGCGTGCGAGGGAAATGCTACTGCCGGGGCGTGGGCTGCGTATCCTCCCCACCGGGCAACTGCGCAAAGTCGCCCTGCCGGCCCTGTGCCTGGTAAAAATCTCTGAGCCGTTCCGCTGCGCCTGAGGTCATGGCGTGCGTGGCCCCCAGATTTCGGTAGAGTGCGCTGTAAGCTGCGACGAGAAGCGACTCGGCCTCGGCAGTCTGACCGATACGTCCAAGGGCATCGCCGAGAATGCTGGCCGTGTTGGCCCGCTCGGGGTTTTCGGGTGGAAGCAAATCCACGCGGATGAGGTAGGCTTCGCGCAGCAGCGGCAGCGCCTCGCGCGGGCGTTTCTGTGCCAGCAACACCGCGCCCAGGTTGGAAAGGCCATAGCCCAGGTATGGGTGCCCCGGTGGCAGTCCGGCCCTCCAGATTTCCACAGCGCGGCGATACGCAGCCTCCGCCCCGGCAATGTCGCCCTGCAGGCGCCGCGTAGCGCCAACATTATTGTACTGGATGCCGAGGTTGGGGTGGTCTGCGCCAAGGGCGGCTTCGTAAATCACAGCCGCCTCCGTTTGCAGCGCCACCGCCTCGTCATACGCACCGAGACTCGCCTTGGCCGAGGCCAGGTTGTTCATCGCGTAACTGACATCGGGGTGGGTGTCCCCTTTTATCTTTCTGAAAAGCGCCAGTGCTTCCTCGTGCATCGCCACAGCGGTCTCGTGGTCCTCGAGGTCGTCCCGGATGATGGCAATGTGAGACAACGCCTGCGGCACCGCAGGATGATCGTCGCCGTGATTGGCGCGCAAGATGGCGAGTTCACGTCTGTACAGCCGCTCCGCCTCGCCGCTGTCGCCCTGATCGGCCAGCAGAGTGGCGAGGTTGCCGGTGCTGATGGCGACCTCATCGTGATCAGCACCGCGTAGTTTTTCCTCCAGTGCAAGTGCCTCGCGTAGATAAGGCTCAGCCGCGGCGTAGTCTCCCTGCTGCCATCGCAGCACCCCGACTTCGCTCAGCCTGGCAGCAACGCGCGTGTGGGCCTCGCCGAAAAGGGCCCGGTCAGTGTCGAGGGCATGCTGAAGCAAGGAGTCTGCCCGCTCGTAGTCGCCCATGCTCCTGTAGGTCACGCCGAGGTAACCCGCAGTCTCGGCTACGTCGGCATGGCGCGCGCCGTGCAGCTTTTCACGCAGGGCTAGCGCACGCCGAAAGTGCGTCTCAGCTTCGTTGTAAAGGCCGAGTTCGTGGTACGTGGCACCAAGGGTGTGGCGAACGGCAGCTTCTACCTCGGGCTGCCCCCGCAGCGTTGTCTCGATTTTTTCTGCCGTCCGGTCGAGCACCGTTACAACCCGCACCTCGCGTCCGTCCTGGTACGGGTCGGGCGCGGCGAGCATGTCCTGGAGAAAAGCGCTGACCTGCACGGCCTTGTTGCGCTCGATCTCGGCCAGCCGCGCCTGCCGAACGGAAATGCCTACTGCTGATAAGAGCGCGAGCGTAACAAGCACTGTTGCAGCAACACCGGCACGGTGGCGACTGACAAACTTCTGCGCGCGATAGCTTGCCGTAGCTGGGCGAGCCAGCACGGGCAACCCCGAGACGTGTCGGCTGAGGTCTGCCTCGAGCGCCTCGGCGCTCACATACCGACGCGCCGGGTCTTTCTCGAGCGCCTTCATCACTACCGTGTCGAGATCGCCCTCAAGCTTGTGGGCAACGGGTGCACGCCCCCCATCCTCTTTTTTTCGAGAGGCGACGGCTGATGGCCGTAACGGGGCGACCTCGCAGACCGCACGCTCGATCTCAGCTGGCGAGCGGCCCTGAAGGCTATACGGCCGCTCTCCTGTAAGCAGTTCGTAGAGAACGATGCCGAGTGCGTACACGTCAGTCGCGGTTGTGATAGCTTCTCCGCGCACCTGCTCGGGAGCCGCATACTCCGGTGTCATCGGCATCAGCCCCGTCCGCGTTGGTGCGACGCCGGCGTCTGGTTCGTTTTCGGTACCCAGCAGCTTGGCGATGCCAAAGTCGAGCAGCTTTACCTTGCCCTCTGGGGTGACGAGGATGTTGGAGGGTTTGAGATCGCGGTGGACAACCAGGTTCTGGTGGGCATACTGCACGGCCTCACATACCGCGCAGAAAAGCGCCAGCTTCTTCTCGATGTCCAGCCCCTCACAGTAAGCCGTGATAGGCACGCCGTCGATAAACTCCATGACGATGTACGGCTGACCGTTTTCGGTCACGCCGCCATCGTAGAGCCGGGCAATGTGGGGGTGCTGAAGCCGGGCCAACACCTGCTGCTCTACCCGGAAGCGACGCAGCCGGTCGTCGGGGAGCCAGCCGCCGCTGAGCAGCTTGATCGCCACGCGCTGCTCGAACTGCTCGTCGGCCCGCTCGCCCAGCCAGACCGTCCCCATCCCGCCACGCCCCACTTCACGAACCAGGCGGTAGGGGCCAATCTTTTCCAGCCCGGAAATCTCGTCCGTTTCGTGCGGCGCGTAGGGCAGCAGGTCGAACGGACTCGTTTCAAAGCGTTTTTCAGCCTCAGCTGCAAAGTGGGCCTCGAGAAGCTCTTCGAGATCGGCGCGGAGCGCAGCATCGCCGGCGCAGGCATCATCCAGAAACACTTCTCGCTCGCCGGCACCGCACGCAAGCGCCTGGCCCAGAAGATTGCTGAGCGTTGCCCACCGCTCAGCGGCAGGAGTGGAAGGCGTCTGCGCCGAAGAGAGGGGATCCGTCATGGACAGGGGGCGCGTGCGGGAGAGGCCGGCGTAGGGAGAGCAGTTCAATCAACCCGAAAGCGTGCAAAAAAAGAGGTAGGCAGTCGGTACTCCGTGCAGAGAGACTCAGGGCTTTAACTCACGCTGCAGCCAGGCCCGGGCGGCCGTCCATTCACGCGACACCGTGGTAGAGGAAATGCCTACGATCTCGGCCGTTTCCTCGACCGAGAACCCGGCGAAATAGCGCAACTCGACCACCTCCTCCTGCCGGGGGCTGAGCAAGGCGAGTCGTTTCAGAGCCTCGTCAAGCGCGAGGACTTCTTCTGCACGCCCCTCGGCTTTAATGTGCTCATCGTCAAACGTAACGGCCTGCGCGTCCCCACCTCGCTTTGCACGCTTGTGCCGCAGGGCGCTGTCGATCAGGATTTGACGCATAGCTTTGGCGGCGACGCGGAAAAAGTGCGCGCGGTCTGCATAGGTGCCCTTCGCATTCACCAGCTTGAGGTAGCCCTCATGCAGCAGCGCCGTAGTATTAAGGGTTTCCGGCGCCTGCTGCCGCATACGCTGCCGGTGTGCAAGCGACTTGAGTTCAGTGTAAAGCACCTCAAGGAGCGAGTCGACCGCCTCGGCATCGCCTTCTTGAACGCGGCGCAGCAACAGCGTGACTTTGTCTGCAGGGGAATCCAAACTCATAGAGCCGCTGCGGTACGTCTGTAAATTTGATGACACAGTGAAATCACATAATACCACGGGAGCTCTCGTGGTTCAAACTGGTCATCTCTGTAAGGCCCTTCTTTTAGCGAATCACGCCAGGTCACGTCCTTTATATCCTGCGCGCGTGCGCCTTTCGATCCATACGCATATTCGAACCGGCCCCCCGGAGGCACGTGCTGCACCTGTTCACCATCGGCCCGAGAAGCCACTGCTGGACACAATGAGCCCTGCGGCAAGGGCGTTATTGTGTGCGTGCAGTCAGACCTGCCGCTCACAACTTTCTTTATTCTTTGGGTAAACGCGCGATGGGCAGTACTATCAGCAGGCGGTTGCAGCTGCACGAAAGGGTGCCAGGCGCTGTTGGATCGAGGCACTTTGTCGCGTCCCAGCGTTGAATCCGCCTCAGCGCAACACTGCCCTGGTTGTAGCACGTATACTTGCACGTTAGTATGCCTCATCAGCATACCCATCCAACTCCAGAACTATGCTTACACGACACGCTGGTTGGGCCGCCACGCTTCTCATCGTGCTTCCCCTCGCCGCCTGCAGCAGCACGGGGAAAGTCACCACAGACTTACCTGCTCCTACCGCGACGCGGTCTACATCCGACCTGGAGGCGCTTTACTGGGCGCGGCAGGACAGCGCGCGCACCGCGTTCACCGAGGCCGACGTGGCCTTTATGACGGGAATGGTGGGACATCACGCCCAGGCCCTCATCATGTCCCGCCTCGCGCCTACTCACGGTGCGAGCCGTCAGGTGCAGACCCTCGCCGCCAGAATCATCAACGCCCAGAACGATGAGATCGCATCGATGCAGCAGTGGCTCCGTGATCGCGGGCAGCCAGTGCCCGATGTTCACATTGACGGGCTGAAGCTGATGGTCCACGGCGGCGGCGCGCACGACCATATGCACATGCCAGGGATGCTCACGGATCACCAGCTTCATGAACTCGACCGGGCGCGGGGCGAGGCGTTCGACCGGCTCTTCCTGACCTACATGATTCAGCACCACCGCGGCGCCGTTATCATGGTGGACGACCTCTTCGCGACCGACGGCGCGGCGCTGGACGAGGCAGCCTTTAAGCTGGCCTCAGACATAAACGTCGACCAGATTACCGAGATCGCACGCATGGAGCTAATGCTCAGCAATTTACCCAAACCAGGCCAGGCACCCTGACGCCCGGCTCTGCCCTCCCCACTACCCAACCAACTCGCATTTACTATGACCGGTAACTCACTCACTCACTTTCTTGCACATCAGCTCGTGGTGCCACTCTTGCTCATGCTCGGGCTGATCGGGATCTCGGCATGTGCCTCCCAACCCATTGTGTCAACGGGTGCCACCCCGAGGTCGGCACCTACGCCGCTCTCCGTGACGCCCCCCACGCCCGACCCGCGCGTCGGGCTCGCGCCGGGCCTTTTCGACGCGGGCGAGGCGATATGGAACCTCCAGTTGCTCTCGGCCACCCCTCCGCCGGAAGCATTTGTCGGCGTCACCAACTCCGACCTCGCCTTTACCGGCAACTACGCCATCCAGGGCAACTACAACGGCGTCATGGTCTGGGACATCTCGAATCCCAGCGCCCCGGTGCTCGTGACCGAGTATCTCTGCCCTGCGTCACAGAGTGATGTGTCAGTCTACGAGAACCTGCTCTTCGTCTCGGGCGAGGGCCTCGGTGGGCGGCTCGATTGCGGCATTCAGGGTGTGCGTGAAACCGTGAGCGCCGATCGCCTGCGCGGCATTCGGATCTTCGACATCAGCGACATCCGCAACCCCGACTACATCGGGAATGTGCAAACCTGCCGGGGCTCACACACCCACTCTGTCCTGAAAGACCCGAACGACGACGAGAACGTGTACATCTACGTCTCCGGCTCTGCGCCTGTACGCCCTGGAGAGGAGCTGGCTAGCTGCTCATCCGCCATGCCAGATGAAGACCCCGGCTCGGCACTGTTCCGCATCGAGGTCATCAAGGTGCCGCTCGCCAATCCCGAGCAGGCCGCCATCGTGAGTTCGCCCCGCATCTTCGAAAACCTCGTTGCCCCTCCAGAGCATGGCCTGGCACCCGCCGATCTCGCCGAGATCGAGGCGGCGCGTGAACGCGGTGACTACGTGGTCGAGATCCAGGGTAACCCCGTCGTGATGCCCCCTCAAGCCATTGCGCAGCTGCTCGCCGGTATGGTGCAGCAGCGCGGCGGAACAGGCGCCCCGACGGCTGCCGACAGTGCGGCGCTCCGCGTGGCGCTGCCAGCAATGATAGCAGAGCGCTTTGGCGATGCGGATGCCGAAGGCTCGCAGCCCGGCCCCACGCAGTGCCACGACATTACCCTGTACCCGGGTATCGGTCTGGCGGGGGGGGCCTGCGAAGGCTACGGGCTCTTGCTCGACATCACGGACCCCGTTAACCCGAGACGCATCGACGCCGTCGCCGATTCAAACTTCGCCTACTGGCACTCTGCCACGTTCAACAACGAGGGCACCAAGGTGCTCTTTACCGATGAGTGGGGCGGCGGCGGCCAGCCAAAATGCCGCGCGAGCGACCCGAGAGAGTGGGGCGCGAATGCCATTTTCACCCTCAACAATGGTGAAATGGACTTTGTGAGCTACTACAAGCTTCCGGCACCGCAGACGCCACAAGAAAACTGCGTCGCACACAACGGATCTCTCATTCCCATCCCCGGCCGCGACGTGATGGTGCAGGCCTGGTACCAGGGCGGTATTTCTGTTTTTGACTGGACCGATCCGGCGAACCCTGTGGAAATCGCCTACCACGACCGTGGTCCTATAGACCCGGACCAGATGGTCATGGGCGGCAGCTGGTCGGTATACTGGTACAACGGCGCGATTGTGAGCTCAGAGATCGCGCGCGGACTCGACATATTCGAGTTGACGCCGAGCGCCTATCTCTCGGCCAATGAGATTGCCGCGGCCAACACCGTCCACCTCGACTATCTCAATGCCCAGGGCCAGCCGAAGTACACGTGGCCAACAAGCTTCGTCCTCGCGCATGCCTACCTCGATCAGTTGGAAAGAGGTAGTGGAATCTCTTCCGGGCGGATCGCGGAGGTTCGGCAGGCGCTCGCCCGCGCCGAAGCCGCATCGCCACAGGCACGTCCAGAGGCGCTGACAGCGCTGGCTGCAACGCTCGATGGCGATTCCAGCAATGCGCGCGATGCTGCCAAGGTGCAGATGCTCGCAAATATGGTGCGGGAACTGGCAACTTTGACGCTCTGATAAGACAGACAGCAGCCTGTGCTTTCAGGCAGCACCTGTTATTGTCGAGGTAGAAACCAGCGTATCCCTTTTCATGCCCCCGGTGCCTCTATGGTGCCGGGGGCATGTTTCTATGCCTGACGTGCAATCTCAGACGGTTGCAGACCTTGACGCGATAGGTGCGCAGCGTACGTCCCGGCTCTGAAAGCCCGGCTCAGCCGCCTGCAGAGAAGCGCTACGGAGCTTTCATCAAGCTCATTTCCAGTAGTTGCACAGGGCTCCAGCTAAGTGCAACCCACCTGCAACGATTCCTGCTTTGCGCTGAAAACCTCTTCCCGTCCGAAAAACTCTTTCGGGTGCGCGCTTATCGTGCCCTCCTCTCTCTCTTCATTTCCTTTCAATGGCGTTCCGCTACCGCGTTCTCGTCTTGCTTTTATGGGGCTGTTACACTTCGGTGTGCGCCCAGACGCCCGGAACTGACACCCTTACCGCGTCACTTCCAGACATTCGCGTCGAGGCCGCCCGCAGTGCTGGTGGCGTGGCAACAGCTCCTTTCAGCATCGCTGTCACAGCGCGCGGGCCGCTGGAGCGAGCGAGCGACCCTGGCCTCTCGCTCGACATCGCACTGCGGCAGCTGCCGGGCGTTTTCCTTTCCAACCGCGAAAACCCGGCGCTTGGAGAGCGGCTGATCGTGCGCGGGCTGGGGTATCGGGCCGGCTTCGGCGTACGGGGCGTTCAAGTAGTTCTGGATGGCATTCCCCTTACCCTTGCAGACGGGCAAGCCGTCCTCGGAATCGTAGATCCTGCCTTTATTCGCCGCGCCGAGATTATCCGCGGGCCGGCCTCTGCATTGTGGGGCAATGGCAGCGGTGGCGTTCTTTTCCTGAGCACAGTTCCGGAGGGAGAAGAAGGCTCTGGCACCGCGCGCGCCCTGGCAGGAAGCCATGGAAGCCTGCGGGCAGAGGCTGAAGCGATGCTGCCTGTAGGCCCCCACCGCGCAGGCCTGACCGTGAGCCACACCAGGAGCGAGGGCTACCGCGCCCACAGTGCGTTTGAAACGACACGCGCTCGCCTGTTCGGCGAATTCCGCATTCGCCCAAGCGCACTGCTCCGTCTGATCACGGCCATCGAAGCCGCGCCCCTGCTCGAACATCCAGGCGCACTTACTGCTGAAGAACAAGCTGCAGACCCGCAGCAGGCCGAGTTGCGCTACGTGAATGCACGCGCCGGCAAGACCAGCACCCAGGTTCAGGCGGCGGCCACCCTCCAAGCCACTACCCCTGCCGCTCTCATCACGGCCACGACCTACGGAATTACCCGGAAGCTTGGCAATCCCCTTCCTTTTGCCGTGATCAACGTGGACCGGCTGGCCGGTGGCATCCGCCTTGGGCTCGAAAAAGCTGTATTCCCTTTCTATTTCACCCTTGGTACCGATGCTGCAATCCAGCATGACGACCGCACCAACGCCCCCAACGAAGGCGGTCAGGCTGGGCAGAATCGCACGCTCGACCAGGTCGAGACGGTAACGCAGGGGGCGCTTTTCGCGCGCCTGCGCGTCGATCTCGCGCCTATCGGGATAGCGGGCCTCGCGCTCGAAGGAGCCCTCCGCGGCGACCGCGTCCGGTTTAAAGCGCACGACCGCCTCTTGACAGACGGCGACCAGTCTGGTGCACGCGCGCTGGGAGCCTGGAGTCCGCAGTTGGGGCTGAGCTATAGAAAAGGTGCTGCTCTCTTCTTCGCTTCATTCGCAACGGCATTCGAGACCCCTACCACAACCGAACTCGTTAACCGGCCTGACGGCGAAGGAGGGTTCAACCCCGTGCTGCAGCCACAGCAAACGACAGGGCTTGAAGCCGGAATTCGGGGCGTTACCACGCACTTTCTGTATGACGTTGCCCTTTACGCACTCAGGGTACGTAATGGACTCACCCCCTCGGAAGGGGTAGATGGAAGAACGTATTACCTCAATCGCGGGGTGACGCAGCACCGGGGAGCCGAGGTTTTCATAGAGTGGCAACCCCGGAAGGCTACGAGTGCCTCACTTTCGTACACCTGGAGCCACCTGCGCTTCGGCAGAAACAACCTGCTCTCGGATGGCACCGAGGTAGAAGGCAACATCCTCCCGGGCGTCCCCGAGCACCGGCTCAGCAGTCGGCTTCAGGTAATACATGGCCGGTTCTCGATCTCCCCGTCAGCTGCGCTATCGTCGGGCATTTACCCTGACGACCTGAACACGGTAAAAACAGCGCCTGCTCTTACAGTGGATCTGGCCATCACCCACACGCAGCCCCTTTCAGGAAAGGTGCGCCTCCTCTCTTTCCTGCGCCTCCAGAATGCATTTGATGCACAGTATGCCGGCTCGGTTGTCATTAACGCGCGCAGAGGCCGGTTCTACGAGCCCGCAAGACGTCGTAGTGCTGTCTTCGGGGTGGGGGTTTCTTGGTAAAATTGTAAGTCTTTACTGCTTTGCCTACCTAAACAGAAGGCGCCAGAGGGTTCTCAAGGTGCCCTGTCCTATCGCCTTTTCTCCGGGTTGAAGACAGCCCTCACCACCATCCAGAGGACGCATTATTACGAGATAAGAACGACTTTCAAGGCTTATTTAAGACCTTACAAGTCCTTCACTTAAAACAAGGCCTTTCTGTACATGATCGTAGCATTCTGAATTAACCGGAAGCACTTCCAGAAGTGTAACCTGTAGCAAAAGCGCAAGGCTCTGCCCTTGCTCACTTACGCCACCCACTTCTTAATCACTAACGAGTAAACACCATGACTAACACCAAACTGCTTTACACGTCTCCGTGCCTGACCCGCTACGGGACGGCTGCTGAAATCACGCAGGCAAGCTTCTCCAACTCCCAGCAGGACTCTATCTTCTTTGCTGGTGCTCAGGTCGGAACTGCCGTTGGCAGCCTCGACGCCTGTGTAGCACAGCCTGCTAACGTGCCAGGCACCAACTGCGAATTCCCGTAATCCGCTCTCCCTTCGGGGAAAAGGGCACCCTCATAGCGAGGGTGCCCTTTCTTTTTTAGTTCAGTTCTGGTTTCGCGCCTGCCTCATGCCGGCTCTACGGGATCGGCTCCAACCAGCTTATAGCCGATCCCGTAGACGCTGCGGATCGGCCAGCTTTCCTCGTCATCCCCATCCATGACTTTGCGCAGCGCGTTCACGTGCCGGTCTATGGTGCGGGTTTCGACTTCAGCGGGCAGGCTCCATACGTCACGCAGGAGTTGCTTGCGCGAAACGGTGCGCCCCCGGTGGATAATGAAATAGCGCAACAGGCGATACTCGAGGTCGGTCAGCTCCACGGTTTCGTCACCACGCCGAATCTGCTCATTGTCCAGGTTGATGGTTAGCCCCCCCACGGTAAACGTGCCCGACGCAGTATCGGGGTCGGGCTGTGCGCGCCGCAGCACGGCCTGCACGCGCGCAAGCAGCTCTTCTGTCGAAAAAGGCTTGGTGAGGTAATCATCGGCACCCAATTCGTAGCCGCGCATCCGATCCTCGTGCGAGCCGAGGCCGGTGAGCATGAGCACAGGCGTACTAACGCCCCGGCTACGAATTTCGCGAAGAATGTCGAACCCGCTTTTGCCGGGTAACTTGCCGTCTAGAATGACGAGGTCGTAGCTGGGCAGTGCGGCGGCGGCTTCGAGCCCCTCTACGCCTGTGCCGGCGAGTTTTACCTCATAGTTCTGGGCTTCGAGATACATTTGCAGCCCCGTACTGAGTTGCGGATCGTCTTCCACGATAAGCAGGCGTACCGGATCGTTTAGTTGACTCATAGAGGGTGAGAGCTTTAGAGAAGAGGGAAGGATCAATGGTACAGCCTTGCCAGCGGTGACCTGTACCTATGGATGTAAAAGGTTTGGAAATCGACTGTATGTGGCAGCGCGGCTCTCGGAATCCCAAGAGCCCTGCATGCAGTTGGGGGCCAACATGACGCTACCCGCCAGATACGCCCACACCACGTTTACCCGTTACCTGGCGCAAACCCCTTCGCAGGAGCACGCCCTGGCCGAAACGCGGTGGCTGGCAGAACAGGTACGGGCAGCTACTCCGCTGCGACGCTGGCTAAAGAAAGTGCGCGGACTGCCACCGGTAGGCGTGAAGGGACTATATCTCGTGGGTCCGGTGGGCACGGGGAAAACGCACCTGCTGGCCGCGCTGTACCACGCGCTGCACCCGGGTATCCCTTGCACATTCATGACGGCGCGGGCGCTTTTCCGCTCTACGCTCACGCCCGAGCAAGACGCGCTCCGGCTGTCCCGTGCCTGCCGTGTACTGCTGCTCGACGAGGTCGAGATCGATGACCCTGCAAATGAGGCACGTCTCATCCTCACGCTCAAGGCGCTCGCCCGCCGGGGCGTGGTAGTAGTCGCCACTTCAAACGTGGAGCCGGAGAAATTCCTAGCGGTGACCTACGGTGGCGACCGCTTTCGGCGCTTTCTCATGGAGGAGTTCCGCGAGGATTACCTGGTCGTGCTCGTAGGTGGAGACGACTACCGGCGCACCCTGCAGCGTGAGGGTCATGCGTGGGTAGGCGCACCGGACGTTACACGCGAGGCCATGCGGCATGTTTACGAGCATCATCCAGAGCCGCGCCGGTGGCTCGAATTCAGCACTTTCCGCGCGTTGAGCACCTCCACCGAGCACACCGCGCTCGTCCGGGAGCTTGGGCAGGCTAGCGGTCTTTTCGTTTCCAACATCGTCATCGACGGCACCGACGATGCGCTGCGGTTGCTGCGGCTCGTGGACGATCTGTACCTACTACCCTCACCTCCTGTACTCTATTTCACGTCCGTGGCGGCACCAGAGGCGTGGTTCACGCCTGAGCGCCTGCACGGTAGCATGGAGAAAGGCATCGCTGAAAAGTTCAGCCGCACCGTTTCGCGCCTCCACGCTCTGTGCACCATCGAGCACGTGGGTGCCGCGGCGGCGTAACGCTTACCCGTTCACCTCGTGAATCCAGCCTCCGCCGAGCACATCGTCTCCTTCATACAGGACAACCGACTGCCCCGGCGTGATGGCCGTGCGGCCCGTCGCGAAGGTCACGCGTAACTCGTCGTCGCCCGTCTGCCACGCCACGCAGGGGCCTCCCGCGTCTTTGTAGCGCACCTTGCCCAGCGCCGGCCGCTCCTCAAACAGGTTCGGGTACTTGATGAGGTTGAGCTGGCGCGCCGTGAGCGTCTGTCCAACTAAATCCTCGCGCCGCCCGACGGTAATGGTGTTCGTCTCCGCGTCGATGCGGGTGACGTAGGCAGGATACCCCAGCGCCAGCCCGAGTCCGTGGCGCTGCCCGATCGTGTAAAACGGATACCCCTCGTGGGCGCCGACCTCGGTGCCATCGGCCAGCACAAACCGCCCACCGGCCACGTCGTCAGCCAGCGTCGGCACGCGGTCGCGCAGAAAGCGGCGGTAGTCGTTGTCAGGCACGAAACAGATCTCGTACGAGTCTGGCTTGGCAGCCACGCGTGTCAGTCCAAAATCGGCGGCCATCTGCCGGATCTCCGGCTTGGTAAAGGTGCCCAGCGGAAAGATGGAGCGCGCCAGATGCGCCTGCGGCAGCCCCCACAGCGCATAGCTCTGGTCTTTGTTGGTATCGAGGCCGCGCTTGAGCAGGTAACGGCCCGATTCGGCATCGGGCATGACGCGTGCGTAGTGGCCGGTGGCGATAAAATCGCAGCCCAACTGGTCGGCACGCCGCAGCAGCGCGGCCCACTTGATGTGTGTGTTGCAGAGCACGCACGGGTTGGGCGTGCGTCCGGCGAGATACTCGCTCGTAAACCGCTCGATCACCCAGTCGCCAAACTCTTCGCGGATGTCGACGATAAAGTGGGTAAAGTCGAACGCCTGTGCCACGCCGCGCGCGTCGTTCATGGAATCGAGCGAGCAGCAGCCGACCTCTTTGCCGCCCCGCCCCCCGCTGGAGGTGTAGTCCCACGTTTTCATCGTGATGCCCACGACCTCGTAGCCCTGCTCGCGCAGCAGCACGGCGGTAACAGAGGAATCCACGCCGCCACTCATGGCGACCAGCACGCGTCCTTTCTGGCTCATCCCGGTTTAAAGGTAATAATTAGCGCGAACGGGCCACCTGACCGAGGCGTTTCCCGTTCACACTGTCTTCCCCGCTCAGAAACGCACGGCGACCCTTACGCCTTTCTGATCTGTAGCCGGGTCATAGACGGGGATCACGCTGAGCCCGTTCCGCAGGTTGAAGCGCCGGGCAGCGCCAGGTGCCGTCGCCACGTCGTAGATACTCGTTACAAACCACGCCGCCACCATCAGATTCAGGGCTCGCTCCGTATCGTTCGCCAGAATCACATTCATGAGACTGAAGGCCCGGATCGAACTCGTGATCACACCTGCGGCCAGTTTTCGGCGTATATGTGACCGACAGAAGGCCCTACGAAAAACGCCACGACGTTGACCCCCAGGGATGAATAGCGCCCCCGTTCCGGCCAGAGACCAGATGAGCGCCACCTGCGGGCTTTTTGCTTCTTCCAGTTGCGGCCAGAGAAAACCCGGCGGTTCCGCCGTTGCTGCCAACTCCACTGGCACGCAGGGCGCCGCGTCTCGGATCACCACCGATGCCGCGTTGCAGTCAGATGCCAGGAGGGCTACCGAGGCGGGGCCGTCTGCCGTCTGGATTGAGGTGAGGAGCAGAAACAGCGTGACCGTGTTCATGGGGATAAGATCTGGTTACAGAACGCTCAGGGCTATGCTACAAAAGTTTCTTTTCGTTTTTGTGTTGATGAGCCTCGCGCTTTTAAACCTGAGCTGCGGGCAGTCGCTTTCGTGGCGCGCCGTCGAAGCCCAGATCCGCAGCCGCTTTCCCGACGTGCAACAGCTTTCGACAGATTCGCTCGCGGCGATGATTGCGCGTGGCGATAGGCCCATACTGCTGGACGTGCGCACGCAGGCCGAGTATAACGTCAGCCACCTTCCCGGCGCGCGCCGCCTGGACCCGGAGGCGACTACTTTCCCCACCCTTGAAGCGGTGCCCCACGACACGCCTATCGTGCTGTACTGCTCGGTCGGCTACCGGTCGTCGTCGCTGGCGCAGCGGTTGCAGGAAAAAGGCTTCGCCAACGTTGCCAACCTCGAGGGCTCCATTTTCCGCTGGGCCAACGAGGGGCGCGTCGTGGTCAGAAGCAACGTAGTGGTGCATAAGGTGCACCCCTACAACGCCCTCTGGGGCCGCCTGCTCAACAGCGAGTACCGGGCAGCGGCACCGCCTGCGGATAATTAGGTCCTTCTTCGCTTGTTAGAGAGGCTACGCCGGAGCCAATTTGGAACCCTCGTTCTCCTGATCTTTCTGTACCGCATGCCTTCGCTCGTCCTCCCCCGCACTGTTGTCAAAACACCTCTCGCGCCAGCGGCAATCGGCCCGTATAACCAGGCTATTCTTGTTGGCGACACGCTGTACTGCTCAGGGCAGATCCCCATCGACCCGAAGACAGGCAGCCTTGTTTCGGGCAGCATCGAGAAGGAGACCGAACAGGTGCTGGACAACCTCGGCGCCGTTCTGCGCGACGCGGGAATGGATTACGCCAACGTGGTCAGGTGCACGGTGTACATGACCGACATGGACGATTACGGGCAGATCAACGAGGTCTATGGGCGCTATTTCAGCGAGATGCCTCCGGCCCGCGAGGCTGTGCAGGTCTCCGGGCTGCCGCGCAACGTGCGCATCGAGGTTTCGTGCGTGGCCGTACGGTAGCGCCGCGGCTTACAGACCTTCGACTTCTATCGCGAGGGTGAGCGTTACCTGAAACCGAAAATCGCCACTGATGCCCGCTTTGGGCACGAACGCGAGCGTGCTACCGAATCCACTCCGCAGTGCGCCTTCAACGCTATTGCTCACAACCGTGATGGGGGCCTCCCGTGCAATGTCGGCAATTGTGCCTGATGCCACCGTCTGCGAGCCGACTGACACCTGCGCGCTGGAGAGCAACGCTCCCAGCGTTCGCGTGATCGGGCTGAGCCGTTCGATGCGCACAGCCGTTACGCGCGCGGCGACGATCTCTGAGGGCTGAAAACCATCAAGGCGACCATTCAGAGAGACGGTCTCGTTCGCCTGTACGGTAGCCTGCTCTCCAGGCGTCACGTTGTCGAAATTAACCGTGTACGTGAAGGACACGTCGCGAGGCGCGAGAAAAACGGTTCCTCCCTCGGTGGTGTCGCAGGCGGCGATAGAAAGTGTGACGAGCAGCAAAAGGGGCAGAAATCGGCGCATGGTCAGAGTACGAGCACACTGTGGATGGGGGCAGACGTGCCCAGAACGGCACGCCCGTCGAGAAAACCCAGTTCGGTGAGAAAAGCGTACCCGGCAACGCGCCCTCCCGCTTCGCGCACCAGCGCGGAGGCAGCCTCGGCGGTACCGCCAGTAGCAATCACGTCGTCGTGGATAAGCACCTGATCGCCCTGGGCTATCGCATCGCGGTGCATTTCCACAACGTCGCTACCGTATTCCAGCGCGTACTCCTGCTGGTAGACCCGCCACGGCAGCTTGCCTTTTTTGCGCACCGGTATAAAACCAGCATTGAGTTCGTGCGCCATGAGCGCGCCCAGCATAAAGCCGCGCGCCTCGATGCCTATCACTTTGGTGATTCCTTTCTCGCGAAACGGCGCGCACAGCCGCGAAACGGCCTCATGCAGTAGCACCGGATCCCCCAGAATAGGCGTGATGTCCTTGAACTGGATCCCGGGCGATGGAAAGTCCGGAATGGTACGGAGCGCGGCGAGGAGGGCGTCCTCAGCAGACATGGCGGAAAGAGATGAGATGCAGAGAGAAAGCGTTTAGCGATCCGTGGCAGACGCTTCGAGGTCGTGCTCGTACTCGGCCTTAAAATCGCGGATAGCGCGGAAGATAGCGCTTGCCAGATAATCCTGTCCACGCTCTGAGGCCATGAACCGCGCTTCTTCGGGGTTGGTGATAAACCCCAGTTCAACGAGAATGGCCGGCATCGAAGCGCCCCAGAGCACCATCAGTCCGGCCTGTTTGACGCCACGGCTTTTGCGCCCTACGCGCTCGGCGAATTGCTGCTCTACCAGACCGGCGAGTTTCTCGCTTTTGCGCAGGTACGCGCTGTTGGCCAGCGTGCGCATAATGAGCGCTTCCTCGTCAAAATCTGCATAGGCGTCAGGGTCGTCTTCGAGGCGAACGACGGCGTTTTCGCGCTCCATCACCGCCTGCGCCGCGGCGTTTTTGTGGAGTCCGAGAAAGTAGGTCTCGGTACCTTCAGCACGGCGTGCGCTGGCACCCGGCGCAGAGTTGATATGGATAGAGACGAAAAGCTTGCCCTGCGCGTCGTTGGCGATGCGCCCCCTGTTGCGCAGCGTCACAAAGCGGTCGTCGGTGCGGGTATAGACCACCTTTACGCCGAGGTTGTCCTGCACAAACTGCCCCAGCTTGAGGGCAACGGCAAGCGTAATGTCTTTCTCGCGCAGGCCGTTGGCGCGCGCACCGGGGTCTTTCCCGCCGTGTCCCGCGTCAATGACGACGGTGTCGAAGCGCCAGCGGCTATTCGTGTTGAGCGCAGACGGCAATGGTTGGGGCTTTTCTACGCGGTCGATGCGCACCGGCGCAGGCTGCGGCAGCATGGCCGCGTCACCCCGCAGCGTAAGCAGCAGGTCGGGGCTCGACCGATCCTGCACGATGTCTGCCTGTACGGGTGCGGCAAGTGTAAAGCGGAGCACAAGGTGGCTTCCACGCGGGCGGGCCTCGAAACCGGTCACCGGCCCCGACGGCGGATCTGCCTTGAACGAGCGCGCCAGCCTGGTATGGAAAAGCTGCACTTCCAGCACGTTGCCATCCAGCGTGGGGGCGCTGTAAGCGCTAAAAGCGTCGGAGGCGTGAATGCGCACGATAAACGTGCTGGAACGCGGCTCGACCGAAAACGAGACACGCTCCAGCAGAGGTGCGCGCTCGGGGTGCGCGCCCAGACATAGCAGAGCGGTGATAAAAAGCAGCGCAGCACGCATAGGGGCTCAGCGTGTCTCGTGCAACAGAGACTTTTTTTCCCCTGCTTCTACGGCCACCGTTATTCTGTTTTCAGCAGGCGGAAGCGCGCAGTTGAAGCGTTCAGGGTTGTACTCGCAGTCGGGGTTGTAGGCCTGGTTGAAGTCAACCAGAATCGTGCCGTCATCAAAAAGCGGCGGGTTGAGGTAGCGGCCGCCGCCATATGTCTCCTTTCCCGTTGTCGCGTCGGTAAAGGGCAGCCACAATACGGCGCGGCCATTTGCAGGCTGGAAAACCGACAACGTCTGCGGCACGCCCTGCAGCGTAAATGACACCGTACCGAGCCGGATGTAGCGGTCTACCCCGCCCTTACGTAGCGTCGCCCGCAGCGTATCACGGCGCTCGGCAGGATTCAGCGGAAGCAGTAAGCGGTACGTCGAATCCACATCATAGTAGCGCAGGCCGGTAAAGCGCGCACGGTCTGCTTTTTCCAGGATAGAGCGGTCGTCATCGCGGAACGACATGTCCTTGTCGAAGCGCGCCTGCAGTACCTGCCGGGTGTAGGGCGGCAGGTCAGGCTCGGTTTCGCAGGCGGCGAGGCCCAGCAGGCAGATGGCGAGAAGGGAAAGCAGGCGCATGGTAGCCCAACGCGTTGCAGGCAGGGTGAGATTCACTCCTGCTCGGCAAGCAGCGCACGCAGGCGCTGCTCCACGATTTCCGAACGGTACCGACCTCGCTGCTGTTGCTGCTTGCGCAGAAACTTGAGTTCTGCTTCCAGCCACTCGATCTCGCGTAGCCGGTTGTGCTGCTTGATCTCAAATGCATCGTTTAGGCTTGCCCGAAGCTGCTCGATAAGCGCAGTTTTTTCCGGGTCTTGCGCGGCCATACTGCGGATCTGCTCGGCGAGATACACCGCAGTAGCGTCGAGGGCAAACTCTTGTTGTGCGGCAAAGTGGAGGCGCTGCGCCTCGGCAGGATCGCTTGCCCAGTCTACGGGGACGAATACATAGCCGCCGGCACGCAGGTCGATATGGCGCCCCGCGTCGAAAACCACATCGGGTGGTGCAACCGGCTCTCTGTCCAGCACAAAGCGCTGCCCTTCTACCCGGTAGCGCACCCCGCCTATTTCGATAGACGCATCTGCAGGGCCACTGTAGTACAGATGCCCTTCAACGCGGCGCAGGTCGAGCGGCGCGGGCACCAGCGCCTCAGGCACGCGCTGCCCGTCGATGCGTAGCCTGCCACGCTCGATCGACAGCGACACCATCCCCTGAGCAGAGGCGACGTCGCATAGCACGAGCGAGACGAGAAGACAGCAGAGGCGAATACGCATGGGACGCAGAAAAACGACAGTGTCAGGATAACGCATGGCGCGTTCCCGTCATTGCGCGCTGCTGGCTGCCTGCGTAAAGATGCCCCGCCTTGCCCCTGATTGGAGCGACAGGTCAGCTGCCGGCGCGTCCCACAGGGTGCTGTCGAGCCGGGTGCGCAGTTCAGCCGTTTTTTGCTCGATACGCTCAAGCTGCCGGCGGTCGGCATCCCAGGCCAGCGTGGCTGATGGCAGCGCCTGCGGAGGTGCAGGCCGGGTGGCGGGCGTAACAAATGCTTCCTCGGCCTCTTCAGCTACTGCCACGGGTGCAGACGCGTGCGGCACAACCGGTACTTCCTGTTGCGCCGCGAATGGTGCAGGCGCTGCTGGAGCGTCCGTTTTCATCACCGGGATAACAGCTATCGCAGCCGCCACCGACAGCGCCATACCGACGAGCAGCGCGGCGCGGCGCGTGCGGCGGCGCGCAACCGGCGCGCGGTCGTGGCGCTGCCCGAGCGGAACCTGCACGGCGGGCGCTGCTGCTGCAAAAATGGCGTCGAGGACGGCAGCGTCCGGGCGCCGCTGAGGGCGATGGTCCAGATGGAACTTGACTTCTGTGAACGCCTGTAGCTCCGGGTCGGGTGCTGCCGGGGGTATTCCCTCGGCTTCACCGTAGAGGCGGAGAATAGTTTGTAGCTGTGGATCCATCGCGTCAGAGGTAAAAGGCATCAGATAAAGATCAGGCGTCGCCGTACTCGGTGAGTTCATCCTTGCCGGCCTTCACCATCATCTTGCGCAGGTTGAGCAGCGCGTACCGCATGCGGCCCAGCGCCGTGTTGATAGAGCAGTCGGTCAGCTCGGAGATCTCGCGAAACGTCATGTCGGTTTCGTGGCGCAGCAGGAGCACTTCGCGCTGCTCGGGCGGCAGTTGCTCGATGCACGCTTCGAGAAACGCACCCCGCTGCCCCATGTGCAGCTCGTCGTCGGCCGGTACCCATTCTGAATCCGAGAGGCGGTCCCAGAAGGGCGTCCCGTCTTCGTCGCCGCTGGGCGTCACATCGACCCATTTCTTGCGGCTGCGCAGGTAGTCGAGCGCGGCATTGCGCGCGATGCGCATCGTCCACGGCAGCCAGCGGCCGTTGTGGGTGTAGGAGCCGCGCATCTTGTTCATCGCGGAGATGACGCGCAGGAATGTCTCCTGAAACAGGTCGTTGGCAACGTCGCGGTCGCGCACCATGCCGAGTAGATAGCCAAAGATGCGCTCCTGGTGACGCTCGACAAGCTGGCGGAAGGCCTGCTGGTCGCCGGTTTCGAGGTAGCGGGAGACGAGGCGTTCGTCGCTGCCGGGTTGCATACGCGGTGGGGAGGCGATAGCTGCGGGGAGAGTAGGGCCAACGCAGCGCTCGGCGCTCTTATTGTTAGACGAAAGATAAGGTGCTGATAGAGCCACAGGTTTTTTAAGCCTGCCTCCGGGGAAGGTGTACCCGGAACTCCCCTTACGGGTGTGGCTTCGCTGCCTCTTCGCAAACCTCTTTCCGGAATCGTGTCTTCTCCTCGTTCTCTTTCCCCTGCCACGCCTGAAACCCTCTCACGCCGTGATTTCGGCTTTGAAACGCGGATGCTGCACGCGGGACACATCCCCGACGCCGCCACGGGTGCCCGCGCTGTGCCTATTTATCAAACCACTTCGTACGTTTTTGAGGACACCGATTTTGCCGCCCAGCTGTTTGAACTAAAGCAGTACGGTAACATCTACACGCGGATCAGCAACCCCACCACGGCGGTGTTCGAGGAGCGCGTGGCATCGCTTGAAAACGGAACCGGGGCCGTCGCCACCAGCAGCGGCATGTCAGCCCAGTTTGCAGCCCTCATGACGATGCTGGAGCCGGGCGACGAGATCGTGGCGTCCTCGCATCTTTACGGTGGCACGTACACGCAGTTTGTCCACACCTTCCGCAAGCTCGGCCTGAAAGCGACGTTTGTAGAGCCGGGCGACCTGGACGCGTGGGAGCAGGCCATCACGCCAAAAACGCGGGTGCTCTACGGCGAAACCATCGGCAACCCGCGCGGCTCTGTCCTCGACATCGAGCGCATCGCCGCTCTCGGACGCGCCCATGGCATCCCGCTCATGGTGGACAGCACGTTTGCCACGCCGTATCTATGCCGCCCGTTCGACTGGGGCGCGGAGCTTGTCGTGCATTCGGCCACCAAGTTCATGGGCGGCCACGGCACGTCTATCGCGGGCGTGGTGGTGGATTCCGGCCGCTTTGACTGGTCAGGCTACCCCACCATTGCAGCCCCCTCCCCTGCTTACCACGACCTCGCGTTCTACGAGACGTTCGGGCATTACGGGTACCTGATGAAGCTGCGCGTGGAGACACTGCGCGACGTGGGCGTGTCGCTCTCGCCCTTCAACGCGTTTATGCTCATTCAGGGGCTTGAGACGCTGTCGGTGCGAATGGAGCGGCATGTTGCCAACGCGCTCGAGGTGGCCGCTTTTCTGGAAAGCCACCCGATGGTGGCGTGGGTGAGTTATGCCGGACTGCAGTCGAGTCCGTATTACGATCTCGCGCAGAAGTACCTGCCCCGTGGCGCGGGTGCGGTGTTTTCATTTGGATTGAAGGCGAAGCCGGGCCAGGAGCGCGCAGCAGGCAAGCGCTTTATCGAGAGCCTGAGCCTGTTTTCGCATCTTGCCAACGTAGGCGATGCACGCAGCCTCGTTATCCATCCGGCTTCGACCACGCACCAGCAGCTTTCGGAAGAAGAGTTGCGCACCTCGGGCATCGGGCCTGAACTGGTGCGCCTTTCTATCGGCCTGGAAACGACGGAGGATCTTCTCTGGGATCTCGATCAGGCCCTCGCCAACGCCGGTTGAGGCGTTTGCTGCGTGCTGCACCCCTGTTGTCCCCCCACCCCATTCATGAACACGATCCTCACACCTGAGCAGGACGCCCGGTATGCCAACCCGCTCACCATCCAGCGCGTGCTGCGGCAAACAAAGACCGTCGCCGTTGTCGGTCTTTCGAAAGACCCGCAGAAAGCCAGCCATTTTGTGGGCGTCTATCTCCAGTATGCCGGTTACCGCATTATCCCCGTCAACCCCACGCTGGCGGGGACGCTGCTGGGTGAGCAGGTGTACCCCACGCTGCGCGACATCCCCGAGGGCATACGGGTAGATCTTGTAGATGTGTTTCGCGGCACGCGGCATTGCCCGGAGATTGCCAGGCAGGCCGTCCAGATCGGGGCAAAAGCGTTATGGCTTCAACTGCGCATTGTGAGCCCTGAGGCTGCTGAGATAGCCGAGTCTGCCGGGCTGGAGGTGGTGATGGACCGGTGCACCAAGATGGAGCATGGCCGGTACAACGGCAGCCTGCACTGGGTGGGGATGAACACCGGCATTATCACGGCGCGCAAAGCAAAGCGGTAGCATGCCGCAGGTTTAATCGCCCCGCCGCCAGCGGTCGAGGGCGCGCTGCCAGTGGCGCTGGTGCGCGCCTGTGCGTTCAAGAACGTAGTGGATAAAAGGCGTCTCGGCATCGTAAGCGCGCACCCGCTCGAACACGTACGTTTCTGCTTCGTCTGCCTCATTGGTGGCGTAATACCAGACCTCGCGGTCAGGCCACGTGTCTACCTGGCGCGGCGCGCCGAGGACGATATACACCATGCCACGGTCGGTTTTCCACCCGGCTTTGTAGGCGCTGTAGCGCAGGTTGGCTTCTTCCACCCGGGCGTAATAGCGTCGCATGCGCGCAGCGGCGGCATCCCGGTTTTGCGCGGTGCGCGCCCAGAACGCATCGAACAGGACGCGCTGCGCCTCGGGGGTGGCGGCCTCCCGGAAGCGCCGCGCCTCACGGCGGGTGAGCAGGTACTGGAGTGCAGCCACCATCTCATCCATCGTGCGGACGCGCGGAAAGTCGGACGACTTCACGGCCAGGACGCGTTCCCGCCGTATCGGCTCCCCCCGCCCC
>PPFU01000143.1_pt1 | contig 23838 bp, 21 predicted proteins | sample 1535991 | NCBI WGS metagenome assembly PPFU01 (sample SAMN04901290, study PRJNA319586) | Hypolithon metagenome, whole genome shotgun sequencing project. | isolation source: Antarctic Hypolithon | place: Antarctica: Miers Valley | collected 2014
CCCGTAGCTCAGCCGGATAGAGTAGTGGCTTCCGAAGCCATTGGTCGGGGGTTCGAATCCCTCCGGGCGCGCCACGATTGTGTGTAGGAGCGTCCCAAGGGCGCGATGGGGCGTCACCGGTAAAGCCCATCGCGCCCTTGGAGCGCTCCTACCGACAGCATGTCTTGATATTCGTCGCAAAAGGGTTGAAACGTGCGCAATTACGACCTCGATTTTCTGAAGAAATTCTCGCTGGTGATCGGCTTCCTGATGGCCGTCACGCTGGCGCTGATCGTGTTCGCGAGCTATCTGCACCGCACCTTGCCGGCCGAAGTCGACCCGGCGGCGGCCAAGCGCCAGCAGGCGCGCATCGCGCCCGTTGGCGCGGTCTATGCGGGCGCGACCGGCGCGGCTTCGCAGGCGGCGGCCGTGGCCGCGGCCGCGGCGAAGGCGGCCTCGCAGGTCGCTTATGGCGGCACGCTGGATGGTGCGGTGATCTACCAGAACCTGTGCGCCGGCTGCCATACCTCGGGCGCGGGCGGCGCGCCGCTGCTGAACACCGCCGGCATGGGCGCGCGCATGAGCAAGGGCATGGACATGCTGAACCTGCACGCGATCGAAGGCTTCATCGGCACCGCTGGCGTGATGCCAGCCAAAGGCGGCAATCCGGCGCTGACGGACGAGCAGGTGATCGCAACGGTGGACTGGATGCTCGACAACGTGAAGTGAGTGTCGCCGCGCGTTGTTTTTTTCGACGCCGCCTTCGGGCGGCGTTCTGGTTTTGGCGATGCTGCTCGCCACTGTGTGCCAGCAAGGAACGTTAGCCAGCTTCTGCGCGAAACTTTTTGACCTCCGGAAAGCACAACAGATCCGACGCAACCCGACTCCAGCCCTCCCTGCAGTCGCCGGGGAGGGAGCAGAGCATCACGCCGCGCTGTGCATCGCCGCCTGGGCCGCCTGCTGGTCGGCGTGATACGAAGATCGCACCAACGGTCCAGAGGCGACATGGGTGAACCCCAACGCCATGCCGAATTCTTCCAGCACCTTGAATTCTTCAGGTGTCCAGTAGCGCAGCACCGGATGATGGTGCGCCGTCGGCTGCAGGTACTGCCCGATGGTGATCATCTCGACATCGTGCGCGCGCAGGTCGCGCAGCGTGTCCTCTACCTGTTCCATCGTTTCGCCTAACCCCAGCATGATTCCGGACTTGGTTGGCACGCCCGGATGCTCATGCTTGAACTTCTGCAGCAGCGTCAGCGACCACTGGTAATCGGCGCCTGGACGCACGTTCGCGTACAGGCCAGGCACGGTTTCGACGTTGTGGTTGAACACGTCCGGTGGATTCGTCGCGAGGATGTCGAGCGCGCGTTCCATGCGACCCTTGCCGCGAAAATCCGGTGTCAGGATTTCGATGCGCGTATTCGGACTCGCCTGTCGGATCTTCGCGATGCAATCGACGAAATGTTGCGCGCCGCCGTCGCGCAGATCGTCGCGATCGACGCTGGTGACGACGACATAGTTCAGCCCCATGTCGGCGATGGTGTTGGCCAGGTTCTGCGGTTCGCTCGCATCCGGCGGCTTCGGGCGGCCATGGGCGACATCGCAGAAGCTGCAGCGGCGCGTGCAGACTTCGCCGAGGATCATGAAGGTGGCCGTGCCGTGGCCGAAGCATTCGTGGATGTTCGGGCAACTGGCTTCCTCGCAGACCGTCACCAGACGGTTCTCGCGCAGCTTCGCCTTCAGCAGCGCCACCGAGTTGCCGGATGGAATGCGCACGCGGATCCAGGACGGCTTGCGCAGCACCGGCGCATCGGCGAACTGCACCGGGCTGCGGCCGATCTTGTCGCCGCCGAGTTGTTTGGCCCCGGGTTGCAGCAGGCCCGGTTGCTCCACGGCAGCGTTGCCGATCACTTGCAGGGGAATTGACTTGGCGGCGCGGTCGGTCATGGACGTCTTCAGGTCATGCTGGTTCAAAGTCACGCCGCTCGCGGTGCGAAGGATGCGTACTCGGAAACAGCGGAGGTTTGCAGCGCCAAGCCGAACTGTCGTGCAAGGTGCTGAAGCAGCGCGGGCTTGACCGCGTCGAGGCTGGACGGGCCGCCCAAGTCTAGCAAAGCGGTCACTGCCAGCCCGGCGTAACCGCAGGGATTGATGCGGCCGAATGGTTCCAGATCCATCGCGATGTTGAAGGCCAAACCGTGGAAGGTGCAGCCGCGGCGCACGCGGATGCCGAGAGCGGCGATCTTGGCGTCGCCGACGTACACGCCCGGTGCGCCTTCGCGCCGCGCCGCCTCGATGTTCCATTCCGCCAGCGTGTCGATGACGGCCTGCTCGAGCTTGCAGACGCAATCGCGCACGCCGATCTTCAGGCGTTTCAGGTCGAGCAGCGGATACGCGACGAGCTGCCCTGGCCCGTGATACGTCACCTGCCCGCCACGATCCACATGCAGGACGGGAATCGCGCCGGGTGCCAGCACGTGTTCGGGTTTGCCGGCCTGGCCGAGGGTGAACACGGGATCGTGTTCGACGAGCCAGACCTCGTCCGGCGTATCGTCGGTGCGCGCATCGGTGAAGCGCTGCATCGCACGCCACACCGGTTCGTACGGTTGGTGACCGAGGTCGCGGATGATGGCGTCGACGGAATGGCTGGATCGCATGCGCCGAATTGTAGAGACTTGGGTCCTTCCCGACGCATGTGCCCGCTTCGATGCTTCCGAACCAACAGCCCGACACGTTCATCTGCAACGTGTGCAGCGCCTCCAGTCCACTACCGGCCAACGACATGCAGATGGGCCGCGACGGCGGACATTGCCGTGCATGCGGCTCGACGGTGCGGTTGCGCGCAATGATCCGGCTGCTGTCGCTCGGCTTGTTTGGGCGCGCGATGGCCATCGACGATTTTCCACCGCGCCCGGAGCTGGTCGGCTGGGGCCTCAGCGACTGGCATGGTTATGCCGGACGGCTAACCTCAAGACTCGGCTATCGCAACACGTTTTTCCACTGCGAGCCACGCGTCGACATTGTCGCGCCGCCGCGCGAGGCGCTGGGTACGCTGGATTTCCTGATCGCCTCGGATGTGTTCGAGCATGTGCCGCCGCCGGTCTCGCGTGCGTGCGAGGGCGCGCATGCGTTGCTGAAACCCGGCGGCATCCTGGTGTTCTCGGTGCCTTTCAGCATCAAGATCGACGCCACCGAGGAACATTTTCCGGAGTTGCACGATTACGCGCTGGTGGAGGAAAACGGCCGGCAGTGGCTGCGCAACCGCACGCGCGACGGGCGCGAGCAGCGCTTCGACCAGCTCAAGTTCCACGGCGGCGACGGCGCGACGCTGGAGATGCGCAAGTTCGAGCTGGAAGGGCTGAAGGCCGACTTGGCGCGCGCCGGTTTCAGCGTCACGCTGCACGGCGAGGATGCGCCGGAGTGGGGCGTGGTGTGGACGCAGGGATGGTCGGTGCCGATGCTGGCGCGGCGGGGCGGTTGAGTCGGGAATCGCGTTTGCGCGTCAATCCGGCATTCGCGGGAATGACGGGCTCAGATCGTCCACTTCACTTCAGGATGATCGCGCAATGCAACATGCGCGGCGTCGTATTCGGCGCGCGTCTCGGCCTCGAAGCTGATCTTGATGGAGACGAACTTGCCGCCGGACGAATCGCGCCGGGCGACGGTTTCGTGCAGGACCGTCAAGCCCGCGGCTTCGAGCAGGCGCGGGATTTCGTCTTCGAGGTTGGCGCTGGCAAGACCCATCGCAGTGATCTCGAAGGTGCCGGGAAACTGGAAGCCGTGATCGGGATGGTCGGACGGGATTTCCATGAGGCGATTATGGATCCGGATCCGGTCGAACCCAACCCGCCCCACCCATGGGGCGCTCCTGCAAACACCAACTCAGGTGGATTCCCACCACATCAGCAGCTCATGCCAGAGGCGCTTGAAGAAACCAGCCTCCTCGACGGCAGTGAGTGCGACCAGCGGGCTTTGCGCAATGGGCTTGCCATCGAGCGTGACCTTGACCGTGCCAACCTCCTGGCCCTTCTTGATGGGCCCGATCAATGTCTTCGGCACATCCATCGTCGATTTCAGCTGCGTGTACTTGCCGCGCGGGACCGTGACCAGCATCGGTTGCGCGACGCCAAGCAGCACTTCGTTGGTCTTGCCCTTCCACACCTTCTGTTTGGCGACCTGCTGCATCGCGTCGTACAGGCGATGCGTTTCGTAGAAGCGGAAGCCCCAGTTCAGCAGCGCCTGCGAATCGACGGCGCGCTGGTTCTCGCTGGTTGACCCCATCACCACCGAAATCAACCGCTGGTCGCCGCGCTTGGCCGACGCCATCAGACAATAGCCCGCCCCGGAATGGTGACCGGTCTTGATACCGTCGACGCTGTCGTCGCGCCACAACAATAAATTGCGATTCGGCTGCGTGATCGGACCGACGGTGAATTCCTTGATCTTGTTGTGCGAATACGCGTCGGGGTAATCGCGGATCAATGTGCGGCCGAGCGTCGCCAGGTCGCGCGCGGTCGCGTAGTGACCTTCCGCCGACAGGCCGTGCGGATTGACGAAGCGCGAACCCTTCATGCCGATCTGTTGCGCGTACTGGTTCATCAGCGCGGCGAACGCGTCCTCGCTCCCTGCCACATGCTCCGCCAGTGCGATCGCCGCGTCGTTGCCGGACTGCACCACCATGCCTTTTTCCATCTGCTCTAGCGGCGCCGTCTGGTTGACGGCGAAACCGCTGTAGCTGCCATCGGTGCCGGCGCCGCCGGAGCGCCACGCGTGCTCGCTCATCATCACGGGGTCGGTGGCCGTGACCTTTCCGTTCTTCATCTCCGCGGCGATCACGTACGAGGTCATCACCTTGGTGATGCTGGCCGGCTGCACGCGCACGTCGATGTTGTCGCCAGCGAGGATGTTGCCGCTGGCGGCGTCCATCAGCAGCCACGCGGTGGCGACGACTTTCGGCGGTGGCGGCACGGGAAGATTGGCCGCCGCGGGTTGCGTCGCGGGTTGCGGCAATGGCTGCGGAGTCTGGGCGACGGCGAGGCCGATGACGGTGGTGGTCAGTGCGGCGAGGATGAGGCGGGATTTCATCTGGCGAATACTCCGGGAACCGACGGTCGCGACCGGCTAAAAACAGGAAAGGACAATTTTATGGGCGAGTCAGCAGCGTTGCGAGGGCAACGAGCGGGTTATGTGAGTTGAAACTCACCTCATTCCCGGGAAAGCGAAAACTAGCGACTGAAGCTTCATCAGCATGGATTCCCGCCTACGCGGGAATGACGAGCAAAACAAGTGGCGTTTACGTCCCGGTCAATCGTGCACGATCCGGGGCGCACCGAATCCAAGACCGGCGATGCGACTGGAGAGTTCCGTCGCCGCCGCCCCGTCGAGCGGGCCGACGCGCAGGCGCCAGACCTTCTGCCCATTCACCTGCGCATCCTGCAAACGCGCCGCGCGGATTCCGGCGCCCTGCAGGATCGTCAGCGCGCGGCCGGCGTTCTGCTGGCTGGCGAAACTGGCGACCTGCAAGGTCACCCCGCCGGATTCCGGCGCGAAAGGGACGGAGGGTTGCGTACCTGCAGCCGTCATCGCCGGCAACACCGCACTGGCCGCAGGCGCCGGTGGCGCGGCAACGCTGGCTTGCGCCCGCGCATCGGGTTCGCCCGGCCGTCCGGTCGCCACGCGCACGCGCCGCGCTTTCATCCACGCGTCGAATTCCGCCGCTGTCATCGCCCGGCCGTCCTGGCGCATGTCGAAGCGGTAGTCGGTATTTGCGGTCGTTGCCGCTGTCTGCGGTACGCCCGCCGGAGATGCAGGCGGCCTCCGTTCCGACGCGGACACGCTACCGATCGGCAAGGCCGCGATCAGGCCGTCGATCGAGGTCGCGGCAACGCCGGTTGCCGGCAATGCGCTTGCGACCGGCGGCGTCTGCGGCATCGCGCGCGGTTCGATCGACGCCACGCGCGTATCGACATCCACGTGTTCGGCGTTCAGCGATTGCACATGCACCCTGGCGGTGCCGGTGCGGTTGACGCCGAGTTTCATCGCGGCAGCGTAACTGAGGTCGATGATGCGCCCGGGATGGAACGGACCACGATCATTGACGCGCACGATCAGCGACTTGCCGTTGTCGAGGTTGGTGACGCGCACGTAGCTGGGCAGCGGCAGCGTCTTGTGCGCGCCGCTGAAGGTATACATGTCGTACACCTCGAGCGAGGAGGTGCGGCGGCCGTGGAATTTCGCGCCGTACCAGGAGGCCATGCCGGTTTCGGAATACTGTCGCGCAGCGTCGTCGCTCATCACGCTGTAGGGCGTGCCGAGCACCTTGTACGGACGGTTGCCGTAACGGGAAAGCGGTTCGGCTTTCGGCTGCAGCTCGGGGATCAGATCGACCTGCGGATCCTGACTGGGCGCGCCGTCGCGGATGTGCGGCGCGTACAGACCTTCGGCGACGTAATCGCCGCGTTTGCTCAGGTCTTCCTGCGCGGGCGCGTAGGGTGAGCGGCGCGCCTCCTTAGATCCGACCGGCGTGGGCGTTCCGACGTGTTTCGCGGTCGGCGGAGGGGACTTCTTCGGAGCGCCGCTGCAGGCGGCCAGTGCGAGGATCAGCGCCGCGAGCGCGGTGCGCATCATGCGCCCGGCACTTCCCTTCCGGCGATCGCCTGCGACAACTGATGCACGGCGGTGGCGTACAGGCGCGAGGAGTTGTACTTGGTGATCGCCTGGAAATTGCGGAACACCATCCAGTATTCGGGCCCGTTGACGCCATCGAGCTTGATGACGGTGGCCATTTCCTCCGGCGCGACCGGCTGCGACGGGCGATAGCCTTTTGCGGCGAGCGCGGCCAGCGTGTGCACCGGATCGACTGTCTCGGCATTGAACTCGGCGGCGCTGGCATCGCGCATCGCGCGCACCATCACCGGACCGCCGCGCTGCCACTTGCCGCGACCGATGAAGTAATTGGCGATCGACGGGAACACGTCGTCGAGATCGTTGATCAAGTCCCGCCGGCCGTCGCCATCGCCATCGACGGCGTACTCGCGATAACTCGACGGCATGAACTGCCCCCAGCCCATCGCGCCGGCATAGCTGCCCTGCAACGCGGCGATATCCATGTTGGCTTCGCGGCCAAGCACGAACATCTGCCCGAGCTCGTCGCGGAAGAAGGCTTCGCGCGCGTTTTCGCGCGGCACTTTCGCAGGCTCGTTGGTGCGCGGGTAGCGGAAGGCGAGTGTGTACAACGCATCGACCACCGGGTAACTGCCCTTGTTGGCGCCGTAACTGGTTTCCACGCCGATGATGGCGACGATGAGTTCGGCGGGCACGCCGTATTTCGCTTCCACCCGAGCCAACGCATCGCGGTGAGTGGCCAGGAACGCGCGACCGCCGTCGATGCGCGCAGGCGTGATGAAGATCGGACGGTAGTCGCGCCACGGCTTGCCCTCGGCGGGACGCGACATCGCCGCGATGATGCCGTCGCGGATCTGCGCGCGCGCCAGCGTGTCTTCGATCATCCGTGCGTCGAGCCCGTACCTGGCTGCAGTTTCGCGCGCGAAATCACGGCGCGCGATGACGATGTCGCCGACCGGATTGGGTGCGACGGGAACCGGCGGCACAGGTGGCGGCGCAGGGGGCGGCGGAGGTGCAGGTGCAGGCATTGCGACCGGTGGGATAGGCGGCGGCGCCTGCGTCGCACAGGCGGCGAGGGCAAGCGGCAACAGGCAAACGAGCGCGCGTCGGATCATCGGCGCGAGGGTAGCACGCGATTTCGGCACGCCCAACCGCGTGTTCAGATTGCATGCAGCGGTTGAGGTCCGCGGACGTGTCGCAATTCGCAACGCATGTTCAGGATTTGGACTTGGCTTGGCGCACGACGAGGCGACTTTTGTGCGACCTTCGGTGCGCATGGATTGATACTGAAGTGGCACTCGTTTTCGCGCATCCGCGCCGTTGCGGCTCAAGACAAGCATCACCGCACATGCATCGGCCGATGCGCATTCACCGCCATCACGATGCCCATGCCGGCCAGCAGCGCCACGGCCGACGTGCCGCCATAACTCAGCAGCGGCATCGGCACGCCAACGACCGGCAGCAGGCCGGAAATCATGCCGCCGTTGACGATGACGTAGACGAAGAACGCGAGCCCGAGCGCGCCGGCCAGCAACCTTGAATACGTGTCGCGCGCTTCCGACGCGATCCACAGGCAGCGGCCGATCACGAACAGGTAAAGGCTGAGCACCACGGCGACGCCAACCCAGCCGAATTCCTCGCTGAGCACGGCGAAGATGAAATCGGTGGTGTGTTCGGGCAGGTAGTCGAGATGCGATTGAGAGCCCTGGCCCCAGCCCTTGCCGAACCAGCCGCCGGACCCGACCGCGATCTTGGACTGGATGATGTTCCAGCCGGTACCGAGCGGATCGGATTCGGGATTGAGGAAGGTCAGGATGCGGTCCTTCTGGTACGGCTTGAGCAGCCAGTACCACGCCACAGGTGCGGCGCTGGCGACGCCGATCACGGCCACGCCGAGCCACCACCACGACAGGCCCGCCAGGAACACCGCGAACACGCCACTGGCCGCGACCAGCATGCCGGTGCCGAAATCGGGTTGCAGCAGGATCAGTACGGTCGGGATCGCGATCATCGCCGCGGCGATAAGCACCACGCTGAAGCGCGGCGGCAGCGGCTCGCGATGCAGGTACCACGCCAGCATCATCGGCAGGCTCAGCTTGAGCATCTCCGACGGCTGGAAGAAGAACACGCCGAGGTCGATCCAGTGTTTGCCATGCTTGCCGGTGCCGATCACCAGCACCAGCAGCAGCGGCACGATGGAGAGCGCGTAGATCCACGGCGTCCAGCCGCGCAGTCGCGTCGGTTTCAGGCGCGACAGCGCCCACAGCGCGAGGACGCCCACGCCGAAGCGCGCGCCCTGTGCCAGCACCAGCCGCGGGCTTTCGTTGCCGGCGCTGTACAGGACCACAAGGCTGATCGCCATCAACGCGCCGAGCGCCGCCAACAACGGCCAGTCGAGCGTGCGCGTCATGCGCGCGATCAGGTCGGCGAGCCAGCGCAGGATGGGGTTCATGGCAAAAAGCTGTCTCGAAAAACCGGAAGTAGCAGGCATTGCGTCGTCATTCCCGCGAAGGCGGGAATGCAGCGACCCTAAGCCGTGAAAAGCAATGTCACTGGATTCCCGCCTTCGCGGGCATGACGGCAGAAACGCTCATTGCGCAGCGACCAGCGACCGTGTCGGATTTGTTGCGGTAGACGCGGTCACGACGTTGTCGAAACGCGCCGCCGCCGGCGCACGCTTCGTCAACGGCACCACATCGATCGCATCCGGATCGGGTTCCGGCATCTTGCCGAGCAGCCACGCGTCTAACACCTTGCGCGCGATCGGTGCGGCGGTGCTGCTGCCGAAACCGCCGCCTTCCACCATGACCGCAACGGCGATGGTCGGGTTCTCGGCCGGGGCGTAGCCGACGAACAGCGCGCGATGGCGCCGGTGCATCGGCAACGCTTTCGGATTGACGCGCGCATTGCCGCGCCGGTTGACGACCTGCGCCGTGCCGGTCTTGCCGGCCATCCGGTATGGCGCGCCAACACCGATCGCGCGGGCCGTGCCGCCGGGCCCATGCACGGTCATCTGCATGCCTTCCTGCACCACCAGCAGGTTCGCGGGCGAATCGGTGATGGCGACGGGGGCGGGTTGCGGCAATGCCTGCCACTCTGCAGCGAATCCGTTGCGTTTCTGCGCCACCAGATGCGGCCGTCGCAGCAGTCCCTTGTCGGCCAGCGCCGCTGTGCCGCGAGCAAGTTGCAGCGGCGTCACTTTCCAGCTGCCCTGGCCGATGGCGGCATTGACCAGATCGCCGGGATACCAGCGTTCTTTGGTGAGCTTCAGTTTGGATTGCGGCGACGGCAGGATGCCGTCGATCTCGCCGATCAGGTCGATACCGGTCGGCGCGCCGAACCCGTACTTCGTCATGTACGCATCGAACTTCGCCACGCCCATGTCCTGCGCCAGGCGGTAGTAATAGGTGTTGACCGAATCGGCGATCGACTTGCGCGCATCGGTCCAGCCGTGGCCGTGCGCGTGCGAGTCCCCCCAGCCGCGGCCGCGTTGTCCGGGCAGGCGGAACATGCCGGTCGACAATGTCTTGTCCTCGGGGCGTCGCGTGCCGCTGTCGAGGCCCGCCAGCGCAAGCAGTGGCTTCAAGGTCGAACCCGGCGCGACCCCGCCAAGCACCAGCCGGTTGAATTGCGGCCGCGACGGGTTGCTGTTGAGCGCTTGGTAATCGGCGTGCGAGATGCCGTTGACGAACAGGTTGGCGTCGTAGCTCGGCAGGCTGACCATGGCCAATATTTCACCACTACGCGGATCCAGCGCCACCGCCGCGCCTTCGAATTCCCCGAAGGCGTCGGTCATCGCCTGCTGCAGGTCGATATCGATGCTCAGGCGCAGGTCGGCGCCGGGCGTCGCCGGATCGGTGCCGAGCGTGCGCAATGCGCGGCCATCGACATTGGTCTCGATGCGCTGGTAGCCGATCTGGCCGCGCAGCGCGTCTTCGTAATAGCGCTCAATGCCGGTCTTGCCGGTGTGCGAAAACGGCGAATTCTCGATGCCGCTTTTTTCCAGGTCCTTCTTGTCGATGCGACCGACATAGCCGATCACGTGCGCGAACAAGTCACCTTGCGGGTACACGCGGCTCAGATACGGCACCAGCTCCACGCCGGGAAAGCGCCAGCGATCAACGGCGAAGCGCGCGGCCTCGTAGTCCTCGACTTTCAATTTCAGGGTGATTGCGCGGAAGCCGCGGCTGGCGCGGCGCTCGTCCTCGAAGCGGGCGATATCGTCGGGCGACAGTTCGATGATGGCGCCGAGCTTGGCGATGAGTCGCCTGGGATCGCCGGCCTGGTCGGGCACCACGTCGAGCCGGTACGCCGGGACGTTGTCGGCCAGGATGCGGCCTTTGCGGTCGTATATCAGGCCGCGCCCCGGCACGATCGGCCGCGGCTTGATGCGGTTGGCCTCGGACTGCGTCGCGTACTTCTCGTGATCGACGACCTGCAGCTTGAAGTACCACAGCCCCAGTCCGACGAGCGACAACAGCACCCCGAGGAACCCGAGCACCGCGCGGCGGCGGAACTGGTCGGCTTCGGCGGCGAGGTTCTTGAGTTGGCGGCGGCGGATGGGCATGCGTATTGCGCGTTCGAGGTTCGAGGTTCGGGGTTCGGGGTTCGGGGTTCGAGTTATTTCACGTCATTCCCGCGTCCGCCGGTAATGACGACAACACATTCAACCCGAGCGCCGTCCGCGCCGCAACGCATCCAGCAGCAAAAACAACGGCGCCCACAAGCATAGTCCCACGAGTGGCGCCCACCAGTAACTCGCAGGCAACTGCGGCTGCGCCAGCGCCAGGTGGATCGCCGCAGCGACGATGCGATCGTTCAGCAGCAATCCGCCCATGGCCAGCGACTGCTGCGACAACGGGAAGAACCGCAGCCGCGCGCGGAAGCGGTCGAGGATGAACGCCATCACCACCAGCCGCAGGGCCTGCTCGCCGAGCAGTCCGCCGAAGGTCAGGTCGGCAAGCAGGCCGCAGACGAAGGCGAAGCCGAGCCCGGCGCGCGACGGCGCTTCGATCACCCAGAACGCCACCACCAGCGCCAGCCAGTACGGCCGGAACGGCGCCAGCATGTCGGGCAGCGGCAACAGGCCCAGCACCAGCGCGAGTAGCACGCTGGCGGGAATCAGCCAGCGGTTGCGGTCGCGGCTCATGGCGGAGAGTCGGGCGTGGGGACGGGCGATCGGGGATCCGGAACTGACGGCGATGCCGCGGGTTGCGCGAGACTGCCATCGACGGACGCGTCGCGGGGCGCGGCCGAGCCTGGCGGCCTCTTGCCCAACCCTGGATCCTGGATTCCCGATCCGGGTGCTTCCGTCATCACCCGCAGCAGCAGCACGTCGTTGCCGCGGTCCAGCCGGGCCGCCGGCCGCAGGTCGCCGACCAGGAAGGCGCGGCTCTCGTCCGGTCGCAGCGCAGTAATCGTGCCGACCGGGAATCCGGCCGGGAAGCGCCCGCCGAGGCCCGACGTCACCAGCACGTCGCCGACCTTGGTGTCGCTGGAGAGCGGAATGTTGGCCAGCACCAGCCGGTCGCCGCGTCCGTACACCACCAGCCGCACGCCGCTGCGCGCGATGGCGACGGGGATCGCGTGGTCGGGATCGGTCAGCAGCAGCACGGTTGAGGTGAGCGGCTTCACGTCGATGATCTGGCCGAGCACGCCGCCGGCGTCGATCACCGTCTGCCCGACATTGATGCCCTCGCGCTGGCCCGCGCCGAGGATCAGGCGCTGGCGCGTCGGGTCCAGGTCGATGTTGAGGATCGGCGCGAGCTGCACGTCCAGACGCCCACGCTGGGCCGCGCCCAGCAGGCCACGCAGCCGGGTATTTTCCGCCGCCGCCGCCTGCAGCCGCGCCAGCCGCGCGCTGCCGATCAGCAGCGCGTTGCGCAGCTTGCGGTTGTCCTCGGCCAGCATGGCGCGCGTGGCCGCATCGTCGCGCACGCTGTCGCCGAGGCGTCCGGGCAGTCCCGCGATCCACCACAGCGGCTGCGCCAGCAGTTCGGCGCGATCGCGCATCTGCCCCAGCCAGCCGCCGCGATGGTCCAGCACCATCAACGTGATCGCGAACGCCAGGTACGCCAGCAGCCGCAGCGTGCCGGCGACTTCGCCGGGACGGGTGGGAGCAGGGCCGGCATGGAAGGACACGTCAGGAGATCAACGGGAGAGGAGAGAAGGGAGACCGCGCTCGACAGTCGACGAAGCAACGGGCAGGTGCGCATCCTGGATCCGGGCGCAATCGCGATGCATGCATCCCTCTTCTCACGTCTCCCTTCTCCCGGCTTGCGTCACTCCGGCGAGAAGAACTCGTTGCCGTGCATGTCCAGCAGTTCCAGCGCGCGCCCGCCGCCGCGCGCGACGCAGGTCAGCGGGTCGTCGGCGACCTGCACGTGGAGGCCGGTTTCCTCGCTGATCAGCGTGTCGATATCGCGCAGCAGCGCGCCGCCGCCGGTCAACACGATGCCGCGTTCGGCCACATCCGCGCACAGTTCCGGTGGTGTCTGCTCCAGCGCCTGCTTGACCGCACTGACGATTCCCTGCAGTGGCTCGCGTAACGCTTCGAGGATTTCGTTGGAGTTGATCTTGATCACCTTCGGCACGCCTTCGGCGAGATTGCGCCCGGAAATCTCCATTTCCTTGACGTTTTCCGGCTGGTAGGCGCAGCCAATTTCGAGCTTGATCCGCTCGGCGGTCGCCTCGCCGATCAGCATGCCGTGGTTGCGGCGCACGTAATTGATGATGGCCTCGTCGAAACGATCGCCGCCGATGCGCACCGACTGCGAGTACACGATGCCGTTGAGCGCGATCACCGCCACCTCGGTCGTACCACCGCCGATGTCGATCACCATCGAACCGCGTGCTTCCGTCACCGGCATGCCCGCGCCGATCGCTGCGGCCATCGGTTCCTCGATCAGCGACACGTCGCGCGCGCCGGCTTCGAGCGCCGATTCCTTGATCGCACGCTGCTCGACCTGGGTCGAACCGCACGGCACGCAGATCAACACGCGCGGGCTGGGCCGCAGGAAGCGCGACTTGTGCACTTTGCGGATGAAGTGCTTGAGCATTTCCTCGGTATAGGTGAAGTCGGCGATGACGCCGTCCTTCAGCGGCCGGTGGGTGGTGATGTTGCCGGGCGTGCGGCCGAGCATCAACTTGGCCTCGCTGCCGACTGCCGCGACGGTCTTCTGCCCGCCGGCACGGTCCTGGCGGACGGCAACCACAGACGGTTCGTTGAGGACGATGCCCTGTCCGCGGACATAGATCAGGGTGTTGGCCGTGCCCAGGTCGATGGACAGGTCATTGGAAAACATGCCGCGAAGCTTCTTGAACATGCGGGGAAAAGGCTCGTTTGCGGGGGATTTTGACGCAGGACACGCGTTCGTTAGCCTAACAACCGCATCGCCTCCGGGGCAAGGAAATAAAGGGCTTTCCGCCGCGTCATGTGGCATTCCCGCATATCTTCGCCGTGCCGCCGGATCCCTGCGCGGCTGGCCTACCCGCCCACGCGCCGGTACCCTGTGCGCCCGATTCCAGCAACGAGCGGCACATGTCGGCTTTGATCTGCGGCTCCCTGGCCTACGACACCATCATGGTGTTTCCCGACCAGTTCAAGAACCACATCCTCCCGGACAAGGTCCACATCCTCAATGTCTCGTTCCTGGTGCCGCGCATGCGCCGCGAATTCGGCGGCTGCGCCGGCAACATCGCCTACAACCTCAAATTGCTCGGCGGCGATCCGGTGCCGATGGCGACCGTGGGCCAGGATTTCGGGCCTTACCGCGAGTATTTCCAGGAACAGGGCATCCGTCTGGACCAGGTCAAGGAAATCCCGGAGCTGTTCACCCCGCAGGCGTTCATCACCACCGATCTCGATAACAACCAGATCACCGCCTTCCACCCCGGCGCGATGATGCGCAGCTACGAAAACCACGTGCGCGACGTCAAAGGCATCAGCTTCGGCATCGTCAGCCCCGATGGCCGCGAAGGCATGCTGCAGAACGCGCAGGAATTCGCCGACGCCGGCATTTCCTTTATCTTCGATCCTGGACAGGCGATGCCGCTGTTCAACGGCGAGGAGCTGCGCAGCTTCGTGGAGCTTGCCGACTACGTCACCGTCAACGACTACGAATCGAACCTGCTGCAGGAACGCACCGGCTGGAGCGAAAAAGAAATCGCAGGAAAGGTCAAGGCATACCTCGTCACGCGCGGCCCGCAGGGCTGCATGATCCACGCCGAGGGCAAGACCCACGACGTCCCGCCCGCGCACGAACGTCGCGTCACCGACCCGACCGGGTGCGGCGACGCATTCCGCGCGGGCCTCATCTTCGGCATCCAGAAGAAGATGGACTGGCTCACCATTGGCCGCATGGGCAACCTAATGGGCGCGCTCAAGGTCGAGCATCCCGGGACGCAGAACCAGCGCTTCGATTACGACGAATTCGCCGAGCAGTTCAAGCAGCAGTTCGGTTACGCGCTCTGAAGCCTGCGGCGGTGGGAACGCTTGGCCGTGGCGACGGCCCCGGCAGCACTGGTGCCTTGATGTTCACGCGGCGCGGCACGCAGAACCAGCGCTTCGACTTCGACGAGTTCGCCGAGCAGTTCAAGCAGCAGTTCGGATACGCGCTGTAAGTGGGGTAAACCCGCATCTTGAAGCGGACGACAATCAGAATTGCGAAAGTCGCTCCGCTCGTCATTCCTGCGAAGGCGGGAATCCAGCGACCTTCAGCCATAGAAAACAAAGTCGCTGGACCCCCGCCTTCGCGGGTCACATCACGTGCACCAGCCATAGCAATTGTGGTTGCGCCAGTCGCTCGAAATCCTCATACGGCATCTGCACCACATCGGTGTGCGATCCGGCGTTGAACGCAATTTCCGCCTGTCCTGTGAGTCGTGAATCGACATACATCGGTATGCCGTACAGATTTCCGAACGGCGGCATCGCACCTGTTTCGCAATCGGGAAACGCACCCTTGAATTCGTCTTCCTGCGCGAGTTCGACTGCATTGCCGCCCATCGCGCGCGACAGGCGCAACAGGTCGACGCGATAAGCGGCGGGCATCACCAGCATCGCCAGCTTGCCATCGACTTTCAGCATCACGGTCTTGGCAAAATGCCGGTTACCGATGTGCGCAGCGTTGGCGGTCTGCTGCGCGGTGATCGTGCGTTCGTGGGTCAGCGTGGAATACGGCGCGTGGCGCGCGTCGAGGAAGTGGTGCAGGCGTGGGGAGAGCATGGCGATCTCCATAGTGCGTCACTGCCATCCGTTTTGCAGCAACGCAGTCAGCTGGATGAAACGCGCGCATCCGGCGCCGCATCGCGACGGCGAGCATTGGCAGATGTGCAACCGCATCGCCGTCGCAGGGAGAGTACTCCTGCGCCCATCACGCAGCGTGATGGGCGTGAGCAGAGACAACAATGGAAATGCGAGGCAACCAATCGTTGGCTTGACGTTCGTGCAATAGGTCGCCGCGCGCGCGGAAAGAGGCTCAGTCCCAGCCCGGCAGCATCGCCCGTTCCAACCCCGCCACCTCAAACGCCGCAGTCCGCGTTCCGCCCGCCTTGACGGGAAATTCGACAGCGACGACATCCGCCCCATCCAGCATCCGCCACAACGCCCGCTCATCCTCGATGAACATCGCAATCGCTTCATCCGTCTTCGGGCGCGTGGCCGCCATCGCCTTCGGTGCGGCATCGTCCACTTTCACTTGGACCCTGCAGCCGCCCGGGCATCGGAAATCGCCGGCCTTCAGCACCAGGTAGGCGCTGCGTCCCCATGCGGGATGATCGCGGAAGATCAGTTGCACCGGTTTTTCGCCGCTGCCATCGACATCAATCTCGTCTTTGGCATAAATCGCCGCCGAGGTCTGCGTGCCGCCTTTCACTTTGCCGCCTTTCACAGGCACGTTCGCGTAGTTCCACAAGCCGGCCAGGCGCCGCGCGTCGCGCAAGGCATCGGCCTTGGCCTTGACCTCGTCGTAATGCTCCTTGACCTTCGCCGCCGCCTGCGTGCCGGCGTGATCGAGCAGCAGGAAGTCGGCATTGGCGCGAGCCAGTTCCCAGTTCTGCTGCGACAACGCGTCTTCGTACTGCCGCAGCATTGGCGCAGCGGCCTGTTCCTTCGCGGCCTGTTGCGCGGCGGCCAAGGCCTGCGGATCCCCGCCCTTGCACGCGGCAAGGGCGAGCACGCTGCCGAGCAACAGCGCACCCAATCCTGGGGTACAACGGGACGTCCCCATCGTTTTCACGCTGCCCGCTTCATCGAAACGCATCGATCAACCCGACGCCGGCGGCGCCGCATCGTCCGTCACAGGTGCCGGCGTCGCCGCCGGAGCGGGCGAAGGTTTCGGCTTGGCTTCTGCGATGACTTTTTCGACCGAACCGCTGGTGATCGGGTGATAGCCCGGCTTCGCTTTTGCGTAGATCTCCTTGGAGAAGGCAAGCCCGTCCGTCGTCGCGGCAAGCGCTTCATAGGTCGGCATGATGAGTTTGCGGCGGCCGATGCCCTGCAGGAATTCGCCGATCGCCGGACGCGCGTCGGCATAGCCGCTGCGCACGGTCAGCGGATACCAGCGCTGCGCGATTTCGCCGTTGGCTGTGCCGGTGAACTTGTAGGCGTCGTCGAGCTGCTTGAGCTGCTCAAGCTTCAGCGTCTCGGGCATGCCTTCGACGAAATGCACCCATTCCTGCGTGGTCCATTTCGAGGTGAACGCAGGCAACGGCAGCTTGTGGCTCCCCAGCCATGCCAGCCGCGCCGCATCGACCAGGCCCATGCGCTGCGACTGCACCTTGGGCGCGGACGCCGGCACGCCGGGCTGGTAGATCCATTCCTCGAGTTCGGCTTCAGTGACCTTGCCCGGATATTTGGCGAGCAGGTTGGCCTTGGCGTAGTCGACGAATGTAGCGGTGGCAATGCTCTGGAACGCGTAATGGTCGAAGTAGCCCCTCAGGAACGCATCGAAGTTGTCGCGGCCGAAACGCTCTTCGAGGAACTGCAGGAACCATGCGCCCTTGGTGTACACCGTCGCGCTCGACGAGCCATCGGGATCGGGCAACGCATCGGGTTTCAGCGCCAACGCCTGCAGTTTCGGATCGAGTTCCTTGTATTCGACGGCCAGCTCGTTGCGCTCGATCACGTTCTCCATGTCGGCGCGTTCCTTGCCGTACAGCGATTCGATGATGCGGTTCTCGACATAGCTGGTGAAGCCTTCGTTGAGCCACGCGTCCTTGGCGCTGGAGAAGGTGACGAGGTTGCCCGACCAGCTGTGCGCGAGCTCATGCGCGATCAGCGACACCAGCGACTGGTCGCCGACGATCACGGTCGGCGTGGCGAATGTCAGTCGCGGATTCTCCATGCCGCCGTAAGGAAACGACGGCGGCAACACCAGGATGTCGTAGCGGCCCCAGCGGTACGGGCCGTACAAGGTCTCGGTGGTGGTCATCATCTTTTCGGTGTCGGCGAATTCTGCCGCGGCCGGTTTCGCCATCGACGGTTCCGCCCATACCCCGGCGCGCGCGGAGATCGGCTCGAACACCATGTCTCCGGCGGCGATCGCCAACAGGTAGGACGGAATCTTCTGCGGCATCGTGAACGTGTAGTCGCCATCGCGCGCGGCGTTGGGATCGTTGTCGGCGCTCATCAGCACCATCGCATTTTCCGGCGCGGTGACGTGCGCGGTGTAGGTGAAGCGCACCCGCGGCGTGTCCTGCAACGGCACCCAGGAGCGCGCGTGGATCTGCTGCGACTGGCTGAACATGAAGGGCGTTTTCTTTCCGGCCGTCATCGACGGCTCCAGCCACTGCAGGCCAGACGCTTGCGGCGAGGTCTTGTAGGTGACGCGGACCTTCGCATGGCGCGCCGGGGTTTCGATGGTCAGCTTGCTGCCGAGCGTATTGTCGGCGGGTGCCAGCGCGAATTGCAGTGGAGTCCATTCGGCACCTGTTTGACCTTCGATCTTGTCGATGGTCAGGTCGCGCGTATCCAGCACCAGTTGCGTGGCCGCCTTGTCGAGCCAGTCCAGCGTGTAGGTCGCGGTGCCGGCGATCTGCTTGCTGGCGAAATCGATGCGGAGGTCCAGCGCCAGATCGGTGGTCTTGACCTTGTCCGGCTGCGCATACGAGTGCTCATCGGTTTCGGCGGCGACGGCTGGCATGGCGGCGGGCTCGGGATTGGCGGCGGGTGCGGCGGTTTCCGGCGTGGCGCTTTCGCGCGTGCAACCGGCGGCCAGCAGTGCGGCCAGGGACAGGGCAAGCAGATTGGACTGGCGCATGGGGAAGCCGTGCATGGGGGAGGCCGGAGTTTACCGCCGCGTGTGGGAACGGGGGCAATGCTCCACGTGGGACCTTGGGTGCGGATTCAGTCGCACGCTCTTGTCGGAGATCAAAAGCGGGTGAATGAATCCCCACCCACCAACGTCAGCCATCGCTGGACCCCACTTCCGGCACATACATGCTCGCCGATCTCCCCATCATGCTTATGCAATGCGATCACTTTCACTCGCCGGCGCGCTGCTGCTGGCCCATGCATCCGCGGCCGTGCATGCGGCCGAACCCCTGCAAGTCCCGCGTGTCGATAGCGACATCGTGGTCGATGGCAAGCTCGACGATGCCGCGTGGACGCAAGCCGCGACGGTCGACCTGGCCTATGAAACCCAACCCGGCGACAACCTGCCGGCGTCGGTCAAGACGACCGCGCGCATTGCCTACACCGACGACGCGGTACTGATCGCATTCCGCGCCGAGGATCCCGATCCCACGAAAATCCGCGCCTTCCTGCGCGACCGTGACGCGCTCTACAGCGACGATTTCCTCGGCGTGGTGCTCGACACTTTCGACGACCAGCGCCGCGCCTACGAGTTCTTCGTCAATCCACTCGGTGTGCAGGCCGACCTGATCAAGGAAGAGGCGGGCAACGAGGACGACTCCTGGGACGGCTTGTGGACCAGCGCCGCGCGCATCACCGACACCGGGTACGACGTCGAGATACGCATCCCGTTCGCCACGCTGCGCTTCAAGGACACTGATGGCGCACGCCGCTGGGGCGCGAGTTTCCTGCGCATCCGACCACGTGAGTTCCGGTATTCGTATGCCAGCCAGCGGATCGAGCGCGGCAACCGCTGCTATCTGTGCACGTTCGACAAGATCGAGGGCTTCACCGGCGTGCGGCAGGGCCGCAACCTGGAGATTGCGCCGACGCTGACCGTGATCCATGCCGAGGAACGCACCGGCCCCGGCGCGCCGTGGCAGGGAGAAGGCACCGACATCGAGCCCGGCCTCGACGTGTCGTGGGCGCCGAGCCCCAACCTCACCGTCAATGGCACCCTCAACCCGGATTTCTCGCAGGTCGAATCCGACCAGGCGCAACTCGACCTCAACACCAGTTTTGCGTTGTTCTTTCCTGAAAAACGCCCGTTTTTCCTGGAAGGCGCGGATTACTTCAACACGCCGCTCAGCGTGCTCTACACGCGGCAGATCGCCGATCCCGATTTCGGCCTGCGTGTCACCGGCCGCAGCGGCAAGCAGGCCTACGGCGCGATCGTTGCGCGCGATGCCACCACGCAACTGCTGGTGCCGGGCGTGCTCGGGTCAAGTTTCCGCTTTCTCGACCAGGAAGCGGACGTGCTGGTCGGCCGCTATCGCTACGACCTCGACAAGAGCACCACGCTGGGCGCGATCACCACGTTTCGGCGCGGCGAGGGGTACCAGAATGGCCTCGCCGGCCTCGATGGCCGCTGGCAGAAGGGCATCCACACGCTGCGCGGGCAATGGCTGCGCAGCGAGTCAACCTATCCGGCCGGGCTGGGCCTGGCCGACACCGCGCCGCAGGGCGATGCCTTGTTCGTGCACTACAACATCGGCAAGCGCAACTGGTATGGAAACGTCTCGCATACCGCGATCGACCCCGGCTTCCGTGCCGATCTCGGCTTCATCTCGCAAGTCGGATTTGACCGGTCGGTGATTGGCGGCGGCTACACCTGGTTCGGCAAGGAAGGCGCGACGGTCAGCCGCGTGTCGCTCAGTGGTGACTGGGACATCACCCATCGTTTCGACGGGCAACTGCTGGAACGCGAAGTCGAAGCCTACCTCGGCATCAACGCCGCGCGCCAAACCAATGCCAACATCGGCGGCGTCACGCGTGTGCGCTTCTGGAACGGACGCATGTTCGACGAGACGTTCTACACGTTGTCGGCCAATTCCACGCTGCGGCCCGGATTACGGGCTGGCATGTTCCTGCGCATGGGCGACCAGCTCGATCTCGCCGCCTCGCGCATGGGCCGGATCTCCGACTGGCAACCGTGGCTGGAGATGGACATCGGGCGCGGCATCAACCTCAACTTCAATTACACCCACCAGCGCCTGCGCCGCGATGGCGGCACCGCGTTTGATGCCAAGGTCATCGACAGCCGCATCAGCTGGCAACTCGACCCTCGCCAACGCCTGCGGCTTTCCCTGCAAGGTAGCGACGTGGCGCGCGACCCGGCCTTGTACACGCGGCAGGTCAACCGGCGCGCACGCGATCTCGCTTCGCAGTTGCTGTACTCGTACAAGCTCAACCCGCGCAGCGCGTTGTATGCGGGTTATTCGCAGGGTGGATATTCCGACGACCTGCAGAACGACTTGTTCGCCAACAGCCGCAATGTCTTCCTGAAACTCAGCTACGCGTGGCAACCGCAGTTTTGAGTGGGCAGGACACGGCGATCTGTCGCCAGAAACGCTCAGAGCCATGCGCGCTGGCACATCGAATTGATCGTTGATGCCAAGCAGGAATTCGTCGTCGCCCCGGCGGGCGATCCAATCGTGCTTACGCAGGCACGATGCACGAGCAATACGACGTTGGGCGAGGTCACAAAAAACCGGAGCTTTTTATCGCCCACGGAAAACGTGCGTCAAATGCTGTAGCCGGTATGGATCGCCACGATCCCGGCGCTCAGGTTCCTGTAGTCGCAGCGCGCAAAACCGGCTGCTTCCATCATTCCCTTCAATGCCTCCTGCGGCGGATGCTGGCGGATCGATTCGGCGAGGTACTGGTAACTGCCGGCATCCTTTGCGAACAGCTTGCCCAGCTTCGGCAGGATGTTGAACGAGTGGAAGTCATACAAGGGCTTGAACCATTCGGCGGTGACCTGCGAAAACTCCAGCACCCGCGCCTGCCCGCCGACCTTCAGCACGCGGTGCATCTCGTGCAGCGCCGCATCCTTGTCGGTGACGTTGCGCAGCCCGAATGCGATCGTCACCGCATCGAACGACGCATCGGGAAACGGCAACGCCTGCGCATTGCACTGCACGTACTCGAACCCGCGCACGTTGCCGCGATCGGTCATGCGGTCGCGGCCGACGGTCAGCATGCCGGCGTTGATGTCGCCGAGCACGATTTCGCCGCTGCCCCCCACGCGCTCGCGCAGCAACGCGGCAATGTCGCCCGTGCCGCCGGCAAGATCGAGCACGCGATCGCCCTTTTTAACCTGCGACGTCGCGACGAAATACCGTTTCCACACCCGATGGATGCCGAGGCTCATCAGGTCGTTCATGAGGTCGTAGTTGCCGGCCACCGACGAGAATACTTCGCCGACAAGCTTCTGCTTGTGGGCAATGGGAACTTCGCGGTAGCCGAAGTGGGTGGTGTCGGGTTTGCGGGATTCGTTCATGCCGCGATTATCGCATCGCATGGTTTGAGCCTCGCCCCTTGCGGCAAGGAAGTCCGGGCAAGTGGGATTGACTTCACCAACCAGCATTGTCGATGGATGCAAAGCGCTGGGTTGATGTAGCGAAGCCGACCTGCGGCTAGAGGATGTAGCGGCTCAAATCCGGATCCTGCACCAGCTCGCCCAGGTGCGCATCGACATATTCGCGGTCGATGCTGACGCTGTTGCCGCCGCGATCAGGCGCTTCGTAACTCAACGTGTCTAGCAAACGTTCCAGCACGGTATGCAAACGCCGGGCGCCGATGTTTTCCTGGCGCTCGTTGACTTGCGCGGCGATTTCGGCGAGGCGGTCGACGGCGTCCTCGGTGAATTGCAAGTCGACGCCTTCGGTCTTCAGCAACTCGACGTACTGCCGCGTCAACGACGCCTTCGGTTCGGTGAGGATGCGGACGAACTCGTCCTTGCCGAGCGCGCCGAGTTCGACGCGGATCGGGAAACGCCCCTGCATTTCCGGGATCAGATCGCTGGGTTTCGCAAGATGAAACGCGCCCGATGCGATGAACAGGATGTGGTCGGTCCTGACCGCGCCGTACTTGGTGCTGACGGTGGAGCCTTCGACCAGCGGCAGCAGGTCGCGCTGCACGCCTTCGCGGCTGACGTCGGCACCATAACCTTCCGAGCGCTTGGCGACCTTGTCGATCTCGTCGATGAAGACGATGCCGTGTTGTTCGCACGCGTCGATGGCAGCCTCGCGGATCTCGTCCTCGTTGACCAGCTTGCCGGCTTCCTCCTCGATCAGCATCGGGCGCGCGGCCTTGATTGTGATCTTGCGGGCCTGGGTCTTGTTGCTGGCGAGTTGCGAGAACATCGAACGCAGCTGCTGGCCCATCTCCTCCATGCCGGGCGGCGCCATGATGTCGACGCCGACGTTCATCGCGGTTTCGATTTCGATCTCGCGTTCGTCGAGCGCGCCGCTGCGCAGCTGCTTGCGCAACTTGGCGCGCGTGTCGTTGGCTTCCGGCGAATTTGCCTGCGCGGACGGTTCGTTGCCGATATCGATGGTGGTGGTACTGGCGCCGCTGTTGGTGAAGCCGAAACCGCTCGGCGCACGGCGCGGCAGCAGCGCATCGAGAATGCGGTCTTCGGCGCGTTCTTCGGCCTGCGTGCGCACGCGCTGCTTGGCCTGCTCGCGATAGAGCTTGACGGCGGTGTCGGCGAGATCGCGGATGATCTGCTCGACGTCCTTGCCGACGTAACCGACTTCGGTGAAACGCGTGGCCTCGACCTTGACGAACGGCGCGTTGGCGAGCGTGGCGAGGCGCCGCGCGATTTCGGTCTTGCCGACGCCGGTGGGGCCGATCATCAGGATGTTCTTCGGCATCACTTCGTCACGCAGCTCGGGATCGAGCTGCATGCGCCGCCAGCGGTTGCGCAGCGCGATGGCGACCGCGCGCTTGGCGGCCTGCTGACCGACGATGTGGCGGTCGAGCTCCTGCACGATTTCGCGCGGGGTCATGGTGGCGGAGGTGTTGTCGATTTTGGGCATGGATAAATTTCGCGTAAGCGGTTGAGCGGCAAGCATCGTTCGATGTGTAGGAGCGAC
>PPFU01003895.1_pt1 | contig 23823 bp, 22 predicted proteins | sample 1535991 | NCBI WGS metagenome assembly PPFU01 (sample SAMN04901290, study PRJNA319586) | Hypolithon metagenome, whole genome shotgun sequencing project. | isolation source: Antarctic Hypolithon | place: Antarctica: Miers Valley | collected 2014
ACCCCCACCCGTGGAGTCTACCCCGTATGCGGGGCGGGAGCCCCCCCGCTGATGGCGGGACAGGCCTGTAAGGGGCGGTTTGCGTTGCGCCCGCACGCAGGGTCTGCAAACGGCACAACGCTGCGTGGTGCCGGAGAGGTGGCAAAGGCATAGCACAGGCAGCGCCGGACAGCTTGCACTGGCACAGCAGCGCCGTTCTGCAAACCCCTCCCTTGAGGGAGGTGGCCCGAAGGGCCGGAGGGTGTTCGCTCGGAGCTTTGAAGTGGCACAACACTCCCACCCGCTGCGCGGGAGCCCCCTGTAGGGGGCGGTTTGCGTTGAGCCTGCAGAGAGGCCAGCAGAGGCTCTCCACGAGGCTGTTGCTTCAGCAGCGCACCTCTCTATCTCTCAATCAAACACAGCGATTACCGGCGCGTGGTCGCTGGGCTTTTCCCCTTTGCGCTCGTCGCGGTCCACATAGGCGTCGGTGCAGCGGCGGACGAGCGTTTCGGTGACGTAGATGTGGTCGATGCGCAGGCCGTCGTTGCGCACAAAGCCGAGGCTGCGGTAATCCCACCAGGTAAACGGCCCTGCCCCGTGGTGATGCAGGCGGATGGCATCGAGAAAGCCCCACGACCGGATATTATCGAGTGACGCGCGCACCGCTTCGTGCGTGAGCACGGTGTTCTGCCACCTATCGGGGAAAGCCACGTCGCGGGCATCGTCCGGGGCCACGTTGAAATCGCCGCAGAGCGCGACCGGCGTCTGCGGGTCGAGCCTGCCAAGGTAAGTGCGCAGCCGCGCCATCCACGCAAGCTTGTAGTGCCATTTGTCTGATCCCACGCTACTGCCGTTGGGGAAATACGCCGAGATGACATGGACGCCCGCCACGGTTGCTGCCACCAGGCGTGCATGTGGATCTTCTTCACGCTCATCCTCAAAGCCGCGCCGCACGCTGGTCGGTTCTTCCCGGGTGAGCAGGGCCACGCCGTTGTAGGTGCGCTGGCCGTGTGTAGTGGCGTGGTAGCCTTTTTCAGCAATGGCGTCAAAGGGAAAGTCTTTGTCGGGCGTTTTCGTCTCCTGGAGGCACAGCACGTCGGGCGCTTCGCGGTCGAGAAAGGCGAGCACGCGGTCGTGGCGGGCGCGGATAGAGTTGACGTTCCAGGTGGCAATTTTCATGACGCAAAGGGGAAGATCAGGCTGTGAGAATACGGACTTCGGCGCGCGCCTATTCGCGGTGGTAGCGCGCTTCCTGTCCCCGCACGCGCGCGTCGAAGGCACCTTTCCAGAATACGCGCTCGCCGTGTACGAACGTGCCGACGGGCAGTCCGGTAAGGGCAACGCCGTCCCACGGACTCCAGCCTGCTTTCGTCTGCTGCTCGGCGTCGCGGATGGTGTGGGGCGCGTGGAGATCGACGAGCACGAGGTCGGCATCGTAGCCTTCCGCGATGCGGCCCTTGCCCGCGATGTGCCACACCTCGGCAGGCGCGCTGCACATCCACCGGACGATCTGTTCGAGCGTGCACTCGTCCCGGTTTACGCGGTCGAGCATGACGGCGAGGCTGTTTTCTACCGAGGGCATCCCGCTGGGGGCGTGCGGGTAGGGCTGTGCTTTCTCAGCGCAGGTGTGCGGCGCGTGGTCGGTGGCGACAACCCCCAGCGTGCCGTCGCGCAGGCCCTCCCACAGCGCGGCGCGGTCGTGCGCGGTTTTCACCGAGGGGTTCTGGAGCAGGCGGGTGCCCAGGCGGGCGTAGTCGGCATCGGAAAACCAGAGGTGCGGCACGCATGCCTCGGCAGTGATGAGAGTGGCGAGCGTTTCATCTTTGCGCGCCGCGCGCAGCAACGCCACCTCATCAGCTGTCGTCACGTGGAGCACATGGAACGCGTGCCGGTGGCGACGCGCCAGGTCGAGCGCGCGGCGCGTGGCAACAAGCGCGGCGGCGTGGTCGCGTATGTGCGGGTGGTCCTCGGGGGTGAGCGCGCGATTTGCTGACTGCGCCGCTCTTTCTATCCGCGCCCGGTTGCGGCGCACCGTAGTCTCATCTTCGCAGTGCGCCGTGAGGGGCAGCATGGTGTGAGCGAAAATGGCTTCGAGTGCCTCCTGGTCGTCTACGAGCAGGTCGCCCGTGGAGGAGCCGATGAAAATCTTGATGCCCGGCGTGCGCTGCGCCTTTTTGAGTTCGTCGAGGTTGGCCGGTGTCGCGCCGATGTAGAAGCCGTAGTTGACAAGGCTCTTGCCTGCGGCGAGCGCGAGTTTGGCTTCCAGCAGTGCCACCGTGGTGGTGGCAGGCTGCGTGTTGGGCATCTCCAGAAACGTGGTCACGCCGCCTTTGGCACATGCCCGCGATGCCGTAGCGAGATCCTCTTTGTGCGTCAGGCCTGGCTCGCGGAAGTGCACCTGGTCATCGATCACGCCGGGCAGCAGGTGCAGGCCTGACGCGTCTATCTCCTCGTCAACGCGTGCGCCGAGGGGCACCCCTACGTGCACGATCTGCCCACTGGCGACGAGCACATCGGTTTTGACGGTTTCGCCGGGCAGCACGCACGTGGCGTTGCGGATGCAGAGTCTGTTCATAATAAATGAGGCGAGCAGGTGGGGCACGAGAAGGTAAAGAGAGAGAGACCGGGCCGCGAGGCGGAAGCTTTTCGGGGCTACGCTTGCCGCCCGTGCTTCTTACCTTCGAGACTCTTTACGCTTTTCTTATGCCCTCGCCTGAGCCCATGCGGCCGTATGTGCCGGGCTCGACGTTCCTGCCTGAGCTTACCCCAAAGCCATCGGCTGTGGCTCTACCGTGTCGCCGCGCGCGCATAAAGCATAAAGACGCGCCCCTTTCTGCACTCTCTCAACACGCGCCTTTCGCCGCTACCCCTCTATGCTGCGCCAGTTTATCGTGTTTGTACTGGCAGCCTTTGTAGCCATGCTGCTGATGGCCACCCTTTATGCAGGTTTGGGCATCGACCGCACCCCGCTTACCGGCGGACCGCTCTACGCCCTGCTCGACGTGCTCGCCTACGCCGCGCTTACAATGCTGCTGTGGATAACGGCAATCCGCATTTTTCGCTACTGACCTGACTATCCCCTCTGCGCGGGGTGTATGCTCAGAAACGGCCTGCGATACCCTCCCTTTTCGGTAGCCGGGGCTATCCGAGTCGATCCTGTATGCGAACCGAAAGCCTCTGCAACAGGGCTTTTTTTCGCCTCGATAAGTCGTGCGCTCAAAAGCACTTCTACCGGAATTCAAAACAAGCCACGCTGGCATGAGATGTGCTCCTCAGCATCTATTCTCCTAAGGCACAAGCCCTTTGTAACCAGTGAAGATGGACATAGAGAACGCGGATCGCCTGGCTATGCTCGCGGAATACGACTTGCTCGATACCCCGCCTGAAGCGCAGTACGACAGAATCACCCGGGTGGCGGCGGCAATTTTTGCCGCCCCCATAGCCATTATTACCGTTGTGGACGGGCATCGGCTGTGGTATAAATCGCATTATGGCACCGACCAGACCGGCGTTGCACTGTGCGACATACCGGAGGGTGCCGCCTTCTGCGCCGAGGTGACTAAAAGCGGGCAGCCCCTCGTCGTTGAAGATGCCATCCGGGACTCGCAGTTTGCTGTCAACCCGCTTGTGTGTGCGCCCAACGGCATCCGCTTTTACGCGGGCGTGCCCTTAACCATGCCGGATGGCTACACGCTCGGTACGCTCTGCGTGCTCGACGTACAGCCGCGCAGTCCTACAGCCGAGCAGATGCAGCGTCTCCGCGACCTGGGCGACACCGTCGTGCATGAGCTGGCGCAGCGCCGACAGTCCAGGCAGGACGTACAGGCTGCGCAGCAACGCGGCGACCGCTTTGCTGCGTTTGCTGAAACCAGCGCCCTCGTCCTCTGGACCGCCGACGCCACCGGCTACGTCCGCGAGTTGAGCGATGCATGGAGTGACTTTACCGGGCAGTCCCCTGAGGAGATTGAAGGCACCGGCTGGTCTGATGCCGTGCACCCCGATGACCTCGCTGCCATTTCTCCCGGGTGGGCCGAGGCGGTGCGCCTGCAGCAGCCCTATGCCTCCGAATACCGGGTGCGCAGCCGCGACGGTGTCTACCGCTGGTTTTCCGCGCGCGTGGTACCGGTGCACGACGCCCAGGGCCGGTTTGTCGAGTTCATGGGCACCTGTGCCGATATAGACGATAAAAAAGAGGCACTCCGCGCACTCCGGGCGAGCGAGGCACGCTTCCGCAGCCTCGTCGATAACGGCTCCGAAATCATCACCCTGCTCGACGCGCAAGCGCGCGTGCTCTACCAGAGCCCCTCGGTCTCCCGCATCCTGGGCCACGATGTTGAAGCGCTCGTAGGCCGCGACATCTTCTCCTTTGTCCATCCTGACGACGCGTTACGCGTCAGCTCTGAGTTTGCCGCACTTGGCCGCGGCACCCCGCAGATTCGCTTTGAGGTGCGCTTCCGCGACGCGCAACATGCGTGGCGATGGCTGGAGGTGCAAGCCACCAGCATGCTCCGGGACCCGGACGTGCGCGCTATCGTGGTAAACTCTCGCGACATCACCGAACGCAAATCTGCCGACACCGCCCTTGTCCAGAGCGACCGCCGCTACCGCGCCCTCTCTGAACTCGTACAGGCCTACGGCTACGCGTTCAGCGTAGACAAGGCCGGCGCTACCGCGCTCGAATGGGTCACCGACAGCGTTCGCGACGTGCTGGGATATGAACCCGAAGCCCTCCTCGGCCAGCCCTGGGGATGCAACTTTGTCCATCCCGATGATAGGGCCCTTTCGGCATATCGGCTTCAGCATGTACTTGCCGGCAACCCGTGTACCCACGACGTGCAATCCCGGCACCAGGACGGCTCCTACTGCTGGATACGCTATTCCGTTTATCCTGAGCATGACTCCGCCACCGGACGCGTTATCCGCATTCACGGAGCAGGCCAGGACGTGACCGCCACCAAAGAGGCCGAGCACCTGCTCGTGCAGGCCAAAGAGCAGGCCGAAGAAGCCCTCCGCCTGCGCGACATCCTGCTCACCAACATGAGCCACGAGTTCCGGACGCCGCTCACGGCCATTCTCGGCTTTGCCGACGTGCTCCGTTTTGAAATGCCCGACGCGCTGCACGAATACGTGGACTATATCAGCCAGAGCGGCCAGCGCCTCATGAACACGCTCGTCTCAGCGCTGGAGCTTTCCCAGTTGCAGGCCGGCGCGCGGACGCTGAACCCGCACCCTGCTCATGTCGCCGTCTGCGTGCAGGATACCGTCCAAACCTTTGCGCCTGCGTGCCAGGAGAAAGGGCTCACGCTCCAGTTTGAGGCCCCCTCAGACCTACCCGTCGCCCATGTGGATGTGGGCGCGCTGAACCAGGTGGTATCCCACTTGATGAGCAACGCGGTTAAGTTTACCCCACACGGCACCATCAACGTCACCCTCAGCCGCTCGTCGGACACGCTCGTGCTGCGGGTGGCCGATACCGGAATCGGCATCTCGGAAGCGTTCCACCCGCACCTGTTCGACGCGTTCTGGCAAGAATCAACCGGGCTCTCGCGAACCTACGAAGGCAGCGGGATCGGACTCGCCATCACCCGCTGGCTCGTGACGCTCATGGAAGGCGCGGTAGCGGTTGAAAGCGAGCCTGGAAAAGGCAGCGTATTTACGGTTACGTTCCCGCTGTACGCGTCCGGCAAGGTATCGGGAAAGGCAGCCTGAAACGCGTCTCTCGGCGGCACGCGAAAAAAGCCGCCGTTGCGTAGCTTGGCTGCACCCGTTAAAAGCAACGCAACCCGGCACGCCATGGCACCCAGCCCTATCCATACCCCCGAGGCCCCTTCTCCTGCAGGGCATTATTCGCAGGCAATCGCGTATAACGGCCTTGTCTACGTCTCCGGGCAGCTTCCGCTGGATGCCCAGAACGGAGGTGTCGTCTCCGATGACATCGAACAGCAGACCGAGCAGACGCTCCGGAACGTAGAAGCCATTCTCAAGGCAGGCGGCACCAGCCTCGACCGGGTGCTCTCTATGACGATCTACGTAACCGACCGCGCGCTCTGGTCGCAGGTCAATGAAACGTACGCGCGCGTGATGGGCGCGCACCGCCCCGCCCGGGCTGTTGTCCCGGTTCCTGCCCTCCGCGCGGGGTGCCTGATAGAGATTCAGGCGGTGGCGGCGCTGCCTGCCTGATGCTGCACGGCAGGATCCCGCCCGGGCGCTGCCCATAAGCCTGCCTGTGCGTATCATGCCCGGGTGAGAAAGAGAGGCGTTTGCCTTGGAGGCCCCTGCTGCCGTGCGCTTACCCCTACCCGACATGGACAAAGCCAGGTTCTGCCGCGCCACTCTCCTGGAACGGGTCGATTTTACCGACGACCTCGCCGTGTTCCGGTTCAAGCCCGACAGGGAATTGACCTTTATCCCCGGGCAGTATGCCACGCTTGCAGTAGAAATCGGGGACACGCTTATCCAGCGAGCCTACTCGATTGTATCGTCCCCCCGCGAGCCTACGCTGGAGTTTTTCATCGAGCTCGTCCCCCATGGCCAGCTAACCCCGCACCTCTGGAGGCTAAAAGCAGATGAGAGCCTTTTTATCCGAAGCAAGATCGTGGGCCGGTTTACCCTTGATACGCCTGGCGGCTTCGATAACCAGTTGATGCTGGCAACCGTTACCGGTATTGCGCCCTATCTCAGCATGGCACGAACGCAACAGTTTGACGCCGATCGGGGCGCGGTACATCCTTACCAGTTCGCCATTATCCACGGTGCCAGCCACTCCCGCGAGTTGGGCCTTTACAAAGACGAACTCGACTCGCTCTCGCGCTCGGGCTGGCTTCGGTATGTCCCTACCGTCAGCCGCCCGTGGGAAGATCCTGACTGGTCGGGCGAGACGGGCCGCGTGGAAGACCTGATACGCAAGTACGCCGATAGGCTGGGCTTCGACTTCACCAACTCGGTCGCCTACGCGTGTGGACATCCGCAGATGATAGAAAATGCAAAAAGCATACTCCTGCGCGCGCGGTACCTTAAAGAGCAGCTACGAGACGAGAAGTATTTCACCACGTAAAAGGCTCGACCTGCTCGCGGCAGCAAGCCCCGGCCGTGCACTTTTCGCTGGCGGGTTTCTACAGCCGAGTGCATCATTACCTGTGGCCCCCACTGGCTGGTTTATCTGTTTGGCGCCCTACCTGGCCTGCCGGCAGAGAGTCAATGTGAAAACGACATAGCCCAATAATTTTCCCTTGTAAGACACTGGTAATCAAAAGTATATTTAACAGGATATACCGGAGTCCCGGATGTACCGGAGTCCCGGTCCTTTATGTCAACTGTTTTTAGGGAGGTGAAAGAGATGCGTAAACAGTACTGTGCCCCCGTCCTCATGGACTATGGCTCTATTGCCACCATGACGCGCGCGAGCTTCAACAACAGCCAGGAGGATGCGATTTTCTTTGCTGGACAGCAGGTAGGCACGGCCCAGGGCAGCCTGGATGCCTGTGTCTCCGAGAATCCGCAGTCGCCGAGTGGCACCTGTAAATTCTGAGCCTTGCCGCGCTGACTTTCTGAGGGCGTCCTTTATCAGGGGGACGCCCTTTTTTGTTGTATAGCGTTTCTCAGTCGCGGTGGAATACCCTCCTCACCACCCCGTCTTGCCGAGCGCAGCCGAGGCATCTACTCGACCGCGTCTATCCTGAGCAACGCCGAGCTACTGTGCCCCATACAGCAGCGACGATGATGCGCTGCCAGCCCAACGGAACACTGCAATAATGCAGGAAGGCGTGCTCCTCACACCGGAGAAGCACGCCTTCCTGACATAGAAAACAGACTTTTACGGGAAGATGCCCATCTCGCGGTAGCTCACGGCCACCTTCTCGATGGCGCTGATAAAGGCCGCCGTGCGCAGATCTACATCGTACGTGTCGCGCACCATGCGCAGTTCGTTGTACGCGTTGATCATCGTCTCCTCGAGGCCCGAGTTGACCAGGTCGATCTCGTCGGCCCCGTGGATAATCTGCTGGCGCAGGTTGGACTCGAAAGGCTTGCCTGTGGCCTGCTCGATGGCTTGCAACAGCCGCTCCTGCGAGCTCTGCTCGAAGCGCTTGCTCATGCGCCCGAAGCGCACGTGCGACAGGTTGCGCAGCCACTCGAAGTACGACACCGTCACACCGCCCGCGTTGATGTAAATGTCGGGGATGACGAGAATGCCTTTCTCGCGCAGCACGTCATCGGCATCGGCGGTGACGGGGCCGTTGGCGGCCTCGGCGACGATCTTGGCTTTTACCTGACCCACGTTGTCGTCGCGGATCTGGCCTTCGAGCGCCGCCGGCACGAGGATATCGCAGTCGACGCCGATAACGGCAGAAGAATCGCCGATGTGCTCGGCACCGGGATATCCGATAAACGTGCCATGCTCGCGCCGGTAGTTCAGCACCTTTGTCACGTCAAAGCCGTCGGCGTTGTAGATGGTGCCTTCAATCTCAGCCAGCGCGGTGATGACGCCGCCGCCGCCATGGATAAACTGCGCCGCGTAGGAGCCCACATTCCCCAGGCCCTGGACGGCAACCGTCTTGCCCGAGAGGCCGGCTTTGAGACCGATCTTCTCCATGTCATCGGCATGGGAAACGGCTTCACGAATGCCGAAAAAGACACCGCGTCCTGTTGCTTCTGTACGGCCCCGGACGCCGCCTTGTCCGACAGGTTTGCCCGTCACGCAGGCCAGCGCGTCGATGGGATTGTCGGTCAGCGCCGCGTAGGTGTCCATGATCCACGCCATCTCGCGCGCGCCGGTGCCATAATCGGGCGCGGGCACATCCACGCCCGGGCCGATAAAGTTTTTGCGGGACAGCTCGTACGTGTAGCGGCGCGTGATGCGCTCCAGTTCATCTACCGAGTAGCTGCGCGGGTTGATGTTGATACCGCCTTTTGCCCCGCCAAAGGGCACGTCCACGATGGCGCACTTGTACGTCATCAGCGCCGCAAGAGCCATCACCTCACTTTCGTTGACATTGTCGGCATAGCGGATACCACCTTTGGTGGGCAGCTTGTGGTGTGAGTGCTCGGCGCGGTACGCCTCGATAACCTCGATAGAGCCGTCGTCGCGCTTGAGCGGGAATTCTACCCGGTAGACGCTGTTGCACATGCGGATCTGCTTGAGCAGACCGGGTGCATAGCTGAGATAGCCCGCAGCCCGGTCGAACATGCGGTTAACCTGGGCAAAGAAATCAGGGTGGGACATGGAGTAATAAAACCGTGTGTGACAAGTATCGGAAGCCCTTCCGGAGGTGCGAGCGGCAAAGGTACGCACAGGGCCCTCTTCAATGCCGCAGACCCCTAACTTTGTTCAACCATAATTCTGTTTCCCGCTGCCTCCTGTGCTGACTGCTCTGCCCTCTGCCCTTTCACGTGCTTCTACGCGCCTCGTCGTTTTGCTGGGCGACCCTGTGGCGCACTCGCGTTCGCCTGCGCTGCACAACGCTGCTTTCGCGGCCTGCGGGCTCGATTACATATACGTGGCCTGCCGGGTGGCCTCCTCAAACCTTGCAGACGCGGTGCGCGGCCTGCGCGCGCTCCACGTGGCCGGTGCCAACGTCACCATCCCGCACAAAGAAGCCATCATCCCCTTGCTCGACCACCTCGACGAAAATACGCAGGGCGTGGGCGCGGTAAACACCATCGTGGCGAGGGCAACGGCGGAAGGGGAGGTCCCTGCCCTCTGGGGATACAACACCGATGTGGGAGGCTTTCTTGATGGGCTGGCCGAACGCGTTTCAGCACTCCGGGGCACCGAGATGCTCGTGTGGGGAGCCGGCGGCGCAGCCCGAGCCGTGGTGTATGCGCTGCTGACCGCGTGCGCCCCGGCCCGGCTTACCCTTGTGGCCCGCCGCCCCCGTCAGGCCGAGGCGCTGGCAGATGCGCTCGCTGCGTTTGATACCACCGGCGCACTCAGCGTAGCCTCGGACACTGATCCCACAACGGCGCGCCGCTGTGCGCTGCTCGTAAACACGACACCGCTGGGAATGCACCCACACCCCGACGCCACCCCCTGGCCCGCGCCCTCTTTCAGCCCAGGCCAGACCGTCTACGACCTCGTTTACCAGCCCGAGCAGACGCGCCTGTTGCGCGAGGCTGCTGCAGCTGGCGCTACGCCGCTGAGCGGGCTGACGATGTTCTACGGACAGGCAGCGCGGGCCTTTACCCACTGGACAGAACAGCCTTTTCCCAATCTATCTGCCGACAGTAGCAACTACTTGTGACGGTCTTGACAGGGCCACTCTACACGCTTCTCATAGTGGAACAGCCCCTATGAGGCTCGGTTGCTTGGTCTCAATTCGAGAGCCTCCGCTCTTTAAGTACACTTCTCCATGAAACTGGACCCGTCAGACTATGCGCCGGCTGCTCCCATAGAGCAAAAAGGCTCGCGGGGCTTTCCTGCACTTATACAGGCAGCGTGGCAGCATGCACGTGCGCTTTTTCCTTCTGCCCTGCTTCCCGATGCTGCCGTGTCTACTGCCTTTACCGCTGGGGCCTCCTTTTACGAGCCGTATCTCGCACCGCCTGATCAGGCTGAAAGTGCCAGGACTACGATGACATCCCCTACCGTGACGCCTCGCCTGCTTGTACTTGAAGACAACCCGGACTCGGGTGAATTGCTCAAAACCTTGCTTGATGAACAGTACAACGTAACGCTCAAGGCCACCTACGATGCCGCCCTCGAAACGCTGAGCCGCCAGAAGTTTGACCTGCTCGTGTTCGACATCAACCTGGGGGAACGGCGGACAGGGGCCGACTTGCTGCGCGCTGTGCGCCGGCAGCCTTCATACGCGCAGACGCCTGCTATCGCGTGTACCGCGTATGCCACGGCCAACGAAGCGGGTGAAAGTTGGTACGAAGATGCCGGCTTCAACGGGTACGTCCGCAAGCCTTTCGAGATTGACGAGTTGTTTACTACCATCGCCCGCGTGCTACGCCACCACAGCCGCTAACGGTGCTGCTACATCCAGAGCAGTTTAGGTCACAAGCCGGACTCGTAGCTGCCTTCAGCACCCGGATAGGCGGTATCAGCCCGCCTCCCTTTGCTACTTTCAACCTCGGCCTCAGCACGCAGGATGACGAGGCAAACGTGCTCGACAACCGGCACTGCCTCTACATGCTGCTGGGCTTTACACCCACACAGGCCGCCATTGCAGGACAGGTACATGGCAGCGCGGTGCGGGTCGTTACCCAGGGCGGACTTTACTCGGGCTACGATGGCCTCGTTACGCAGACCCCCGGCGTGTTTCTGTGTATAACAGCGGCCGACTGTCCGGCTGTGCTGCTGGTAGATCCACACGAACGCGTTGTGGGCGCATGCCACGCGGGGTGGCGCGGAACCATAGCATGCATTGCTGCCCGCACCGTCGAGATCATGGAGCAGAAAGGTGCCCGTCCCGAGCGGCTGCACGCCTATATCAGCCCGTGCATCTCAGAAAAAGCTTTCGAAGTGGGACCGGAGGTCGCTGCACAGTTTGACGATGCCTTTGTTCAGCCGCACGAAAATGCCAACCCGCACGTAGACCTCAAGGGCGCACTCGTGGCACAGCTTGTGGCAGCCGGGGTGGCCCTCGCTGCCATCGAGGTATCCCCGTTCTGCACCGCCTCTGATACCGAGCGGTTTTTCTCGCACCGCGCCGAAAACGGCGTCACGGGCCGGATGATGGGCGTAATCGGCTACGCGGGCTGATGCCCCTTTTCACTGCACCAGCGCAAGTGCCGCATGTCGCCACCGCCATGCTCGATACACAGATGGTAGGTCTCGGGCGGTAACAAGCTTGCCACCCGCTCAGCCCATTCGATTACCACGATTGCGCCTGCGCTCAGGTACTCGTCAAAACCCAGATCGAGCAGTTCCGCCGCCCGCGCAATCCTGTACGCGTCGATGTGGTATACCGGCACCGGCGCGTCGTACTCGTGAATAAGCGTAAAGGTAGGACTGCTCACGCGGGCGGCGTCTATCCCCAGCGCTGCGCAGAGGCCGCGCACGAGGTGGGTCTTGCCTGCGCCCAGGTCCCCGTGCAAGGCCAGCACGTCGCCGGGGGAGAGAAAGCCTGCCAGCGCCCGCCCTATAGCTTCAGTTTCACGGTCATTATGTGTGGTCTCCGGCAGCAACTCAGAAAGCATGTTTTTTATCGCGTTATCCTTTGACATCGAATCTAGTTTGAATATCGTGTAACCAGATCTTTAAATAGAAACTTTTACATGCATAAACGCATGTAATACTTGCAATTCGACATAATGTCAACAAGCTAACAAATAAATTATGACTACCACTCAGAACATCAAAGATTATCAGTCCGGACAGCTATCAGCCACCAGCCTTATTGGTGACAACGTAGTTAACACGCAGGGCGAGTCACTTGGCGAAATCAAAGAGTTCATGCTCGACCTCGAAACAGGAGGCATCTCGTATGCGGTGCTCTCGTTTGGAGGCTTTCTCGGGATGGGCGACAAGCTTTTCGCCGTTCCTTTCGAAGCGCTCCGAGTAGATAATGACAACGAACGCTTTATCCTCGATGTGCCCAAGGACAAGCTCAAAAACGCGCCCGGCTTCGACGAGGACAACTGGCCGTCCCATGCGAACAGCACCTTTATTAACAAGGTGTACAACCACTACGGCTACGGCGACTACCGCGAATACAACGAGCGGATCTACGGCAAATACGAAAATGGCCGCTATAAGAACCGCTACGCCAACATGAACCGCGCCAACATGGCTGCGGGCTCCCGCGAGCCTGCTGCGCGATCGACGGACGAAGCGTACCGTGACCGCGTGGAGCGCTCCCGCGAGAAAGGCATGATGGACGTTGTGGACAAAGACCGCAATGGCGTGTGATACGCCACTTGATCTCGCTCCCGGATCAGGCTAATAAAAAGGTGCACCACCTCAGGGTGGCGCACCTTTTTGCAGTGTACAGGCCTCCGACTTCTACAGCGAAAGGCCGTAGCGCTGCCTTAAAACGCGCAGGTGGTGCGCGGCATGGCCGAGGGTGATGCAAGCCAGCGCCCGCACCGAAACCTTATCCCCGTTTGCCACCCCCATGCGCTGCCAGCCCTCAGCAGGCAGGAAGGCGTAGAGCGCGGCGGTTGCACCACGCACCTGGATAAACTCGTGCAACAGGCCAGCAAGCGCACGCCCACTCGCGGATGAGCCCGCTATATACGCTCTTTCGTCGAAGCCGGGCAGCGGGGTTTCTTCTCCCCGACTAATGCAAAACGCCCGGTACGCGAAAACCCGCTCGGCGTCTGTCATGTGGGCTACCACCTCGCGGATGCTCCACTTTTCCGGCGCGTACCGGAACGTCTCCTGCTCTTCCGGCACAGAGTCAAGCAGGGCCTGCGCCTCGTCTGCCTGTTTCTCCAGTAGATGCACCAGATTGCCGGGCGGCACAGACGCCACGTAGGCCGCGTAGAAAGCAGTGTATTCGGCTGGCGTGGGTCTGGCAAGCATAAGCAGGTAAAAAGATGTGCTGCAGCGAAAAGGCACGGGGCACGCGCCCAGACGCTACAACTGTGATTTAAGCGGGCGCAGCACGGTTTCGGCGATTTTCTCCCGCAGCGGGCGCGCTTTCCAGAGGGCATACGTGTAAGCGCGAGTAGGCTGCAGGTCCTGCTCGAATACCGCCGTCATGCGCCGAGCAAACGTGGTATCGTACAGGTTAAGACTGGCCTCGTCGTTGAGTTCAAACGAGCGGATGTCGAAGTTGGTAGATCCTACCGACACCATCTCGCTGTCAACGATGAGCATTTTGTTGTGCAGCATGGTGGGCGTGTACTCGTAAATCTCGACGCCGGCCTGAAGCAGTTCGCCCCACGTCTTTTTAGAAGATATACGCACCAGTTCAGAGTCGATGTGCTCGCCGGGCACCAGGATCCGTACCTGCACGCCCCGCCGCCGGGCCGCTACAATGGCCCCGACCATAAGCTCGTCGGGCACGAAATAGGCTGCTTGCAGGTCGATGGTGTGCGCCGCCGCTGCAATGGCCATGAGGTACATCAGCCGCATACTGTCGCTGCCGCCAGTGGGAGAACTCATAAACAGGTGGGCATCTACCTCGCCGGTGGAGTCGAGCGGGGGAAAGTAGTCTGGCCCGTTGAGGACTGCGCCCGTCGTCTCGATCCAGTTGTCCATAAAAGCCGCCTGCAACTGCGCCACCACCGGCCCTTCCGCCTGAAAGTGGATATCACGCCAGTGGTCGGGGTCCTGGGCATGGCCCTCCCACGGATCGGCGATGCCGACGCCGCCGGTAAAGCCGACCTTGCCGTCTACCACCAGCAGTTTTCGGTGGGTGCGGTTGTTGAGCCGGTTGATGTTGTACCACCGCAGCGGCCTGTACTGATGCACCTCCACGCCCGCCTCGCGTATGCCCTCCAGCAGCGCAGTTTCCATTTTGATGCTGCCCGCCCAGTCTACCAGCACTTTAACCGCTACGCCTGCGCGCGCGCGCTCCGAGAGTGCCGCTGCAAACTGCCTGCCCGCCCTGCCTGACCAGTAGATGTAGGTTTCAAACGTGATGGTGCGCTCAGCAGCCGCGATGGCGGCGAGCATGGCGGGAAAGATCTCATCGCCGTTCTGGAGAGCCGTAACGTGGTTGCCTCCTATAATCGGTGGCCCCATCAGCACACCCATCTCGTGCCGGAATTGCGGATGGGCCACCGCGTAGCGGTGCGCGATGTCGCGTTCGACCTGCCTTTCCGGGCCGGCAAAGTTCATCGCCAGCACCGTGAGCACTACCGTCGCCAGCGCAGTGAGGGCGATAGTCCAGAAGCGTTTCTTCGTCACGGGTGCAGAAATGGGTAGCGGAAAGAGCGCCAAAATACCACAGAGCGGCATAGTCGCTCTTCTCGAAAATCCTCTTCCGCAGGCTATCCCTTCGGCTTGAGCGTGATAACGGGCAGCAGCATCTCTTCCATCGACACGCCACCGTGCTGCATCGTGTCGCGGTACAGGTTGAGGTAGTGGTGGTAGTTGGTGGGATAGACGAAGTAATAATCCTCTTTGGCGAGGATATAATTCTCGTTCATGCTCAGGCGCGGTAGGCCATACGATTCCGGGTCTTTGACGAAAATGGCATGCCTGTCGTCGGCGCGGAGCTGGCGGCCGTGCTTGTAGCGCAGCGCCGTGCTCGTCTCGCGGTCGCCGATCACTTTGGTAGGATGCAGGCAGCGGATGACGCCGTGATCCGAGGTGACGACGATGGTGACGTTTTGGCGGGCAAGTGTCTGAAACGCCTGCAACAGCCACGAGTGCTCGAACCAGGTGCCCGTGAGCGCACGGAACGCCCGCTCGTCCGGCGCGATCTCACGGAGCACAGAGGAGTCGGATCGCGAGTGCGCCAGAATGTCGACGAAGTTGACGACGACGGCAGAGAGGTCGTGCTGGACGAGATCGGTGGCACCAGCCGCAAAGTCACGCCCGTCTTTCGACGACACAACTTTGTCGTAGCGCACGCGCAGGTCTTTGAAATGCTTGCGCTTGAGAAAGTCGTTCAGGAACGTCTCCTCATGTTGATTGAGCGAGTGCTCTTCGCCGTCGTCGCTCCACAGGCGCGGGTACTTGCGCGAGATGTCGCGGGGCAGTAGCCCGCTGAAAAGGGCGTTGCGGGCATAAGGTGTAGCCGTAGGCAGGATACCGTAATGAAACTGCCGGTTGATCTCGAAAAGACCCGCCAGGCCCTTCTCCATTTCAAGCCACTGGTCGTAGCGCATACAGTCTACCACCATGAAGATGACCTTGTGCCCGTCACGGAGGTGGGGGACGACGTGCGCGTCGAGCACTTCGTGCGAGAGCAGCGGGCGGTGTTCATCGGGCCCATCCTGTGCGATCCAGTCTTCGTAATGGTCTTCGATAAACCGCCCGAACTGCCTGTTGGCCTCGCGGTGCTGGTCTTCGAGCACCTGCCGGAGGCCTTCCTCGCTGCCCAGCTGCGTGTCGTAGCGCACAAAGTCGAGGTAGAGCGCGATCCAGTCCTCGTGCGTCATCGGCCCACCGAGCCGCTGCGTGATAGCGCCGAAGCTTTGCAGGTAATCCTGCTGCACCTTTTCGCCTGCGAGCCGGGTGCGCTCGAGCACGCGCTTGAGCGTGAGCAGAATCTGGCTGGGGTTGACGGGTTTGGTGAGGTAGTCGGTGATCTGCGAGCCGAGGGCCTCTTCCATCAGGTGCTCTTCTTCGCTCTTGGTCACCATCACCACGGGCACCTCGGGCGCCATGCTCTTGATCTCAGCGAGCACGTCGAGGCCGTCCATGCCGGGCATCTGCTCGTCGAGGAAAACGAGGTCGGGGCGGTGCTTGCGCACTTCGGCCACACCGTCCGCGCCGTTCGACGCGCTCACCACGCGGTGGCCTTTGGATTCGAGAAAGAGGATATGGGGACGTAGAAAGTCGATTTCGTCGTCAACCCAGAGAATGTCGGCCATGGCGCAAGAGATAAAGCGGAGAGGGGCGTACCGTGCCGCCCCGTAAGCCGGTTCCATCCCTCGCCGCAATCGCTCAGTCAGGCCGCGTCACGGCGCGTGTTTGCGCCTCTCCTTCCGTCTCCAACCGCACGTGGTACACCTCGGATGAAGCCTGTTAACCAGAAGTTTCCTTTTGCTCTGCTTCTTTGTTTCCAGGTCACAGGTATCTGCTTCCGGGTGCTCCGCAAACTTTATAACGGCCTATTGCTAAAGGGTATACACTGATGTAACGTAGCAGGTGATGCCTCGTAGGCTGCCTCTTTTCACAAGCGACTGCGCGCCTCCACGTAGCGCACTCAACCTGCTTTTCTACGGCCCGATCACGCATGACCTTCTCCTCGCAAAATCTTCAGTCTGGAAGCAGCCAGCCGCGCGCTTGTGAGCCCGCTGGCCGCGCCGTCACCTGAAGCGTGGCTGACAGAGGCTGGCCATCTCGTGCGCGACCTCGTCGGCGGCAGCAGCGTCGTACTTCAGTATCCGGTTGCCAGCGCAGCGCCTTTCTTCAGCCCCGACGCGCCACACGTTGTAGACGGCTTGATGTCGTACTTCCAGTCTATCAGCGAAGGAGTCCGCTTCTCCGATCCCGTGGTGGATGCCTGGAACAGCATGCGGCGGCAGCAGCAGCTTCACGCGTTTTCGTGGGACGTGAACATGAACATGGTAGAGCAGCGCGGGCTGAAGAAAGGCGCTGCGCCGCGTATCGCGCCCGGGCCTCGGCACAGGCCCGGTAGCCTCGTCCGAAGTAGTCCAGACCGACCGGGGCCGCTACACGCTGCGGGCGTCGGCGCTGCCCTCGGGCCTGGCACTCTGCATAGGCGTAAACGGTGGTGTTGACGCGTTCTACGTGTGCACGGTCATCGTACAGAAACAGTCTGGGCCGTCCTTCAGGGGTCAGCGCCAGCCGCACATGCGGCCACCCTGTACTCACCTCCACGAGGCTCCATCCTGCTGGGCTGGCACAGGCGGCGAGCCCTTCGGCGGGACAATACCCGTAGTGGGCAGGCTTATCGCCTGTACCGGCGAGTTGTCCGAGCGAGACGAACGCGACGTGGAGGCCTCCCATGACATCCACAGCGATGTCTGCGCTCCGGTACGGATCGGCGCTGAAGGTCACCGCACCGGTACTATCAACTGCGAATCTCGGGGAGACCACCTCACGCGCGGCAGCAGAGGCCGGCCTGTAAGTTGTGATCTGACCTGCAGCCGGCCCGGCAATCATCAGGACTGCGAGAAAGGAAAGCAGGCGTGGGAAGAGTGGCCGAGTCATTGGAGAAACGGGCGAGTTACGTGATGTTGCTTCTGTACCAGGCTTTAGATGCGATATAGAGTAGTCTGTTTTGCAGACCGTCCGCATGGGCAGTTCTGCCTATTTGCCCGCTGTGCTGCGCACGTCTCAAACCACGGTTTACTACGTAACCCTCCTGTTTGCCCGGATCAGGGCCTGCTCACCTCGCGTGTAGAAAGGCAAGAGCGGCCGTCAGGATCTTTATCCCTTCGGCGCACTCCACTACACTTTTTTACGACAAAACCAGCAACCGTCATGGGTGGAAAGCAGATGGAAGGCAACGAAGAACAGAAACGCCAGGCGGCCCGCGAGGCCAGAGAAGCGGGCAAAAAGCCCAGCGAAGTCGGCGCTACCACCGGGTCGAGCAAGCAGCGCACCGAGGCGGACGCCAACATGACCCACCAGGAAAAAGTCGACCTCAAGCGCGAAGGCAAGCACGACGTCATCTCGCAGAACACGCCGGAAACGCGCCCCGGCAGCCGCGATGCTGATTCTCCTGACCGCGAGACGTACCCGCGCCGTTAACGGCGCAGCCCTGTCTACCGCGTTGGCGCCCAGACGTAGCGCCCCTGCTTGTCGATGTAGCCGAGCGCGCCTCCAACCTCGACCAGCGCAAGTCCGTCCTCGAAGTCCCATGCCTGATCGTACCGCGCAGGGATGACCATCTCGCCTGTGGCGTCGATAAAGCCCCACTTGTCGGCGCTCTGCACACGGGCGAGGCCATCGCGGAAGTTCCACGCCTGTTCATATCGTGGTGCCACAATGGTGTCCCCTCTCTCGGAGCGGAAGCCGTAGCGGCCGCCCATCTGGAATCGCGACGGGCCTGCAGCGGTACGCTCCTGCTCCACCATGCTCGGCGCCATGTCGAACTGCGCATCCACCACCATGCGGCCCGTTCGGTTGATAAAGCCCCACTGGCCGTCTACGCGTACCGGCGCGAGTCCCTCGGAAAAGTGCCACGCGTCCTCATACTGTGCCGGGATAATCTCCTGCCCCGTAGCGTCGACATAGCCGAACATACCTCCTTTGCGCACAAGTGCGAGGCCGCCGTGAAAAGGGGCCGCCATCTCGTAGCGCGCAGGAATGACGAGTTCGCCCTGCCGATTCATGTACCCGTATTGTCCCTCCTGCATTACCACATAAAGACGGTTGGCGTCGAGTGGTGCGCCGGGCGATGCCTCATCCTGGCAGGCGGCGAGCACAAACAGCAGGGCGAAGACGAGCAGGCGCATGGCGACGGTGTAGAGATAAAGAGGGCAGCACCCTTTTCGGGAAAGCGCGGTTCCTGAACTTGGGTGCGACGCACGACGTTTCTGCCCTGCTGCTCAACTTTTAGCGTATATGCGCACCTACTTTTCCGGCCTTTCCGCGCTCGCTCTGCTTGCCTGCCTGCTTGTCGTCTCCGCGTGCAGCTCGGGCGGCACCGATACCACCGGCCTCGTGCGGTTTATTCACGCCGCCCCGGATGCAGGCGTAGTAGACGTGTTTATCCGCAACCGGGCCGTGTTCGAAACGACCTCGTTCCGCACCGTAACGCCGTACGACACCACCATCTTAGCGGAAGAGCTGTCGTTTGTCGTCCGCAATTCTACCGACGCGTCGGACGTGGTGCTGCGCTTTGTGCTCAACGTGATTCCAGAGCAAAGGCAGACCGTGGTGCTGGCGGGCGTCCGCAGTCAGATCGCGCCAATCGTGCTGCTGGATAACGTGACCGCCACTGCCGACAGTGCGCAGGTACGCCTCGTCCATGCCGCCGCGCTGGCCGGTGCTGTAGACCTCTATCTCACCGCGCCATCCGAAACGCCCGCTGCGGCCACCTACGCAGCCATACGGTTCCGGCAGAACACCGGCTTTTTCGCCGTCGCGCCCGGCACGTACCGCCTGGTTGTGACGCCTGCCGGAGATGCTACCGTCCTCCTTGATGAAACTGTGGCCTTACCCATGGCACCGGCCACCACGCTCGTACTTGCCGGTGCAAACGCAGGAGGTGCCCTGACCCTGATAACAGCCGACCCATAGCCCGGCTGCGGCTGACACAATAGCACACGGCCGCACCCCGGAACGTTTTTCGTGTAGGATTACCACCGCATAAGCGCCTTGCCATGCCTGACAGGTTGGCGCGTGTTACACCGACTATTATCCTATTCGATATGAACCTTCAAAAGTTTACCGTTAAAGCGCAGGAGGCCGTGCAGGCCGCCGCGCAACTCGCCGCCACGCAGAACCACCAGGGCATCGAGCCGGCCCACCTGCTCCGCTCGTTTCTGGACGAGGAAGGCGGCATCGTGCTTTCGATCCTTAAAAGGCTCGGCGCCAACACCGGTTTTCTCTCAGCAAAGGCCGACGAAGCCATCGAGAAGCTCCCCACGGTTACAGGCGCCAGTGTGTCGGGGCAGTACGTGTCGGAAAGCCTGAAAAAGGTTTTCGACCGCGCCCTTGCCGAAGCTGAGACGCTCAAAGACGAGTACGTGTCGAGCGAGCACCTGCTGATCGCCCTCGCCGCCGCGCCCGACGCTACCGGCGAGGCGCTCAAAACGCAGGCTGTGACGAAAGACAAGATCATGGGCGTCCTCAAGGACGTGCGCGGCGGCCAGCGCGTCACCGACCCGCACGCCGAGAGCCGCTACGAGGCCTTGCAGCGCTTTGCGCGCGACCTCAACGACTACGCGCGGCGCGGCAAGATCGACCCCGTCATCGGGCGCGACGAGGAGATCCGCCGCGTCCTGCAGATCCTCTCGCGCCGCACCAAAAACAACCCCGTCCTCGTGGGCGAGCCCGGCGTGGGCAAGACCGCCATCGCCGAGGGTCTCGCCATCCGCATCGTGCAGGGCGACGTGCCCGAGGGTCTGGAAGACAAGCGCATTCTCGCGCTCGACATGGGCGCGCTCGTGGCCGGTGCCAAGTACCGCGGCGAGTTCGAGGACCGGCTCAAAGCCGTCGTCAAAGACGTCTCGGAGTCGAACGGCGAGATTATCCTCTTTATCGACGAGATGCACACGCTCGTGGGCGCAGGTGCCGCCGAGGGCGCGATGGACGCGGCCAATATTCTCAAGCCTGCCCTCGCGCGCGGCGACCTGCGGGCCATCGGCGCGACGACGCTGGACGAGTACCGCAAGTACATCGAGAAAGACAAAGCGCTCGAACGCCGCTTCCAGATGGTGCTCGTGGACGAGCCGAACGTGGAAGACGCCATCTCGATTCTGCGCGGCATCAAAGACCGCTACGAGGTTCACCATGGCGTGCGCATCACCGACAGCGCCATCGTGGCGGCGGTAGAGCTGAGCCAGCGCTACATCACCGACCGCTTTCTGCCAGACAAAGCCATTGACCTTATCGACGAGTCGGCGGCGCGGCTGCGCATCGAGATCGCCTCGATGCCCGAAGAACTCGACACGCTGGAGCGGCAGATCCGCCAGCTCGAAATCGAGCGCGAGGCCGTCAAGCGCGAAGGCGACCAGGCCAAGGTGGACCGCATCGGCGAGCAGCTTGCCAACCTCGAAGACGAGCGCACCGAACTGCGCGCACGCTGGCAGCAGGAGCGCGAGCTTATCCAGCAGGTGCAACACGGGAAAGAGGAAATCGAGGCGCTGAAGGTAGAGGCCGAAAACCTCGAGCGCAGCGGCGACTACGGGCGTGTGGCCGAGATCCGCTACGGCAAGATGCCCGAGGTGGAAGCGCGCATCGCCGCGGCGCGCGAGAAGCTCGAAAGCACGCAGGCCGGCGGCGCGCTGCTCAAAGAAGAAGTAGATGCCGAGGACATCGCCCAGATCGTTAGCAAGTGGACGGGCGTGCCCGTCTCGCGCATGCTCGAAGCGGAGCGGCAGAAGCTGCTGCGCCTCGAAGACGAGCTGCGCCGCCGCGTGGTGGGGCAGGACGAAGCCCTCACGGTCGTCGCGAGCGCCGTGCGGCGGGGCCGCGCGGGCCTTCAGGAAGCGTCACGCCCTATCGGGTCGTTCATCTTCCTCGGCACCACGGGCGTGGGCAAGACCGAGCTCGCCAAAAGCCTGGCGGCGTTCCTGTTCAACGAGGAGGACGCAATGGTGCGCATCGACATGAGCGAGTACCAGGAGCGCCACTCGGTGAGCCGGCTCGTCGGCGCGCCTCCCGGATACGTGGGCTACGAGGAAGGTGGTCAGCTGACCGAGAAAGTGCGCCGCAAGCCGTACTCGGTCGTCCTGCTCGACGAGATCGAGAAGGCGCACCCCGAGGTGTTCAACACCCTCCTCCAGGTGCTCGACGACGGCCGCCTGACCGACTCGCAGGGCCGCACGGTGGATTTCACCAACACGCTCGTCATCATGACGAGCAACCTCGGCTCAGAGGTTATCCGCGAGCGGCTCGACGTGTACGGCGACGATGTGCCCGAGGAGGCCGAGGACAAGCTGCACGACGAGGTGATGGCCCTGCTGCGGCAGCGGCTGCGTCCGGAGTTTCTGAACCGCGTCGATGAGATCGTCATGTTCCGCCCGCTCAAGCGGCAGCACATGAAAGGCATCGTCGACATCCAGTTCGAGCGGCTGCGCCGGATGGCGCGCAAAAACCACGACCTGACGCTCGACCTTACCGACGACGCCCGGGCATGGCTGGCCGACAAGGGATACGACCCGGTCTTCGGCGCGCGCCCGCTCAAGCGCCTTATCCAGCGCGAGGTGGCCAACAAGCTTGCCGAGGAGATTCTCAGCGGCTGGGTGCAGCCCGGTGAAACGCTGAAGATCGACGCCGCGGACGACGGCTCCGGCCTGACGATCGAGACGACGGCCGCCGCGACAGAGGCGTAACCGACCGATACATTGGTCAAATCCCGTAGGGGTGCAGCGCGCTGTGCCCCTACTTTCGTTTTCCGGCGTCGAGGAATCTGCAAGGTTCAAACCCCACCAATCCAGAGGTTTAGCGCCCATGTCTGCTGCCGATAAACGCGAGGCGACCGGCGCTCCTGCCGTGTCCGTTTTCACGCTTCTCATTACCCCAGCCAGATGCGCACCTCGCTTCTCCTCGCCGCCCTCCTCCTCGCTCCATTTGCCGGAGCGCAGACGGGCACGTTCACCTTCAGCACCGCGACGGTTAATGGCGGCGGCACGTCCGTAGTAGAAGCCGTGAATGGCGTCAACCTCACGATCACCGCGACTGGCGGAGGCAGTTCATCCCTGGATGTTTTCGATTGGGGAGGCTGGGGCGGTACGAACGGGAATTCGGCCTATAACAACAACCTCATCAGCAGCCTCCTCCTCTCGTTCGACGCGCCCGTCAACGTATCAAACTTCCGGTTCGTAGACGGCGAAGGATTGGGCAACACGCACACGTTCGTCTTCACCCCGAACACGGGCACGCCGGTCACGCTGAGTGATGATGGAACGGGTGTGACCGTGGTCCCTGAGGGCGGATTCGTTGGCATCACGTTCCTGACCGTCACCCAGCAGGACGGCGGTGCTTTTTACTTCGTGATCGATGATATCACAATGGACAGTTCGCTGCCCGTTGAACTCACCACCTTCACAGTCGCTGCGGACGGCACAGATGGACTACTGCGCTGGGAGACGGCCAGCGAGACGAACAACGCGGGCTTCGAGGTGCAGGTGGACGCGGGCGCGGGCTTTGCCGCGGCGGGGTGGTTGCCGGGCCACGGCACCACGCTCGAATCACGCGCTTACGCCTACCGCGCTGCCAGCCTCGCGCCGGGTCACTACACCTTCCGCCTCAAGCAGATCGACTTCGACGGCGCGTTTACGTTCAGCCCCGAAGTCGAACTCACCATCGCGCCGCAGGGCTACGCGCTCACGGCGCCGTCCACCTTCTCGGGCGACGCCTCGGTGCAGGTGTCGGTCGAGCGGCCGCAGCAGGTGCGCGTCGTGCTCTACGACGGAGCCGGGCGTGAAGTGCAGGTGCTCCAGGATGGCGTAGTGGCCGATACGGCGCGGCTCCCAATCCGCGGCGACGGGCTGCCGTCGGGCGTGTACTTCTTGCGGGCCACGGGCGAGACGTTCACCGCCACGCGTCAGATCGTGCACGTGCGCTGAGCAGGTCGGCATTCTTTGCAGATGCAGGTGGGCGGTTTCCGTAGAAACCGCCCGCTTTTTTATTTAGCTGCG
>PPFU01034096.1_pt1 | contig 23737 bp, 22 predicted proteins | sample 1535991 | NCBI WGS metagenome assembly PPFU01 (sample SAMN04901290, study PRJNA319586) | Hypolithon metagenome, whole genome shotgun sequencing project. | isolation source: Antarctic Hypolithon | place: Antarctica: Miers Valley | collected 2014
CCTCCACCCCGGCAGCGCCCGCGGCGGTGGCGGCCAGCCCGCCGGCGGGTGCCGTGATCACCGGCATCACCAACAGCGACTACGTCCTCACGCCGGATGACGTGGTCTCCATCTCCGTTTTTCGCGAGCCGGATCTCGCGACCCAGAGTCGCATCGCCAGCGATGGCAAGGTGCAGCTCCCCCTGCTCGGCGATGTCCCCGTAGCGGGTCTGACCCTGCGCAAGGCCCGCACGCTGATCACGCAGCTCTACGACGCCGACTATCTGGTCGAGCCGCAGGTCTATCTGAGCGTCGTCGCCTACGCTCAGGTAAAATTCACCGTGCTCGGTCAGGTCGCGAAACCAGGCAGCTACCAGATCGGCGAGGGCGAGCGCCCGACCGTGCTCGAGGCAATCGCTCTGGCCGGCGGTTTTACCCGCATCGCCAACCGGGCCAAGGTGGAGATCAAGCGGGAAGGGGCGAGCGGCAAACCCATTCGCATTAATGCCAAAGATCTCGATGCCAAAAGCGGAGGCGCGTTCCTCATCGAGTCGGGTGACGTAATCTCGGTGGCGGAGGGCTGGTTTTAGAAAGTGCGAGAGCCTTCCATCCATTCCACCCCCGGTTCTTTTCTCGGAGGTAAGTCCCGTGCCCGATAAAGGTTCCGCCCAGACGCTCGAAGAACTGCTCGGCGGCGGGTCGGCCGCCATCGATTGGCAGGAATACTTGCACGCCATCCGGGAGCGCCTCTGGATCGTCCTGCTCTGCCTCGCTTTGGGCGGCATCGGCGCGGCCATCTTCATCAGCCGCCAGGTCGAGACGTTCCAGGCCCGCTCGGTCCTTTTCATCGAGCAGGAGGGCTCGCGTGTGCTGGAGAAAATGCAGGGCGTGAGCGCTGATCAGATCAACAGCCTCGACATGATCAATACCCTCGTGGACTTCCTCCGGAGCTATCCATTCGCCCTCCGCGTGTCGCAGCTCATGAGTCTGAAGGACGACCCCCGCTTTCCCACCGCCCCCACCGCCGAAGACGCCGCCGGGATGCTCGTGGAGCATGTCGAGGCCAGCTACCGCGCGAAGACCCGCCTCATCGACGTCGCGACCAATTTTCGCGATCCCACATTGGCCACCGACGTCGCCAATGCCTATGCCGACGAATACATCCGCTACGTCTTCGAACAACGCACCGAGGCCAACAAAGCCGCCACCACCTTTCTCATGGAGGAGGCCGGCCGCCTCCGCTCCAAAATGCGCGTCTCCGAGGAGGCCATGCAGAGTTTTCGTGAAAGGGAGCGAGCCGCTTCACTCGAGACCATGCAGGAGTCCAGCCAGGCGCGCCTCTCCGAGATCAGCGCCGAAATCACCGGCCTCGAGGGCCGGCTCTTCCAGCTCGACGACGATCTGGCCCAGGCCAACGCCCATCCGGAGGATGTCGAGACCCTGCTCCGCCTCTCCAGCGTGGCGGCCCAGCCGAAAGTCGCCTCCCTTTCCGCCGCCATCGCCGACCAGGAGCGCGGCTTCGCCCTGCTGCAGCAGCGCTACCGGGCGAAACATCCCGCCTACATCGCCACGCTCACCCAACTGCAATCCCTGCGCGGCGATCGGGAAAAAGTCTTGCGCGACGTCGTCGATCTGCTCGGCAGCGAGCGCCAGCGGCTCCAGGCACAGTTGGCCGAGCTGACCAAAGCCCGGGAGGCGCAGGAAGCGCGCCTCCTCACCGTCACCGGGAAATACATCGAATACAACGACCTCAAGCGCAACCTCGAGACTGATCGCGCCCTCTACGATTCCATCCTCAACCGGATGAAAGAAGTCGATGTGACCAAAGGCCTCACCGACTCCCCTGTTCGCATCCACGAGCGCGCGGTCGGCGCCGCCGACGTGACCACGTCTCCGATCAAAATTCTCGCCGCCGGGCTCTTTCTCGGCCTCGCGCTCGGGCTGGCCATTCCGCTCGGCCTGCATTTCCTCGATCACTCCATCAAGACCGTTGAGCAGGCGGAGAAAATCTCAGGTCTCCCCGTCCTCGCCGCCGTGCCGAAAAAGGCGAAAGCGAGCGACAACACTCTCGACTCCGTGACCGACCGCCAGGGGATGGTCGCCGAAGCCTTTCGCTCCCTCCGCACCTCCATTGCCATGGTTTCTGCCGCCGGAGAACGCCGCACCTTTCTTTTCACCAGCGCCCTGCCCTCCGAGGGAAAAACTTTCTGCTCCTCGAACTTCGCCGTCACCCTCGCCCAGCAGGGGTTCAAGACCCTCCTCATCGACGCCGACCTCCGCAAACCGATGGTTTCCCAGGTCTTCTTTGCCGGCCACCGCAAGCCCGGCCTCTCGGAAGTGCTTGCCGCCCTTTCCACCCTTTCCGAGGCCGCTATCGCCACCGACATCGAGAATCTGGACATCCTCACCGCTGGTGGCCGCTCGCCCAATCCGTCCGAGTTGCTGGCCTTGGGGCAGCTTCCCGCGCTGATCGCCTCCGCCCTCGAGCGCTACGACCGCGTTGTCATCGACAGCGCCCCCGTCCTCGCCGTGAGCGATTCCCTGCTCGTCGCGCCCCACGTTGATGCCACCTGCCTCGTCATCCGTTCCTTTTCCACCCCGCGCAAGACCCTCACGCGGGCGCTCAAGGCGCTCGCCGAGATTCAGTGCCAGCCCGTCGGCACCGTCTTCAACTTCATGCCCACCGGCACCGGCAGCGACTATTACTATTCCGGCAGGTATTACGGCTCCTACCAGAGCAAAGGCGTTTACGGCGCCAGCTAGTTCACGTTTCAGCATTTCAGCATTTCATCCCTCCTACTTTCTACTTTCTACTTTCTACTTTTCTTGCCCCTCCCCGCTCCCTCCTGGTATTGCCTCAAGGCCCAGCCCATGCGCGAGCACCTCGCCGCCGCCAGCCTCAATCAACTGAGCCAGGTCGAGTCCTTTTGCCCGCGCATCCGTTTCAAAAAATCAACCCGGCGCGGCGCCGTCTGGTTCGTCGAAGCCCTGTTCCCCGGATACCTCTTCGCGAAATTCGATTATCCCGACTGCCACCGCGCCGTCCGCTCCGCGCATGGCATCACCCGCATCGTCCATTTCGGGGATGAGATTCCCACCCTCCCCGCCGGGGCCATCGAATTGCTGCGCCAGCACCACGATGCCGGGCAGGCCTGCATCACCCTGGTCCCTGAGTTCGAGGTTGGCGAGACGGTGAAAATCACCGCTGGTTCCCTCGCCGGGCTGGAAGCCGTCGTCACCCGATTCATTCCCACCCGCGAGCGCGTCCAGGTGCTGCTCGATTTCCTCGGCCGCCAGATCCAGGCCGAACTCTCCCTCGAAGCCGTCCTTCCCTCCGCCGCGGCCCGGACGAAGCTACATCATCCCTTGTAGGCCGGCCGCACCCCGCCTATCCGGGCGATTTGCTGCGTGGGAAGGCCGCCGCTCCCTCGATCACTGCGCTTCAGATCCGCGAATATCCGGCATTTTTTTAGGAGATCCACGGATTATACCAACTTCCTCGGATGATCGGACGTTTTGGCAGCCCGGAGGGCTGAAGGAAATTAGCCCCGGTTTCAACCCGGGGTCTCTCGACGGAACTACGAATGCACCCCGGAGGGTGTGCCGGAAACAAGGAAACACGGGGCGTTCCCGGACGATACATCAGCCCCCGTCCTACACCTTTATCGTCCCCCCACCCCATAGCTCCCCACTGGGAAAGCTGCCAGTGTCCGCTCATCAGCGTGGTTCACACCCGCGCCGGATGAAATCCAGCCGTGATCCGTCGGATCTCAGATCAAGCAGTGGATAAGGAGGTCTTGCTGCTGGAAAAGGCGGCAAACGACCGGGGGCGGCAGCGTGGGCGGGGGAAACCTAAAAAGCTGAAAGCTCAAAATTGAAAGCAGAAATGGTATGCTGGGCAGGCTATCTACCGAGTTTCGAGATCGCACCAAAGCCTACGCGGCCCAAATCATCAGGCTCTATGTTGGCCTACCCAAGAATCGCGAAGAAAGTCGAGTTTTAGGGAAGCAGCTTCTTCGGTCGGGAACATCAGTAGCCGCCCATGTGCGTGAAGCTTCCCGAGCCAGATCAGAAGCTGAGTTCACCTCGAAGCTGGGAGGAGCCGTCCAAGAAGTGGATGAACCGAGTGGAACGAGATCGCCTGCAATAGAAGCCCGAAGGGTGGCACTGGAGAGTGCCAGCAAAGCAGCCTTTGGCTTGAGCTTCTTCGCGAAGAGTGTGGAGTGGAACCCGATCTCACGAATTCACTCGAACGTGAATCTTCCGAGTTAATTGCGATAATGACCACCATGATCCGCCGAACCGGTGGCAATTCGTAATTTCCGCTTTCCGCTTTTCAGAATTTCAGCTTTTCCCCAGTCGTGCCCTCCTCCCTCATCACCGGCATCACCGGCCAGGACGGTTCCTATCTCGCCGAACTCCTCCTCGAAAAAGGCTACGAAGTCCATGGCATCGTGCGCCGCACCAGCTCCCTCGCCCGCTCGCGTCTGAGCCACCTCTTCACCGACCCGCAGATCTACAACCAGCGCCTCTTCCTCCACTACGCCGACCTCGATGATGCCACCACCCTGCGCCGCGTGCTCGCCCGGGTCCTCCCCTCCGAGATCTATCATCTCGCCGGCCAGAGCCATGTCGGCCTGAGCTTCGAGATCCCGGAATCCACCTGCGAGATGACCGCCAATGCGACCCTCCGCCTCCTCGAGGTCGTCCGCGACCTGCCCGAGGGCACGCGCTTCTACCATGCCTCGTCGAGCGAAGTCTTCGGCAACCCCACCCAGGTCCCGCAGGACGAGGAGACGCCGTTCAATCCCGTCAATCCCTACGGCTGCGCCAAAGCCTTCGCCACCCAGATGGTGCGCATCTATCGCCAGAGCTTCGGCCTCTTTGCCTGCAATGGCATCACCTACAATCACGAGTCCCCCCGGCGCGGCGAAAACTTCGTCACCCGTAAAATCTGCCGCGCCGCCGCCGCCATCAAGCTGGGCCTCGAATCCGAACTCGTCCTCGGCGACCTCACCGCCCAGCGCGACTGGGGCGACGCCCGCGACTACGTCCGCGGCATGTGGCTCACCCTCCAGCACCCCACACCCGAGGACTTCGTCTTCGCCACCGGCGAGCTGCATTCCGTCCAGGACATCGTCGAGACCGCGTTCCAGACCGTCGAACTCGACTGGCAGACCCGGGTCCGCCGCGACGAACGCTTCGCCCGCCCTTCCGAACCCCATCGCCTCGTGGGCAACCCCGCCAAAGCCGGTCGTCTCCTCCACTGGAAACCCACCACCCCCTTCGCCACGCTCATGCGCGAGATGACCCTGGCGGAATTGGACGAACTCTCGGCCCACCACCCGCCTGCCGCCGCCTGATGCCTGCCTTCGCGAGCAAAACAGAAATGAGCGTCACCGCCGCCGCCTCCCCGCTCTCAACGATCACCTCTCAACTCTCAACCTCCGACGCTCCCGAAGACTTCGACCTCTGGCTTCTTAGCTTCCCGCACTCCGCATCTCAGTTTTTCAGTATTTCAGCCTCTCAGTATTTCGCATTCAGCTTCTCAGTTTTTCCTCAGCCTCTCTGCATTTCAGCATTTCAGCATTCATGACGGCACTTCTCAGTTTACTCCGCTACTGGAGACGCCATCCGCTGGCCTCGCGGGACTTGTCTGGCACCATCCGGCGCTTTGTCCGCTGGCAGCTCGGTTCCCGCCTGGTCGGAGCGCCGGTCGCTTGGCCGTGGATCGGGTCAACGCGCCTGATGGTCGAGACGGGCATGACAGGCGCGACCATGAACATCTATTGCGGCCTCCACGAATTCGCAGACATGGCGTTCCTCCTGCACTTTCTCCGGGCGGAGGACCGGTTTGTGGACGTGGGCGCCAACATCGGCAGTTACACGATCCTCGCCTCGGGTGTGGTTGGGGCGCGTTCCGTCGCCGTGGAGCCCATCCCGGCGACATTCGCTAAGCTCGCCTTAAACGTCGCAGTCAATGGATTGCAGTCGCATGTGCAGATGGAGAACTGTGGCGTCGGGCCGTGCGGCAGCGGTTCGCTGAACTTTATCGCGGATCAGGACACCTGCAACCGGATGGCACCTGCGGATTACTCAGGCCTCACCGTGGACGTGCCCATCCGGGATATGGACTCTCTCCTCGACAGCTTCTCTGCCACCATGTGGAAGATCGACGTAGAAGGATTTGAAGAAGAAGTTCTCTCGGGTGCCAGCCGGACTCTCGGGGATGAAACCCTCCTCGTAGTCGAAATGGAGGGGGACAGCCGGTGCATCCGCGAAACGATGCGGTCCCATGGATTCGATCTCTACTGCTACGACCCGTTTCGTCGCCACCTCAGCAAGGAGGAACAGCGCAAGGAAGGCCACAACTGGCTCTGGATTCGCGACGTCTCTGCGGTTTCCGGACGCTGCCAGTCGAGCGCTCAGATTACCGTTGGTGGGACGGTGTTTTGAACTGCGCCAGGGTCAGAGACGAGCGGCACTGGGCGTGTCCTTTTATGAACTCTCGCCCGTCTCATTTCCGCATGAAACCGGAAATCCATCCTGCGCAGGCGCCAAGGCCGTCATCCTCGCCGGGGCTTGGGAACCCGCCTCTCGGAGGAAACCCACCTCAAGCCCAAGCCGATGACTGAGTTCTGCGGACGCACTCCCAGACTGGATGAGGGTGCGTTGGAATCCTGACGATGGGTTGCGTCCGCAGGACTGCGGGCCGCGTCTCGTCTCAACCGATGCAGATTAGAGCCGCACTGTTCCGAAACGCTCTCGCCAGCGGCTGGGGCAAGGCATCGACCGTACTGTTCCGGCTGGTGCAGGTGCCAGTCCTCCTCTTAGCATTGGGTGTCGAGGATTTCGGACGATGGCTGGTCTTGGCTTCGCTTCCTTCCTGGCTGACCCTGGCCAATCTTGGATTCGGCAGCGTGGCCGCCAATGAGATGGCGATGGCGGCCGCTGCGAACGACCTGCCGAGAGCCCGAAGCGTGTTTTCAACCACCCTCGCCCTAGTCCTGGGCATTGCGGTGGCAGGGTCTGTGCTCGCCACTCTGGGGGCTCCATTCGTTCCTTGGGAGCGGTTTCTGGCCCTGCCGCAAGAACGGCACGGAGAACTGGCGACAGCGGCAGTCTTCCTGGCCATTTCAGTGTTCGTGTCTTTTTTCGGAGAGGCGTTTGGCGGGCGCTTCCGAGCCGCGAGAAAAGCGCATTCCGCCGTTGTCCTCGCCGGCTTCCGCCCCTGGCTGGACCTACTGGCCATGGTCATCGTGCTGCAAGTGAGCAAGAGGTTCGATCATCTGGCCGTGGCCATGCTCAGCTCCACCGTGGTTTTCATCGTGGCGTTCCAATGGCTGAGCTGGCGCTCCATGCGGGAACTCTCATTTTCTTGGGGCCAGGTTCGCCCGTCACGATTTCGCGAACTCTTCAAAAAAGGCCTGGCTTTTCAAGCATTTCCCTTGGGTAACGCCCTCCTCTTTCAAGGCAATCTGCTTGTCGTCCAAGGGATCCTCGGCCCGGCAGCGGTGGCCCTTTTCGGCACGGCACGCACGCTCGTCCGAGCCGTCAATCAGATGATGGACTTGGCCAACCAGGTCATCTGGCCGGAATTGAGCCTGCTTCTTGGCGCAGGCGACCTGCCGAGTGCCGCCCGTCTGCACCGCGCCGGGGTAGGGCTTTCCGTGGTGGTCGCGTGCCTCGGAGTGGCGGCCCTTGGACTGTTTGGCCAACCGCTCTATGGGTGGTGGACCGGCAAGGTCATCGAGTTGCCCAAGCATTTGCTCCTGCTCTTTTTGCTGCCGATCCCCTTCAATGCGCTCTGGTTCACCAGCAGCGTGGTCCACGCCGCTTGCAATCGTCACGAGGGCCTTGCCATACGTTACTTGGTCGCTACCGGTCTCGCCGTGAGCGCCTGCGCGGCTCTGTCGTACGCGCAAGGCATTGCGGGCGCCGCCATCTCGACCGTGGTGGCAGACCTGGTCCTGATTCCCTACGTCCTGCGACGCTCGCTGGTATTGACCGGCGACTCCTGGCGCGGTTTTGCGACCGGCCTTTTGGGCGAGGTGCGCTGTGCTTCGCGGCATTTCAGACGAGGGCCGGCACCTGTCGTCGATTCGGCGTTGTGACCAGCCTGGCAAAACCTCGGACTCAGCTCCGACATGTGAATTCCTCTTTCCGGATTGTCCAATCCACTTGGGGTAGGTTCCACCACTTTGACCTCGCCCGGGAGTTGCACCGCATGGGCCATCTGGAACGGATCTTTACCAGTTTGCCATGGTGGAAGGCAGACAAAGAATCCAGGGAGCAGGGCATCTTGAGGGATCGCATCTCCTGCAACTTTTTAATCCACGGCATCCGGCACGTGGGCGGGAAACTGCCCGGCTATTCGCCGCGGCTCGATTCGGAATTTGGGGTCATTCAAACAAAACTTTTCTCCCGCTGGGTTGCCCGGAATCTTCCCGATTGCGACGCTTACATCGGCATCTCCGGGTCCGGATTGCATGCTGGCCGGCTGGCCAAAAACCGGGGTGCAGGCTACATCATGGATCGAGGCTCGGCGCAGCAAAGATGGGTGGAAATTGAGAACAAGCGCGAGGCCGAGCGCTGGGGAATCCCGTTTCATCCGACGCCGGAATGGTTGGTCCGCAACGAAGAGGAGGAACAAGAGGAGGCAAATCTAATCTGCGTGCCCTCAGACTTCGCAGCCCAAACCTTTGTCGAAATGGGCACCGTCCGATCGAAGCTCTGCGTCGTCCCTTACGGGGTAAATCTTGACGAATTCTCCCCGGTTTCCGCGCCCCGCGGCGATGAATTCTGCGTCCTTTTTGTGGGCGGTGCCCGTGCGGTGAAAGGAATTGGCTATTTGTTGGAAGCCTTCAAGAAATTGAACCATCCTACAAAACGGCTTGTTTTTGTAGGGGAAATCGACGAATCGCTTCGCAAGGTTTTTGAGGCTGCATCGCTCGACAGGGTGGAGTTTGCAGGCTGCGTCCCCCGGCGGGAGGTGAAACGATATATGTCGAGCGCTCATGTTCTCGTACTGCCGAGCATCCATGAGGGGTTTGGAATGGTCATTGCGCAAGCGATGGCCTGCGGGTGTCCGGTGATCGCCTCCACGTCCACCGGATTCAAAAACATCGCAGAACACGGCGTGCATGGCCTTTCGGTTCCCACGAGAGATTCTGTAGCGTTGGCTGCCGCCTTCACCCGTCTGGCCGACGAACCCGGCCTGCGGGACGCGATGAGCGCAGCCTGCCTGAAGCGCGTCAAGGAACTCGGCGGATGGAGCACCTATGCGGAGGGCATGGTGTCGGTGGCTCGCGAAGCTAAGGAACTCGCGTCGACCAAACCCAATCCCGCATGAAACCCCTTTGGATCCGAGAGATCTGGTCCCGATTGTCCGACCGGTATCCGAAGTTTGCCTGCGAGTTCCGTGCCACCCTGCTTGCCCCAGTGCGCTAGCCGAGCCTGAATGGAAGAAAGTGTTAGTCTCGCCGGGATGACCCGTCGAACTCCTCATCTGGCGGGATGGCCCAGACCTTCGCGATCCTTAGTGCTGTGATGAAGAACCCCATAATCTTCTACCCTCATATCGGCGAGTATGGAGGGGTCGAACGTTGTGTCCTTGTGCTCGCCGCCGAAGCAAGGAGGAGGGGCCAATCGCCCATTCTTCTTTGTTTTTACGACCGTGTGGGAATGCGTCAATTTGATCGGGATCTTAATGTTGTCGAGATTGGGGATCATTGGAACCCGGTGGCCAAAGCGCTCCGCGTACGTCGCTGGCTGGAGGGACGAGCCGACGAGACGAGAGGGCATCCTTTATTCTTCGGCTGCAAAGCCGGATTTTACGCGGCGCTTTCACGATTTCGACCCTACGCCCTTCACTACACGGATCCACCAAGTCTTCTCACTCCAACCCGGTACCGCTCAAAGTTGGTGAAGTTGATTCTCGCTCCGAAGAGACGTGCTTCCGCCTGTCTCACAAGCGCAGGGGTTAGGGGCGCGGCGGTGCGCATGACAATGACCCGGTGGAACGCAGTCGAGTTGGCGGCGCTTTATGGGTATCCCTTCGACGTTGACTATCTAGGCGGCGGTCTACCACCCAAGAGCCGAATCAATGTGGAACCCCGCTGTGCAGGGCGAGCGGTCCGGTTGTTCTCGATCTCCCGAATTGCCGAATCGAAGAATCTCGATTGGATCCTCGACACCTGCACCTTTCTGCGATCCTCCACGTCACCGGCTGGCCCGTTCGAGTCGCTGACGGCCGTCATTGCGGGCACCGGTCCGGCGACTGCTCATCTGAAATCGAGAGCGATGGAACTGGGTCTCGGTGACACCGTGCGGTTTCCTGGTTTCCTGACGGCGGAGGAAGTCGAAAGTGAATTCTCCAAGGCGGATTTATTCCTCGTTCCAGGGCGGCAAGGGTATGGTCTCCCGGTGTTGGAAGCATTATATCGCAGGGTTCCTGTCGTCGTGAACCGGGAGTCTCGGATTTCGGAGATTCTCGATTCGAATCCTTGGGTGGCAGTCGCGGAGAATTCAAGCGATTCCTTTTGCTGCAACGTCGCCCGGCATCTGCATTCCCTGCATGACGCCTACCCCGGCCCGGAGTCGCTCGCGGATCTCCCGACGGAGGAGGTATGGGCCTCCGAAATCGGGAGACGCTGTGGCTGGTGGTAGAGTTGCAAAGCTTCGTTGGAGCAGGTTGAAATGAGGGCGATTTTTGTTGCGGATTTGGAATGTCCCAGCGCCTCTGGCCGTCAGCGGCTCTGGGCGCTGGAAGAGTGCGGCGTTGAGGTGGTCACGGTCAACAAGGAGCACTACCCTGCACCGCTGGGCCGCTGGAGTGGCCACGTTGCCAGGCTACTTAGGCGGCCGAGGCTGACGCGGGACGCCGTCCGGATGGAGCGGGAATTGGCCGACCGGTGCCAGCGGGTCCAGCCCGACATCGTCTGGCTTGAGTGGCCTCGTGAAATTCGCCCGTCTGCGCTACGGGAGATCCGGGAACGGGCACCGCGAGCGCTCCTCATTTCCTTCCAGGATGACAATCCTTGGGGCAACCGGCATGGGGACCGGTGGATTTGGCGGGATTACTTAAAACTGGTTCCGGAGTTCGACCTGCACTTGGTGAAGCGTCCCTCTGACATCGAGAACCTAAGCGCCCGCGGCGCGATGCGCTGCCGCCTCTGGGAGCACGGGGTTTACCGGCCCCTCTTTCATCCGCCAACGGAACGCGTCGAGAACCGTTATCCGGTCAGTTTCGTCGGCACCTGCATGGACGGCAGGGCGGAGTTGATTGGCCACCTTTTAAAACAGGGCCTTCAGGTTCATATATTCGGCACGCACTGGGAGCAGCGCAGCGACCTGCCCGGTCGGTTCCCCGCCCATTTCCATCCGGCAGTCAGGGGTGAAGCCTACGCGGAAGTGATCCGGCATTCCCAAGTTTGTCTTGGAATTGTCTCACACTCCAACTGCGACGAATGGACGATGCGGACCTTTGAGGTGCCGGGCTGCGCAGGTGTCCTGCTCGCACAGCGCACACCCACGCACGACCGTCTTTTCGCGGAGGGGAGCGAGGCGGCATTTTTCTCAACCGCCGAGGAATGCGCGGCGAAACTTCGCGTCCTTCTCAACGATCCCGGTCTTTGTCGTAAGATTGGGGAGGCTGCTAATCGCAAATGTTTGGAAAATGGGTGGACTCTCGAGGCTCGAATGCAGCAACTGATCGAAGAGTTGGGCGAGTCCTTTCGAGGACAGACCGACGCCGCGATCATTGAAAAATCATTGCGATGATTCCGGCCAACGAACATCGGCGAAGCCTGGTGTTGGTGCGCAACGCCCTCATCGTGATGGGCTGTCTCGCTTTCGCCGCACAGTGTGTCCTCGACGCGAGCAGGGAAAATCTGTTAAGCAATCTTCTCTGCCTGGCAGCATTCGTCCCTACGTGCCTAATGGTATTCCGTTTGCGCAACGCGTGCGATGGAGCCGCCTTTACAGCAGCAGTGGTTTTCCTGAACGTCTTTGGCAACAGCCTGCTGCCAATGCTGGGAACCCTCCTTGAAGGCCATCTACTGACCCACACCCTTCAAGTCCCCTTGGAAACCTTCACGCACCGTTGGCTCTTCGCCCTGACGCTACTTGCGGCGCACTTCTGCGCAGGATCGGCGTTGCTGCGCAAAGCCCGCGCTGCCCTGGGCCGGTTGACGGATGTCCTTCACGTGCGCTCCCTCGTGTCCCCTCGGGGGCTTTGGGCGCTCGGCGGAATTGGGCTTCTTGCCTCTTTTCTGAAACCTTTTCTCGTTCCTGGATCTGTGCCGGTAAAAGTGCTCGATGGCTTTGGGTTCCTTTCTTTTGCGCCTTTTGTGCTGCTCGTGCCGCCGTATTGGTGCCTTCGAGGGGGTCCGTCGCGCCTGATCTTGTTGGGACTCCTATATGGTGTCCACGTTGCCGTGGCCATCGCTGCCAACAGCCGGATGGGATTTGTTGGCCCAATTGCCACGGTCGCTTCCGCGTGGCTAGTCACCTTTTTAGCGGGCCACACGGCGGTGGATGGTCGCACGGTTCGGCGGGGAGCGGTGCTAGCAGTCATTGGCCTTGCCGCACTGGGCCAGTTGCGCGATCTCTCGACAGCCCTCCTGATTGAGCGCGCCTACCGATCGGAACGACCGGCGCTCGAACAAGCCCTTGCAACTTGGAATCGTTTTCTCAACAAGGAAGCGCTGGCTGCCTACGACCTTGAGCGAGACGAGTTGGAGGGGGAGTCTGCGGAGGATTCCTGGCAGGAAAACTATGTCCGGAATCCATTTCTGGGCCGGTTCATTCAGGTCAAGTTTGATGACACCTTATTCGTCCGACTTAAAGAATACACCGCAGAAGACATTGTGACGCTCAAGTCTGTGTCCTACGGCAAGGTATTGGCACAGATTCCGGATCCGATACTGCGGGGTCTCCGGTTCGACGTAGACAAGCTCTTCCTAAACTCCTTTTCGACCGGCGACCTCATGGAAGTGTTGTCCGGGCGCGGGTTTCTCGGCGGGTTTCGGACAGGGTCAGTGCTGGCGCATGCCTATGCTCTATTCGGATGGATCTATCCGGCCTTGCTGTTCGGAATGGTGACGACATTTTTTTTCCTCGCGCAAGCCGTCGCGATCCCTGACGCAAGGGTGGTGTCGCTCGGACTGAGGGCGACGACCTTTGCCTTGGTTTATGGGTTTCCATTCTTTCTCAGTTTCTCCCTCGATGGCTTGGATTCCTTGGCAGGCATGTTGGTGAGGGGGATCTGGCAGGTCCTGCTGCTCTATGGATTTTCCGTAACGGCAGTCTCGATGGTGGTTCCTGGTGCGCGGCTGCGCGGAAACCTTCGTCAGGAAGGCTGCTCCAAGGTACCTCTTCAGCCTGCGCGGGTCCCGACGGAAGGCGGATTATGATGCTGCTCGTCTTTGACTCCCACCCTGTGCAATACCGGGTGCCCGTCTGGCGCGGCATTGAGAGGCGAAAGCCTGGGGCGGTTCATGTCGTATATGCCTCAGATTGTTCGGTCAGAGGGCATCTGGACGAAGGTTTTGGCCGCACGGTGGCTTGGGATGAACCGATGCTGGACGGTTATCCTTCGACCATCCTCAAGTGTGAAAAGGGGCGTCCGCTTGCTGGCTGGGGCTCGCTGACCGGCGCGGGGGTGTCGGAACTCATCTCGCGCTTCCGCCCACGTGCCGTATTGCTGACCGGGTTGAATTACCGCTACGACTTAGTCGCCTACCGTCAGGCAAGGAGGCGTGGGATTCCGGTCTGGTTGCGCTGTGAAACCCAGGATGAAGCTGTGCGGCGCCCCGCGTGGAAGTCCGCCCTCCGCTCGGCGATCTACCGGGTCGCCTATCGGGGTTTGGACCGCGCATTTTACATCGGGGAACTCAACCGGCGGCACTACCTCCACCACGGGGTTCCCGAATCTCGGCTCCGACCGGCCCGTTACGGCACGGTGGATCGGTTTGCAGACATGGGCGAAGGGACCAAACTGCGTCTCCGCGAAGACGCGCGACGCCAAGCTGAAATCGGATCCGAGAAATTCGTAGTCGGATTTTCCGGCAAGTTCATTCCAAAAAAAAATCCGGACCTGCTCTTCGCCATGCTAGAGTTCTTGCCCGAAACCCTCCGACGCCGCACCTGCGTGTATTTCCTGGGCAGCGGCGAGATGGAGGCCCGCCTGCGCAATTTGGCCGGTGAAGCTCATGGGCGATTTGGTGTTCGCACCTGGTTTGCCGGCTTCGCCAACCAGTCGGAACTCGCCGGGCATTACCTGGCCATGGACGTGCTGGCCCTGCCTTCGCGCCGCATGGGCGAGACTTGGGGCCTCGTGGCCAATGAGGCCATGCAGGCCGGCTGCGGGGCGGTCGTTAGCGAAGCCGTCGGCTGCGGCGCTGACTTCGGCCCTTGGGACCGTTTCAGGGTCTTCCCGGAAGGTAACGCGGCTGGGCTCGCGAACGCCGTGGCGGAGTTGGCGGACTATTCGCGCGACTTCGACTGGGCGACGAAGGGCTTGCGGCCGCATGCGATTGAGGCCACGGAGGAGGCGCTGGTGAAGGAGTTGGAGGAACAAACAGGTCAACTGTAAACCAGACGACGGTTCGTCGCGGCCCCCATGATTCCAGCTACTTTTCCAAAGTAGAATGCACATTGTCATTCTTCGCCATCCACCGTTTTTCGGCTCAGTGAGCATGCCTCGCTTCGCCCGCATGATCGAGGATGGGATGCGCCGACGGGGCCATGAGGTCGAGGCATTGGAACCGGTGCCGAGGTTCCACCGGCTGCCTTGTCCTACGGCGACGAAGAAGTGGCTGGGCTACCTCGATCAATTTTTTTGGTTTCCATGCGAAATGCGGCGACGGCTCGCTAATCTGGGGCCTGATGCCATCGTCGTGGTCCCAGATCAGGCCCTGGGGATGTGGGTGCCCCTGATCGCGGAGCGTGCGCATGTGATCCACTGCCACGATTTTCTCGCCTTGCGATCCGCGAGAGGCGAATTCCCCGAGAACCGCACACGCTGGACCGGGCGACACTATCAGCGCCTCATCCATCGGGGCTTTTCCGAGGGAAAAAACTTCATTTCGGTTTCGGAGCAAACGCGCAAAGACCTGCATCGGTTTGTGGAAGATCCCAAGATCTCGGAGGTCGTCTATAATGGGTTGGCGCAGGAGTTCGGACCGGCCACCGCGCGCGATGCGCGTGCGAGGGTGGGCAAGGCTTTCGACATGGATCTCGGCGAAGGTTATCTCCTGCACGTGGGAGGCAATCAGTGGTACAAGAATCGGCGTGGAGTCATCGAGCTCTACAGCGCCTGGCGAAAAAAGCGTCCCGGGCATTCCCTGCCGCTGCTAATGATCGGTGCGCGTCCGACTGAAAAGCTGCAGGCTTTCGCAAAAGCACAACCTCACGCGGCGGACATCCGTTTCGCGGTGGGGGTAAAAGACGATGGATTGCGGGCAGCCTATTCTGGAGCGGCCGCGTTCCTGTTCCCTTCACTGGAGGAAGGGTTCGGCTGGCCGATCGCCGAAGCGATGGCCAGTGGAACGCCAGTTCTCACCACCGATCACGCACCCATGTCCGAGGTGGCTGGCGAGGCGGCGTGGTATCTGCGGCGACGCGCTGCCGGCGGTGATCCGGCATGGGCAGAGGAGGGCGCGGCCATCCTCGCGCAATGCCTCTCGGAAGAACCATCCGCCCGGCAGGGCCGGATCGAGCTAGGTTTCCAGCAGGCGGCCCGGTTTTGTGCCGATACTGCCCTCGATGGATACGAGGCGATCTATCAGCGTGCCCTCGCCGGACATTCCGCGTAGTTCCATAGTCTCTTGCCACTCCCTACTACGCGCGTTCTTCGAGTAATTGCCTCCATGGATCCAGCGATGGGCGGGCCGTGTCAGGGCATCCGCAACTCGATCCCGGCGTTGCAGGCCCTCGGCTGGGAGAATGAAGTGGTCTGTCTCGATGACCCGGCAGCGCCGTTTCTCGGCAAAGATGCCTTTCCCGTGCATGCCATCGGATCGGGTCGAGGGCCTTGGTGGTATCAACCCGCTCTGGAGCCATGGCTGGTGAAGCATCTGCCGCGCTTCGATGCCGCTATTCTCCACGGTTTGTGGCTGCATCCTGGCTTTGCGCTTCGCCGGACGGCGCGGCGTGTCGGCAGGCCCTATTTTGTGTTTCCTCACGGGATGCTGGATCCGTGGTTTCAGCGGGCGCCGGAGCGACGGCTCAAGGCGGCCCGGAACTGGCTGTATTGGAAGCTGGCCGAGCGGCATGTGGTCCAGGACGCGGAGGCGCTGCTCTTCACCTGTGAGGAGGAAAAGTGCCTGGCTCGCGAGGCTTTCCGCCCCTACCGGCCCCAAAGGGAAATCACCGTGGGCTACGGCATTCCTGAGCCTCCGGCCGAAACGGAGGCCATGCGGACCGCGTTTCGCGAGCGGTGTCCCGACCTGCCGCCGGACCGCCCCTACCTCCTCTTCCTTGGCCGCATCGATCCCAAGAAAGGCGTGGATCTCCTGATTCGGGCGTTTGCGGACATGCTGAGGAATGATGGAGGTAGGATGATAGATGAATCCGCTGGGCAACGCGCTATTGTCCATCTCCCCGAGCTCGTCATCGCGGGTCCCGGCCTGGACACGCCCTATGGCCAGCAAATGCAGCGCCTCGCGAGCGATCTCGGACTTCGTGCCTCTGCCCACCGATCACTGACAAACGACTCCCGCCCACCGATCACCGATTACGGATCACCCATCACCGGCTCCTGCCCACCGCCCACCGTCCACTTCCCCGGCATGCTCAGCGGCGATGCCAAGTGGGGCGCGTTTCACGGCTGCGAAGCCTTCGTGCTGCCAAGTCATCAGGAGAACTTCGGAATTGCGGTGGTCGAGGCGCTGGCCTGCGGCAAGCCCGTCCTCATCTCCAACAAGGTTAATATCTGGCGCGAGATCGTCGAGGCCGGGGCCGGGCTGGCGGAGGAGGATAGCGAGGCGGGGGCTGAGAAGCTGCTGCGACAATGGCGTTCCGCGCCGTGCACTGACCGAGAGACTCGCGCGGTCCGCGCTCGCTCCTGCTTCGAACAGCACTTCACCAATGACGGCGCGGCCCGGACGCTGATCAAGACGCTGCACTCCGTGGTGTCGCCGGCCGGCACGCTATCGACGACGCCCAGTCATGGTTGAGGATGGTTACAGCGCAACCGACTCCCGGGTTGGCCCCAGTTTTTCGATGGAAAACCGTGTGGCGAGAGTTGCTTGGGGGATCGTCTGGGGTTTGCTGGGGCGCCTGAGCCCGCGTCCCCTGCACGCATGGCGACGTTTTCTTTTGCGCTGCTTCGGCGCCGAGGTGGGGCGGGGCGTGCATGTGTATCCGCGGGTGAGAATCTGGGCGCCGTGGAATCTGGAAATCGGTGACCTGACGGGCATCGGTGATGGAGCCATCCTCTACTCCCAAGGGCGAATCGTCATCGGACAGCGCGTCGTCATCTCCCAGGGCGCGCACCTCTGCGGTGGCACCCATGACTACAACCAGGCCGGTTTTCCCCTCGTTCCCAAGGATATCCACATCGCAAACGATGTCTGGATTGCGGCTGAGGCATTCGTGCACCCCGGCGTCACCATCGGCGAAGGCGCGATCCTCGGGGCACGCGGCGTGGCAGTGAGGGACTTGGAGCCTTGGACGATTCACGCCGGGAATCCGGCGAAAGCTGTGAAGCGTCGATCTCGAATTGTTGGGAGCTGAAGCCACGTGAAAATATCAGTCATTGTTCTGACCCTCAACGAGGCGATGGATCTACCGGATTGCTTGCGTTCGGTCACGGCTTTAGGGGATCTGCATGTCGTCGACTCAGGCAGCTCGGATGCGACGCGCGACGTAGCCGTGGCGCATGGGGCGAAAGTTTACATCAACCCCTTTGGGTCTTTTGGACGCCAGCGGAACTGGGCTTTGGACCACTGCGACGTTCGGTCCGACTGGATTCTCTTCCTGGATGCCGACGAGAGGGCGACCCCTGAGTTCTCATTGGCACTGACTTCTGCGCTGGCCCAAGCGGCCCAGAAGGTCGCAGGGTTCTTCTGCTGCTGGAAGATGATGTTAGGAGCGCGATGGCTCAGGCGCACCGACAGTTTCCCAAAATGGCAGTTTCGGATCCTGCGGCGCGGGCGTGCAAGGTTCTGCGACTTTGGACATGGGCAGAAGGAGGCCGATGTTGACGGCCTTATCCGCTATCTTCACGAACCCTACCTGCACTATGCCTTCACGCGCGGCTGGGACTATTGGAAGGAACGTCACCGCTCCTATGCGGCGAAGGAGGCGATCGAGCAACTGAAGGCACGCGGCTCGGTCCGCGATGTACTTTCCCCCCACCCGTCCGATCGCAACAAGGCTCTTAAGCTGGCACTCCGCAGATTGCCGGCGTGGCCACTGCTTCGTTTCCTACACATGTTTGTGCTCAAGCGGGGCTTCATGGAGGGACGGGAGGCTTGGGATTATTGCCGGCACATTTTTTGGTTTGAGCGCCTCATCAGATCAAACGTCCGCGAGGGGGGACGATCATCTGGATAGTGACCCGCACCGCAGAACCGACGTGCGTGACATGGTGCTTCCGATGATACGGCGCGAGTCGATCCTCGGCCTGCCGTTTTTCACGGGCACCGTTCAGCAGGCGGTTGACGCGGCGCTGGATGGGGCCTTGGTGGTGGCGCCGTCCGGGCCGAATCTTGCGAACGAACTGCGCCGCTCCGCGGCCTACCGGGAGGCGGTGCAGCAGGCCGGGGTGATCCTGACCGACAGCGCCCTGATGGTGGCGGTGCACCGGTGCGTGACTGGTCAGCGGGTGCCACGGCATTCTGGGCTGAAGTTTATCGAGGCTCTCCTGCTCCGCCCGGAGCTGCGCGAGCCGGGGGCGGTGTTCTGGGTCATGCCCTCGGATACGGAGGCGGCGTCGATCGACGCCTGGCTGCGGACGCAGGCCCTGCCAGTGGACGACGGGAACCGTTATGTGGCGCCGTTTTATCCGGCTGGACCCATCGAGGACGAGGCGCTCGCCGAGCGCATCGTCACGGCCCGTCCGCGGGTGGTGGTGATCAATCTGGCGGGCGGCAAGCAGGAGATTCTGGGCGCGTGGCTGGCGCGGCGGCTGGCACCCGCGCCGGGCATGGTCTGCACCGGCGCCGCCATCGCCTTTCTCGCCGGCACCCAGGCGCGGATCCCGGTCTGGGCGGATCGCGCGGGCCTGGGCTGGCTCTTCCGCTGCCTCGCCGCCCCGCGCAAGTTTGTGCCCCGCTACTGGAGCGCCCTGCCCCTGGTCCCGCTGGTGCTCGAGTATCGGGACCGGCTCCCGCCGCTGCGCGGCCCCGCCCCTTCCGCGGATTCATAAGCCGAAAGGGAAAGCGAGCTGTGGCGTCCGCATGCTCAGCTGGGAAAGCGAGATTCTGGACTTGCGATCCGGTCTTCTCCATTCCGACCCCCGTTCCGCCGTGCACCTTCTGAGCTGCCATCCACCCTTCCGCCCTCCGCCCTCCGCCTTCTGTATTTCGTATTCCGCATTTCATCTCTCAGTATCTCAGCTTTTCAGTCTTTCAGCTTTTCCCTTTACGCCTCCCATGCCGATTTACGAGTTTTACTGCCCCGACCATCACAGGATTTACAGCTTCCTCGCGAAGAGTCTTTCGGATGCGGGAAAGGTGCCGCGCTGTCCGGACGCTCCCGCCCATCGCCTGGAGCGGCTGGTGTCGGGCTTCGCGGTCGTCGGGAAGGCGAAGGAGCCCGCGGCCGCCGGCGCGCAGGACGATCTCGACGATCCGCGGATGGAGCGGGCCATGATGGAGATGGAGCGTGAGATGGGTTCGATGGACGAGGCCAATCCCGATCCGCGCCAGCTCGCCCGGATGATGCGCCGGATGTCGGAGCTGACGGGCGAAAAGCTCGGCGGCCCGATGGAGGAGATGATGAAACGACTCGAGGCGGGAGAAGATCCGGAGAAGCTGGAGGAGGAGTTTGGCGACCTGCCCGATGCGCCCTTCGGAGACGAGGCGGCGGGCGGCGGCGCGGAGGCGGAGGAGTCGAAGCGGGGCCTGCGTCGGATGTTGCGCGGCGCTCCACGGCGCGACCCGCAGCTCTACGACCTCCGGGAGCATCTGGATTGAGGCCGTGGCATTCCAGAATTAGGTCAGTTTTCAGCCTTTCAGCTTTCAGCTTTTCCGCAATCCGCATTTCACCTTTTCCGCTTTTGCCTTCCCGCTCTCAGCTTTTCAGAATTTCAGCTTTTCAGAATCTCAGCTTTTCAGGTTTTCAGCTTTTCCCTTCAGCCTTTCAGTTTTCAGCTTTTCAGAGTTTCATCTTTTCAGATAACGAGGCATCATGATGTCTGTATGAGAACGACGCTGACGATCGACAACGATGTGGCGGCCAAGGCGAAGGAAGCCGTCCGAAAGACCGGCCTTCCTTTCAAAACGTTAATAAACGACGCCTTGAGAATTGGCATCGATGCCGTTGTCGCCCCTCGCATGGGCAAGCCCTATAAGACGGCGGGACATCCGCTGGGGCTCCGTCCGGGACTGAATTATGACGACGTTTCCGAGCTGCTGGATCTCGGCGAGGGCGACGACTGGCGATGATTTTTCCCGATGCGAATCTACTGCTCTATGCCGAGGACACCTTGTCACCGCATCATGAAGCGGCTTGCGCGTGGTGGGACGGACAGTTGAGCGGCACAGACTCGGTTTGTCTCTGTTGGCCGGTGGTGAACGCATTCATTCGCATCTCCACGAATGCGAGACTTCATAAGCGACCTCTAACATTGCCCGAAGCGACCGAGCGCGTGACGAGCTGGTTCGGTCAGCCGTGCGTCAGGATGGTTAACCCCACGGAGTTCCATTGGAAAATCTTCCAGGAGCAGCTCCGCGAGTCCTCTGCCGTCGGGAACCTCGTGAGCGACGCTCATCTGGCAGCGTTGGCCATCGAGCACGCCTGCACCCTCTTTTCGACCGACCGCGACTTTGCCAGATTCCCCTCACTCAAGTGGGTTGACCCTGTGAGGTCCGGGTAGATCCACGGGCAGCTGCCCTATAATTCCAAATCCCAATTTGCAGGCCGGTCGCTTGCGGGCCTGTTCGGTCGTCAACCGATCCGTTGCAGCGCCTGTCGTTCTTCTTCTGATTCTTCACACAACCCCGCCCTCCGTTCGCCACCTTTCAGCCTATCAGACTGCGCAAGGACGGTTCCGTGTTGGCGCCGGCCGCTCTCCCTCGCGCGCGAACGCCTGGAAGAGAGATCAGGCGGACGCCTTGCTGCGGCGGGTCAGATTTCAGAATCTCAGCTTTTCAGAATTTCAGCTTTTTCCCTTTCAGATTCTCAGCTTTTCCCTTTTCACCTCCCATGCCGATTTACGAGTTTTACTGCCCCGACCATCACAGGATTTACAGCTTCCTGGCGAAGAGCCTCTCGGATGCGGGAAAGGTGCCGCGCTGCCCGGACGTTCCCGGCCATTGCCTGGAGCGGCTGGTGTCAGGCTTCGCGGTCGTCGGGAAGGCGAAGGAGCCCGCGGCCGCCGGCGCGCAGGACGATCTCGATGATCCGCGGATGGAGCGGGCCATGATGGAGATGGAGCGCGAGATGGGCTCGATGAACGAGGCCAATCCCGACCCGCGGAACCTCGCCCGGATGATGCGCCGGATGTCGGAGCTGACGGGGGAAAAGCTCGGCGGCCCGATGGAAGAGATGATGAAGCGGCTCGAGGCGGGGGAAGATCCGGAGAGGCTGGAGAAGGAGTTTGGCGATCTGCCTGATGCGCCCTTTGGGGACGAGGGGGCGGGCGGCGGCCCGGAGGCGGAGGAGCGGAAGGGCGGCCTGCGCCGGATGTTGCGCGCAGCTCCACGGCGCGACCCGCAGCTCTACGACATCCGGGAGCATCTGGATTGATGCCGTGAACTTCCAGAATTGAATCAGCTTTTCAGCTCTCAGCCTTTCAGTTTTCAGCTTTTGCCTTTCCGCTCTCAGCTTTTCAGTCTTTCAGCCTTTCAGCTTTTCCCTTTCAGCCTTTTCGTAACAGGATCGTCACAAAAATGCGTTTGCGCGCGGAAGGCGGCGCCTCCAGCGTAAGATCGCCCCATTCGGCGCCCACCATCATGAACTTTATTCAAAGCTGCGCCGCCATCATGCAAGTTCCAGATCGCCCAATCGGCGTCCTGGAGTCACGTCAAGCTGATGCAGAGGCTCATGGGCGGTCATGCGCGACTGATCAGGACGGGCCGCTCCAGACGAGGCGCTCTCCGCGCGGGATCGCCTCAAATATCCCTCGAGTTTTTGTTTTAGCGCTGCTCATGCTGGCTCCCGCTGGGCTTCGGGCAGCCGACATTGTGTGGGACGCCAACGGAGGTACTGGGGGTTCAGCATGGCTCACGAAGGAGAATTGGAATCCGGACACTGCGCCTTCATCCTCCGACACCGCAGTTTTCCAAGACACCGCAGGATCGACCTTTATTGGGATCACTTTTAGTAACACGACCAATAACGGACCCGGAAATCAGATCGTCGGAGCCATTTCATTGACCGGCGGCGAAGAGAGAACCATCCGCAACACCTCCAATACCCTGGCCGGCACCCTGACCTTGAATGGCGTCTCGGGCGCGCTTCTTTCGAATAGCTCAACCTTCGGGCTGACGCTGGATGGCACTGCCAATTCCGGGATGAACGTCGCTCTGGCGAACAGCGGGAACATCAGCATCACCTCGAGCGGCAACATAATAATCACCAGCAGCATTGGGGAGACTTCAGGAAGCAGCAAAGGAATCACGAAAACGGGAAGCGGCAGCGGTACTCTCACCCTCTCCGGCAGTAATACCTATACGGGTGCCACGAAGATCGAGGCAGGCACCCTGCTCCTCGGTGCCAGTGACCGGATTTCCGACTCGAGCAACATGGAGCTGGCCGGGGGAACGTTCCGCACGGGAGGATTTTCGGAGACGGTCGGCGCGCTGACGCTTTCGGCCAGCTCGACTCTTGACATGGGCGCGATCAACTCGAACTCGCTCTCCTTCGCCCACAGCGCCTCGCAGTCGTGGATGTCGGAGACGACTCTGACCATTTTTAACTACGACGGATTGGCCGGCAGCGGGAACCGCATCTTTTTCGGCAGCAGCACCGGCGGATTAACGCAGTCCCAACTCAACCAGATCTCCGCTTTTTCTGGTGGGATGGGAAGTACCGCGCTCGGCGCGTTGAAGCTCACCTCCAGCGGCGAGCTGATCGCCGTCCCCGAGCCGGGCACGGCTCTCGCCGCGCTCGCCATTTTGGGCGCGGGTCTGCTTCATGACCGCCGCCGGCACAGGCCGGTGAGCGCCGCGTAGTAGCGGCGGCGCCCCCGCCGCACCGGTATCCATCGTCTAGAGTTCCGGGTAGCGCACGCGCCCTCGCGTGCTGGTTTCGGCGCCCTCGCCGAAACACCGAACCCCATGCGACAGCGTCATTTCAAATTCGCTGGGCCGGGGGACGTTCGATTTAATCAGCCCGGAAGTGCAGGAGGCGCCCCGCCTTCCGCTGCGCAGCGCGGCGTGGCGCCGCGGGAACTTCCTGCGGCGAGGGCGCCGCAACTAAGAATCCCCATGGAACTCCGCAACCACCGACTCCCCCTGGTCATGCTCGCGCTCGCGTGGGGGCTGACGATCCGGGCGCTCTGGCCGGATTGGCGGTTCGATCCGCAATACCACTACGGGATGCTCGTCCCGCTGCTCTGCCTGTTCCTCGCCCGGCAGCGCTGGCT
>PPFU01000874.1_pt1 | contig 23645 bp, 19 predicted proteins | sample 1535991 | NCBI WGS metagenome assembly PPFU01 (sample SAMN04901290, study PRJNA319586) | Hypolithon metagenome, whole genome shotgun sequencing project. | isolation source: Antarctic Hypolithon | place: Antarctica: Miers Valley | collected 2014
GAATGGATTGGCGGGCGTTATTCGATATTTACTCCAACGAGTATTGGTGTGTTTGTTGCAAGCAGTGGCTACTCTGTCGCCAATGGAAGAGAAACCGCTTTCACTGGTCCGGTAGAAGTGCTGAAAAAGTTAACTGAAATCGTTGCCCCCTGATCAGCAGAACTGAATATGAACCCACGTGCCAACCAATAGCATTGGAGATTCCAACCTATTTTGGAATTGAAGCGCAAACGGTTGATTCGCACGGTGCTGGTGCTCACCCTTCGGGGCTGCCTGGCGGCAGTCGATGTCCGCTTCTTCGTCGCTCCCATTCTCGGCTACGAACATCCTTTCCGGTCGGCCCCACACCCGACGATTTTCCGCACGCATTCACACTGGCGGAAGAAGGTATGGGTGCGATTCCGCCCGTTTTGACCGGGTAAAGATTGCCTACATTTGACTGAACATCTCAGCGGCTTGCCGGCCTCGGACCGTTGTTCCGGTTAACCTGCGCAGGGCCGCAAGGTCGCGTGTGCTGCTGCGGCGCGTGGCAACGAATTCGGTGAGAGATGCGCCTTACGGCACGATGTCGGCAGAGCGTCGCCGCGCAGCCGGCTCGCAGTCAGGAAGGCGGGTCCCCAAAGTCCAACCTTTACCGAGCGGCTGGCGCGGGAAGCGCCGATTGACAGTGCGCGGGGGGCGCGATAGCTTCGCCGCGAAATTGCCCGCGCCCGCGGGAATCCCATGCTCGACCGGCAAGTCCTCGTCCTCAATCGACTCTGGCAGGCGGTGAATGTCTGCACGGTGCGGCGCGCCTTCACGCTGCTTTTCCAGGGCCATGCGCAGGTGGTGCGGTCGGACAGGGAGCGCAATTTTTTCACGCACGATTTCGAGAGCTGGCGCGATCTTTCCTCGCGGGAGCCGGAGGAGGAAATGGTGCGCACCATCGCGTTCCATGTGCGGGTACCGCGGGTGATCGTGCTGCTGCTTTTCGACCGGCAACCGAAGAAGGAGGTGAAATTCACGCGCTACAACATCTTCGAGCGCGACAAAAACACGTGCCAGTATTGCGGCATCATTTTTGACCGGAAGGAGCTGAATCTCGACCACGTCCTGCCGCGGGATCGCGGGGGTCAAACGACGTGGGAAAACATTGTCTGCTCGTGCATCCCGTGCAATACGCGGAAAGGAAACCGGCTGCCGCACGAGGCGGGGGTGCAGTTGATCCGCAAGCCAGCGCGACCGAAGTGGCGTCCATTTGTGAACATCACGTTCGCTGGGACGCTGGATGAGAGCTGGCGGCATTTCATCGATCTCGCGTATTGGAACGTCGAACTCGGCGCGAGTTGATTTTCCCGCGAGCCGGGGGCAGGGTGGTGTCATGAAAAGCATCCTCCTCCCAGTGGCAGCAATCCTCGTGGCATTCACCGGCGGCGCCCTCGCGCAGCAGTCGGTGTCGGAACTCTCAACCGTGGCGCAGCGCGCCTACCTCAGCGGCGATGTGGCCAAGGCGAAGGAAAACTTCGGGCTCATCCTGCAGATCGATCCGAAGAACAAGGTGGCGGCGAATTATATGCGGATGATCCGGACGCAGGAGGAGCGGTCGGGGCAGGGCGGGGCGCTGGCGAAGCAACTGGAGACGTTGATTTTGCCGAAGGTGGAACTGAAGGAGACGAGTTTCCCGGAGGCGCTGGAGGCTTTGAAGCAACAGGCGGCGAGGGTGTCGGAGGGGAAAGTGGCGGTGAGTTTCGTGATGCAGACTTCGCCGGAGGTCGCGAAGCAAACGGTGACGCTGAATCTGGCGAATGTGCCGTTCACCGAGGTGCTGAAGTACGTCGGGGAATTGACGGGGACGAAGTTCGACATCGAGAAGTTCGCGGTCGTCGTGAGGCCGGTGACGCAGGAAGTGGTGGTGGCGCCGACGCCGGACACACTCGGGCAGTGATTCACCGATAGAAGACGCGCGCAAGGTAGAGGCCGTGGGCGGGGGCGGCGTGGCTGGTCTTGTTCGCGCCTTTTTCCATGAGCAATCGGCGGAGACAGTCGAGGTCGGCGCGGCCGTGGGCGCAGCGGATCATGGTGCCGGTGAGGAGGCGCACCATTTTGTAAAGGAAGCCGTCTCCGGTGAACGCGAGCGTGACGAGCGGGCCGCGTTTTCTGATCTCGATGCGCGAGAGGGTGCGGGTGGTGTCGGAGACGGGTGCGCCGCGGTTCGCGGCGAAGCCAGCAAAGTTGTGCGTGCCGGTGAGCAGGTCAGCGGCGGCTCGTAAAAGTGTCAGGTCGAGCGGCTGATGGACGTGCCATGAGCGGGTCAGCTCCAGCGGGAAATGGATGGGGTGGTTCCAGATCCGGTAGTTGTAAGTTTTGCCGGTGACGGAGTAGCGGGCGTGGAAATCGGGTGCGGCGCGGGAACAGGTGAGGACGCGGATCTCACGCGGGATTTGGGCATTGATCGCCTGCCGCCACGTGGCGAGCGGGAGGCGATCGCGCGGGACTTCGCAATGGGCGTACTGGCGGAGCGCGTGGACGCCGGCGTCGGTGCGCCCGGAGCCGTGGAGGACGATGCGCTGTCCGCAGATGTTTGCGAAAGCGGCCTGGAGATGATCCTGAATACCGTTGCCGTCGGCCTGGCTCTGCCAGCCGCGAAACGGTGTTCCGTCATACGCGACGACGAGCTTGAGGCGAGTTTGCCGGATTGCGGCCATCAACTATCACCATCAACCAACGCCTGCGAATCGAGAAAGCTCTGCAGGATGATCTGGGCGGCGACCTGGTCGATCACCTTCCGGCTTTTTTTCACGTCGCGGCCGCTGGCATGCAGGGCGCGCTGGGCTTCGACGGTCGTCAGCCGTTCGTCCGCTTCGCGGATGTCGCGTCCGAGGCGGGCGCGGAGTTTTGCGGAAAAGGCGCGCGCTTTCTCCGCGGCGGGTCCGTAGGTGCCGTCCATGTTCCGCGGAATGCCGAGGACGATCTCGCCAACTTTCTCCCGCTCGACGATGCGAGCAATGGCCTCGATGGGATCACCCGCGGCGACTTGGAGCGTCTCGAGAGGGTGGGCGAACATCCAGAGTTCGTCGGAAAGGGCGAGGCCGATGCGGGCCTCGCCGAGGTCGATGCCGAGGGCGCGTGGTTTCATTGCAGGGCGGGGGGGACGCGGGCGACGAGTTCCTTGATGCGCTCGGCTTCGTGGCGCGGGCAGACGAGCAGGGCGTCGGCGGTTTCGATCACGATGAGGTCGTTCACGCCGAGGAGGGCGATGGTTTTGCCGGTGTTGGAAAAGGCGATGTTGTGGGCCGAATCGAGGGCGACGAGCGGGCCGCGCGAGCGGTTTTCATTCTCGTCGGCGGTGAGGTATTTCGCGATGGCGGCCCAGCCGCCGACGTCGTCCCAATCAAACCCGGCTTCGACGCAGAGGACGCGTCCGGCTTTCTCCATGACGGCGTAGTCGATGGAAATCTTCGGCAACTCCGCGAACGGCCCGGCAAGCGCGGCGTCGAAATTGCCACTGGCGCGCACGCCCGAAACGAACGCCCCCAGCTCCGGTTGATACCGCTCGAGCGCGCTCATGATTGACGGGACGGTCCAGATGAACATGCCGGCATTCCAACGGAACTGCCCCGCGCGCAGGAATGTCTCCGCCAGCTCCGCGCCCGGTTTTTCTCGAAAGCGGGCGACGGCATGCACGCCCTCGGTGTCGGTAGGCTCACCCAGCTCAATGTAGCCGAAGCCGGGGCAGGCCCACGTGGGCCGGATGCCGATGGTGACGAGTTCGCCCGTCTCGCGGGCGGCGTGCGCGGCGGTCTCGAGGGTGCGCTGAAAGCCGCGCGTGTCTTTGATGAGATGATCCGCGGGCAGCACGATCATGGTCGCGGCGGGATCGCGCAGGGCGATCCAGGCGACGCCGAGGGCGATGGCGGCTGCGGTGTCGCGCTTGGCGGGCTCCGCGACGATGTTCTCCGACGGGAGCTGGGGGCAGAGCTGGCGGACGGCGGGCTCCTGGTCGCGGTTCGTGAGAATGAGGATGCGCTCGGGCGGGACGAGGCCGTCGAGGCGGTCGAGCGTGCCCTGGAGCAGCGTGCGGTCGCCGACGGGGGCAAGGAGTTGCTTGGGCCGGGCGCGGCGGCTGAGCGGCCAGAAGCGTTCGCCGCTGCCACCGGCGAGGATGAGGGCGTAGAGAGGATCGGGCATATGGAGAAAATAAACGCGCCGGGTGGCTTGCCGGCTGCTTCGGAGGGCTGAAGCGAAACAAACAAGGCGCGCCCCGGCGATTCGAGTTTATTTTTCGAAATGCACCTCCATACTCCGCGCGCCATGTTTTTCTCTCCCACGAGTCCCGCCGAAGCCGCGGCGCGCACCGGCCTGCTGGCGATCATGCAAACTGCCCTTGGCTGTGGCGCCGGGCTGCTCATCGCGCAAAAACTGCGGCCGGCGGCACAAAAGACGACGGCTTTCACGATCCTCTCCATCGGCCTGGCCTCGACGCTGCCGATGGTGGCGGTTGCTGTCTTTCGCAGCGTGAACCGCCCGGAATCCGAGCGGGCGATGCGGCGCAGGCTGGAGTCGATTCGGGATGACTCGGGCTTTTCGGAAGACATCTACTGAGCCGGGATGGAGCTGATCGACGGGAAGGCCATCGCGCAGCGGGTGCATGCGGAGTCGCGCGCGGCGGTGGAGGAAATGCGGACGCGCGGAGTGACGCCGGGGCTGGCGGTGGTGCTGGTCGGCGATGATCCCGCCTCGCGCGCCTACGTCCGGGCGAAGGATCGCATGTGCCAGCAGCTCGGCCTTTTCTCCCTGAAACATGAACTGCCCGCCGAGACGACGCAGGAGGCGCTCGTCGCGCTGGTGGAGACGCTGAATCTCGACCCGCGCATCCACGGCATCCTCGTCCAATCACCGCCGCCGCCGCACATCGACGAGCGGGCGGTGATCGCAGCCATCGACCCGCGCAAGGATGTCGATGGATTCCACCCGGTGAATGTGGCGAAGCTGGCGCTGGCCGATCCGAGCGGGTTCGTGCCGTGCACGCCGCTGGGGGTGCAGCGGCTGCTGGTCGAGAGCGGCATCGAGACGGCGGGGGCGCGGGTCGTGATCCTCGGGCGGTCGATGATCGTGGGGAAGCCGCTCGCGCTTTTGCTCATGGGGAAAGGCGCGGGCGGAGATGCGACGGTGACGGTGGCGCATTCGCGAACGCGCGATCTGGCGGCGGTCACGCGCGAGGCGGACATCGTGATCGCGGCGATCGGCGTGCCGGAGATGCTGAAGGCGGAGCAGGTGCGCGAGGGCGCGGTGGTGATCGATGTGGGGATCAACCGGAAGGAGGACGCCAGCGCGGAGCGTGGCTATCGGCTAGTGGGGGACGTGGATTTTAAAAACGTCGCACCGAAATGTGCCGCGATCACGCCGGTGCCGGGCGGGGTGGGGCCGATGACGATCGCGATGCTGATCGCGAATACGATCAGCGCCTGCCGTCGGATGGACGCCTGATCTTGGAGGCAGCTTGCGCTCTTGGCAGGCGGGGCGGTTTTTCGGCAGGGTGGCGGGCATGATTCCGAATCAACCCACCTGCGTCATCGAAAACATCACGCCTCTCGTCGATGGCGGCCGCTCCCCGATCAAGCGCGCGGTGGGCGATGATCTCGTCGTGGAGGCGGACGTTTTCAAGGAAGGCCACGATGTAGTGGCGGCGGTGCTGAAGTGGCGCGCGCTCGACGAGAAAAAGTGGAACGAGACGCCGATGAGCCCGCTGGTGAATGACCGCTGGACGGGGACGTGCTCGTTTTTCGATAACACGACGTACGAATACACCATCGAGGCGTGGACGGATGTTTTCGCCTCGTGGCAGCATGAATTTCGGAAAAAATACGCTGGCGGGCTCACGGAGCTGACGAGCGAGAAGCTGGAGGGGGCGGCGATCGTCGAGGCGGCGGCGGGGCGCGCGGCGGGGACGCTGGATGAGGATCCGCTGCGGGAGTTCGCGGCGCGCATCCGGGCTGGGGAGCCGGAGGAGGTCGATGCGGTGGGGCATTTCACGGAACTGGAGGCGCTCATGGCGACCTGGCCGGATCGCTCGGCGGCGACGGAATACGCGCCCTGTCCGCAAGCGATTGTGGATCGCGAGCGCGCGGTTTTCGCGGCGTGGTATGAGTTTTTCCCGCGCAATGCCGAGGGGCGGGCGGACAAGCATTCGACTTTCCGCGAATGCCTGCCGCGCATCGACGATGCGAAGGCGATGGGCTTCGACGTGATCTATTTTCCGCCGATCCACCCGATCGGCGTGACGGCGCGCAAGGGACGCAACAATTCCGTGACGAGCGAGCCGGGGGAACCGGGCGTGCCGTATGCCATCGGGAACCGGCACGTCGGCGCGAATGGCGGCGGACACAAGGACATCGAACCGGCACTGGGGACGTTTGCGGATTTCGACTGGCTCATCAAGGAGCTGGAAAAGCGCGGGATGGAACTGGCGATAGATTTCGCGATCAATTGTTCGCCGGATCATCCGTATGTGGCGGCGCATCCGGAGTGGTTCTTCAAGCGGCCGGATGGGACGATCAAGTATGCGGAGAATCCGCCGAAGAAGTACGAGGACGTCTATCCGCTGAACTTCCACAACGAGAACTGGCAGGCGCTGTGGGACGAGATGGTGGAGGTGATTTTGTTCTGGGCGAAAAAGAAGGTGCGCATTTTCCGAGTCGATAATCCGCACACGAAACCGGTGGCGTTTTGGGAGTATCTCATCAGTAAGGTTCGGGCGAAATATCCCGACGCGATCTTTCTGTCGGAAGCCTTCACACGGCCGAAGATGATGAAGGCGCTGGCGAAGGCTGGGTTTAACCAGAGCTATACCTATTTCACCTGGCGAAATGCAAAGGAGGAGTTGACGGAATACTTTACGGAACTGACGCAGACGGAGATGGCGGAAACCTTCCGCGGAAATCTCTGGCCGAACACGCCGGACATTTTGCCGTTCGCCTTGCAGACCGGCGGGCGGCCCGCGTTCGTGATCCGGGCGACTTTGGCGGCGACGCTGTCGTCGGTGTATGGGATCTACAGCGGGTTCGAGCTATGCGAGGCCGAGGCGCTGCCGGGGCGGGAGGAGTATTACGATTCGGAGAAATATCAGCTCAAGGATCGCGACTGGAACGCGCCGGGGAACATCAAGGAGCACATCACAAAATTAAACCGCATCCGGCGGGAGAACCGTGCGCTGCATGAATACAGCAACTTGCGCTTCCACCGGAGCGAGAGTCCGTATGTGCTCTTCTATAGCAAGATGACGGAGTCGCGGGACAACATTGTCCTCGTGGCGGTGAATCTCGATCCGTATCAGGCGCACGACGCGTTCATCCATGTGCCGGTGGAGGAGTTCGGATTCATCGAGGGCGACACCTATCAGGTGCACGATCTGTTGTCGGACGAGCGCTATCTCTGGCGCGGGTCGCGGAACTACATCGCGCTCGATCCGCAGAAGAAGCCGGCGCATGTCTTCCGCATCCGGCGCTGGGTGAGCCGGGAGCAGAGTTTCGATTACTTCATGTAGGCTTGGCGCGAGATACAGCCTTGCAAAATCGCGCCGTGCCGGGACGCTGTCGCCGAATGACTCTTCAGCACGCCCTCTCCCTCCTCTGCGGCTTCGCCGCCGCGATTCCCGCCCCGCTGTTCGCCCAAACCGCCGCCGAGGTGACGCAGGCGACCGGCCTACGCTCCGGCCTCGCCGTGCACGTCGGCTGTGGCGACGGCACCTTCGTGCGCGAGCTAGCGAAAGACGGGCGCTTCCTTGCGCAGGGCCTTACGCGCGATCCGCGGGCGATCGAGCCGGCGCGGGGAGCCGCCGAGAAGGCCGGCCTCGCTGGCCTGGTCACCTACGCCAGCGCGCCGACCTTTGCCGTGCTGCCCTACAACGACAACCTCGTCACCCTGATGGTCGTTGATTACGACGCGCTCGCGGAGGGCGCGCCGAAGGCCGACGAAGTGAAGCGAGTGCTCTCCCCGTACGGCGCGGCCTATGTGAAGTGGAAGGGAAACTGGCAGGTCATCCGCAAACCACTCCCGCCGGAAATGGGTGAGTGGACGCACCACAACTACGACGCGAGCGGCAATCCACAGAGCCCCGACGCGCTGGTCGGCATGCCGCGGGGGGTGCAGTGGTTCGTCTCGAGCGGCGGCTCAACGTCATCGGAGATGCGGATTGGCGGCGGCTATTGGGTGCAAAGTGGGAAGCTGAGCGGCGATGGGAAGCGCCCCAGCTATATGGACGGCCGCAATGCGTTCAATGGCCTGCTGCTCTGGCGAAAAAAAGAGGACGACAGGACGAGCGGCACGCGCGGCATGCAGGACAGCACTCTTTGCACCGACGGAAAGATAGCTTACGGAATCCTCGATGACCCCGACACGGCCAAGGCCTGGGACCTGGCGACCGGGAAGGAGCTCGTCGTTTATAAAGACGGCCTCAAGAACGCGGAAGAACCGAAGGAATGGAAGTTCAGGGGCCGTGGGCTCTCGCTCCAGCACATGATCGTCGGCGGCGTGCTCGTTCAGGCGGGCGGCGGCGGGACGCCGGATGTCGCCGCGCTCGACGCCGCGAGTGGCCGGAAGCTCTGGGACTGGACCGCGCCCGGTGACCTCGACGTGGCGCTGGCGGTTGCCGCCGACGGGCGCGTCTATGTCGGCTTGACCAAGCTGGCGGGAAACCTCCGCTACCACTACGGCAACAAGCTCGCCGAGATCGCCTCGCTGGTGGCCCTGGATTTGAAAAGCGGCCAGCCGCTCTGGACCAGCGACACGGTGGCCGGCTTCAACTGCTTCAACCTCGTCGCGGCGGAGGGCGCGGTCTTTCTCGTCAGCAACGACGTAAAGCCCGGCAAGGAGAAGCCGAGCGTCGGTGCCTACAACCACCTCGTGCGGATCGACGGTGCGACCGGCCGGACCGTGTTCGACGTGGACATGCCAAAGCTCGGCGTGCCCTCCGAGGATTTCTGGAACTGCAGGCTCCGCTACCAAGACGGCATGCTGCTGCCCGCCTACGGAGGCGCTGTGGTCACCTTCGATGCGAAGACTGGCAAGGTCGCCGAGAAGAAATATGAGATGCCCAAGGATACCTACCAGGATCCCCCGCTTTTCTGCTCGACCATCCGCGGGACGGCGAACGGATTCCTGACGGGAAAATTCAGCCGGTTTGTCGATGTCAAAAACGACACCTACTCCGCCCTCTCCATCGGTCGCAGCGGTTGCGACCGGGGCTCGTATCCCGCCTACGGGCAAATCTATGCCGGCGATGAACTCTGCGGCTGCACCTCGTGGCTGCGCGGGTACATTTCCCTCCACTCCCGCGACTACACGCCGATGCGCGTGCCCGACGCCGAGCGACTGGTGAAAGGGCCGGCGTACGGCCCCGTCGCCCCGGCTCCCGCCAGCGCCGACGATTGGCCGATGATGATGGGCGCGCCGGACCGCATGTCCTACTCGCGCACGCAGCTCCCGACCGGGATGGCCGAGGTGATGAAGGTGCAAATCCCCGTCGCGCTGCCCGACAGCACGATCACGATCGATTGGAAGCTGCAAAAAGACATCTGCGGCGCGCTCACCCCGCCGGTTGTGGCCGCCGGCACGGCCTACGTCGCCGCGACGCATCAGCAAAAGCTTTACGCCGTCGATGCCGCACGCGGCGCGGTGAAATGGACATTCACCGCCAGTGGCCGCATCGACAGCCCGCCCACCGTCGCCGGCGGCATGTGCTTCGTCGGTTCGCGCGATGGCTGGGTCTATGCCCTGCGCGCTGCCGACGGCCAGCTCGCGTGGAAATTTCTCGCCGCACCCGACCACCGGCAGATCGTCAATTCTGGCCAGCTCGAGAACGCGAGCCCCGTCTTCGGCAGCGTCATGGTGCTGGGCGGCAAACTTTTCGTGAATGCCGGCCGCCACAACCAGGCCGACGGCGGACTGCCCGTGTGGCGGCTCGATCCGGTCACCGGCCAGGCGGAGGCGAGCGCCATCATCACCTGGCAGGCAAACAGCACGGTGCCTGCCGGCACTTTTGCGAGGGGCGACGGCCAGGGGCGCATCAGCGACATCCTCACCACCACCGCGGGTGGGAAATATCTCGTCCTCAACGTCTATGCCATCAGCCCGGAGACGCTCGGCTGGACCTCCGTGGGCCATGGCAATGAGCTGGGAGAGATCCCCGGCATCGACCAGAGCGATCCATCGATGATGGCCTTTTCCTACAACAACGCCATCGGCACGATGGACCGGCGCTCCGACAGCGCCGGGAGCAAAGGCGGGCACGGCTTCCTCTATGGCACCCGCAACCGCAAGGAAATCGCCACCGGCGAGCGCCTCGTTCGAGCTGGCAACACGCTCTTCGGCGTGCGCCGCGGCGAGCTCATCCGCTTCCCGCTCGATGCGGCAGGCCTGCCCCAGCCCGCAGGGGCCAAAGGCCGTGGCGAGGAAATCGGCAAGCTGGGCAAGGGCACCCCCTGGGCGCTCGCCGCGACCGGCGACAGCCTCTGCGCCGTGATGGGCTCCAGGCTCCTCGTCCTCGGCCACGACGGCCAGCTGCGGCAGGAACTGGCGCTCCCCGGCGAGGGAGTCGCCTACGGCCTCGCCCTGGCCGGCGGCCGCATTTACGCCTCGACCGAGGACGGGACGCTGGTGGCTTTCGGCAAGTAAACCGGTGCGCCCGACTTCGGACTCGTCCCGTGATGGGGGAGCCCCTGCTCCTTCGTAAAGGCTTGTAGCTTTCCCCGGCTCGCCTTGAAACTCGTGTCGATCCATCCGGCCATGAGAAAGTGTGGAATTTTCTCTTCGCACAACGCCGCAGAGCGGTCTGCCGGTCGCGCAGAACATCCTCCTGATCCGCATTGACGAGCAGCAGGATGAGCGCGGTGCGATCCATGAAGAGCTGTTGAATCAGGTGCCTTTCTGCTGCCGCCGACTTAAGAGATAGCTCTTACTTCAAAAGATTTGCTACCTCGAACACCTTTTATCTCACCCTTCGAACTTGCGCAAAGAACGCGCTGCCCGTCGGAAGTCCATTCTCGAGCGTTCAACGCGTCGTCGATCACGCAGAGACACCGGCCCGTTTCCAAATCCCAAAATCGCGTAGTGCCGTCACAGGAACTCGTCAGTGCATGAGGAGTTACAGGATTAGCGAGAACGTGGACGAGATGCCCGTTATGTCCCTCTAATTTTCCAACGCATTCTCCAGTTTTCATATCCCACACCCTGCCGATGTGCTCACTGTTCAGGCAGGAGATCGCGTGACGACCGTCGTTCCTCCAAGTGACGCCCAGCACCTCCAATCTGCCCATACCTTTGTGCTTGATCACCCGCACACATTTTCCGTCATCTAAATTCCATAACCTGATAGTCGGGTCGTTATAGCGACCAATCGACATGGCACGCCGCCCGTCTGGATTCCAAACAATTTGGCCGACACCATATCCAGTGTGCTCTTTCAACAAATGAAGGCACTCTCCTGTGATGTAGTTCCACAAGCGGAGTTTACCATCACCGGTCCCTAAAAGAATGTTGTCACGCGTGCCGCAGGCAAGACTTTGAACTGGGTGCCCATAAAACTTCTCACGGCGCAGACACGTTCTCTTTTCCAGATCCCAAACCCGCACCGTGCCGTCATCCGATCCTGACAATGCATATCTTTGATTGTCACTCCACGCCACGCAGTGGACCCTTTTAGTGTGCCCTTCAAAAACCTGAAAATCATTCGGATCATTAAAGTTTGATAGATAAACGGTGCCGTAGCTGGAGCCTAAAAGAACGCGCTGTTCGTCTCGACTGAACGCGCACGCCTCGATTTGTGAACTTTGGAAATGGGCGTCCGATAGTTTTGCACCTATGTAGCTTCGGAGCCTTGCTACGGTTCGCTCTTTGTGTTCGAGCCGGACTTCTTTTTGTGGCCGAAGTTTGCGGTACAGAAGGGGCTCATGTCCTCCGTTCGAATGCACATGAGCGCGCGGAGCGGCCGAAGGTTCATTTGCTGCGGCAGGCTCCTTTGTGACGAGTGGTGGAGTTGGACGAGGCCTAGGCTCTGAAAGGATTACTGGTATAGGCTTTGTTAGAACCAGTTGGCACGCTTCAAGTAGCTTCACGTATTCATGCTCGCGAGCCGCCGGGAGCCAGTTGATGTAAAGGAATTGTGCGAGGGAGCCTTTGATGGGGGCGTCGTCGAGGCGCAGGGGAAGGAAGCGACGCTCCTTGTTCAGCGGATCGCGAAACCGGAAGGTGCCGGACTCCAACTGAGCCCAGTCCGAGCCGAACGCATTCGCCGACATGCAGAGCACCAGCACGCGCGAGCGCTCCAGCCCTTCCTCGATTTTGGCCGGGATGCTGTCGCCGGGCTTGAGCACCCATTCATCGAACCACACCTCCACCCCGTCCGCCCGCAACCGCTCGGCCAGCGTTCGCACCACCGCCTTGTCCTTCGCGCTGTGGCTCAGGAAGACGTCGTGTTGGAAGTCATCAGCCACTGTATGGATTGTTCCCGATCATTAATTCGATGGTGGAGCCCTTCGTTACTGGCCTCGGTGCGACATGCGGGTGCAAGGCCACGACCTCAGCGGCTTTAATGATTCGCCTTACCATTTCGTCATTTTCCGCGTTCCTCATCCAGAAAATGTTCGTACCATCAGGGACGTGGCCGACCTGTTCCCACAAGGAAAGTTGAGTCTCAACGCCAGCTTCCTGAAAGGCTTGGTTCAACCATCCCGCACACTCCATAACGATCCGGAACCCCTCTCCTGCTCGTGAGGATAATGAAGTCACGGAAACTCTCACTGCTGGTGCGCCTCTAAGAATCTCGATGATTTGCGATGTTTCCTCGTATGTGATTTTAGAATTTCTGGTCGGAGTTTCGGATATCGTTGGTTGTCTACAGGCTTCAAGGAGGTTGGCATACTCCTGCCCGCTCTCCGCACGCCAATCGATATAGTGGAACTGTGCCAGTGAGCCTTTGACGGGGGCGTCGTCGATCCGCAGGGGAAGGAAGCGGCGTTCCTTGTTCAGCGGGTCGCGAAACCTGAAGGTGCCGTACTCCAATTGAGCCCAGTCCGAGCCGACCGCATTCGCCGACATGCAGAGCACCAGCATGCGCGAGCGCTCCAATCCTTCCTCGATCCTGGCCGGGATGCTGTCGCCGGCCTTGAGCACCCATTCATCGAACCACACCTTCACCCCGTCCGCCCGCAACCGCTCCGCCAGCGGGCGCACCACCGCCTTGTCCTTCGCGCTGTGGCTCAGGAAGACATCAAACAGAAATTCATCCGCCATTTCCGTGGATCAGAGAGGGTTTTCTGCAATGCCGACAGCCCATGCCTTCTGCAGAGGCTTCCGTTCAGGGTCGCCAGCTTGAGGCCGCGGCTGGCCGCCTGTTGCACGAGATGCGCGTCGGTGACGTCCTTGCCGCTGGTGAGCGGGGGCAGTGCGCCAGCGGTGATCGCGTCGGCCAGGAAGCGGTGGGACGCGAGTTGAAGGAGGCCGTCCAGCGCGGTCCGGGCGTCATCGAAGGGTGCGCCGAAAGCGGGGCTGAGGCTCACCCGCAGAAAGCCCATCTGAGTTACGGGAGCGGTGGAGAACTCGGCCACGGAGTTGATCCATCGGTTGGCTCGGGCGTGATCGGCATGGGCGGACCACGCGCAGGCGAGGAGGAGATTCACGTCCAGCAAGTGGCTCACGGCAGTTCGTTCAAGAGGTTCTTGACGCGCTCCGGGGTCATCGCCGGGGCGCCCGGCGGAGCGACCAGCACCATCCGCCCGAACTTGCCGGGCGCCAGCCGCGCCCGCTTCGGACGCTCGAGTTGAAGCACGAGTTTCTCCCCCTCGATGGTCAGGGTTACCTTCTCGCCGGCCTTGAGATGCAGGGCATCGCGAATCCGTTGGGGAATGACCAGTTGGCCTTTCGTCGAAATGGTCGCGGTGCTCACGCCGGAAGGCTTACTCGCCTTACCGAGCCGGTCAAGCCGACGCCCGTACGCGGCGGCTGGCGGCTTTCACGCCCTTTTCACTTCGGCTTCATACGGATTTCACATGAGGCCCCGAGGATGTGCTCATGTTTAAACGATTTCTCTGCGGAATCCTCGCCTGCGCTTGCGGGTCCTGCGTCTTGCATGCAGCCGACGCGCTGCCCGACCTCGACGCCGCCCGTGTCACCATTCCCTACTCGGAACTCAAAGCGCTCTGGCAGGCCGCGAAACCCGCCGAGCCACAGCCGGAAAAATCTCCGCTTCCCGCTGCGATCCAATCCGCCAGCTACGCCATCGCGCTCGAGGAAAACGCCGCGCGCATTGAGGCCACGTTTCTCGCCCAGTCGTTTCGTGAGGGGTGGCAGCTCATCCCGCTCGTCGGCGGGGAGGCGCGGCTCGTGGCAGTCGAACCGGCGGAGGCGCAGGTCGTCTGGCACGAGGGAAAGTATTGCCTGCTCGTCAGCGGCCGCGGCCCGGCCACGGCGACGCTGACCCTCGCCGCCACGCGCGACGGAGCCGGCAGCGTATCGCTGTCGCCGGCTCCTGCCGCGGCCATGACCGCGAGCGTCACCGGGATCGCGGAGGGAAAAACCGCGCGCATCGGCGGCATCGTGTCGGAGATGCGCGATGGCGTCGCGACTTTCCACCTGCCGAGCGCGCTCGATGCGATGCTCCTTCGCGTCGAGACGCCGGTGGCCACTGCCCCGCCGACCCCGAGCGAGTGGGATGTCGAGTCGCAGATCGTCGTCCGCTACGCGGAAGGCCGTCTCGCCTATCGGGCCAAAGTCTATCTGCGCACCGACGCCGGCTCCGGCGTATCTGCCCGCTTGTCGTTGCCGCAGAACGCCACCGGCATCGCTCTCTCCGGCGACGATCTCGTTGGATCGAACGTCATCCGCGCCAACGACGGCTCGCGCTGGATCCTCGCGGAGTGGAAAACTCGCGACATCCGCGACCGCGAAGTCCTGCTCGAGTATGCGATCCCGCAGTCGCCGCTCGCGAAGCAGTGGACGCTCCACGCCCCAGCACCGATTGGAAAAGGCGAGGCGGCTGCGCTGTTCGTCATCGTGACGACGGAAGGGCTGGAGCTAATGCTCGATAACGCGGGCCTTCCCGGAAAAGATCGGAGGCTCAGCGGCTGGCTCGCCGAGCAGGTTGGTAAGGCGGATTATCTAACGATTGAGGCCGGGCGCGAACTAGACCTGACCACTCGCTGGCTCCCACGCGTCGAGACCGCGCAGGCGGTCATCACCGAGGCGAGCTTTGCCACGCGCCTCGTGCCGGATGGCTCCATGCTCACGGAGGCGAGCTACCTCATCGAGCACAAGGGCACGCAGGATTTCCAAGTCGAGCTGCCCGCCGGCGGCGAGCTGCTCGCCTGCCACGTCAACGGCGCGACCGCCGCGCCGATCAAGCGCTCAGACACGCTCATCGAGCTCCAACTCGCCGCACCCGGCGAGAAGGGGCAGACGCGCGTCACCTTCTCCCACGCCTCGCGCGGCGCGGCGCTCGATCCCGTCTCCGGGCAAGTCAGTGTCGAGCTGCCGCGGACGCCGCTCTTCATCCACCGGCTCGCGTGGGAGCTGACGATCCCGCCCGCCTACGAGCCCGCCGCCATCGAGGGGAATATCGAGATTGTTTCCGGGAAAGAGAACGTCGTGACCTTGCGCAAGGAACTCTGCCGCGGCGAGAAGCCAATGGCGGAGTTGTTCTATCAAAAGAAAGACCTGAGCCGATGAGCCCGGCTCGGGCGTTGCGGTCGGCGACTCGCCGACCGCTCGTAAACATACTTCCACCCAGCGCGCCTATTGAAAGTCAGACAAAGAGTTTTCGGCGAGCCGCCGAAACAACGCCCGAGCCGGGCGTGCTACCCAAACAAACATAACACCATGACCATCCCACGCCTCTTCTCCATCACCTTCATCCTCCTCGCCACCACCGCCGCCTGGATCGTCCTGGGCGGCGCCATCCAATCCCGCACCTACCGAGCCGCCGAGTCGCTCGACGGTCAAGTCGTGGACGTCTGGGGGCCAGTGATGAACCAGCAGCATCCGGTCGTCTATTATGTATCACCCACCGCCGCGCAGGGGCGGCGGGAACTCCAGCCGGCCCGCAGCGATGTGCGCGTGAACCTCGCCTACGAGCCCAAGAAAAAGGGACTCCTCTGGTATCGCACCTACGTCGTCGATTTCGAGGGCAACTATACGATCAACAACCCGACCCCGATTTCGCAGACGATCTACATCGCCTTCGAGTTTCCGGCCGAGGGGACGAGCTACTACGAGTTTTCGTTTCGGCTCGGAACTCAGCTTTCCACGGACAAAGCGCCGGTCGGCGGGAAGATCACCGAGGCGGTGATTCTCGCGCCGGGAGCGAGCGTCCCACTCCGCATCGCCTACAGGTCGCGGGGCATCGACCGGTGGGGTTACACCTTCGCGGACAACAGCCGCATCCGCGCGTTCCAGCTCGCGATGACCACGGACTTTGGCGAGATCGACTTCCCGCCTCCGGGCGGTTCTCCGACCGAGCGTGAGCGCACGGCGGATGGCTGGCAGCTCGTCTGGGATTATCCCGATGTGATCTCCGCGCAGCCCATCGCCATGGCGATGCCGAATGTGCTCAACCCCGGACCGGTCGCCGCGCGCATCACCTACTTCGCGCCCACATCGCTACTCTTCTTCTTCGCGGTGCTGCTCATTGTCGGCACCGTGCGCGGCGTGAACTTGCATCCGATGAACTACTTCTTCTTCGCCGCCGGCTTTTTCGCCTTTCAACTGTTGTTCGCCTATCTGGTGGATTTAGTGAGCATCCACGTCGCTTTCGCCATCGCAGCGGCGGTGTCGCTGGTGTTGGTCAGCGGCTACATCTGGGCGGTCGCGGGTTGGAAATTCGCCCGCCTCGCCGCAGTCGCGCAGTTCGCCTATATGGTGCTATTTAGCTACAGTTTCTTTTTCGATGGGCTCACGGGGCTGACCATCACCATCGGAGCCGTGGTCACGCTGGCCCTGCTCATGGCCGTGACGGCGCGGGTGAACTGGGCGGAGAAGTTCGCGCGCAGGCCGGGGGCTGCCGTTGGGACGCCCCCGCCAATTCCGCAACCATGACGCCGGAGTATCGCGCCGCTACAGAGCGGCTCCCGCATTCGCCATTTGATCGAGCGTCAGTTCCACTTGCATGCCTTCACGGTGCGCTGCTGGTCCCGGCATTGGCGCTCATCAACCGGTTGATCGTCGCCGCCGCGTAGGCCGCGCCGAACCCGTTGTCGATATTCACCACCGTCACGCCGCTGCCGCAGGAATTGAGCATCCCCAGCAGCGCCGCGAGTCCACCAAAGCTCGCGCCGTAGCCAACGCTCGTCGGCACCGCGATCACGGGCTTGCTCACCAACCCTGCCACCGCGCTTGGCAGCGCGCCCTCCATCCCCGCCACCACGATGATCACCACACAAGCCTCCAGCCGATCCCGCTCGCCGAGCAGCCGGTGAATCCCCGCCACGCCCACATCCGCGATCCGCTCCACCGTGCTGCCCAGCAGCTCCAGGGTCACCGCCGCCTCCTCCGCCACCGGCAGATCGGAAGTCCCCGCGCAGACCACCGCGACCCGCCCCGTGAGCCGCGGCAGCGGGACGTGCTCGCAGGTCACACAGCACGCGCGTTCGTGGAAAATCGCCCCCTTCTCCTCCTCCACGACGGCCTCGTAGTGCGCGCGCGAAGCGCGGGTCGCGAGGAGAACGCCATCGCGCTCCAGCACCACCCGCGCGATGGCCGCCACCTCTCCCGGCGTCTTCCTTTCGCAATAAATCACCTCCGGGAAACCGCAGCGCCGCCGCCGATCCGCATCGACGCGCGCAAAACCGAGATCGACGTAGCCAGGCGTCTCCGGCATCGCGTGTTTAGGCGCTCGCGCCGGGGCTCTCCGCGGTCGTCGTGAGGTAAAGCCGCATCGGCTTCATCCGCGAATCGGTGAATCCATTGTCGGCGAAAAATTGCTGCGAATCAGATTCCTCGCGATCGGTGAGCAGCGTGATGCGCAGGAACTTTTTCTCCCGCGCGTAGTCCACGGCGTATTGCAAAAGCTGCTGCCCAAATCCCTGGTGCCGGAAGTCGCGATGGATGATCAAATCCTCCAGGAGCATCACGAATCCGCCCTCCGCCGTGCTGATGGTCACGAGCAGATTGATCATGCCGAGGATCGTGCTGTTGTGCCGGAGGACGAAAATTCGCCCGCGGGCCGGCTGCTCCAGAATCAGCTTGAGCCCGCGCAGATGGCGCGCGCGATCCGGCCTGAAATCCGATTCCCGCGAGAAGAGCTCCAGCAACAGATCGGCGAGCTGTGGCAGATCCTCCAGCGTGGCTTGTTCAATCCGCGTTTCGTTCACGGGAGGGTATATCGCACGCCGCCCCCGGCGAGAAAAGCGCGGACTGCGATCGGGTGCGGCGGTCGGTCGGAATGATGCGATTTACGGCCGAATTTTCTGGCCTTCCGCGCGGGTGAGGCGGAGGAGGGCGGCGGTGGCAGCCGCGCAGAGGGCGAGGAGGGGGGCGAGGCTCCAGAGGCTGCCGGGGAAAAGGAACTCGCCGATGTTGAAGGAGGCCTGGCGGGCGGTGGGGCTGTCGGGGCCGGATTGGGCGAAGAACATGCCTTCGGTCATGCTGATGGGATTGACGGAGACGGGGCCGGTGATCGCTCCGAGGAGGAGGGGCGTGGAGTCGGCTTGGTCGATGGCGGTTTTGGCTTCGGGGCGCTGGTCGGCGGGGAGGGCTTCGAGCTGGGCGTGGAGGAGGGGCCAGGCGCGGTCGGTGAAAAGGAGGGGGAGGGCGTATTGGGTGAGCGGTTCGTAGGCCCAGAGGCTGCGGTCGCCGACGCGGGCGTGGGAGCCGATGCCGACGGGGGATTGGGCGTCGGTGGCGGTGAAGGCGAACTGCATGGCGATCGAGATCGCGGTGAGGGTGGTGGTAATTTTTAGAAAGTCGCGGAAGGCGAAGGCGACGGGGAGCGCAAGGAAGGGGAGCGCGGGGATGAGGTAGCGGGAGCCAGCGGAGAAGCCGGCGTGCCAGCCGTAAAAGGTGGCGTTTGCGAGGTAGAAGAATGCGCAGAGGGCGGCGAAGAGGAGGGCGTCGGAGCGCTCTTCGCGACGGCGAGACATTTTAACGAGGCCGTAGAGGCCGACGAGGAGGATGGGGGAGCTGTAGAAGATTCCGCGCATCGGTGAGACGAGGAGCATGAGCGCGATGTCGGCGGTGGGGATGCCGAACATGCCGAAAAGTGCGGGGCCTTGATGTGCGAAGATCGGGTTCTGGAAGTCGTTGGCGATGGCGAAGGGGGAGCCGAAGCAGGCGATGTTGTAGGCGCAGATGACGAGGAACGGCCCGAGGACGCCGAGGGAGAAGAGCGCAAGCGGGCGCGTCGCGCGCTGGGTCCAGAGGATGTGGAGGGCGAAAAGAATGACGGGGACGGCGGCGAGGTAGTTTGTAATGGCGGCAAAACCGACGGCGGCGCCGGCGGCAGCGAGGGTGCGCTGCTGGATGAAGTAAAACGCGGCTAGGAGGGCGGTGGCGGTGAGGTTGTGGTCGAAAAGCATCGTGCCGAAGGGGAACACGAGGGTGCCGAAGTTGTACGCGAGGGTGGCGAGCACGGCGGCGCGCGGGTCGCGGACAAGGTGAAGCGCGACTCGGAAGAAGAGGACGCTGCCGAGCGCGGAGACCAAGCCAACGCTGCCGATGCTGGTGAGCCAGGCGTTAAGGTTGAGGGTGCGGCGGGCGTCGGGGTTTACGCCGAGGAGGCGCTCGACGTGGTAGATGACGAAGTAGGCGGGGACGGCGAGGAGGGAGGTGCCGGGGGGCTTGTTCGGATGGAAGTGATCGCGGGCGTAGCTGACGTCGCCGCTGGCGGCGACTTCGAAGATGGGGACGGCTTCGTCGCGGGTGAGGGCGGGGCCGCCGGTTACCGGGAGGAGGTTCCACGAGCCATCGACCCAGGAGAGTTTTTTGGAGTGGCCGTCGAGGTGGACCGCGCCGTGGTCGATGGGGAGTCGCTCGAAGGTGCCGTCGCCTTTGTCCCGATAGATGAGGAAGTCGTCGATGGCGAAACGGCCCTGCTCGACGAGGGCGCGGACTTCGGCGAAGCGGGAGTTTTGATTCCAGCCGCCGCCCTGGTGGAACCACGCGAAGGCGATGAGCGTGGTCGCGACAAGGAGGAACTCGATGCCGCGGTTAGACGGATCGGAATTATTTAACCGCAAAGAACGCAGAGATCGCAAAGGATGGAATCGATAGGTGTTATCGCTCCCTTTCAGGGCGCGTCCCGATCTCCCTGAAACCCAGGGCGTTGCCCTGGGCTATGGGATGCCGGGCCTGTGGCCCTTCGGAAATGAGCACGGCAGCCACCCACGGAACTCGTGGGGGTGGGCGGATTCCTCTCCGCCTCTTTGTGCTCTCTGTGTTCTATGTGGTTAAATTTCCGGAACATCATATGTGGTAAATTTTCCGAAAACCTCAGCCGTGGATGATGAGCTGGATGTCTTCGGGGAGGCCGAGGGCGACTTGGGTGACGACGTCGCCTTTGAGCAGCTTCGCCATCGAGAGGCGGTGGGAGGCGCCGAGGAAGAGGTAGTCGATGCCGAGGGTGGCGGCGAGGTCAAGGATGGTGCCGGCGGGGTTGTCGCTCACGGCATAGACGGGCAGGACGCTGATGCCGGCTTCCTCGCCGGACTTCAGGCAGAGGTTCATGATCGCGGACGCTTGTGGATCTTCCTGCCACTTGGTCGCGGCTTTTGGAAAAACGGGGCCGAGCGGGGTGACGGCGATCTCTTTGACATAGAGGACGCAGAGGGTGGCTTTGCGGAGATGCGCCTCGTCCATCGCGAATCGCAAGACGGGGGTGAGGCCGCGGGCGGCGACCATGATTTTCTGGCCCTCTTGCAGGCGCGGGCGGAGGCGCTCGGTGGCTTCGTGGGAGACGACTTGGGCGACGTCGCGCGTGATGGTGAGGGTGGTGAGGCCGGAAAGCTTGTGCGAGTAGGCGCGCAAGGCCATGCCGGCTCCGAGCACGCAGACGGCGAAAAACAGGGCCTCGGGGCGGGTCTTCGCGATGGTGATCTCGACGGCGGCGAGGACGAGGAAGGTGAGGATCATGGCGGCGCGCTCGTAGAGGCGCAGCGGGAGTTTCATGTTCGCGGAGCACGAGCCCATGTTCACGGCGATCGCGCCGACGACCCCGATGGCGTAGAGATTTGCCAGGGACTCGAGGTCGCGCGCGACGAGGAGGGTGCCGACGGGCAGGAGCACGGAAAAGACGAGCGGGAGGAAGGGGACGCCGTGGGAGTTGAGTTTCGCGAGGCCGCGGGGCATCTCGCCGTCCTGCGCCATCATGTAGAGGACGCTGATCATGGCGACGATGGCGGTGTTCACGGCGCTCAGCAGGAGGAGGGCGAAAACGATGCCGACGACGAGCCCGAACACGTTGCCCACGGCGGGGCCGACGAGCAGGCCGGCGTAGTGCTCGCCGAGGAAGCGGAGCATGTCGTCTTTCCGCTCCATGAGCTGCGGCGCCAGGTAACGCGGGACGGAGAGCATGGCCCAGCCGAGCAGCGCGGTGCCGATGACGACCTCGAAGGCGACGGGAAAGATGGTCTTGCGCGAGGTGCTCACGACGGTCGGTGCGTCGGGGGAGGAGCGGCGGTCGGGGATCATGACGCCGGTCATGTTCGCGACGGCCTCGACGCCGGAGAGGGCGAGGATGACGCCGACGAAGGCGATCCAGTTCGCGTTGAAGCTGGGGAGCGGGCTCTCGATGTGGGTGATGTCGAGGTGGGGGATGGAAAGCCCGACGATGATGAGGACGACGACGACGGTCGGTAGGGCGAGGCCGACGGCGAGGCTGCCGCTGTGTTTGGGTCCGAAAAAATTGACGATGCCCATGAAGGCGATCACGCCCATGGTGGAGAGTGTCATGTATTGGCCCGGCACTTTCAGATAACTCAGGGCCGCCCACGCGCTGATCGCGGCGGTGACGGTAAACCCGGCGACGAGGAGCAGCGCGCCGATGCTGGCGAGCAGGCGGCTCTGCTCGCGCGCGGCGGAATAGACGCCGCCGCCATCGGGGAAATACTTGCAGACGATGCTGTACATGTAACCGACGACGGCGGTGAGCACGCTGACGGCGAGGATGATCCACATGGAGTGGAACTGCGCGGCGACGAAGGCGAGGCCGATGACGTAGGCTTTGCTGGTGCCCCAGTCGCCGTAGAGGAGGGCGGCGGCGCGTTTCCAGCCGACGTTGCGCGGGCGATGAATGGCGAATCCTACGGACAAAATGGTGGGCTCGTGGGCGGGTGGTCTAGGCGAGGCGCTGGGGCGGCGTCAATGGCGGCGCGCTTGTGATCGAGCGAGCATCGGGGTAACGGTGCTGGCGCGATGTCTGCCACCCGAAGCCTCATGCAACGAGTCGCCACGCGGCTGGCGCTCGCGGGGGCGGGGCGGTGGTTTCGGTGGGCGCTGCTGGCGGCTGCGGGGGTTTTTGCGGCGGGGCTGCTCGTGGCGCGGTTGCTGGCGGTGATCCCGGATTGTTTCGGGTTGCTGTCGTTGCTCGTGGTGCCGGGAGTGGCGTTTCTCGTCGCGGCGGTGTCTTGGCGGCGGCCACCGGTGGAAAGGGTGGCGCATGCGATCGATGGAGGGCTCGGGAGCCGTGATCTGTTTTTGACTGCGGTGCTGGCGGATGAGCACGCGGCCTACGCGCCGCTGGTCGCAGAGGGGGCGGAACGGGTGGCGGCGGAAGCACGGGCGGCCCGGATCGTGCCGCTGCGCTGGCGGCGTGGCGCGGTGGAGGCGGTGCTCGCTCTCGGCGTGCTGGCGCTGGCGGTGATCTGGCTACCGCAGCTCGATCCTTTCAAAAAAGAAGCGGCTCGCCAGGCGGTCGCGCAGCAGGTGGAGCGCCTGCGGGAGAGTGAACGGGCGACGGAGGTGCGTGCGGCTGTTTTACAAAAAGAAGCAGGTGCGGTGACGGAGGCGCAGCGGGCGGTGGCGGAGCTGGAGCGGGCTTTCGAAAAAGCGGATGTGAAGGAGCCGGCGGCGAATCTCGCGAAGATGAATGAGCGGCAAAAGGAGATCGGGCAGCTTTGGCGGCAGATGAATGAGGAGAAGCTGCGGAGCGGGCTGGGGAAGGCGGCGCGGCAATCGTTCGGCGCGCTGGATGGGGCGAAGATGGAGGAGTGGCGCAAGGAGTTGGAGAAGGGGGAGACGGCGGGGATCAAGAAGGAGATCGAGTCGCTGCGGGAGCAGTTGCAGCGGGCGGCGGCGATGCCGGAGGGGAGCGAGCGGGAGGCGGCGCGGGCCCAGGTGGCGCAGCAGCTCGGGGCGATGGCAGAGGCGCTGGGGCAGCAGGCGGGATCAAAGCCGCTGGACGCGGCGCTGACACGGGCGCTGGAGCAACTGGAGATGGCGAAGGGGCAGGGGATGTCCCCGGAGGCGATGCAGGCTGCGGCGGAGTCGATGGGACTCGGCGCGCAGGAGCTGGAGCAGATGGCGCAGTCGATGAAGGATTTGCAGGCGCTGGAGCAGGCGCTGAAAAACATCCAGATGGCGAAGCAGCTCAATGCGCAGGGTCAACTGGAGGGGCAGCGGGCGACTGGGGGGATGGCGGGGTATGAGGCGATGTATCGGCAGATGCTCGCGGGGCAGGGCGGGGGATC